>Ga0209577_10001247_pt1 | contig 25330 bp, 25 predicted proteins | sample GraSoiAngelo_109_FD_185874 | JGI IMG/M metagenome (GOLD analysis project Ga0209577, IMG submission 185874) | Grasslands soil microbial communities from the Angelo Coastal Reserve, California, USA - 14_0903_12_20cm (SPAdes) (version 2) | ecosystem: Environmental > Terrestrial > Soil > Grasslands...
TCACCGGCGGCGACTATTTCGCCCCCCGGTCCCACCTCGTGACCTTCAACGCGCAACGCCTGATTGGCACGACGCAGCTCGCGATCAACGCCTTCGGTCGTTCGCTCGAGAGTGAGCAGTTCAACGTAAACTTCGTGGGCGAGGACTCGCGGCAGCGCAACACGACCCGCGCCGGCGGCGGCGCGATGCAGCTCTCGGGCAAGGTACCGCTCGGCAGGCGCGGGCTGCGCTGGCTCGCGGGCGCCGACGCCGACTACGAGCACGTCGCCGTGCGCATCTTCGCCGTTCCCGGCAGCACAGCTCCCGACTCCCTCACCGAGGCGGTGCGCACCAACCAGGTGAACGCGGGCGCCTTCGCCGGTGCGAACCTGGAGGTGGTGCCGCGCCTCACGGCGACCCTGGCCGCCCGCTACGACTGGATCCGCGTGCCGTTCGAGAATCTCATCGATACGGCGCAGAGCGGGCTGAACATCTTCCGGCGCCTGTCACCCCGCGCCGGCCTCACCTGGACGAGCGGCCGCGGGCACGAGGTGTTCGCCTCGGCGAGCCGGGGGTTCCGCGCGCCCGCAGTGGTGGAGCTCGGCTGCGCCGACCCCCAGGCCGCGTGCCCGCTCCCGTTCGCGCTCGGCCCCGACCCGGCCCTCCGGCCGGTCGTGGCCACCACCTACGAGTTGGGCTGGCACTACCGCGCGCCGCACGGCGGCCTCGACGCGAGCGCCGACGCATACCGCACCGATGTGCGGGATGACATCTTCTTCATCGCGTCGACGGTAACCGGCGGCTACTTCCAGAACATCGGCGCCACCCGGCGCCAGGGCCTCGAGCTCGCGCTCCAGTGGATCGGCTCCACGGGGGCACGGGCCTACGCAAACTACGGCTATACCCGCGCCATGTTCGAGACCACGGCCAGACTCGCCACCACGCGGGACAGCACCGGCGAAACGGTCACGCCGGGCGACGTACTTCCCATGGTGCCCGACATCCGCATTAACGCGGGGCTCGCGGTGCCGCTCGTCGACGGGCGCGCCGCGATGTCGGGCCTGTCGCTCGTGGTGGGGCTCGACGCTCGCTACGTGGGACACCAGTGGCTGCGCGGCGACGAAGACAACGCCACCTCGCGCCTGTCCGATTACACCGTCGCCGATCTGTCGCTCACGCTCGCCTGGCGCGAGCTGGAGCTGCGCTGCACCGCGGGGAACCTGTTCGACCGGCGTTACTACAGCTTCGGCACCTTCGCGGAGAATCCCACGGCGCCGGGAACGCCTGTGCAACGGTGGCTCACACCGGGACCGCCGCGGCACGTGCAAGTGAGTCTGAGTACGGATTTCTAGGCCTCCGGCATCAGGGCAGTCGCAAGCCATAAGCCGCAAGCGGTTGCCAGATGACAGGCACAGGGTTTGCTTTCCTGCGCGTTACGCACTGTGAACCGCTTGCGGCTTGGCGTCTTGCAACTGCACTGACGACTGATGACCGACAACTGAAAACTCCCACATGAAGATCGCCGTATGCGTAAAGCGCGTCCCCGACTCCGAGACGCGCGTCAAGATCGCCGCGGACGGCAAGTCGCTGGACGAGGCGGGCGTCAAGTTCATCCTCAATCCCTATGACGAGTTCGCCGTGGAGGAAGCGCTGCGGCTCAAAGAGAAAGCCGGGGCGGGGGAGGTCGTCGTCATCGCGCTCGGTCCCCCGGCCGCCCAGGAGACGATCCGCACCGCCCTCGCGATGGGCGCCGATCGCGGTGTGCTGCTCCAGACCGCGGGACTCCAGCCCGACGGCCTCGAGACGGCGAAGGCCCTTGCTGCCGAGCTCAAGAACGGCGCGTTCGATTTGATCCTGTTCGGGAAGATGGCGATCGACGATTACAACCATCAGGTCGGTCCCATGGTGGCCGAGCTGCTCGACCTGGCGTGCGTGACGACCGTGGCCCATCTCGAGCTCGCCGGTGGCAAGGGGACGGCCGAGCGCGAGATCGAAGGCGGCATCGAGGTCGTGGAGTTCCCGCTGCCGGTCGTCCTCACCACCGACAAGGGATTGAACGAGCCGCGCTATCCCGCGCTCAAAGGGATCATGGCGGCGAAGAAGAAGCCGCTCGAGGTAAAACCCACGGCGCCCGGCGCGGGAGCGCTCGAGGTCCTGTCGCTCGCCCTCCCCGCCGAGCGCCAGGCAGGCAAGATCGTCGGCGAGGGCTCCGCAGCGGTTCCCGAGCTGGTGCGGCTGCTGCGTGAGGAGGCGAAGGTGTTGTGAGCGACGTGCTCGCGGTGCTCGAGCAGCGCGACGGCGCCGTTCGCAAAGTCTCGCATGAGGTGGTGACCGGCGCGCGACGGCTGGCGGATGCACTGGGCGGAGGCGCCAAGGTCGACGCCCTCGTGCTTGCGGCCGCTCCCGCGCGCGGGGCGGACCAGATGGGCCGATTCGGTGCGGACCGGGTGATCACGCTGACGAACCCTGGGTTCGGGATGTATGCGCCGGAGGGGTACGCCCGCGCCATCGTCGACCGTGTCAGCGGCGGCGCCTACGGGGCCGTGGTCTTCGCGGCGAGCGCCACGGGGAAGGACCTCGCTCCCCGTGTCGCCGCCCGGCTGGGGCGTCCGCTCGTTCAGGACGTGACCGACGTGAGCGTCGCCGGCGGCGCGGTGATCGCGATTCGGCCGGTATACGCCGGCAAGGCGCTCCTCAAAGTCCGGGTGGCCGGCAGCCCCGCCGTGCTGTCGCTCCGGCCCAACGTGTTCACCCCGGTCGAGCGTCCCAAGGCCGGCGCGCAGGAGACCGTGGCGGTGGTCGGCTCGCCGGGTCGCGTGGTGGTCAAGCAGATCAAGGCCGCGCCGGCGGGCACGCTCGACGTGGCCGAAGCACCGATCATCGTCTCGGGAGGCCGCGGGCTCAAGGAGCCGGGGAACTTCAAAGTATTGGAAGAGCTGGCGGCGGCGTTCGGCGGCCGGGCGGCGGTCGGCGCTTCCCGTGCGGTGGTGGACGCCGGCTGGCGCCCCCACGTCGATCAGGTGGGGCAAACCGGTAAAACGGTCAGCCCGACCCTGTACGTCGCGGTCGGAATTTCCGGCGCCGTCCAGCATCTCGCCGGGATGCGCACGTCCAAGGTGATCGTCGCGATCAACAAGGACAAGGACGCGCCGATCTTCAAAGTCGCGGACTACGGAATCGTTGGAGACCTCTTCGAAGTCGTGCCCAAGCTGACTGAGGAGATTAGGAAGCTCCATGGGTGAGTGCGGAATGCGGAGTGCGGAATGCGGAATCGATCGACACGCGTCGAGCACGAGAGCGCGCCGCCTTCTCGAAGCCAGCACTGCAATTCCGCATTCCGCATTCCGCATTCCGCATTTGGTATGATGCGCCCCGCCACTTACCAGCCACCTCTACCGCTCGACAGGCTCCTGGTGCCCGTCGGCGCCCCCGGCGCCGGCGACCGCATGGAGCTGGACGTCGTGATCGTGGGAGCGGGGCCGGCCGGCCTGCCCTGCGCGATCGCGCTGGCGCAGCTCGCCCGGCGAGCCGGTACGGAGCTCAATATCGGCGTGCTCGAGAAAGCCGAAGCCCTGGGGGAGCACTCCCTTTCGGGCGCCGTCGTGAACCCGCGGGCGTTCCGGGAGCTCTTCCCGGACCTGAAGGATGCCGACTTCCCGTTCCGCGCGCCGGTCACCAAGGAAGCCGTGCACCTGCTCACCGCGCACCGCGCCCTCCGCCTCCCCACCCCTCCGACGATGCACAACGCCGGCAACTATATCGCCTCGCTGTGCGAGATCGTGCGCTGGTTGGGGGAGAAGGCCGAGGCGCTCGGCGTCAATCTGTTCACCGGGTTCCCGGCAGCAAGCCTGCTCACGGAGGGCGTGCGCGTCGCGGGCGTGCGCACCGCCGCCACGGGCCTCGATCGCGAGGGCCGGCCGCTCGCGAGCCATCAGCCGCCCAATGACATCGTCGCGAAGGTGACCGTGCTGGCCGAAGGCACGCGCGGGATGCTGGCTCAGGCGTATCTCGAGTGGCAGCATCGCGCCGCCGAGAACCCCCAGATCTTCGCCCTCGGCGTCAAGGAAATCTGGGAGACCAAGCAGCCGCTCGACAGGATCGTCCATACGCTGGGGTGGCCGCTGCCGCAGGACGCGTTCGGTGGCAGCTTCATGTATCCGCTCGAGCCCCGGCTGGTCGCGCTCGGTCTCGTGGTCGGCCTCGACTACCGCGATGGCACCCTCGATGTCCACTGGCTGCTGCAGCGGATGAAGCTGCACCCGCTGTTCCGGCGCCAGCTCGAGGGGGGCGAGATGGTCGAGTGGGGCGCGAAGACCATTCCCGAGGGAGGCTACTACTCGGTCCCGGCGCAGCGCTCGGGCGACGGCGTGGCGATCCTGGGTGACGCGGCCGGCCTGGTGGACGTGCCGTCGCTCAAGGGGATTCATTACGCGATGCAGTCGGGCATGTTCGCCGCGCGCGTCATCTTCGCAGCGCTCGTCGCCGGCGACACTTCCGCCGCGCGGCTCGCAGAATACGACCGGCTGGTCGACGGGTCGTTCATCATGAAGGACCTGTACCGCACGCGGAACATGCGGCTCGCGTTCAAGGACGGCTTCTACAAGGGTGGCGCCAAGGCGGCCCTGATGTCGCTCACGGGCGGGCGCTTCCCCGGGCGGAAGGTCACCGTCGAGCGCGATGCGGATGTGGAACGTCGGCTCACCCCCGCCTCACGGCCGGGGCTATCCACCCCAGACGGCCGTCTCACCTTTTCCAAGGTGGACGCGGTGTTCAAATCGGGGAACGCGACCCGCGACACGATCCCGACGCATCTCGTCATCGGGCCGGACGTTCCCGCCGCAGTGGCGGAGTTTTACAGTCACCTGTGCCCGGCGGGCGTGTACGAAGTGGCGGTAGGTGCGCCGCATGCTGCGCCGGTGCTGCGGGTGAACCCGCCCAATTGTGTCGACTGCAAGGCGACCGATGTGGTGGGCCCTCGCTGGACGCCGCGCGAAGGCGGGAGCGGGCCCAAGTACAAGCGGATGTAGTGCCCCGCGGTCAGCCGGGCGATCTTGCGTCGCCGCAGCAGGGTGAGCCCCCACGCCGCAATTTCGAGCCGCCGCCATGTGACCCAGCCTCTGTGTCGGATGGCATCTTGTGTCCCGCCAACACGATAGCATCCACATCTCCAGCCGACTCGCGATCGGCAGATGGCATCCGATATGCAACGGCACCAGCGCAACGACCATGGCACACGACACCAAGCGCACGCGCGGCGCGCGAGGAGAGCGGCCCAAGCGACGCGGCTGGGACCGGCGGCGCGATCTGGGTCGCCGCATGATCCGCGACCGGCGGCGCACGACCGCAGAGGTGCCGTTCGAGCGTCGCTCCGGCGGCGATCGCCGCTCCCTTGGTCAGCGACGCGCCAACGCGGAGCGGCGCGTCACGCCTCCCGAAGGCTTCCACCTTCTCGACGGGTAGGGCTCGTTGCGCCGCCGCTACGGCGGCGCGGTCGCTCCGCCATGGTCTGGCACATCGTTGTCGTCGTCGCCGTCCTCGCGAGCGGGTACGATCTCTTCCTCCGGGTGCGCGCCCAGCGCCGGCAGCAGGTGCCGGGGGGCACCGACGAGTTCACGCGGCTCGAGAATCGGCGGGCCTTTTACGAGTTGGCGGGTCGGGAGTTCGAGCGGGCGCGCCGCTACCAGCATCCCTTCACGATCGCCTATTTCGACCTCGACGACTTCCGGGAAGTGAGCCGCCTGCTCCCCCAGCAGGTCGGCGACGAGATGCTGCGCCTGGTGGGTGGCGCGGCGCGCAGCTCGGTGCGTGGCAGCGACGTCGTGGCGCGCTTGGGTGGCGACCAATTCGCGCTGCTGCTTCCGGAGGCCGGTCCCGAAGCGGCCGGGGCCGCCGTCCAGAAGCTGCAGCAGACGCTGCAGCAGCTGGCGGAGGAGACCGGTCTGCCGCTCACGGTGTGCGGTGGGGTGGTGACCTGTCTGCAGCCGGCGGAGAGTCTGGAGGCGGCGATCGGCGCGGCGGACCGGTTGCTGCACGGCGCCAAGGCGGCCGGGCGGGACACGTTCTGGTCCGAAGTGATCATGCCGCAGCCAATCGAGGGCTTCGAGCCGACCCGGCTGCGGCGGGCCTACCGCGTTCCGCCCGGGTTCGACCTGCCGATGCCCCCGCCCCTGGACCGCCCGCGCTAGAGTTCCGCCATCCTGATGCCGTCGATGATGAACTGCACCGCGATGGCGCATAGCACCAGTCCCATCAGCCGGGTGAGGATGCGCATCCCCGTCTGGCCGAGCCGCTGCTCGATGCGCGTCGCGGCGGCGAGCGTGACGTAGGAGAGGAACGCCGTCAGCGCGATGGCCGCATAGACCGCCGCCGCGGTGAGCGGCGTTTTCGCCGCCCCGCTCAACACCATCACCGTCGAGATCGCGCCCGGCCCCGCCAGCATGGGGATGCCGAGCGGCATGATCCCCACGTCTTCCTTCTCGATACCCTCGGCCTTCTCGACCGCCGTCTCCCGCTGCTGGCTGCGGCGGGCCTGCACCATGTCGAGCGCGTTGAGGCCGATCACCACGCCTCCGGCGATCTTGAACGCCGCGATCGTGATCCCAAAGAGGCGGAAGATCAGGCTACCGCCCAGGGCGAAGGCCGTGAGGGTCACGCCACAGGTCCAGGCCCCGCGCCGGGCCATGAGCCGCCGCACCGGTGGCGCGTCGCGTGCGGTCATCGCGAGGAAGGTCGGCACGGCGGTCAGCGGATCGACGATGAACAGGACCGACGTGAGCACCAGGAACAGGTCCTGGAGCGTCTTCAGCATGTGCTCACATCGTCACCTGGACCACGCGATCCTTGCCGGCCTGCTTGGCCTCGTACATGGCCTGGTCCGCCTTGCGCAGCAGCTCGTCGCTCCCCGCCTCGGTGCCCGTGACGGCGACGACGCCGATGCTGGCGGTGACGGAGGGCGTCCCGCGGAACACGGTTCGGATCCCGCCGGCGAGGCGATTGGCGACCGAGTGGGCCACGCTGCCGTCGGTCTCCGGCATCAAGACGCCGAACTCGTCGCCACCCAGCCGGCCCACGAAATCGGCCTGGCGCACCGCGCCGCGCATCGCGTCGGCGACGAGCCGCAGGACCGCGTCGCCTGTGGCGTGGCCGTGCGCGTCGTTGACCCTCTTGAAGTCGTCCAGGTCGAGATAGATCAGGGCCAGCGGCCGGCCATAGCGACGGTTGCGGCCCAGCTCCTGCGCTACCTGGGACGCGAAGGCCCGCGCGTTCAGCACCGTCGTGAGCGGATCGTGCGTCGCGAGCAGCTCGAGCTGCGCCTGGGTACGGCGCAGCTGCGACAGGCCGGCGATCGCCACGCCTACCACGGTGAGGTACCCGGCCTCGTTGAGGAGCCGGACCTGGAGCGAGGTGTCGAGCGGCAGCTGGTCGATCCCCACGCCGAAGCGGAGCAACGCCGTCGCGAGCGCGAACGCAATACCCCAACCCAGGCCGTCGTAGGACGCGGCCAGCAGCACTGGAACGACGTACAGAATGCCGAGTCGCAGGTCGGCCCCGGTCCGCACGTTGAGCACGAACACACCGGCGGCGAGCGTCGCCCAGGCGATCAGCCGCAGGGCGCGGCGCAGGCGGTCACGGGGCGCCACCTAGAAGGGCGCCTCGGCGACGTGGTGCGGATCGTCGAGCACCAGGGCGGCGAGCGTATCGCCGGTGGACACCTCGGCTCGGTCCTCGGGCACGATCAGGAGGGCGTTGGCGCGGGCCATGGACGTCAGGATGCCGGAACCCTGGGGACCCGTCAAGCGCGCTACGAGCCCACCGCCCGCTCCCTCGGGTCGGACCACCGCCCGGAGGAAGTGCCGCAGTTTGGGGCCGAGGGTGATCGGCTCCTCCACGCACACCGGCACGGTACGCCGGAACGGGAGCCGGTGGCCCAGCAGCCGCCGGATCGCCGGGCGCACGAACAGCTCGAACGTCACCATCGTGCTGACCGGGTTGCCCGGCAACCCGATCCACGGGGTGCGGTCGAGCAGGCCGAAGCCGAGTGGCGCGCCGGGACGCATGCGGATGCGCCACAGCTTCATGTCGCAGCCCAGCTCGGCGAGCACCTCCCGAACGAAGTCGTGCTCCCCCACGCTCACGCCGGCCGTGGTCACGAGCAGATCGGCGTCGCGCGCTGCGCCGAGGTGGTCGCGCAGGCTGTCTTTGGTGTCGCGGGCCAGCCCCAGGTCTACCGGGATCCCGCCCGCGCGACGGATCAGCGCGTGCAGGGTGTAGGAGTTCGACGTCGCGATCTTACGCCCCGCGAGGATCTCGTCCGCGCGATCCAGGTCGACGATCTCGTCCCCCGACCCCATGAACGCCACGCGGGGCGCGCGGTGGACCAGCGGAGCGCCCTGCGCGATGGAGGCGAGCACGCCGAGCTGAGCGGGCCCCAGCGGCGTGCCGGCGGGAAGCACGATCTCGCCCTTACGGATATCCTCGCCCCGGTAGCGCACGTTCTTGCGCGCATCGCGCCCCGTGACGACGGTGACGCGGTCCGGGGCGGCGTCCTCGGTGTCCTCCTGGCGCACCACCGTGTCGGCGCCGGCTGGGAGCGGAGCGCCCGTGAAGATCCGGGTCGCCTGGCCCGGCCCGATCGGCCGCGCGGGGAACTGCCCGGCCGCGACGCTCTCGACCACCGCGAGCACGACCTTACGCTCGGGGCTCGCCCCCGCTACGTCACCGCCGCGAGCGGCGTAGCCGTCCATGGCCGAATTGTCCCAGGGGGGGAGGTCGATCGGGCTCGCCACGGGCTCGGCGAGCACCAGGTCGAGGGCCTCGCGCAGCGACCGGCGCACCGCCGGGAGCGGCGCGATGTGCTCGAGGATCAGACGGGCGGCTTCGGTCGGAGTCAACATGGTCATCGCTAGGGCGGGAGGATCTTGGCCCGGTCCCACGCGAGGTTGGCCAGGGTGACGAGCCACGCGGTATCCGAGAAGCGAAACACGGGGAACTCGGCGCGATACGCCGGGTTGTCCGTCACCATCGCGACCCAGTCGGTCGCGGTGTGCACCGCGGGATCGAACAGTGGCGCAGCCCCAGCCGCCAGGCGGTACACCTCGATCTTGGGCAGCGCGGCCCGCTTGTACCCCTCGACGAGGACGATGTCGGCGCCGTCGAGGTAGCGACGGGCCAGCGCGACCGGGTCCGATTCAGCCTCGGTCTTCTCCCACAGCACGCGCTGACCCGGCCCTTCCATGAGCACGCGCTCGGCGTGGCCTTCGTGCCAGTGACGCCACGAGTCCTTGCCCCGCTGATCGGTGTCGGCCGGATGAGTGCCGTGCTTGATGGTCATCACGCGGAACTTGCGACGCGCCAGCTCGGCCGCGAGGGCGACCAGCAGCGTGGTCTTGCCGGCGTTCTTGCGCCCGATCACCGACATCATCCGCGTCGCTGCCACACGGCCTCCGCCCGCTCCAGGTCCGCCGGGGTGTTCACGTTGAAAAAGAGCACATCCGGATCACCGCAGCCCCGAACCCGCTCGAGCGGTAGTGTACCGACCTTCACGTCGGCGTGGAAGCCGATGGCGCGGAGGTCGTGGCGCGCGAGCTGCCGCTCGATCGCCGGCCCGCACGCCGGTCCGTATACGGCGCACAGCGGCTCCACACCGCGGCGGCCGTCGCTCTCAGGAAGAAAGGCGTCGCATCCCGGCGAGCCCTCCACCAGGGCGCGCAGCAGCTCGGGCGTGACGAAGGGCATGTCCCACGCGACGCACAGCACCGGCCCCGCGCCCGAGGCGACGGCCGTGTAGATCCCGCCCAGGCTGCCGCACTCGGGGCGCACGTCGGGGACGGTGCGCAGATCGGGCCGCCAGCCCGGCCCCTCCGGGGCGTTGGCGACGAGCAGCGGCGGCTCGCCCGTCACGGCGGCGACGGCGTCCACTACGCGGTCGAGGATGCGCCGGCCGCCCAGCTCGATCAGGCCCTTGGGACGCCCGCCGTAGCGGCGGGCGGCGCCGCCGGCGAGGACGGCGCCGCGCACAGCGCTCAGACTCCGAGCGCCTGGTGGTCCACCATCAGACAGCGGTCCATCACGAGCGGGATGCCCGCCGTCGCGGCCCGCTCCGGAGCGGTCTCGTCCAGCACGCCGACCTGCAGCCAGATGAGCCGGGGTCGCACTCGCAGGGCCTCGTCCACGATGGGGGCGACGAACTCGCTGCGCCGGAACACGTCTACCACGTCGATGGCGTGCTCGGCCGCGGCCGCCGTGAGGGTGGGGTAGCTCTTCTCGCCCAGGATCGCGGCGTGCCCCGGGTTCACCGGGACGATGTGGTAGCCCGAGCCCTGCAGATATCTCGCGACGGCATTGCTGGGACGATCCGGCTTGGGCGACAGTCCAACGACGGCGATGGTCCGGGCGTCGCGCAACAGCGTCCGCAACGCGTCAGTCGTCATGCCTCGGACCGGTGGACATGGGGCGTGCCGCTCACCGCGCGCCCGACCAGCACGACGCCCGCCCGCCGGGCGATGGTGAGGGCGAGCGTGGACGGGACGCTCGGCGTCGCCACGTACGCGACCCCGGCGCGCGCGGCCTTGTACGAGAGCTCGGCGGAGATCCGACCCGTGACCAGCAGCCCCCGCCCGGTGGGATGCTGCCGGGCGATCACGGCAGCCCCGATCACCTTGTCCACCGCGTTGTGACGGCCGATGTCCTCGGCGTGGAACAGCAACCGCTCGCCGTCGGTGAGCGCGGCCGCGTGAATGCCGCCCGTCTCGTTGTAGCGCTCCCCGCTCGCGAACAGCTCCTTGAACAACGCGCGCAGCCGCTCGGGCACGGGGGGCTCACCGCGCTCCGGCGCATGCTGCACGGCGTGCGGGTCGGCCAGGAAGGTCGAGACCGCGCCACACCCGGAGGCCAGCACGCGCTTGCGGTTCTCTCCCTTCACCAGCGTGACGCGCTCCGGCTTCACTTCGGCCCAAAAGCCCAGGTCCGTCGCACAAGGGCGGAGCTTCACCAGGTCGTCCAGCGTCTCGATGTACCCCTCGCCGTGCAGCCACCCGGTCGCGAGCTCTTCCAGCTGATCGGGCGTGCACATCCACGTGACCGCGGGCTCGCCGTTCACCTCGAGCCACACGGGCATCTCCTCAACGGCGGCCGACTCGGCGAGCATGCGGCCGCGGCGGGAACCAGGGACTCGGGGTTCGGGGCTCGGGGGTCGGCGTGCATCCCGAGCCCCGAGCCCCGAGCCCCCAGCCCCTGAGGGATCACGTTTCACCGAAGTACTCCGAGTAGATATGCGGTCCCTCCTGCACCCGCACCGCATGCAGCGCCGCCCCCGATGGCACGCGCGGTGCGATGCGCTCCCACAGATACACGGCGAGGGCCTCACCGGTCGCGAGGCGGCGGCCCGCCGCGAACTCGGGGATAGCGTCGTTGATCACTTTGCCGTCGAGCCGCGCCGTGATCTCGTCGCGCAACACGCGATCTAGCTCACCGAGGTTCACCACGCCCTTACGTTCCGGCTCGAGCGGCCCTCGGATCGTCACGCGCACCTGATAGCGGTGGGGATGATCCGTCGCCGCCTTTCCGAACTCGGCCGCATTCCGGTCTGCGCTCCAATCGGCCCGCTGGATGTGGTGCGTCGCCGTAAACTCAACGATACGTGTAAGATAGCTGATCGGCATCGCTAGAACACCCGTACCGCGCTGGCCTTGAACGAGAACACGACGGGGCTGCCGGGCGCGAGGGCCAGATCGCGCACGGCTTCCTCGGTGACGACGGCGATGAGCTCCACCCCGACGTCGGCGGTGACGTGGACGCCACCGCCCCCCCCGCCCCCCGGGCCGCGGCGGGCCAGGCTGGTCACTCGTCCTTGAAACGTATTGCGTGCCGAGGAGGCGAGCGGCTTCCGGCTGACGAAGATGTCAGTGGGCGGCACCGCGAGGATCGCGGGACCGATCTTGTCCGTCATCGCGGCGATTTCGACGGTCCCCACGCAGGCGCGTTTCAGGTCGCCGCTCTCCGCGGTCGTCAGGTCCACGCGGAACAGGTTTTCGGGCGTCACGGGGGAGAGCCGACCGTCGGCCAGGGCGCGCACGTCGTCCGCCCAGCGGTATGCGTCCTCCAGCTGGTGAGACGCAAGGCAGACGGCGAGCGGCCGCCGGGCGCGCTCCTCGGCGAGCGTGCGGTACAACGTGAGAGCCGCGGCCCGATCGGCCGAGCTCGCGGGCTCGTCCAAGAGCAGCACGTCCGGCTCGACCGCCAGCGCCCGCGCTACCGCCACGCGCTGCACCTCACCGTCCGACAGCTCGTGCCGCCGGCGGCCGAGCAGCGGCGTGATGGCGAGTCGCCCGGCAACGTTCTCTATCCGTCTGTTCACTTCTGCGCGTGTGATTCCTCTTACCTGTAACCCGAACTCCAGATTCTCACGGACCGTCGCCCGGAACAGGATCGGTCGCTGCTCCACCAGCGTGACGTGGCGGCGCGCGGCGCCGCCCGGGGTCACGACCGTGCCATCGAGCAGCACCCGGCCTGCCGTGGGACGCTCGAGCAGGGCGAGCAGCCGCAGCAGCGTGCTCTTGCCCGAGCCGTTCGGGCCGACCACCGCGACGGCGGCCCCGGGAGCGACGGCGAACCGCTCGAGGTCGAGCACGACGCGGCCGTCGTACTCATGTCGCACGCCCACCAGCTCAAGCATGGCCGCGGCCCTGGAGCGTCTGCAGCGCGACGTTCACGAGCAGGGCGAGCAGCAGCAGGATGAGGCCGAGCGCGAGCGCCAGGCCGAAGTCGCCCTGGCTCGTGTACAGGGCGACGGCGGTGGTGAGGGTGCGGGTCTGGCCCCGGATGTTTCCGCCCACCGTCATGGCGGAGCCGATCTCGGCCACCACGTGGCCGAACGCGGTCGTGATCACCGCGGCGAGCGCGAAGCGCGCCTCGCGCGCCACCGTCCACGCGGTGCGCCACCGTCCGGCGCCCAGCGTCTCGGCGGTGCGGCGGATGCGGGGATCCACCCCTTGGACCGCGGCGGCGGCCAGCGCGGCGGCGATGGGGAGGGCGAGCAGCACGTCGCCCAGCGCGATCGCCTGCCAGGTGTACAGCCATCCCACGGCGGCGAGGGGCCCTCGCCGCGAGAGCAGGCCGTACAGCAACAGCCCCAACACCACCGTCGGGAACGCGAGGGCGGTGTTCACCACCGTGAGGGCCGCGCGCCGGCCCCAGAAGGGGCGCGTCGCGAGCACGAAGCCGAGCGGGAGGCCGAGCCCGCACGCCAGCACCGTCGCGACGATGCCGATCTTGAGCGTGAGCAGGGCGATGCCGTACACCTCGGCGTCACCCGAAAACAGCAGCGCGAGCGCGCGCCGGAATCCCTCCGCTAGAAAATCCATCCCACGCCGATCGTGGCCCACGGGTGCCCCGTCCACTGGTCGAACGACGCCGTGGCGGGGATCACGCTGCCGCCGTTGGTACTCGTCACCACCTTGTAGGAGAGCGGATAGTGGAGCTTCCAGAGCAGCAGGCGGAAGTCGCCGCGCAGGGAGATGCGCCGCGTCGGATACCAGCGCACGCCGGCGTTGGGGGCGAGCGTGATCTTGGTCCCGAAGCGGTAGCCGCTCGTGTCCTGCGCCAGCGCGCTACCGATCGCGACGCCGAGCGCGCCGCCGATGAACGGGGCGAAGCGATGCCACGTCTTCCGCCCGGTGAGCACGAGCTGGAGCCCGACGTCGGCGAGCACGACGGGGTCGTTGAACGGCCCGCTTCTCCGCGACGTGGAGTCTTTGGTGTAGTCCTCGACGAAGCGCGACGTCCGGGCGTACGCCAGGCCAAGCGAGGCGCCCACCGCGCCGAACGGCACTTCGTAGCGCAACGCGCCGGTCAGACCGTCCGCGGGACCTACCCCGACGTCTCCCCGGCCCCCCCCCAAGTGCCCGACACTGAGGGCCCAGACCGCGCCGCGGGGGATGTCGTGGTAGGGAGAGTGAGCGGGATCGTAGCCCACCTGGGCGGCGGTCACGTTGTACGACGCTACGACGCTGAGCCATACGACGGCGGCCGTGGCGGGGCGGAGCGGACGTACAACGTAGCGTCGTAGCGTCATGGAACGCCTTTCATTCAGTCCGTCTCCCGCAGATCCCGACCCGTCATCTCCGCGGGCGGCTCGATGCCGAGCATGTGGAGCAGCGTCGGGCCCACATCGCACAGGGCACCGCCGTGCCGCAGCGGACCCCTGATGCCGACGCCCACGATCAGGAACGGGACGGGATTCGTCGTGTGCGCCGTGTGCGGGCCCCCGGTGGTGGGATCGATCATCAGCTCGCAGTTGCCGTGGTCGGCGGTCACGAGCAGGGTGGCCCCGCGACCCTCGGCGCTGTGGACGACCCGCTCGAGGCAGCGATCTACCGTTTCCACCGCCGCCACCGCCGCGCGTAGTACCCCGGAATGGCCCACCATGTCTCCGTTCGCGTAGTTGCAGAGAATGAAGTCGTGCTGCCCCGCCTCGATCGCCTTGCACAGCACGTCGGTCACGCCGGGCGCGCTCATTTCGGGCATCAGGTCGTAGGTCGCGACCTTCTGGGAGGGAACGAGCAGCCGCTCCTCTCCCGGGAACGGCGTCTCGAGCCCGCCGTTGAAGAAGTAAGTGACGTGGGCGTACTTCTCGGTCTCCGCGGTGCGAAACATCGTCTTGCCGCGCTCCGACAACACCTGCGCCACGATTTGCGACAGCACCATCGGCCCGAAGGCCATGGGAAACCGGAAGGTCTCGTCGTACTGCGTCATCGTCACGAGGTCGACCTTGGGTCGCGCCCCGGTGTCGAAGCCGTCGAAGCCGTCCACGGCCAGCGCGCGCACCATCTGGCGCATGCGGTCGGCGCGGAAGTTAAAGCAGAACACGCCGTCGCCCGAGCGAATGCGCGGCGTTCCGGTGATCACGCGCGGCTTGACGAACTCGTCGGTCTCGCCGGCCTGGTAGGCGGCCCGGATCGCGGTCAGGGGATCTGGGGCTGGCGCTCCCACGCCATGCACCATCGCATCGTACGCGAGCTTGGTGCGCTCCCAGCGCTTATCGCGGTCCATGGCGTAGTAGCGGCCTACGCAAGTGGAGATAACCGGGACTCGGGATTCGGGATTCGGGACTCGGGCCCCACCACCCCCGAGCCCCGAGCCCCTAGCCCCGAGTCCCCCCAGCAACTCTTCCATGAATCCCAGAGCGGAGGTCGGCCCCGTATCGCGCCCGTCGAGCCAGGCGTGGATCGCCACGGGCAGGTCGTGTCGCCTCCCGAGTTCAACGGCCGCGAGCAGATGCTGGTCCAACGCATGGACCCCGCCGGTCCCGATCAACCCGATGAGGTGCAACGTGCCGCCGCGCTGTCGTGTTCGTTCACACAGCTCGACGAGCGGAGGCAGGCGGAAGAACTCGCCAGACTGGATGGCCTGCGAGATGCGCACGATGTCCTGCGGGACCACGCGGCCGGCACCGAGGTTCAGGTGACCCACCTCGCTGTTGCCGATCTGTCCCTCGGGGAGTCCAACGGCGAGCTCCGATGCGTTAAGGAGCGTGCGGGGCGCCTTAGCCCAGAGGCGATGCCAAACGGGGGTGTCACCGAGCTCGACGGCGTTGCCCTCGCGGCCGGGACGAAAACCCCAGCCGTCGAGCACGATCAGGACGACCGGGGTGCGCGGCCCACGCGTCTTTGCCATATTGCAGGGGATGCAATCTAGCCGGGCCCTCAGCCCCCTTCCAGTTGTGTTGTGGCTCGTGCTCAGCCCGCCGCTCGCCGCCCAAGCGCGCTTCCGCGTCACTACCGACGGGGCCTGGTTCTTCCAGGAGCCGGGCGGCAAGCGTCTCGCGCGCCTGGCGCGCGGCGCGATCGTCGTGGGTGGCGAGTCGCAGGACGCGTGGCAGGGCGTGACGCTCGAGGGCTGGATCTTTGCGACCTCGGTCGGGCCGACGCCGCGCGCCGGGTACGACCTCGCCGTCACCCGTGCTCCCGAGGAGAACCTGCGCTCCGCGCCGGCGGGTGCGTTGATCGGCAAGCTGCCGCAGGGGTTCGTGCTCAACAAGGTGGCCGAGGGGACGTCCGGGAACTGGGTCCACGTGCTGCGCGCCGGCTGGGTGGAGAAGGCCGCGGTCGAGAGCCTGGCGCAAGTCGCGAGCTCGGATGCCGACTCGGGTAGCCCGACCCCGGGGCCACGCCCCGGGGCCCCCGGGGCTCCCGGAACCCCGGGCCATGGGCCTGGGGTCGGTCCACCCGATACGGGCGCCGGCTCGCCCGGCCCGCTGGATCCCGCTCGCCTCGAAACGGCGCGGCGTACCGTGCTGTACCGCGCGCCCGAGGGCGCGCCGGCGGGAACGTTGGCGCCGTCGGCGCCGCTGCGCGTGCTGGGACGCTCGGGCGACTGGACGCGCGTCGAGCTCGAAGGGTGGGTGAAGAGCTCGGATCTCGAGATCGCGCCGCCCGGTGTCTTGATGGGGATCACCGCAGCCGAGCTCCGTACCGACCCGCAGCGCTATGCGGGGCAGGTGCTGCGCTGGACGCTCCAGTACATCGCCGAGCAGCAGGCCGACGAGCTGCGTCCCGAGATTCCGACCGGAGCGCGGTACTTCCTCGCCCGCGGGCCGCTGCCGGAGCATGGGTTCGTGTACGTGATCGTCCCCGAAGCGAAGCGCGCCCAGCTCGAGAGCCTCTCACCGCTCGCCACCATTCAGGTCACCGCGCGCGTGCGCACCGGCCGCACCCGGTTCCTCGGCAATCCGGTGCTCGACCTGATCAGCCTCGAGACGCTTCCATGAACGACATCCTGCGGGATCGCCTGCTGCGCAAGCTCGACACCCTGTCCGACGACAAGGCCTACCAGGTGCTCGACTACGTCGAGTTCCTCGAGTCGAAGTACGCGGAGCGTCAGGCCGGCGCGCCGGCGTTCCAGCGCGCCGCGGAGACGCTGGAGGATACGCTGCGCGCCGGCCGCGTTCCGGTGAACATCATCAGGGGGACGATGGACGCGGTGGGGAAGGCGGGCCGGCTGCTCGAGAAGGTCGCCGCGGCCGGCAAGGCGGCGGTCGAGCAAGCGTCGAAGAAGGCCGCTGAGAAGGAGAACGCTACCGAGAAGGTTGAGGAAACCCCTCCGGGCCAGTAACTTTCGCCATGGGAACCTTCCGTCCGGCCGTCGCCCTCACGTTCGACGACGTGCTGCTGCTGCCGCGGCACTCGAGCGTCCATCCGCGCAACGTCGACACCCGCTCCCGTTTCACCCGCAAGCTTTCCCTGCACATCCCGCTCGTCGCCGCCGCCATGGACACCGTCACCGAGTCGGAGATGGCCATCGCGATGGCGCGCGAGGGCGGCATCGGCGTGATCCACAAGAACATGCCGGTGGACCGTCAGGCCGCCGAGGTTGACCGCGTGAAGCGGAGCGAGTCGGGGATGATCCTGCACCCCATCACGCTCGGCCCCGACCGTCCGTTGCGCGAGGCGGTGCACCTGATGGAGCGGTTCCGCATCTCCGGCGTGCCGATCGTGGACGACGCCGGCCGCCTGGTGGGCATCATCACCAACCGCGACCTGCAGTTCGAGCGCCAGCTCGATCGCCCGATCCGCGACGCCATGACCAAAGACCGGCTGGTGACCGCGCCCCTGGGGACGACGCTCGATGAAGCCGAGAAGACCCTCGCCAAGCACCGCATCGAGAAGCTCCCGGTCGTGGACGAGCGCGGGGTGCTGAAGGGGCTCATCACCATCAAGGACATCTTCAAGCGGCGCCAGTTCCCCAACGCCAACAAGGACGAGCACGGTCGCCTGTGCGTCGCCGCCGCGGTAGGAGGGGCGCCCGACGCGTTGACGCGGGCCCGCGCGCTCGTCGACGCGGGGTGCGACGTGATCGTGGTGGACTCGGCGCACGGGCACTCGGAGGGTGTGCTCAAGACGATCGAGTGCCTGCGCGAGACGTTCCCCGAGGCGCAGCTGGTGGGCGGCAACGTTGCGACCGAGGCAGGGGCGCGGGCACTGGTCGAGCGCGGCGTGGACGCGGTGAAGGTGGGCGTGGGCCCCGGCTCGATCTGCACCACCCGCGTCGTGACGGGTGTCGGCGTTCCCCAGATCACCGCGATCCTCGACGCGGTGCGGGGCGCGGGCGACGCGCCCGTGATCGCCGACGGCGGCATCAAGTACTCGGGCGACGTGGTGAAGGCGCTGGCCGCCGGCGCCGAAAGCGTGATGATGGGCTCGATGCTCGCCGGCACGGAAGAGAGTCCGGGCGAATCGTTCCTGCTCGAGGGCCGGCGCTTCAAGGTGATCCGCGGCATGGGGAGCCTGGGAGCCATGGAAGAGGGCTCCGCCGACCGCTACTTCCAGGAGGGAGAGGTCTCGCCCTCGAAGCTCGTGCCCGAAGGGATCGAGGGCCGGGTGCCGTACAAGGGCCCCGTGGCTGACGTGATCTTCCAGATGGCCGGCGGGCTGCGCAGCGGCATGGGGTACTGCGGCGTGTGCGATATCAAGGCGCTCCGCACCGAGACCGAGTTCATCCAGGTGACGACCGCGGGGCTGCGCGAGTCGCACCCGCACGACGTCGTGATCACGCGGGAAGCGCCCAACTACAGCCTCTGATGGCTTGACAGGCCCCCGAGCCGGGCCTACTCTAGCCGCCATCTCGCCGTCCACCCGCTGTCCGCTCGAACCATCCGAGGATCCATGAATCTGTTCCGACGGAAGAGCGTCACCGAGCTGCAGCAGGAGGCCCAGACCGATCACAGCCTCAAGCGGGCGCTCGGTGCCCTCAACCTCACGATGCTGGGCATCGGCGCCATCATCGGCACGGGCATCTTCGTGCTCACGGGGACGGTCGCTGCACAGAACTCGGGGCCGGCAGTGGTGCTGTCGTTCGTGCTGGCGGGGGTGGCGTCGATCTTTGCGGCGCTCTGCTACTCGGAGTTCGCCTCCCTCGTGCCCATGGCCGGCAGCGCCTACACCTACGGGTACGCGACCCTGGGCGAGCTGATCGCGTGGATCATCGGCTGGGACCTGATTCTCGAATACGCTCTCGGCGCGGTGACCGTCGCGATCGGCTGGTCGGGCTACGTCGTCAGCTTCTTGAGGGATGTCGGCATCAACGTGCCCTGCTCCCTCGCCGCCGCGCGGGGCGTCGTGGCGCCGCAGTGCACCACTCCTGCCGTGTTCAACCTTCCGGCCGTGATCATCATCGCGATCGTCACGACCCTGCTGGTGATCGGCATCAAGGAGTCGGCGAACGTCAACAACGTCATCGTCTTCATCAAGGTGGCCGTCGTCCTGCTCTTCATCGTGGCGGCGGTGCGCGCCGTGAACCCGGCCAACTGGCATCCCTTCATTCCGCCCAACACGGGCGACCGGGGCGCGTTCGGCTGGACCGGCGTGATGGCGGGCGCCGGCCTGGTGTTCTTCGCGTACATCGGGTTCGATGCCGTCAGTACGGCCGCGCAGGAAGCGAAGAATCCGCAGAAGGACATGCCGATCGGCATCATCGGCTCGCTGCTGATCTGCACGGTGCTGTACATCCTCGTGTCGGGCATCGCGACGGGCGTGATGAGCTACAAGGACCTGAACGTCCCCGACCCGATCGCCGTCGCGGCGGATCACGCCGGCCTCGGCTGGATGTCCTCGCTGATCAAGCTCGGCGCCATCGCCGGCCTGTCGTCCGTGATCCTGGTCATGCTGCTCGGTCAGTCCCGCGTGTTCTACTCGATGGCGCGTGACGGTCTGCTGCCACGGTTCGTCAACAGGGTACACCCCAGGTTCCAGACGCCCTACATCACGTCGATCGTCACCGGCATCGTCGTCGCCATCGTGGCGTCCCTGCTCACGGTTCGCGAAGCCGGGAACCTCGTGTCGATCGGGACCCTGCTCGCGTTCGTGATCGTGTCGATCGGCGTGGTGGTGCTGCGGGTGCGCGAGCCCAACCTGCCGCGGGCCTTCAAGACGCCGGCGGTCTTCGTCGTGGCGCCGCTCGGTGCGGTGTCGGCGGCGTACCTCATGGTCTCGCTGCCCTGGACCACGTGGCGGCGGCTCATCGTCTGGTTCGTGGTCGGTATGGTGCTCTACTTCGTGTACGGCGTGAGTCACTCGAAGCTCGCTTCGAAAGAATAGAGGCGTCACGCCGTTTTCGTGTAACGCCTTTCGATTCTGATCATGCACCGCTTGAAGTGGTTCGGTTTTTGGACGCTGCTCGGCCTGGTGTCGGGCGCTCAGCTGCATCTCGCCAATCAGCGATTCGCCGTCCATCCCCCCTCGTGGTGGCTGGCCCTCGCCACGGGCCTGTCGCACTGGTATCTGTGGGGCCTGCTCGCGCTCGTGGTCGCCTGGCTGGGACGCCGCTTCCAGGTCGACCGCGCCAGCTTCGGCCGCCACTTCTTCATCCACCTGGGGGCTAGCCTCGACCTCGCGCTGCTGCAGCTCGTGGCCGCCGTGGGCGTACAGGACCTGCTCCACGCCGCGGCGGGCGAGCCGTTCGCGTACGCGCAGCAGCTGGTGGACAACTTCACGCTGTTTTATCACTGGAACGTCTTGATCTACTGGGCGATCCTGGCGGTGGTGCACGCGCTGGACTACCACGCCGACTTGGAGCAGCACCGCGTGCACGCGGCGGTGCGCGAGGTCCGGCACCCCGCCGAGCGGCTGCTCGTGGCCGACAACGGGCGCAGCTTCTTCGTGCGGACGAGCGACGTCGATTGGATGGAGGCCGCCAGGAACTACGTCCGTCTCCACGTCGGCGACCGCACCCACCTGCTCCGCGCCACGCTCGGCGCGCTCGAGCAACGCCTCGATCCAGAGCGCTTCCGCCGCATCAGCCGATCGGCACTGGTCAACCTCGACCGGGTGCGCGAGGTGCAGCCGTGGTTCCACGGTGACGCGGTCGTGATCCTCGACGGCGGCGCGCAGGTCACTCTTAGCCGTCGCTACCGCACTAATCTGCTCGGTACGCCCGTCTCGTAAAGAGTCCCGGACGTTTTACCACGGAGACCCCGGGCCGCGGGCCCGGGGTCAGCCGCGCTCATTGCGGCACGCGGTCCGGATGCCTCAGGTGCTGCCGAGCGACGTAAGCACACGCGGCCCGTACATGAGTCCGCGAGAGGGACTCGACGAATACCCACGAGCCCACTGAACGTTGCCTTTCATCAAATTGATCTGCCGGGACGACTCAGACTTCGCGTGTCGAATGAACGACACCACGCCTCCCTCCGGCCGGAAGCTCGCGATAACATGCACATGGTCGGAGAGGATGGCGACCTCGTGGACGTGCACCTGCCCGTGAAATGCCGCTTCGTCGATCGCGGCTCGCACGGCGTCGACGTCAGCGCCGCGGATGAGCCGCTGGCGGAACCGCGTATGCCACGTGATATGAACGTATATGCCGAATGCTCGATGAGGCATACTCACCTCGGCTGACCCCGGGGCGATGCCCCGGGGTCAATAGAACGGTCGGTGGCTCCAAGAACGGTCGGCGGATCGGATCATCAGACGCTCAAATGGACCCTTCAGGTCAAGCACCAAGTAGAGGGGCAGAGGGGCGGGGACTAAGTCCCGCTCATCCCGGCCGGAGTCCCACCCATCCCACATCGCTGTCTCTCTGAACAGGGGATCCCCACTTTGCGGGATGTCCCTCTTCGCCACCAAGCCCATCGCCGTCCTCCGCGCCGAGGCGGAGGCGAGCGGTGAGCACGCCCTGACGCGGGCCCTCGGGCCCGTCAATCTCGTCACCCTCGGTATCGGCGCCGTCATCGGTGCGGGCATCTTCGTGATCACGGGACAGGTGGCTGCGCTGTACTCGGGTCCCGCGGTGCCCCTGTCGATGATCCTCGTCGGCGTGAGCTGCGCCTTCGCCGGGCTGTGTTACGCCGAGATGGCGAGCGCTGTGCCCGTGGCAGGGAGCGCCTATACGTACTCCTACGCCACCATGGGCGAGCTCGCGGCCTGGATCATCGGGTGGGACCTGGTGCTCGAGTACGCGGCCGGCGCCGCGACCGTGGGCGTCGGCTGGTCGGGCCACTTCGTGTCCTTGCTCGGGCTGTTCGGCGTTCACGTTCCCCCGAGCCTCACAGCGCCGCCCACGCAGCTGTGTACGGCCGCGCAGGTGACCGCCCATGCCGCGGGATGCGCGCATCCAGGGCTGAACCTGACCGGCGCGATCATCAATCTCCCGGCCGTTTTCATCGTCGCGGTGATGTCCGCCGTGCTCGTGATCGGGATCAAGGAGTCGGCGCGGGTGAACAGCGCCATCGTGGTCCTCAAGGTCGCGATCGTCCTGCTGGTCGTGCTCGTCGGCCTGCGGCACGTCAGGCGTGTCAACTGGACGCCGTTCATCCCCCCGAACAGCGGGGAGTGGGGCACCTACGGCTGGTCGGGCGTGCTGCGGGGCGCGGGCCTGGTGTTCTTCTCCTACATCGGGTTCGACACGGTCTCGACTGCGGCGCAGGAGACGAAGAACCCCCAGCGCGACATGCCCATCGGCATCCTCGGCTCACTCGCGATTTGCACGCTGCTGTACGTCGTGGTGTCGGCCGTGCTGGTGGGGATGGTGCCTTACGGCGAGCTCAACCTCCCGGCGCCGATGGCGTACGCCATGGAGCGGATCGGCGCACCGTGGTGGATTCGCGTGTCGATCGACGTCGGCGCCGTGCTGGGCATCGCGTCCGTGATCCTCGTGATGCTGCTGGGGCAGTCTCGGGTCTTCTACTCGATGTCACGCGACGGCCTGCTCGGGCCCTGGGCCGGCAAGGTCCATCCCCGCTTCCGCACGCCCTACCTGTCCACGATCTACACCGGCATCGCGGTATGCCTGGCGACCGGGCTGCTGCCGCTGCAGCTGCTGGGCACGTGGGTCAACATCGGCACCCTGCTCGCGTTCGTGCTGGTGTGCGCCGGCGTGTGGATCTTGCGGCACACGCGTCCCGATCTGGAGCGGCCGTTCCGGACCCCGTTGGTGCCGCTCGTCCCCATTCTCGGGATGGTGTCGTGCTTCGGCCTGATGCTCACGCTGCCGCTCGACACGTGGATCCGCTTGGCGGTGTGGCTGGTGATTGGATTCGCCATTTATTTCGGGTACAGTCGGAAACACAGCGCGCTCAAGGCCTAGACGCGCTCCACGACGCCCGGTAGCTTGCGCGCATGACGCGACGCGCGCCGGCACGCACGGCCTGGCTCTTCGGGGCCCTAGCGGTGGCCATCGCGGTGGCTTGCAAGGGCAGCACCGCGCCACACCAGCCGACCCCCTGTCCCTCGTACAGCGGCGGGCTGTCGCAAGGCGACTCGCTGTACGGGTTGTACCGCCTGGTGTCGTACTGTCTGGACACGCTCCCCGCTTTCACCCCGCCGGCCGAGTCGGGCCACGTCACCTTGATCCATGCAACGAGTGCGGATTCGTTCGTCGCCGTCCTCGTGCCTCAGGGTCAGCCGCCGGAAACCATCCTGGGCACCTACACGCATCCCCTCCCGGACTCGATCCACGTGACCGGCTTCGTGAAGGTCTCCGGCTTTCCCGTTTCGGTGGAAGTGCCGGGCAGGTTCATGCTGCAGCAGAACACCCTCTCCGTAAGCGGGCGCCTGGTTGTGACCGGGACGAGCCCGCACCCCCTGTCGTTCATCGGGGCGAGGTGACCGTCGCGCGGCGTTGAGGTCGTCTCTTGACGTCTTTGCGCGACGTCTCTCCGCGACGCCTTTGTTTATCTTGATGCCATGACCACAAACGGAGTCTCGATTCCGCCGGAGCGCGTACGGGCGGCGGAGGCGGTAGCGGCCGTGCTCGCTCCCGGCCGGCGCGTCGCCCTCACCACGCATGTGAACGCCGACGGGGACGGCGTGGGGAGCGAGGTCGCGTTGTGGCATCTGCTTAACGCACGCGGCGTCAGCGCCTCGATCGCGAATCCCACACCCATTCCGGAGCGGTTCCATTTTCTCGTGCCCGGCGGCGCGGATCACTCCGAGCGCGCCACGCGCGAAATCGAGTCCGCCGACGTCGTGGTGGTACTCGACATCTCGGACCTGAGCCGTCTGGGTGATCTCGCGCGCGCCGTCACGCAGTCCCACGCGGTGGCGTGTATCGACCACCACGTGAGCGGCGGCTCGCTCCCGGGGGGGCCACGCCTGGTCGCGCCCGACGCCGCCGCCACGGCCGAGCTGGTGTTCGACTTCGCGAATGCGCTCGAGTGGCCGCTCTCGCCCGAGGCCGCGCGGGCGCTGTACGTGGGTCTGCTCACTGACACCGGGGCCTTCCGGTTCGCCAATACCACGCCGCGCGCGCTGCGGGTGGCGGGGGCGCTGCTCGAGCACGGCGTGGATCCCGAGTCGATCTATGCGTCGGTGTACGCGAGCGCCCCCGAGGGGCGTGTGCGCCTCATGACGGAAGTGCTCGAGACCCTGGTGGTGGAGCCCGAGCACGGGCTCGCGTGGGTGACGGTCCCACCGGACGCGCTGCGGCGCCACGGCGCCACCGCCGACGATCTCGACGGCATCGTCGAATACCCGCGCTCCATCGCCGGCGTGCGACTCGCGCTGCTATTCCGCAACCTGGCGAACGGGAACGTCAAGGTGAGCTTCCGCTCGGTGGGCGACGTGGACGTGGCGGAGCTGGCGGGCCGCTTCGGCGGCGGCGGGCACCGCAAGGCCGCGGGCGCCTCGCTCGAGGGGACGCTCGCAGACGTCCAGGGACGCGTCCTCGCCGCCGCGCGCGAGTACCTCGGGCGCTAGCCACGGTTCGTGACGCTCGCACAGTTCGTTCCCGGGGCGTCCCGACGCCCGCTGCTCCGGTCTGCTGTCCTGTTTGGCCTGATCGGCACGCGGTTGCCGATTCTCCTCCTCGGTGCCATCGCCGTAACGATCGTCGGAACGATTCCCGCGCCAACCGCCGAGGCGCTGTGGCGCGTGTCGGCGAACGAGCTCGTGAATCTCCAGGCGCGCTGGGACACCGACTTCTATCACCAAATCGCCACCGTCGGCTACCGCTGGGATCCCTCGGCGTTTCTGCACCAGAATGTGGTCTTCTTCCCGTTGTATCCCTTGTTGATGCGCTGGGGCGGAGCACTGCTGGGAGGCCATCCGCTCCTTGCCGGAACCGTCATTTCGCTCGCGGCATTCGCCGGCGCGATCGCCCTGCTGTATCGGATGGCGGTCCTCGAGCTGGGTGAGGAGAAGGCGTGGCCGGTGATCCTGCTCGTTTCGACCTACCCGTTCGCGCTGTTCTATTCCGTCGTGTATACCGAGTCCTTGTTCCTGTTTCTCACGGTCGGTGCGTTCTACGCCATGCGACGACGCTACCTGCTGCTCGCGGCACTGGCGGGTCTCGCGGCGGGGCTCACCCGTCCCAACGGGTTCTGGCTGGCTGTCCCATTGCTGTGGCTGGCGACGAGGGGGGC
>Ga0209577_10001250_pt1 | contig 25300 bp, 22 predicted proteins | sample GraSoiAngelo_109_FD_185874 | JGI IMG/M metagenome (GOLD analysis project Ga0209577, IMG submission 185874) | Grasslands soil microbial communities from the Angelo Coastal Reserve, California, USA - 14_0903_12_20cm (SPAdes) (version 2) | ecosystem: Environmental > Terrestrial > Soil > Grasslands...
TCGGCCGCGGCACGCAACCTTTTAATTGCCTCGGGAGACGCAAAGTCGTTGAATCCAAATGGGGCATTTGCTGCATCCTACGATCAAAGACATTATGAAAAAATTATTCCTCCTCTGCATTTGCTCACTGGCGCTGGCTGGCAGCTTGTTTGGGCAGGCTCCAACCGAAACACCCATTGCCAGCCCGACAACAACGGCAGCAGCAACAGCCACCACGTCAGCAACGTCAATCGCAGCGCCTGCATTAACGCCAACGGCTACTGGGAGTTCGGCTTCATCGGATCTCGCGGACAGAATTCACCGTAAGCTGGAGAAAAAGCTTCATGGCAAGCATGGAATCACCATTGATACCGGTGATAAAGATGAAGACGCCGATCTTGAGAAAATGCGTGACTTCATCGCCATTCCAATCGTAGCGATCGTGTTCCTGTCGATCTTCGGTGCGCCTGTGCTGATCGTTGCCACGATAGGGATATTTGCACTTATCGGAAACCGCATGCGACAGCGAACGATCCGGATGATGGTGGAGAAAGGTCAGCCGGTTCCCGCGGAACTGCTTGCACCTGAGGTGCGACGCGTGCGTCGGCGTTCGGATGTGCGGCGCGGAGTTATTTGGACAATGGTCGGCTTGGGCCTGATGGTTTGGCTAGGGGCCGTCAATGACTGGGAAGGCGGCGTGTGGTCGTTCGGGTTAATTCCGTTCCTAATTGGACTCGGCTATCTAATTGTATGGAAATTAGAAGGCAAAAAGGAAATTCCTCCTCCGCCACCGAGACCGTAATATTGCGGCTGTGGAGCTTACGGATGCGGACCTCATTGCGCGAGTTCTTGCCGACGACGATCAGCACGCGTTCGGCGAACTTGTGCGCCGCCATCAATCCAGCGTGCGCGGTCTGCTGCGGCAACTCACCCGCACAGACCTCGCTCTGGCCGATGACCTTGCACAAGAAGCTTTTCTCCGAGCTTACAAGAATATTCGAAGCTTTCGGGGGGAAGCGCGATTTTCCACGTGGCTTTATCGAATCGCGTACAACTGTTTTCGCGAGGACGCGCGCCGCCGCAAGGAGTTGGTCGGCGTGGATGAGGAGCAGTGGCAGGCCGAGCAGGATCCGAGGAGTATCGATCCGGGTTTGAGACATGATCTAATGCACGCGCTCAGCTTGCTCCCGTTAAACGAACGCACTGCCGTTGTGCTTTGCTGCCAAAACGGTCTTTCGCACGACGAGGCGGCGCGCGTTTTGGATATCCCGCTTGGAACTGTAAAAACCAACGTCCTGCGTGGCCGCGAAAAACTGAAACGAACACTGGCGGCGTGGGCGCCAAATTGATACAATGCATCCAATGATCAACGACGAGACGCTGGGTCGGCAATTGCGTGAGACTGTGCCGTACATTGATGACGATGGTTTCACCGCACGTGTCATGGCGAGCTTGCCCGCAGCACGACGAGAGTCACGATGGTTACGTGCAGTAATTCTCCTTGGCCTGGCGCTAATTGGAAGCGGAGTGGCTTACTTGATCGGTGCCGGTCACGTAGTGCGCGAAGGGATAATCGAATTGGCTAACTTCCCAATCTGGCTGTTGCTTGTGTTTGCGTTCGGCTGCGGTCTCGTGGTGGGCGCTTTTGCGGTCATTTTCGCGATACGCAAGACGCCCGAGGTGGGGGACCTTACGCGCTTGAAGTTTTGAAGCCGCGTCTCGGTTATTGGGCGCAAAAGCCGCGCGCCTGCTGAACATCACGTTCGATCTGCCGCACGAGCGCGTCAACGTTCTCGAACTTCTTTTCGGGCCTGAGATAACGGACGAAACGCAGTTCCAATTCTCGGCCGTAAATTTCGCGCTTGAAATCAAGCAGATGAATTTCAAGAACACGGTCCGATTTGCCGCTGCTGATGGTGGGTCGATAACCGAGGTTCACAACGCCGGGATAGACAACACCTTCCAGCTTTGCCTCGGCAAAATAAACGCCGTTCGGTGGAAACTGTTCGCTATGAGCACTCAGATTTGCTGTCTGAAATCCGATTTTCTTTCCCAAATCATCGCCGTGGACAACCGTTCCCAGAATCGTGTATTCACGGCCAAGCATCACCGCGGCTTTTTTAAAATCGCCGGCTTCCACAGCACGGCGGATCGTCGTGCTACTTACGATTTCGCCGTTAACGGTCACAGGCCGAATTCCAACTACGTTGAAGTCGAAGTTTGCGCCGAGCTTGGTGAGCAACTGAAGGTTGCCGCGTCGATTTTTCCCAAACGACCATTCGTGCCCGACGCAAATTTCACGCAGAGGTTTGGAATGTTGAACCAACTGCTGCACGAAGTCCTCCGGCTCGGTTGCGGCGAACTGTTTATCGAACGCAATGATGAGAAGATGCCTCACCCCAAGCATCCGAATCAGAGCGATCTTGTGCGCCGTGGCGGTAAGCAAATGCGGCGCTTTCTCCGGCCGCAAGACTTTCTCCGGGTGGGGATCAAACGTGACTACGACGGGCGTTCCGTTTTCCGCCCGCGCGTGCTCGGCAGAAGTGGAGATAACCGCCTGATGACCGAGATGAACACCGTCGAAGACGCCGATGGCGAGAAAGAGCGGTCCAGGTAAGGGCGAGAGCTCTGGAACCGAGCGAAGGATTTGCATCATGTGAATTAAGAATGGCCTCGCCGCGTTGAACCGTTAAACAGTTGAAGCGTTAAACGGTCACAACAGGGGTCAAGGTCATAAGGGGCTCCAATGTAACGACGTAACACTGTAACGAATCACTCCTCATTTGCTTACGCTCCGCGCATCTTCGACACTTCCGGCAGACTCAGCATCCGGTTGAGAATTTCCTCTCGCGTCGCGTTTTTCATTTCGTCGACACTGAGCGCGTTGGCTACGTCAAAGCGGCCCGACCTTGTCCGGCGCAGCGATTTCAAATGGGCGCCGCAACCAAGCACTTCGCCGATGTCGTGAACGTACGTGCGAACATAAAAGCCTTTGCTGCACAGCACGCTAAAGTCGATTTCTGGTAAGGCGATTCGGCCGATTGTGTAGCGATAGACATGGACGAGGCGCGGCTCGCGCTCAACTACCTTTCCCTGACGGGCTAATTTATAGAGCGGCACCCCGCCCTGCTTTTTTGCGGAGACCATCGGCGGCAGCTGGTAAAAGTCGCCGCGGAATTTTTCGAAGGTGGCCCGGATTTGATGCTCATCCAGCGCGGGCACAGGTCGCTGCTGAATCACTTCGCCTGCGCGGTCCTGTGTATCGGTGGTCACGCCGAGCACGAACGTGCCGGCATATTCCTTGTCCTCACTCATGAGCAGATCTTGCACCTTTGTGCCGCGTCCCACCGTCAACAGAAGCAGACCTGTGGCGATCGGGTCGAGGGTGCCGCAATGGCCGATTTTCTTGGTTCCAAGTTTTCGTCGCGCCAGCGCCACTACGTCGTGCGACGTCATTCCCTCGGCTTTATCGACGAGCAGGACGCCATCAGGAGAGCCCGGCGCGCTTAACGGCTTCATCAATTTCCTCCAGGACTTTTTGTTCGACTTGGGCCAGCGTCCCCAAAACGCGCGCACCGGCAGCGAGCGTGTGTCCGCCGCCACCAAACGTCTGGCAAATCGCGGAGACATCGATCCGTTCATCTTTTGAACGCATGCTGATGCGCACCTTTCCATCGGGGAGTTCTTCGAAAAAGACTGCGACGATGACGCCGCGAACTGCCCGAAGATGATCGATCAAGCCTTCGTTGTCTTCAGGAATGACACCGAGTTCTCCGGCGGTCCTGAGGCTAAGCCCAAATGTTGCCACCCGGCCCGATTCACTAAATCGCATCGTTCGCAGCAGCTCACGCAATAACTCCAGCCTGCGGCGAGGATAGTTTTCGTACAACTGCTGGCTAATTTTCCCAACGTCGAGATCGCCGGCGCGCACCAACTCGGCGGCAATCTCAAGTGTGCGCGCGCTGGTTTTGGGATATTGGAACGAGCCAGTATCACTGGAGATCGCGGCGAAGAGATTCTCCGCGATATCGTGATCGAACGGCAGGCGCTGACTCTTGATTAGTCGAAAAATGATCTCTGCTGTAGCGGGTGCGCTCGGATCGATGATCACCAAATCGCCATAGCCAGGATTTGTAAGGTGATGGTCGATGTTGATCCAGATTTTCGCCGAGCCAATCGCGGCGAGTGATGTGCCCAACCGATTTTGGATTGCGGTGTCCAGCGCGATAGCAACATCTACGTGCTCCTCCGTTGCAGGCGGTTTCGTCAGCAATTCTCCACGGGGAAGGAACGAATATTTTTCTAGCATGCCTTCTTCATTCCAAATGCGCACGTTCTTGCCGAGTTTGCGCAGTGAGAGGCCGAGCGCGAGCTGGCTCCCAAGCGCATCGCCGTCAGGACGAACGTGACCGAGCACCGCGAACTGGTGGTGTTCGCTCAGGACGCGGCCAACTTCTTCGAACGTCGTGTTACTCACTCGTCTTGGCCACCGCGTTTTCCGAGGTCGTCCAGAATTTCAAGCACTCGGGCACCGCGTTTGATGGATTCGTCCAGATGAAAAATGAGATGCGGCGTGTATTTCAATACCACGTGGCGCGAGAGTTCGGCCTGTAGCGCGGGGCGATGCACTTCCAGTTTGGCGATCACGCTGGCTCCATTTTCTGTCCCGAGAGTGCTTACGAAAACGTGCGCGCTCTTAAGATCGGGCGCCACATCGACCGCGTTAATGCTGACCAGCGCGCCTTCAAAATTAATTTCACGCGCAATAATGCCGCTGAGTTCACGTTTCACGAGTTCGTTCACGCGTAGTTTCCGATGTTTCATTGCCCTTTCCTGTCATTTGAACGGAGCGAAGCGGAATTATCGTTAGGATCTACTGGCGGGATTGAAAGCCTGGTCTAGCCCCGAAAGCGTTCGGGGCTGCGTGGCTGCCCCGACTTCGCTCGCAATGACTAGCATCACAGTTTTTGGGCGATTTGCTCGAGTTGATAACACTCGATTACGTCACCCACCTGATATTCGCTAAAATCGCCCAGCTTGATTCCGCATTCGAGGCCGGAACGGACTTCTTTTACGTCGTCTTGGAAACGGCGCAGTGTCGAAATCCCGCCGTCATAAACCGGCTGGCGCTTTCGCAGGGTGCGAGCGCGCGCAGCCCGCGCGATGCGGCCATCGGTCACGAGGCAACCAGCGACAATGCCTCTGCTCAATTGGAAAACCTGTTTCACCTCCGCGTGTCCGATGACGGTTTCACGCAACTCCGGTTCGAGCAGACCGGCCATGGCATCTTTGATTTGATCGAGCAGCTCATAGATAATGCTGTAAAGCTTGGTTTGCACTCCTTCCCGTTTCGCCGCCGGGACTGCCATGCTTTCAACCTTAACGTTAAAACCGATCACCACTGCGTCGGACGCGCTGGCCAGAAGAATGTCGGATTCCGAAATCGGTCCGACGGCTGAGTGAATAATCTCCAGATCGACTTTTTTGGTTTCGATCTGCTTCAACGCATTCACGATCGCTTCGACAGAGCCTTGGGTGTCGGCTTTCAAAACGATCCGCAGCACTTTTCTGCCTCCAGCTGTTTCGAGCAGTGTCTCGAGGGTAGCGCGTTGTGGAACGAAAAGCTTGTTCGTTCGCTTCGTCTCAAGCCGTTCGTCACTCAGTTGCTTGGTGGCGCGCTCCGATTCCATTACCAGGAATTCGTCGCCCGCATTCGGCAGACCAGTGAACCCGAGAACTTTCACCGGCGTTGAAGGCCCGGCTTGTCTTACGGATTTGCTGCGGTCGTCGAGCAAGGATTTTACTTTGCCACTGTAATCTCCGCATATAAATGGGTCACCGATTTTTAATGTGCCCATCTGAACGATCACGGTGGCAGTGGGGCCCCGACCCGCTTCCAGTTGCGCTTCGATGACGGTGCCGCGTGGTCTGGCCGTAGGTGAAGCTTTCAATTCCATTACCTCCGCCTGTAAGGCCATCATCTCGAGCAAGTGATCGATACCCGTTCCCTTGGTTGCCGACACTGGACAAATGATCGTTTCACCGCCCCAATCTTCCGGAGTCAGCGCATGCTCTTGCAGTTGTTTCTTCACGCGATCGAGATTCGCGCCCGGGAGATCCATCTTATTTACGGCCACCATGATCTTCACGTGTGGCGCGGCCTTGGCGTGATTAATTGCTTCGACCGTCTGAGGCATAATGCCGTCCTCAGCGGCGACGACCAACACCACGATGTCGGTTACATTCGCGCCACGCGCGCGCATCGCGGTGAAAGCGGCGTGGCCTGGTGTATCAATGAAGGTGATCTTGTGTCCATTGTGCTCGACACTGTACGCTCCGATGTGCTGGGTGATTCCGCCGGCTTCACCGGCCGCGACGCGCGTCTTCCGAATCGCATCTAACAAGCTGGTTTTACCGTGATCGACGTGTCCCATAAAAGTGATTATGGGCGCGCGCGGCCTTAGTTCCTCTTTCTTTTCAATGACCGGCGGAGGGGGAGCGACGACAGGCTGTTCTATTTTGTGAACACCTGCACCTTTTTCCCGTCGCTCCTTTTCTAGAATGAACCCGTGATTTTCCGCAATCTTCGCAGCGATATCCGGCTCGATCGTCTGATTGATGTTAGCGAAAATGTTGTGCGTCATCAGTTCTGCGATCAGCTGATGGGGCTTTAAGCCGAGTTCGTTTGCAAACTGCTTAACAACGATTGGCGGCTTTATGAGAAGAACCTTCTGCTCCGGTCCAGGTTGAAGCTCCGCAGAAGGGGATGGCGCTTCGCCAGATGCCTTCTCTGCTGGCTCAGCAGGCGCCGGTTGAGGTGAGGGCGTCTGGTCGGGCGGTGAGGGCGGTGCAATTTTGGCAGTAGTGTCGAGGGACGCACGGATCCGCGAAATTGGCGGTAAAACCGCACGTTTTGTTTTGATTTCGCTGTCCTGAGATTTTTTTGCCGGTCTTTTTCGATCGATCAGCGAAACGGTCTCTGGATGTGGAGTGGCCTGCGCGGAAACCGCAGGCTCGGGCTTTTCGCGCTGAGTCGTGGACGGCTTGGCGGATGCCGCTGCGTCCACACCGGCAACATCCTTTCCTAGTCCTTTTTTGGGAAGCTTTGTTTTTGCCGCGACGTCGTCGCGCTTCTGAGGAGCAGCAGTCTTCCGACCTGAGCCGAAAGGTTTCGCGGTTGGCTTACGCATTGCAATTTTGCTGCTCGTCTTCGTTGCCATTGTACTTCCTGTAAAATCTCGCTCATGGCTCAAGCGTCCTCAAACGGAGCCATGTTTAATGTACGACTTCCTGCCGGTGCACTGCATCATGAATTTCGCGCGCCTTTGTTTCGTCCACTCCCAGAATATCCACCAGATCCTGGACATCTGCATCGCGCAATCCTTCCAGATTAGTAAATCCGGATTTCACCAGAGTTAACGCCTGCTCTTCGGTGAGCGGGAGCGCGCCGGCGAGGCTTTGTGCCGCTTGGGCGACTTTCTGTTCGACCACGGTCGTCGCTGAGGTGTCCTTGCCGATATTGATTTCCCAGCCGGTTAGCCGCGAAGTCAGCCGCGCGTTTTGTCCTTTTTTCCCAATCGCGAGAGAAAGCTGGTCTTCATCGACGGAGATTTGCACGCTCTTTTTCTCCGTATCGAACATGAGATTTTTTACCTTCGCCGGTTTAAGCGCTTCCAGAACGTATTCCTTTGGATCTGAGCTCCACCGGATGATATCCACCTTTTCGTTATTGAGCTCACGCACAATGTTTTTCACGCGCGAGCCGCGCATGCCCACGCATGCGCCGACCGGGTCGACCTTCTCATTCGCGCTCCACACCGCGATCTTGGTGCGATAACCGGCCTCGCGCGCAATGCCGCGAATCTCCACTGTGCCGTCCGCGATTTCGCTTACCTCCAGTTCAAAAAGACGTCGCACAAAATTTGGATGACTGCGCGACACGATAATCTCTGGGCCACGGACGCCGTTTTCCACCGCGACGACGTACGCGCGGAGACGGTCACCCACGTTGTAATCTTCCACCGCGACTCGCTCGCGCTGCGGCATGACGGCTTCAAACTTGCCAAGATCGAGAATGACATCGGAACGATCGAAACGCCGCACCGTGCCACTAACGATTTCGCCCGCTCGATCTTTGAATTCCTCGTAAATCATTTCCTTCTCGGCCTGGCGAATCCGCTGCATCATCGCTTGTTTGGCAGTCTGCGCCGCGATACGCCCGAAATTTTTCGGCGTGACTTCAACTTCTACCGCGTCGCCGACGTTTACGTCGGCCTTAATTTTGCGCGCTTTTGAGAGCTCGATTTCATCCTGCGGATTAGTAACCTGGTCAACGACGAGCAAATTTGCCAGCGCTCGGATTTCGCCAGTCTTGCGGTTAATATCGATGTGCAAATCGCGAGACGCCCCGACACTCTTTTTCGAGGCTGACAGCAATGCATTCGAAACCGCCTCAATCAGGATTTCGCGTTTGATCCCGCGCTCCCGCTCCAGGTAATCGAGCATGGCGATAAATTCGGCATTCATAAAAAACATGCAGCCCGCAGACTAAAAAAAGTGGGACACCAGTTCCCACTCCGATCAGCGCGCGGACTAGACCTGTAGTTTAGGTTTCCGAATCCTTCCCGTCAAGCGGCGGTTCGGTTTGATTTGACGTTCGCTGCTTAGCTTCGGATAAGTCGGGAGCAACAATTGAGTATTCAAGACCTAGTAAATTCACGAACTCGCGCCATCGCTGTCGTTGTGCTCGCATGGGCGATGATTTATTTGCCTGCGCTCGGTTCGATTGCGATTAAGGGGGAAGAAGGCCGCCGAATCTTGCCGGCCATTCGGATGCTTGAAACGGGTAACTACATTGTCCCCCAAGTTGGCAGTAATCCGTACTACCGGAAACCGCCCCTGGTAAACTGGCTGGTAGCTGCATCCTTTGAAACGTTCGGAGTGCGCAATGAATGGACGGCGCGTCTGCCTTCGGTCGTTTCGGTGCTCGCAGTGGCCATTGCCTTCGTCATTGTCGCGCGCGCGAGTCTTACTCCCAAAGGATCGATGCTCGCAGCACTGATTTGGATGACTAACATCGGCATCATAGAAAAAGGTCGGTTGATTGAGATCGAGGCGCTGTATGTCTCGCTTTGCGGGTTGGCGATTATTTTTTGGCTGAGCTTTTTCCTCCAAAAGAAGTCGCCGTGGCTCATCTGGCTTTCGGCATCCGTTTTCCTCGGACTTGGTCTGCTGGCCAAAGGCCCTACGCATCTCATATTTTTCTACGGGATTGTGGTAGCCGTTCTCGCGTATTCGAAAGATTGGCGGCTTCTCGTTCACCCCGGGCACTTCCTCGCGCTCGCAGTCATGCTTGGAATTGCGGCGGCATGGGCCATTCCGTTTGTCTACATGACGACCTCAGAGGTTGCCATGGGCAAATGGTCTGCTCAGTACACGGGACGATTGAAAGGCATCGATTTCAAATTTTTTAGCTGGATCCAAAATATCCCGCGCGGCCTCATTTATTTTCTGCCATGGCTTCTTCTGCTCCCGTTTGCGCGATTTTCAAAATTTCACGATGAAGCGGAGCGGAGGATGGCGTGGGCGTTATCTTGGGGAACCGCAGTACCATTCGTCGCCGTCAGTCTGGTTCCCGGCGCAGTCGCGCGATACAGCATGCCGGCGATAGTTCCAGCATCGTGGCTGCTGGGAATGATTTGTGCCGGTAACGCGTTGGAGTGGCCAAAGCGCATTGCCAAGGAGCGCGCCTGGACGAATGTGGTGGTGGCTTTCGTCGGCCTGGGGCTTGTGATAGGTGCGATTGGTTACCCGGTCACGGCAGTGATCCTGAGGAACAGACAGCAGGTGAAAAAGGCAGCTGCTGAAGTCAATGCGGTCGTGCCCACCAATGAAATCCTTTATGCGGTGAATCCGGATTATCAGCCGGTCTTTTTCTATGTGAAAGCGCCGGTGCACTACGTGAGCTACGTAAAGAACCTGCCCCACGATGCCCGTTACTTTCTTGTTCGAGTTGAAGATGAATCGGAAGCGCTAAGCGCGCGAAGATGGGCACCACTTCGCGCACGTCCTATTGCTCGTGTGCAGGATTACAGCAAACGCCAGATGGTTCTCTGCGAAGTGGCATCCGACGACGAGGATTGACAGGCTCGCAGATTAGAATTGGTTAGCATACTAACCAATTTGGTTTGGAGAATTATGTCCAGCGGCGATAACTCTGAAACATTTGGCCAATTGCTTCATGGCACGGCCCGCGCATGGCGACAAAAGCTGGACCACCGGCTTAAGCCCATGGGGCTGAGCCAAGCGAAATGGCGGACGCTGATGCATCTGTCGCTGGCAGGCGACGCGCTCACCCAGGCTGAGATAGCCGCGCGCCTCGGGGTGGAAGAGCCGAGTGTAGTGACACTGTTGCACCGGCTGGAGCGGGAGGAGTGGATCACTCGCAGCAATTCGCAGCGGGACCGCCGTTGCAAAATGGTGTTGCTCGGCCGCCGTGCGCAGCGCGTGATCGGCCAAATTAATTCAAGCGCCGAGACTCTCCGGGATGAATTAATGGGAGGCATTCCCACATCCGATCTTCAAACCTGTATGAAAGTGTTGGCGCGTATTCGGGAGCGGGCCGAGAAGACTGACAAGGTACGTTCGAGTAGCAACGCAGGTGTGAGTCGACGTTTTACCAGGCACAACGGCCACACTAAACAGGGAAATTCGATTCTAAAAAAAGGGACGTTTCGCAAGGGGTCCAAATGAAAGCCAACACGGTCTTCGGCCATCATAAGACACTGGATCACCGCTTATCCGAGCCGCCCATGAGATCTCAAACCAAACGCGTCCGTGCGAATCAGAGGATTCCAAAGTGGGCGTATTTACTTTTCATCCTTTTGGCCGGGTTCGTCACGTACTGGATTTTTCAACAGAGGGCTGCGGAAGTGAAGGCCACTCAGCCGCCAGCCCGTCCGGCAAGTGTCGTCAGGGTCATTACAAGGGACGTGCCACTTTATCTAGATGAGATTGGCACCTGTGCGGCATACGAGACTGTGCAGGTGCAGGCGCAGGTGAACGGCGTGATTATGGCGCGCCATTTCCAGGATGGCTCCGACGTGAAAAAAGGCGATTTGCTTTTCACAATCGATCCGCGGCCGTTCCAGGCAGCTCTTGACCAGGCGAAAGCGCAAGCTGCGCTGGATCAGGTGACACTTAAACGACAAGAGGACCTGCGTACGAGAAAGGTCGTAGCGCAGCAGGACTACGACATTGCTGTGGCGAACGCGCAGAAGTCGCAAGCGGTCGCGGAAGCCGCGCAGGTGAACCTCGATTATTGCTTTATCAAATCGCCAATCAACGGACGAATCGGTCTGCGCAATGTCGATGTTGGGAATTTGGTTGGACCTTCCAGTCCGGCGCTTGTGACGATCCAAGGCCTGGATCCTATCTACACTGATTTCACCGTGGCCGAGAATGATTTGCCGCTGGTCCGAAAATATCTCGGCGGCCCAAACGTGAAGGTCGAAACGTATCTGGCGGATCGTTCCATTGCGCCGCGCATAGGTGAGTTGTATTTCATCGACAACGCAGTGCAGCCGGGTTCGGGAACAGTGAAGGCCCGCGGCGTAACGCCGAATCCAGATCGTGCGCTCTGGCCGATGGAATTTGTGCGCGTCCGTTTCATTTTGGACATCCTCAGCAATGCCACGCTCGTGCCGTCGCAGGCCGTGCAGATCAGCCAGAGCGGACCGTTCGTTTTTGTAGTGAAACCGGACAATACAGTCGAGCTTCGCACGGTAACACCGGGCCAACCCCAGCAGGGCGATCTCACTGTTATCGAGAACGGCGTAAAATCCGGCGAGACTGTGGTTGTTACTGGCCAGCTTGCGCTTTCGCCAGGAGCGAAGATAGCGCCGCAACCCTACGACGCACACACGCCGGGACCGATCGACCGCTCCGCTGCTTCAAAAAGCGCAGCATCGTATGAATGACGGCGACGAACACGACCGCGAGCGAGAAGTACAAGATCAAGACCTTGTTCGCTCGAGATCGTTTGCTGAGGGTGCGTCGGCGTCGACTGTAAAATTAGTTCCAGTTAAAGGCTCGGGATTGTCCGGTCCCTTTATTCGTCGGCCGGTGATGACCGTATTATTGACCTTGTCGGTTATCGTTGCTGGTTTAGCTACTTACGGTAAACTCGCCGTGAACGACCTCCCCGCCGTCGATTACCCAGTCATTCAGGTTACCTGCTCGTACCCCGGCGCAGATCCGACGACGATGGCAAACAACATCGCCACGCCGTTGGAAAAACAATTCCTGCAAATTCCAGGACTTGACATCATCACCAGTACCAGCACGCAAAGCAACACATCGCTGACGCTGCAGTTTGTGCTGAGCAAGAGTATCACTGACGCCGCGACAGATGTGCAAGCTGCCATCCAGCGTGCCACCGGAAGACTGCCAATCGATCTTCCGAGTCCGCCGACGTTCACCAAGACCAATCCGAACGACCAAGCCGTTTACTTGTTAGGCCTTTTATCGGATACACTGACGGATTGGGACCTTTACAAGTATGCGTCCACTGTTGTCGCGCAGCGCATCAACATTCTGCCCGGCGTTTCGCAGGTGAACATTTATGGCGTGCAAGGCGCGATCCGAGTGAAGGCGGACCCGTCGGCACTGGCTGCGCGAGCGTTGACGATGGACGATCTGGCCAGCGCGATCAAAGCGGGAACAGTTTATTCCGGTGCAGGACAATTCGACGGTGCACATCGCACCTTTGTTCTGCAGCCGAACGGACAAATCGACAAGGCCGAGGGATACCGCAGCCTAATCGTGGCCCGCAACCCGAACGGTTTGCCTGTTTACCTGAGCGATGTAGCTGATGTACGCCAGAGCGTGCAAGACGAGCGCATCTCGCGATTTTTCTGGATGCGCGGTTTTAATCCGCCGCACGCGGTCGTCGTGCTGGCGGTTTCACGCCAAGCTGGCGCAAACGCGGTGGAAGTGGCCAGCTCCGTCAGGGCGCTTTTCCCTGAGCTGCGGGCGAGTTTGCCCGGCTCAATCATGTTCACACCAATTTTCGACCGTTCACAAACCATTGTGAATTCTGCCAACGAGGTGAAATGGACGCTGATCATCGCGTTCGTCCTTGTGGTGATGGTTATCTACGTCTTCCTCGGTCGCGCTACTGATACGCTCATTCCAGCTGTGGCTTTGCCGATGTCATTGCTGCTTACCGTGGCCGTGATGTACATGCTCAATTTTTCGATCAACAATCTTACCTTAATGGCGCTCACTCTGGCGATTGGTTTTCTCGTCGATGATGCCATCGTGTTTTTGGAAAACGTGGTGCGCCGGGCCGAGCATGGCGAGTCGATCCTCAAAGCGACTTTCAATAGTGCCGGCGAGATTTCCTTCACCATCCTCTCGATGACGTTGTCGCTCGCTGCAGTATTTATTCCGCTGGTTTTCATTCCCGGACTGCTCGGCCGCATTTTTCGCGAATTTTCCGTCACGATCATCGTGGCCATTCTCGCTTCGGGCCTGGTGTCTCTGACGCTCACGCCGCTGATGTGCGCACGGATTCTGGGGGAACGCAGGGCCGGTCACAAACGCGCCTGGATGGAACGACACACCGGCAATTTTATCAAACGCGTGATCGCTGGGTACGGTCGCGCGCTCGACTGGTTCCTCGACCGCGCATGGCTCACTATGCCGGTCCTAATCGCTTGCATTCTTGGGCTCTGGTTCTTCTTCACACGCCTGCCTTTCACGTTAATACCGCCGGGCGACAGCGGTTTCGTTCGCGGCGTGTTCATCGCGCAGGAAGGCTCATCGCCAGCGCAAATGCGCGCCTTCCAAGCGCAGGTGAACCAAAAACTCCAGGATGATCCTGCGGTCGGACAATTTTTCACGCTCGCCGGTTTTTCCTCGCGCAGCCCGTTGTCGCAGGGACTGATGTTTCTTTTCCTGAAGCCGCGCAGCGAGCGTCCGCCAATCGATCAAGTCATCCTGCGACTGCAAAAATCGATCGGTTCGATTCCAGGCATCAGTGCCGTATTAACGCCAACTCCGGTGCTGCAAATCAGCGTCGGCGCTACCAGTCAGACACAGGGCCAATACGCCTACACAATTAGCGGCATCGTGCCTCAGGATGTTTACACGATGGCGGACGAGTTATTAAAAAAGCTGCAACAGTTCAAGGGCTTCGCCAGTGTCCGGTCTGATTACTATCACAGCACGCCTAATCTCAGGATCGATATCAATCGCGATCGCGCTGCGACCTACGGCGTTTCTACTTCGGCAATCCAAAGTCTATTGCGCAACGCCTACTCCCAAAACTACGTCTATCTCATCAAGGAACCCGATGACCAATACCAGGTCATTCTTGAAGTGAATGACAAGGACCGCTCGCACCCTGAAGACCTCGACGATCTCTATGTCCGCAGCAGCACCAGCGGGAATTTCAGCGCCAGCGGCTCGGGTGGGGGGACGATTGCCACGACCACAGGAAACATGACGAGCCTCGTCCCGTTGCGTGTTGTAACATCCACAAAGGAAATCATCGGTCCGCAGGCAGTTAACCACTTGAATCAGTTCACCAGCGTCACGTTCAATTTCAACCTGTTGCCGAACGTCGCGATCGGCGACGCGACCAAATACATCGAGGACGCCTTCGCGCAACTCCAGTCACATTACCCAACTGTGCAGGGGATGTTCCAAGGCGAAGCGCTAGTATTCAGGCAGCTCTTTCAATCGCTGCCCCTACTGCTGCTTGCGGCAATTTTCGTCATGTATGTGATCCTCGGAATCCTTTATGAAAGCTATGTGCACCCGTTCACGGTTTTGTTCCCGGCCATCGTGCCCGCGATGGTGGGTGGTTTGGCCACTTTGTATCTCTTCCACTCAGTGCTTTCTCTTTACAGCGTGATCGGACTTTTCCTGTTGTTAGGCATCGTGAAAAAGAACGGGATCATGGTAGTCGATTTCGCCTTGCAACGGATCGACGAAGGCTGGGATCTTCGCTCGGCCATTCACGAAGCCAGCATGGAAAGGTTTCGTCCGATCATGATGACAACGCTCGCCGCGCTCATGGGCGCGATCCCGATAGCTTTGGGCTTCGGTCAGGATGCCGCATCGCGGCGCCCGCTGGGTCTTGTTATCGTAGGTGGGTTGATCTTCTCGCAACTTGTGACGTTATTTGTCACACCCGTTATCTATTTGTGGCTTGAGTGGTTCCAGGAACACGTGCTCGACAAAGTGCCGTTTCTCCGCAGCGCCCATTACCATCACGAGCCAGAACCGGGGAAGGGGCATCCGGAGCGAGAAATACGGCCCGCCCCGGCCGGCGCTCGCTAACTCGACGATCTTAAGCGGTTTGAAAGAGCACGAGCCATGACTAAAAGCACGAGTAAGAGCGATATTTAGCGCTATGCGCGCGATGGTTCTCGACCGGCCGAAGCAGCCCCTGCAATTGCGCGCCGTGCCAAAACCAAAGCCGGATAGGGGACAACTGCTCGTGCGCGTCAACGCGTGCGCGGTTTGCCGCACCGACCTTCATGTGGTGGCTGGCGAATTGCCGGACCCGAAACTGCCATTGATTCTGGGTCACCAAGTCGTCGGCCGAGTGGAACAAATCGGCAAGGACGCACCTTCGAACTTCGCGATCGGCGATCGTGTAGGTATCCCGTGGCTTGGTTGGACGGATGGCGACTGCGCTTATTGCCGATCGGGCAGGGAAAACCTCTGCGATAATGCTCTCTTTACCGGTTACACTATTGCCGGGGGTTACGCCGACTTCACTGTTGCAGATGCTCGGTACTGTTTTCATCTCCCCGATCGGTACGATGACGTTCAGGTTGCGCCGCTCCTTTGTGCCGGACTAATCGGGTATCGGTCCTATCGCAAAACGGGCGGCGCGCAGCACCTCGGCATTTACGGGTTCGGCAACGCGGCGCATTTAATCGCGCAAATTGCCCTATACGAAGGACGCGAGCTCTTCGTGTTTACACGTCCTGGCGACAATGCAACGCAAGAAAACGCCAGACAGCTCGGCGCGGTTTGGGCTGGCGGATCCGATGAGATGCCGCCGAAAAGACTCGACGCTGCAATTATTTTCGCATCAGTTGGTCCGCTCGTTCCCGCGGCGCTGCGCGGCCTCGCGAAAGGCGGTGCTGTGGTGTGCGGCGGAATTCATATGACGGACATTCCGTCATTTCCATACGCCGACTTATGGGAAGAACGCGTCATCACCTCAGTGGCGAACCTGACCCGACGGGATGGGGACGACTTCTTCGCGATCGCGCCGCGGGTTCCGGTCCGAACGCACACTGAAACTTTCCTGTTGGAAGAGGCCAACACCGCGCTGGACCGATTTCGTGCCGGCAAGCTTAACGGCGCACCAGTCCTAGTGGTGAATCGGGCTGCGCCTTCGGAGGTAGCGGCGATGGACCTCAATTCCCGGGAATCTTCGGGTGAACGCTAACGCGTGCCGACCTGGGCACGACGAGTGGCGAGCATAAGATTGCCCGGCGGCCGCTTCTCGTCGTCGCTGATGCAACCGGCGGCATTGCCGAGCGACTCCTCCTCGGGCGAGAGGAATGGCTTGAAACGGCTTTTGTCGATCGCTTTCATGAATGCTTCGTGCGGGGAAACGATGCCTTTTTCCAGTAGAGCCCAGATTGCGTCGTCCATAAATTGCATGCCCTGCGCTCTACCGGAAACGATTACGTCCTGAAGTTTGTGAGTTGCGCCTTCGCGGATAATTGCGGCGACGGCTGCGTTAGCGATCAGAATCTCGTTCACAGCGATGCGGCTGGGCCGATCCGATCTTTTCAGAAGCAATTGTGCTACCACGCCACGAAGTGAGTTCGCCAGCATCGCGCGCGCCTGTGGCTGTCGCTCGGCGGGGAAAGCATCCACCATGCGATCCACAGTCTTGCGGGCGTTGTTAGTGTGGAGCGTTCCGAGCACAAGAAGGCCAGTTTCGGCTGCGGTTAAGGCAAGTGAGATTGTCTCAAGGTCACGCATCTCTCCAACCAATACAATGTCGGTGTCCTGGCGCAGCGACGCCTTTAGGCCGGCAGCAAACGAAATCGAATCTGTGGGTACTTCGCGTTGGGTGATGACGCTGCGCTTAATGCCGTGCACGAATTCGATCGGCTCCTCGATTGTCACCACATGCTTGGAAAAGTTTTCATTGATGAAGTCTATCAGTGCAGCCTGCGTTGTCGTTTTGCCGGAACCGGTTGGACCGGTCACGAGCACGAGTCCGCCACGCAAGTAAGCGAAGTCCTTGACGGTTACAGGAATGCCCAGATCTTCGAGCGTCGAAATCCTTGTTGGAATCAATCGAAATGCTGCGGCGTAACCTTCCGACTGCTTGAAGTAGTTGGTTCGAAATCGCGAGTGCTCATCCATCTGGTAGGCAAAATCAAGATCGCCGCGCTGGTTAAACGCTTCCCAGTTACGCGCACCGCAAACTTCGCTCAGCATCCGCGTGGCTTCGTCGTGCGAAATCGGCTCGGCTCGGATCGGCATGATGTCGCCCTGCGCTCGGATTTTAGGGGGTTGTCCCTCAGCGATATGCAAATCCGATGCACCCTGGCGGGCGACGACTTGAAGGAATTGATCAAGATCAGGCATTGTATGTGCTCTACAATTTCAGCTGCTGCCGCACGATATGTTTTTGATCTGCTCGTGCATAGACTTCTTCTGCGCTGATCAGGTCGTTTTCGTACAGGTCTATCAATGCGTCGTCCATCAAACGCATGCCTTGTTTTTTTCCGGTCTGAATAATTCCGGGCAACAGATACGTTTTATTTTCACGAATAACGTTCGCCACAGCCGGCGTATTGGTGAGAATCTCCAACGCGAGCACGCGAGCGGTTCCATCTTTTCGCGGTATCAGTTGGTGACTGATAACGCCGCGCAGTGATTCGGCCACCATCACGCGGATGTGTTCCTGTTGCTCAGGCGGAAACACATCCAGTAGCCGGGCTAGTGTGCGCGATGCATTTGCTGTGTGCAGTGTTGCCAAAACAAGGTGCCCGGTCTCGGCCGCAGTGATGGCAAGGGAAATCGTTTCGAGGTCGCGCATCTCGCCCACCATGATCACGTCCGGATCCTCGCGGAGCGCCGCGCGAAGCGCCGTCGCGAACGATTGTGTGTGCGTGAACACTTCGCGTTGGCTCACGTGACAATTCCTTGAGCGAATAACGTATTCGATTGGGTCCTCCAACGTGATGATATGATCGTGCCGCTCCATGTTTATTTGCTGAATCATGGCGGCAAGTGTCGTTGATTTGCCGCTGCCAACCGAACCGGTGACAAGGATCAGGCCGTTCTGATAACGGGTGAGCAGCTTAAGGTACTCGGGTAACCCGAGTTGATCCATTGTGCGGACGTCCGCGTTAATGAGACGAAATACAACCTCGATGCCTAATCGCTGCCTAATCACGCTGACCCGATAACGACCGTAATCGTTTTCGTAGGCAAAATCAGAATCGCCGCGCGCGTTAAGTTCCTCTTTGTATACTTCGGGCATGAACGCCTCTGCCAGCGACACTGTTTGTTCCTTCGTCAGAATTGGCGCGTCCGGCCACATTGGTTGCAATATTCCGTGCACTCGCCAAATCGGTGGAGCGGCGACGCCAAGGTGAACGTCCGAGGCGCCCGCTTGTTGCCCGACTTGAAGATAATTATCGACGTGCGGAAGCGGATGCGATTCGATTTCAGGAGCTGAAACCTCTGACATGATTCGGAAAAACAGTCATCCATCTCATGAGGCACGTAGGGCCGATGGACAGAAGCGTATTATTTCTTGCCGCGCTGCTGTCCGCCAGAATAAAAGAACCGGTTTTTGACAAATTCCATAATCACCGGCCGGGCCAGGTTTGTCACAAGCTTCATGGCTGCCAGCGCAATGCCGGTTTCCATCAGCTTTTTGTCTTGCTTGCGCCGGCCTCTTGTATCGACATAGATTTTTTTCTTCCGCATGGGCGCTAATGCGATCAGCGCCCCGACAGCGGCCGCTGCAGAGATCCAGGAACCGGTCTGTTTTCGGAATGATTTGCGGAATTTTGCCGGCAAATCCAATTCGTATCGCAGGCCGCGCAACTCGCGGACCAGGCGTTCCCGGGAATCTGCAATCTCCAATTTCAGCTCGTTGATTGATTCAGGTTTCTCAGCCATTCGCGATCTTTCTTAAGTTCATCGACGGTGTCCCGGAACAGTGGCTTGGTGATACGGCTGCGTGCGATCAGCAACAGCACCAGCGCGATTATGAAATGCACCAGGCCAACGATCAGTGCGATCCATGGCCATGAGGTCCCTGCCAGATGTGCCAGGCCGGCAATTGCACTGACGATCAGAAAGACGTAGCCCATTACACACAGCGCCGCGGCGAAAACAATACAACCGATCAGTATCAGGATTTGCACTGCCGCCGATTTCGATTCCTTGGCAGCCAATGCTAACCGGCTCTCAAAAAAGTCCGCGACAGCACTTATCAGCGCCAGCGCGTTTCCGAGTAAACCAGAATGCCCCGCAGGATTGACAGACGGAGGGCTCTCGTTACTCATCGTCGAGAGCTTTCCAATTTAGCGCCGGAAGATCAGACCCAGCACGAATCCGATTCCGAGTGCCGTGAACACCGCTTTTGTCGGATTTTCGCGTACGTACTGCTCCGCATCTTCCTGGAACGTGCGGACGCGGCTCCTGGCATCTCCCCAAGCTTGTTCCGCTTTGCCGCGTGCTTCACCCAAAGCCTGCTCGGCTTTCCCGCGGTATTCGTCCGCGAAAGCCCCTGCGGCTGATTTCAAATCTTCCGCCGCTTTACGAGCATGTTCTCGGCTGCTCTGCAACTTGTTCTGTGCATCACCTGTGGACGATGCAGTTTGTTCTCCTGGTTTCATTTCTTCTGCCATTGGTAACCTCCAGTTAATTTCTTCGCTGCGACTATCCGCGCGCTCCATTAAATGGGCAAACGCCGACTTGTCCTAAAATCATAAACGCGTCAAACGATTGAGCCGGACTTCTCGGATCGATACAGAAAGTGTACCACTACCGGATTCTTAAACGTTTAACGCTTGGACGGCCTACCAAACTTAACGAGAAAAAGCGAAAGTCACTGTTCGCGGAAAATGATTCGCGCCTTTGTCAGGTCGTATGGCGAAAGCTCTACGGAAACTTTATCGCCCGGCACAATCCGGATAAAATGCTTGCGCATTTTGCCCGAAATATGGGCAAGGACATTGCGTTGACCAGGAAGATCGACACGGAACATCGTGCCAGGCAGCACCTGAGTCACAGTGCCTTCGGTGATGATCTGTTCTTCTTTCGCCATCGCATGGCGAATATATGCCGGAACACGTGCCTCTCAAGATTGACGACGTTTTCACCTGAATTGGTCCAGCGAGAGTGCTGGAAGATATTCGCGGAGCTCCTCGCGTTTCCACCAGGCACCGATCTGATGGCGCTCGTCCACGGTTGTGAAGCGATACCGATAAAACATCGCGCGGATGTAACGCGGCGGTTTGCCTGGGAAGGGGTTTCGGCTGAGCAGGCCGCTCACGTCACGGGAGCCCTGGAGTAACCGGAAGACGAGTGCGATGAGCCACCGATTCTCCTGCGGCGTCTCCAACGCCGCAAACCACATCTGCCAGTCCAGTCTGGGCTGGTGCGGCGCACACCAACCGGGCGCGCGTTTCACGTCGCCCGGTTTCCATTTGAATTCGTAGGGCAGCCAATCGATTCCATCGGTGCTGCCTTCGAGCACGATCTCGCAGCGGTCCTTTGTCATCACACGAAATAGGCCGTAGCCGTTCACAATTCGAAACGCTTCGAGTCGTTCGTAGACATTGGCCAACGCACGTGGTGGGCGGGCCAGTGGTTTAAACGCACTGAAAATCAACCATGCATTGATTGGGAAGGTCAGAATGAAGACTGCAACTGCGCCCCATGCTCCCAATCGATCGGGTACCAACAGCGCTCCACGCTGTCCGCGGACGCCGTGGAGCGACATTCCCGTCGCCGAATCATCAATCAATAGCAAACAGAGCGCGATTGTAAGAAGATTGAAAAAGCAATAATTGCCGGTGAGCCCAATTCCCACTTGCAAAAAGATCATCAATCCAGCGGCACCAAGTCGCAGCCGGCGCGGCGCCCAAATGAAAAACGGCGCGACAATTTCGATCACGATGCAAAACGCTACAGAAAAGTGCTTGAACCATTCCGGACTTTTGTCCGCCAACCAGCCGAACACCGTCGGCAACGGTTGCGACCAATAATGATAATCGAGGGCGGTGAGGTTCCACCAACTCGGATCGCCGCTGGTCAGCTTCACCACCCCGGACATCAGCATCAGTTTGAACAGAAGAAGCTTGAGCAAAAACAAACCTGCGCGGGAAACCGGCGGTTCTTGTTGTCGTGATGGAGTGGCTAGTGCGGTGGCAGGCATGTCGACTGAATGGTGAAAATTGTTCGCAGCCGGCACGACTGCCTCTACAGAAAATCGTCTTGGCCACAATCGCCATGGCGCAAAAAAGATCGATAAGAAACCAGCCTCCAGCAAAAGCACGTCCCATTGAAAATTAAAAAAGATTTGTCCTGCGATCGTGAGTGAGAGGTACAAGACGAAAAGAGCAACGAGTGAAATAGCCGGAGCAATTCCGAAAATCAAAAGTAACGAAAACAGAACGCCGCTACCGCAAAGAAAATAAAGGAATGCGTCGCTCTGACCGAACCAGCACAGGGTGGGCAGAAGAGCGTAGGCGTCTGGTCCGATTTGCGCGCGAACGGCCGGCAGAAATTGATTCGCCGGCAACATGCCGTCGCTGCCTACGAGCCCATTCACTTGCACCCAGAGCGACACGAACGCGATTAGATAGATCGTGCCAAGCGCGCGAAGGAACCAGCGCCGTGCCCAAAAATACGTTGGCCGGCGGACGTCGTTGCCCCATAGCAAGCGTGTAACTGCTGAGGCAAAATTTCGGTGGCGAGCGATAAAGCCGTAGCCGGTTTCGGACACAGCCGCGAACCCGGGAACGCGATCGTAGCTCCATGCCAGCAATCGTCGCGAACGGCGATATGCTAATGACCGATATACCGCATCTGCCGCGAAGAATACGTCGCCATCTGGTTTGATGAAAGCCATCGCGCGCGTGAATTGATCGACCGGAATCTCGGGGAACCGCACGGCTGCTTCCTGGTAAGTGGCGTAATCGACCTTACCTTCTGTGATTTCGCGCCATCTTTCGATCCATAATCGACAAAAATCACATTCGCCGTCCCAAATCAAAAGCGGTTTTGGCGGCGCATTAGAAACACGGAGGCTCGATTTGTTAGGCATTCACGTCGAGCATCGACCATGCAATATCGAACGTCGAACGCCCAATTCTGGATTTCGATGGTCAGGGTTCGGCGCTTTTACATCACGAACTCCGCCCACACCGGCGCGTGATCGGATGGTTCTTTCCCGATGCGCATTTCGCGGTCGATGCCGGATGCGGTACAGTTCTTAGCCAGACTTTCGCTTGCCAGTACGGCGTCAATGCGCAGGCCGCGATTTCTTTCAAACCCCCGCATTTGATAGTCCCACCAGGTGAAAAGTTGGCCTTCCTTATGATGGATTCGAAGTGTGTCGTGTAAGCCAAGGCTGCACAACTGTCGGAAGGCCGCGCGTTCTTCGTCCGAAGCCATAATCGCCCCGCGCCAGAGATCTGCATCGTATACATCCACGTCCTGGGGCGCGACATTAAAATCGCCGCACACGAGCAAATCGGGAGATTTTTCTTTCGCCACGCAGTCTCGCAACCGGCGGTACCACTGTAGTTTGTATTCATACGCCGGCGAGCCGACCGCTTGCCCATTCGGTGCATAGATCGAGAATACCCGAAGGCGGCCAATACTGGCTGCAATGACGCGCGCCTGCGGATCGGTCACCTCATCGCAAAGGGACGGGCGAACATCGCGCAGGTCCGTCTTGGCTAAAATTGCAACGCCGTTGTACGATTTCTCTCCGTGATACGCGGAGTGGTAACTCGCCGCTTCCAACGCGAGCGCCAGGAATTGTTCGTCTGGACATTTGGTTTCCTGCAAACAGACGATGTCCGGCTTTGTCGCTTCAAGCCATGCAAACAAGCGGTCCTGTCGTTTGCGCAGTGAGTTGATGTTCCACGAGGCGATGCGCATGCGTGTAGCCGTGTTTCTGACGGTCGCACCAATCTTGTTGCCAACAAAATCCGTCGGTGCTCAGACAGCGCCGTTACAACTCCAGCTCAGCTCCAGGCGTGGGCACGATTATCTCCGAACCAGGAAGCTTGTTTGATAACGTGTCACGCATCCACTCGACTGCCGGCGGGTCGCCGTGCACGAGCAGAATTTTGTTTGGCGAAATTTTCGCGGCTTGATGGATGAGCGACTCGCGAGTCGCATGTGCGCTAAACTGGAACTGCTCGATGTTGCAGCGGATCTGCTGCCGCGCTTTATTGGGATCAAGCGCCACCTCGCCGCCTATGCCCGCGTCACGCAAAAGCCCGGCGGGCGACTCAGGATTTGCGTATCCCACAAAGAAGATCGAGTGGATGGGATTCTCAATGATTCTTCGGGCGAAAACATTCGAGAGCGTTTTTGGGATCATCATGCCGCTCGAGAGAACGTACACGCGTCCGCCGCGCACGGGCGTGTCGCGCACTGTTTCATCGTTTAGAATGTAGGGCGCTACGTCTCTCATAAGTTTCAGGCGCGGCATTTGGCGCCGCGTCGTATGCGTGCGCCGGTCGTAAATATCGGTGAACTTCGAGCTGAGACCGCCGATATAAATCGGAAATTCGGGCAGCAGCCGCTGCCGGCGAAACTTGTAAAGCATCGCCAGAATTTCCTGTGTTTTGCCCAATGCGAACACTGGTATCAGCACGCACGCGTCGCGCTCAAGCGCAGCTCCGAGCGCCTCGGAGAACCGTCGCTCCTCATTAGCGCGGGTCCAGCCCTCTGGTTTTGGGTGGTCGCCCCGGGTGCATTCCATGATCAGCACATCAATTTTTTCCTCTGGGAAAACCGCCGCCTCCATGATGGTTTGATCGTCGAAATTGACGTCACCAGTGTAAAAAACCGTTCGCCCTTCGGTGCGCAGCATTATTCCAGTCGAGCCGAGTACGTGTCCTGCGTCGAAGAACTCAAATGCCAAGGCATGTTTTTCGCGACGGGGCGCCCGTTCGCTGGCAATGGACATTTGCTGGCGCAACGGACACCTACGCCAGCGCTCCGATGAGCGGTCCGTTTCGCGATGTGTGAAAAGCGGATACGACAGTTCTCCAATCTCCTCGCGTTGTCGTGTCATCACGTTCACCGAGTTGTGTAAGAGCACACTGCCGATTTCAGCTGTCGCCTCGGTCATGAAGACCCGCGCGCCTGAGAAGCGCCGCATGGCCAGCGGCAAGGTACCGATGTGATCCTGATGTGCGTGCGAAATCAGAACAGCTTCCACATCGCGATCGGCAATTGCCTTGAAAAGCGGCAGCGCATCGTCGCCGGTATTCTTCGGATGCATTCCGCAATCCAGCACGAGCCGGTGGCGCTCAATCTCAAGATAGTACGAATTCGCGCCGATCTCGGTGTGTCTGGTAAGGTTAATGAATTTCAAATGCGATTCCCGTCGGCTTCCTGAACCGTCCTATCAGAGCGGCTATTGTCTGAACAGTCGGTTTTGCGAGCGGTCTAATGACGCATCGGCATGGAAGGGGAAACAAGCGAGCACCGCGACACGAGCACGCCTCTGGAGCAGGATATCTCTATCCATATTTTCACCGTTTCCTCGGCCATGATGGGTGTTTGTCTGACCGTGATCGGATTAATTCGTGTTGTGATTACACTAGGAACTGCAGATACCCTGGCTGACGACTTTCTTGCGGGAGACGCGCTGCTGTTTCTGATCTCGTGTCTGCTTTCTTATTGGGCGCTGCGTTCCCGGTCGATGCGCCGAATGCATCGTCTCGAAAAGATCGCCGATGGAATATTTATCTTCGCCATGATCGGCATGGTAATCATTTGCGCGTTGATCACTTACACGATTTCCGTTCCGGCCCGACCGGGGACTGGCTAAAGGAGCCCCTCGAAAATCCGCAGCCAATTCTCTCGTAGAATCTTTTCTATGTCAGCGTCGCTGAATCCGCGCTCGATCAATTTGCGTGTGAGATTGCGCGCGTGCGAATGGTTCGTCAGTTCAGGAATAAAATGCGGCGTTGCGAATTTTGCGGTGAGCTGTTTTTGCCTCGACTCCGGCCACTGGCTGTAGATGAACTCGAAGAAATCGAATCCGATCCCAATACTCTCC
>Ga0209577_10001251_pt1 | contig 25284 bp, 22 predicted proteins | sample GraSoiAngelo_109_FD_185874 | JGI IMG/M metagenome (GOLD analysis project Ga0209577, IMG submission 185874) | Grasslands soil microbial communities from the Angelo Coastal Reserve, California, USA - 14_0903_12_20cm (SPAdes) (version 2) | ecosystem: Environmental > Terrestrial > Soil > Grasslands...
TGGACGACGCCGAAATCTTTAACTCGCCTTTTTCCAGGCGGAAGCGCACTGCGCGCGATCGTTCGTCCGCAAACTGGGCAACGCGCTGAATGGCAGCGCTCAGCTCTTCGCCCCTTACGGTCAGGAGTTTGTTGTTGTCCTTGGGCAGCACTGCTTCGAAATTAGGGAATTGACCGGTCAATTGGCGCGAGGTCAGCAGCCGCGGTCCGATGCGGAAGTACAAAGTGGACTCATCTCTGGCGAATTCAATACTCTCTGCTTCGGTCGAATCCACCAGTGACTTCAATTCGTCCATTGCCTTCTTGGGAATAAGCGTTTTCATCTCACCGGACACACCATCGAACTTCTCGCCGCTACGCTCGATATGCGCCAGGCGATGGCCATCGGTGGCCACCATCGTGATGGATTCTGGCTTAAGCACCATGAGAGCGCCATTCAGCGTGTAACGCGATTCTTCATTGGCGATGGCAAATCCGGTCTTCGAAATCATCTCTCGTAGAACCTGCGCCGGGATCTTTACCACGCCAGCGGTTGGAAATACCGGCAAGCTGGGAAAGTTAGATCTTGCCATACCAACCATCTTGGTATTGGACCGGCCGCAACGAATGCTCACCCAGTGGTTCTCAAGCAGTTTGATAGTGATGTCGGCGTCGGGCAGCAGTTTTACGTAATCGTGCAGTTTGCGCGCGGGTATCGTGCACGAACCTTCCTTCTTCACCTTGGCATTACAGGAAGTACGCAGGCTAAGATCCAAGTCGGTGGCGGTTAAAACCAACTTATCGCCGCCCGCCTCAAACAGATAATTGGAAAGGATGGGAATCGTGGTCTTGCGCTCAACCACGCCCTGGGTTGCCGTAAGCTCTCGCAGGAGTTCAAACTTACTGACCGTGATCTCCATTGTCGCCGTTCCCGTTGCAGTGGCCATTTCCACCGGCATAACCGACTCTCCCATGCGTGCTACTTGTGTTACTTCCTTATATCAAAATAAAAACCTATAAAACCAGTAGTAACAGCAGGGGGCAGGGAAAAGTGGAAATTTAGGCCAACTACCCTGCTGCTATCAGATTCCGCCTGTTCCCTCATGTATAAAATCGGACCTCTATGAGGCGGGGTCAGCAGTACATTCGGCACTGTCACTCTGATTCTCATCCACTCTTACACAGCTTCCACACCTGTTACACAGTTGATGCGAAGGAAGTCCCAGCCCGGGAGTGGAAATTTGTCCGAAAACCGCCATTACCCGCCCAATTGCTCGGTCAATTTATTGATCAGCCTGTTCAAATCCTTGTCAGTCTTGCGCACCTGATCAATCTTCTCTACCGAGTGCAGTACGGTTGTGTGGTGCTTGCCGCCAAACTGACGCCCAATTTCCGGGAGGGAGGCTTCTGTAAGATGCTTCGCCAAGTACATGGCGATCTGTCTGGGATAGACGATAGCGCGCGAATTATTCTTGGCCTTGATCTCAGCCAGACGGAGTCCAAACTGCTCAGCCACTGCTTTCTGGATCGACTCGATGGTGACCTTTCGGGCTTGGGAATCAATGAAATTTTTAAGCACCTGCTGGGCGTAAGGCAGGGTAATATCGGCGCCGATCAGGGAGGAGTGGGCCATCAATCGGATCAGCGCGCCTTCCAGCTCACGAACGTTGGAACGGATGTTCGAAGCAATGTAAAGGGCTACGTCGGTGGGCAGAGTGACTTTTTCCTGCTCTGACTTTTTCTGCAGAATCGCCACCTTGGTTTCCAGATCGGGAGGCTGGATGTCTGCAATTAAACCCCATTCAAACCGGCTGCGAAGACGATCCTCGATCTCAGCCAGTTCCTTGGGTGGGCGATCACTGGCAATTACGATCTGTTTCATGGACTCGTGCAGCGCATTGAAGGTATGGAAGAATTCTTCCTGAGTGCGTTCCTTCTGGGCCAGAAACTGAATGTCGTCAACCAGGAGCACGTCCATTGTGCGGAACTTGTCGCGGAAACTGGTCATCTTGTCGTAGCGCAGCGAGTTGATCATCTCATTGGTGAATTTCTCGCTGGAGACGTAACAGATGGCCGCCTGCGGCTGACGCCGTTTGATCTCATGACCGATGGCTTGCATGAGGTGCGTCTTGCCCATACCAACACCCCCATACAGGAAGAGCGGGTTGTAAGCCTTGGACGGACGCTCCGCCACCGCCTGACATGCCGCGTGAGCGAACTGGTTGCCGCTGCCGATAACGAAGGCATCAAAGGTATAGCGCGGATTCAATTGCGCAGCGCTATCCCAATCGAAACGAGACTGGGAAGCGTGTCCCGGAACCGCCACCGGTCCAGAAAGGCCGCCATCGTGGCGCACTGGAGTTGAAGCCGGATCATCTTCCGGGGTGACGAACTTCACGTCCTGATATTCCAGGCCGAGATTGTCGATTGCCTCCTGAATCAGGTCGGCGTACTTGTCGCCGACATGGCGGAATTCCGCAGTGGGCACACGGATGAATAAAATTCCTCCGCTGGCGTGACTGTAACGTGTCGGTTTCAGCCAAGTGTCGTAGGAGTGCCGATTGATCTTTTTTTCCAGCGCGTCCAGAATCTGGATCCACGGATTAGGGGAGATCGATGTGCTAGGGACAGACATAAGTATTGAGTACGGGACCGCCGCTGCCAGACCGACGGAAAATCTACAGCGGGTAAAAGAACCTGGTTTCCTGCCGGAACCAACTGTGGTTCTCGCAGGGACGATTAGCACATGAAAAAAACTTGAAGTTAGGAACCGACGGGCATACTAGCACAAAATTTTTTTGTTTGTGGAAATCTTAAGCGCACATTTTCGAGTCCGGCGAAATTCAGAACCTCAATGCAAGCACTTGTCAAGTATTCAATATGTAACTGCAACGCAGGTGGTGCAAGAATTTTTGCACATGCTCAGCGCATCGTGCGCGATGCGACTTTTCCTGCGGATTTATAGTCTTTCGGATAGACCACCACGCAGCGCCTCCCGGCCTCGTCCTGACTCTCGGTGCGCAGGTCAGGATGGTCGCGAAGGGCCAGATGTACAATGCGGCGTTCGCGTGACGACATGGGCGCGAACTGATAAGGTGTTCCGCTCTTACGAACTTTTTCGGCGGCGACGTTTGCCGACATCCGAAGTTCTTCCAGTCGCAGCGCTCGATGATTCATGCAGTCAAAGCAAATCTTCTCGTGTTCGTTGGCGGGCAGACGAAGCATTTCGAACGCGAGTAGCTCCAATGACCGCAGCAATTCGGCGCCACGTTCGAGCAGCAAAGACGAATCCGGACCCGCGAATTCGACCAGAATCTGGGGATGTTCCCAATCCCGCTCTTCGGGGAGCGGCGGATCCACGGTGATGCGGTATTTCAAACGCAGCCCGCCCTGCCCCACTACCGCGCGGAGGAATTCGTTGATTCTATTAGCGGCGGAGACTTTATCGGGAATTGACACCGGATTTCAACTCCTAATTCTAGCCAAACTCTAGTTTTTCGAGATGTTGCTTGCCCGTCGAGCGAAACCTACTTATCTTTCTTTCTTGCGCGCTTTTCCATCATCTCGCGCATTTCTCGCCCCAGTTCGGTGCGGTTCATCACAGCTTGCTGCACGATCGCCATAAGATTCCCTACCGACCAGTACAGGCATAGACCGGCGGCGAGGTTCCAGCTAATCACCCCCAGCATGACCGGCATCATCAGATTCATCATCTTTTGTTGTGCCGGGTCCATGCCTGCCTGCGGCGTCATGCGCTGCATGAACAGCATTGTGATGATAATCGCGATTGGCATCAGATGCCACGGGTCGGGCGAGGACAGATCGCGTACCCACAGCCAGTTCGCGTGGCGCAGATCAATTGTTCCGCCCAGCATGCTGTAATAGGCGAACAGAAAGGGCATCTGGATGATCATGGGCAGGCATCCACCCGCGGGGTTAACCCGCTCTTTCTTGTAAAGTGCGGAGATCTCTTCGTTCATCGCTTGCTTGCGCGGATCGCGGAGGCTGTATTTTTTATACTTCTCCTGGATGGATTTGATTTGCGGGGCTACTCGCTGCATCTTCAGCATCGACTTCATCTGCGAGACGCGGAGTGGCAACAACGCGATGTTGATGATCAATGTCTGGATCACGATGGCCCAGCCCCAGTTGGGCACGATGTGGGAATAGGTCCATTTCAGCCACAGGAATAACGGCCGGGCGATGATCCCAAAAAAGCCGAAGTTGACCAGTCCTCGAAGATCCTGATCTGTGCCACTGATGGTGGGAACTCGCACCGATTCCAACACCGGCAGGGACTTGGGTCCCACATATATGCGCTCTACGGTTGTTCCCTTGGGGTTGCCGACGGCGGCACCAAGGATGTCCACTTTGAGGGTTTCTTTGTTCTCCGGCTTCTGCCGGTCCTTGGGGACATCAATGGAGTTTCGCCGCGTGACCATGGCCACGTTTTGAGGCTCATCAGGGAGAAATACTGCGCTGAAGTATTGGTCCGCAACCCCGGCCCAGTTGAAAGGTCCAGGGAGGGTGTTTCCGCCACTTATCTTCTTGATCGCCAGTCGCTCGATTTTGGTGTTGTACTGATATTCAATCAGGCTGGAAGCGTAAGAGGATGGGTTGGTTTGATCCCCGAAGCCTGCGGGCCACATGGGAAAGGCCGGTAACTCCCCACCTTTATACTGAACCGATGTTTCGACGCGAACTACGTACGTGTGATCGAAGCTGAAGTTCTTGCGGACGGCAACATCATGGTCAGAATACTCGAAGGTAATCTCGGCCGGCGCGGAAAGCGATCCGGTCTGCGAAGCAACATAGAGTACTGAATTCACTTTGTTACGCAGTAACTCGTCGTAAATCCACAGCGAAAGCGGCAAACCGTATTTCTCCGCCGCGGCGGCGTGGACCAGTTCGAGTGGTCCGCCCCTCTCGTCCGTATATTTCTTCAGTATCCAGGATTTGACTTGCCCGCCTCGATTGGTAAAGCGAATCTTATAAAGATCATTCTCGATGACAGTCTCGTCCTCGGAAGAAGCCTGTCGACCGGGACCAGCAGGCGGAACGATTTGCTCTCGGCTGAGTGTAGGAGCCGGCTTCGGAGAAACGGTTGCGGCTGGAAAGTTTTGGGTTTGCTGCTCAGGCTTTGGTGCGGCGGGTTGCGGCCCGTATTTTTTCACCAACGGCTGGAAAGCAAGAATAATCAGGAATGTAAGCGCGAACACCAGAAGCAGCCGCCTCTCCATTCCGGGTTCTTGTTGAGGATTTTTAAAGTCGGGCAAGTTTACGTACCGTTCGGCGACTGCACACCTGAGTTGTGCGCGAGGTTAATTTGGTGAGACCGCACTACGGGATCGTAACCACTTTTCGAGAATGGATGGCATCGCAGCAACCGATTAGCAGCCAGTAAGCTCCCACGCAAAGCTCCGTAGCGTTCCACCGCTTCCATCGCGTACTCCGAGCAGGTGGGCACATAACGGCAGGCGGGCGCGAAGAGCGGAGAGATTGCCCGCTTGTATGCGCGAAGCAATTGCAGCACAAATGTCTTGGCTACCTGGTTCATTGTTCCACTCGCATATGTCAGAACTTACTCTCGGGCTCGCGTTCCTGACAACTTCTGTTGAATCACATCAAAAGCGTTGCCGACCTCCGCCAGAACCTTGCTGAACTCCGCCGTCAATAGCGACTTCTTCGCATTGATTACCACGTCCACGGGCGCGCTGCATGCGCGGCGTTGCCGGCGAACCGCTTCGCGCAGGCGGCGCTTGATACGATTGCGTTCGACCGCGCCACCCAGCACGCGGCCCACGGTAAAGCCGACTCTGGATCCCGCTCCCTTTTCTCGCGGCAAGTAGAAAACTGTCATCTGCGGCGAGAAATGGCGTCGTCCCAGCTTGTAAACCCGTTCGAAGTCAGCGTGCCGCAAAAGACGCGTGCTACGAGGAAATCGTCCGCCGGTGTTTCTTGTAGTGCTGGGCCCAGACAGGTTGGCACTTTCCTTAGGAGCCATAGCGCTCACGACTGACGTTCCAAGCTCAATCTACAAACACCCCGCTAAACCCAGGGAGGACGTTTACTCGCGGAAACCTGGCTTCACTGAGACCCGCTTGCGACCCTTGGCACGTCTCCGCGAGATTACCGCACGACCGCTCTTGGTCTTCATACGCGTGCGAAATCCGTGTGTCTTCGAGCGGTGACGACGGTTAGGTTGGAATGTGCGCTTGGGCATGAAAGATAGCTGCTCCTGGATCGAAAAATCGCTTGTGAGTAAACAGAGAGTATAAATGAGGGCAGTCGGCCGGGCAAACCACGCTAATATTGAAAACCTCTCGCGTTAAGGCATGATGATCCGACTGCCGGCCTCGTCCGGCGCATTGATGGCCGACGGATTCGCCGGGAACTGGGCCAAAAGAAAATCGATGAAGGCACGAGATTTCGGTCTTCCTGAGGTTCGTCCATGAGCCATGCGCACAAGAAACACGATAGCTTTGAGCACTTCAGAGTCGCGCAATCGGCTATAACCCAGTTGCTTCTGTTCGGCCTCGCGGTACTCCTTCAACATGTTCTGCACTTCCGCAGCAATGCCCTGTTGCGCCATACCTGCGATTGGCATTTCGTAATGCAAGCCTGAATGCACCAGGGTCTCGTAGCTTTTCGCCATCGCAGTGAGAGTCGAAACAAGGTCGCGATCGTTGATACTGCGGTCGGCGCGAGCTCTCTTCCCCAGCGCATAACTCAGTCCCATCAGCAAATGTTCATATCGGTAAAGGAACTGGTCATTGATTTCCGTGTCGAGGAATAGCTCGGCCGAGGCGAATGCTCCTGCGGAACGAGGCTTTTCGTGCTCCCTCGCCTGCTGCAGGTAAACACATTCACTGGGACAATCCAGCGTGACCTCGCGTTGTTCTCCGCAGCACTGCGGACAAATGCGTCCGTGCACCGCCGGACAGAAGCGCTTTTCTTTGCGGATGTCACAGATCGCACAGCTCAACTGAGCACTCTCCTACCGGGCATTATGACATGGTGTGCGACGCGGTTTCTCACGGCAAATGCTGCTTAGACAGCTATGTAACAGCCGCAAAACCTAAAAAAGGCCGTTTTATGGGCTTTTTCGGCTCCCCAGATTAAAAAAACCGCATAAAATGCGGTGGAAATGCTTCTTTTCCACAGGAGCGGTGGTATAGACTAGTCCGCATCGCAACAAAATCAAAATAACTTCGGAGGAGAATTCATGGCTTCAGGTATGACCAAGACCCAGTTAGTCCGCCATCTGGCGGAGAAAAACGAGATGAACAATAAAGCGGCATCGGCATTTCTTGAGCATCTCAGCGACGTAGCTATCAAAGAAACCAAGAAGAACGGTGTATTCGTCGTGCCCGGACTGGGACGCCTTGTAAAAGCACATCGCAAGGCCCGCATGGGACGCAACCCACAGACTGGTGAGCCGATTCAGATCAAGGCGAAGACCGTGGTGAAGTTCCGCGTCGCGAAAGCCACCAAGGAAGCGATCGCGCCCAAGAAGTAGTGGCAGGATTCAACAGAATATTTTTAAAAAGGCCGGCGATGATGAGCCGGCCTTTTGTATTGCCGATAAGCGGAACGGCTGTGCGCTATTGTGTCTTCCCGTATTCGTTCTTGACTACTTCTCCGCCCTTCATAACGAACTTGACGTGCTCAAGCGTGGTCACGTCCTTCACCGGATCACCATCGACGGCAATGATGTCGGCCCATTTTCCAGGTTCAATCGTGCCGACTTTATCTGACCAGCCGAGCAGGTCGGCGTCATTCACGGTCGCTGCCTGGATGGCTTGCAAAGGCCCCAGTCCCAACTTCACCATCACGGCAAATTCATGCGCATTCAAGCCGTGCGGATAAACAGCGGCATCTGTGCCGAACGCCACCTTGACGCCACTTGCAAAGGCATGTGCGACATTCTTGCGCGCTGCCGGCATCACCGCTTTGGCTTTCACCAGCAGAAAGTCAGGGACGTGATTCTTCTCAGCATTTTCCAGAAACCAATCTCCGAGATAGAGTGTGGGAACGAGATAGGTGCCATTTTTTTTCATTTCGGCGATGGCCGCATCATCAATGTAAGAAGCGTGTTCAACGGAGTCCACTCCCGCTTCTGACGCCCAGCGAATTCCCTGCGCGCCATGGGCGTGGGCCGCCACCTTTCTGCCCAAGCGGTGGGCATCGGCCACTATGGCTTTCATTTCTTCAAGCGTGTACTGCGAAGCCTGGGGATCATCGCCTTTTGAAAGCACTCCGCCAGTGGCGCAGATCTTGATCAGGTCAGCGCCGTACTTAATGATCTCGCGAACTTTATGTTGCACGGCTTCAATGCCATCGGCAGCGCCATCACTGGTGGCGTGATATTCGTAGGGAAGTAGGTTGTTATCGCAATGTCCCCCGGTGATACTCAGAGGCGGTCCACTCACCAGCATTCGGGGTCCCGGAATGTCACCTGCATTTATGGCATCACGCAGAGCGACATCGCTGTAACCCGACGCCGCCACTTTCCGTACGGTGGTAAAACCAGCCTGCAAAGTCAATCGAGCATTCCTGGCGCCGATCAGCGCCTCGCGCGGCACCGAGAGGCCCAGGCTTTGATAGCCAATATTCCTGGGATCGCCCGTAAGATGCGTGTGTCCGTCGATTAGACCCGGCAGCACCGTAGAGGTAGAAAGATCAATGCTACTTCCTCCTGCGCCCGCTTGCGGGTTCGAAGCCGGACCGACCGCCACGATCTTGTCACCTTCAATGACAATGACCTGGTCATTGAGCGTTTTGCCAGTTTTCACGTCCAGAAGGTGGCCGGCACGTATGATGACGCGCTTGACTGCTTGATCTGTGGATGGTTGAGCGGACGCGACCTGGTATACGGTCATAACCATCGCCACGTCCACGATCGCAGCAAAAACACGCCTCATTGTCATATTTATTTCGCTCCGCGTTATCGCGCTTCGCCAAAGTGTGGGATCCTCTCCAAAGTTAACGCGCTGACGAGCCCGCAGGTGACCTGGCCCGAGCGCCGTCCCAGCCCCAGTGGCGGCCGGCATCAGCCGCAAAAAAAATTATGAAGAGAAATAAAAGCGGTAAGTGGTCCAACTCAGCGCCGAAGTATCGCCACACTGGAACGCCGTGGCCGGGTTCCCACCACGTGGCAAGGGTCAAGGCCAACATGTAAAGCGCGCCCAGCACAGACGCAGGACGCACCCAAAGCCCTAGCAGGAGGCTAAGGCCGATGAACAGCTCTACCCCTCCCACGACGTAAGCGAAAAACACTGCATGCGGCAGAACCAGATCTGCAAGAAAAAGACGGAAGAAACTTACGGCGCCGTTCTGTACGAAGCCTTGCAGGTATTGCTGAAAGCCACCATGCGCGAAACCTGTTCCAAAAACTTTGTATTGGCCAAAAAGAAGAAAGAAGACGGCGGTCGCCATACGCACTCCGGCGATAACCTTGGGCAGAGGGCCGTAGTATTTTGGCATTGTCTATCCACCCGGGCCGTCATTGCTTACATATTGCTCGAGTGAATCCAGCTGTTGCGTGAGGTCGTCGATGCGCAATTGCGATAGGTTTCGAATTGAAAGCATACCGAGCAACTTGCCATTGTTATCTACGACGGGCAGATGCCGGAAATGGCGTTCGACCATGGTAGCCAAAGCTTCGCCCGGCCCCGTGGCTAAAGTTGCCATTTCCACTGCCGCAGTCATCACTTCGCGCACTGGGGTGGACTCCGGACTCTGCCCGCTCAGCGCGACTTTGCGAAGCACATCGCGCTCGGTGAACACTCCCGCCACCCGGTTCGCATCATCCACCACCGCAACCGCACCGACATGCCGGTCCAGCATGGTGCGAATTGCATCCGCCACGCTGGCTTCGAGCCGCACCGCCGCCGCTTCCTTATCGCAAAGGTCCAGGACGCTCATGGTGGATACCTCCTCTGTTCCCAACTTTTGACATCTGTTGGATTCGGGCAGAACAGGATTCGGGCATTATCTCCCTCGCCAAGCGGCTGTCAAGGGGGATAGTCACAAATTTCGTAGAAAGCCGGATTATTGCCCACCGGCACTGGTGCTTCACTCCAAGTTTGCTGTGGATATAGGCCCAGCTTTCAGCACACCTGAAGCCTCTCGCACATGATATTCTTCTCCCCCTCCCGGAACTCACATGGAAACGCTCTGCTATGCGCGCGTTCAATCACCCGTCGGATCTCTGATCCTGGGAGTATCTGAGAAAGGGCTGCGGGCGTTGGAATTTGATCGCGGCCAATTCCCTCCGAAGACCGGCAAAAGCACCGTCTGGTCCCAATCTGAACGGGCCTTGGCCGATTACGCCTATCAACTGGCAGAATACTTTGCCGGAACCCGCCGGGAGTTCACGTTTCGGCTCGATCTTCACGGCACGGACTTTCAGCTCGAATGCTGGCGAGCTCTGCTGTCGATTCCGTATGGCGAAACCCGCACCTATGCGGATGTCGCCCGGGCTGTTGGCCGTCTGCACGCTTACCGCGCGGTGGGCATGGCCAACAACCGTAACCCAATTGCGATCGTGGTGCCTTGTCATCGTGTGATTGCATCTGATGGGACACTGTGTGGTTATGGTGGCGGGCTGGACGTTAAACGCAGGTTGCTCGAGTTGGAGGGCGCGCGAGCTGTACGGGCGGCCTGACCTAGTGATCGACCCAATTTCTTCCGCAACGGATATGAAATATCGGTTCGCTCTGCATGCACTCCGGCACAAGCTTTCCCACAAAGTCGATAGTTCGCAAGGCTAGCCTCTTCTACTTCGTCTTCGTGATGTATTCGTACACCACGGCGGGGCCTTTTGGCCTGGAAGACCAGGTAACAACCTCCGGACCTGGCATGACGCTGATTTACCATCTCATCCTGCCATTTTTCTGGTGTATCCCAATTTCGTTGGTAGCGGCTGAGCTCACCACTGCGATGCCCGTGCAAGGCGGATTCTATCGCTGGGTGCGCGCCGCCTTCGGTGATTTTTGGGGGTTTCTCGCAGGTTGGTGGAACTGGTCAGCGTCGTTTCTGCTTGGTGGCGCCTATGCGGTCCTTTTTACCGACTATCTTGGCTTCTATTTTCCCCAAATCATCGGCTGGAAACATTACGTGGTTTCCATCGTTCTAATAGCGATTATTACTTGGATTAACGTTCGTGGCATCCGGATGGTTGGCCAGTTCGCCACTGCGCTGGAGCTTTTTATTCTGCTACCGGTGCTGGTAATGGTCGTGATGGGACTTGCCAAGTGGCAGCACAATCCCTTCATCCCTATCGTCCCGCCGCATCAACCTCTGAATAAAATTTTCGGTGTTGGATTGGCGCTGGGAGTATGGCTGTACTCGGGTTACGAACAACTCTCGACGGTGGCGGGAGAAGTTGAGAATCCACAACGGAGCTTTCCGCGGGCCCTCGCGATCGTTGTTCCTCTTTCAGTAGCAACGTATTTCCTACCTACACTGGCGGCTTTAGCCGCGGTGGACAACTGGCAGCAATGGCATACGCGCTATTTCTCGGATGCCGCACAACTGATTGGCCGGTCCTGGCTGGGATTTTGGATGACCCTTGCCGCCATGGTGACTAATATTTCGATCTTGAATGGGACGGTGCTGGCGTCTACCCGCATGCCTTCTGCCATGGCCGAAGATGGTTATCTCCCATCGTTTCTCGCCCGACTTCACCCGCGATTCGGGACACCCTGGATCGCCATAATCGTGTCCGCGATCATCTATGCCCTGCTCGCGTTCCAAACTCTTACCCAACTGATCAATGTCTACGTTTGGCTCAGAGTTGCTACTTCACTGATGACGGTGCTATCGGGGTGGCGCTTGCGAGTTACGAAACCTGAGATGCGTCGGACCTTTGTTATTCCTTGGGGTAAGTTCGGAGTGCTGTATGTACTCGCGGCGCCCATCATCATGAGCTACGTGGTGTTGCGGTATAGCGATCCCTTTGCCATTCGTTGGGGGCCTGCGGCCTTGCTCGTCGGTCCAGTCGCATACTTTCTTCATCGTCTAATCAGACGCCGCTCGTCCCATGAGCCGGTATCGCCCTGTTAACTCACCCAATCCAGAAATTTGTACCAGGCACCGGCCAGCGGCAGGAACCATGGAGTTCCGTTGTACAACCCTAGGGGCGCGCCGCGAAATGGAATGCCTACAAATGGATTGTCATTCTTACCGCCCACAATCCATTCCGCCATTTTCTGGCCCTGATAGGTCGCCATCGCCACTCCATGACCTGCATAGCCAACCGCGAAATAGATTCCGTCGAGTTGCCCGGCGTGCGGTATGATGTCGAAGGCAAAATCGAGTGTGCCACCCCAGACGTACTCAACTTTTGTGTCACGTAACCGGGGATAGACGTGAATCATGCCTCGCCTCAGAATCTCGGCGCTCTCACGAATCGTCTGCTCGGTTTCTGGGAAGAATGCCGCCCGCCCACCAAATAACATCCTGCGATCCGGCGTCAGGCGATAGTAGTAGAGATAGTTTTTTGAGTCGTAGATCATCCGATTGTGCGGGCTCAGTTCGCTCGCCAGTGCCGGGGGTAATATCTCCGTCGCAATGATGTACGAGCCAATTGGAATGATTTTCTTTTTCAGGCCCGGCGTGACGCTTCCCGTATAGCCGCTGGTACCGACAAAAACATCGCGTGCCCACAAGACTCCACGAGCAGTACTCACTTTCCAGCCTTTCGTCCCACGGTGGAAAGCAGATTCGAGTTTCTCTACCCGCGCCCGCTCGAAAATGGCCGCACCGGCATTCTTTGCCGCTCGCGCCAGTCCCGCCACATACTGCGCTGGATTAAGCCCCGCGCTGACTTCATCAACCATGCCACCGAAGTAAATGTCGGATCCGATTTCGGTTCGCAACTCATCCTTAGGCACGATTCGCAGGTGATGGTTGAATTCGCGGGCGATCACTTCCGCCTGATGACCGTAGTCGTCGAAATGTTTTTGTTTGCAAGCGACCTCGAGGTGCCCGCAGCGGGAAAACGAACACTCAATCGCTTCTTCCCCCACGATCTGCTCCACGCAATCTATCGAAGCCAGCGACGCGGCGTACATGCGCTGAGTTCGTTCCCTTCCATACATGGAGATCAGTTTGTTGACACCCAACTTCAAACCAGTGAGTACCATGCCGCCGTTGCGCGAACTAGCGCCCCATCCAATGGTCTCAGCTTCCAGGACGGCTACCCTGGCATTGTTCTTGGCAAGCGTACGCGCCGCCGACAAACCGGTATACCCAGCGCCGATTACTGCCACGTCCACGCTATCGGGTAGCGGGTAGGCGGCGTCAGGCGTCGGCATTGCAACGGTGGTCAGCCAGTAATTATGTTCACGAACGCACATTCCCTAACCTTTTTATAGTCGCCATAGCAAGAACTGGGCTTCAGATCGCAGAGGTCTTACGAGATGTTGCCGAACGTCAGAGCACCGCAGTTTCCTCAACCATTCTTCCTTCCGCAAAGCGCGATAAGCTCAGACATGAGGTATCCACCAACTCGCATTTTCCCGTCAGGATTAAATCGGACAAGATCTTTCCCGTCGCGGGCGCGTGCATCACGCCGTGGCCGCTGAACCCATTTGCCAGAAAAAATCCCGGCAACTCGGGTACCCCTCCCAGGATCGGGTGGTGGTCCGGCGTCATTTCATATAATCCGGCCCACGCCCGCTTGGGATTCACCGCGAGATTCTCAAAGACCGGCACACGATTGGCGGCGCGGCTAAGTATTTTCTCGATGAATGCCGGATCGAACTCGGTCTTGTATCCCGGCGTCTCTTCGGGATCATTCCATGCCAGCAGGAATCCTAGTCCCTCCGGCCGGAAGTGGAATCCGTTGGACATGTCAATGATCATCGGAGCACTATGCGGAAACTGATCAAAAGGTTCGGTCGGTACCAGCATGCGCCGTAAAGGCTCGACCGGCAACTCGATGCCTGCCATGTTCGCTACTCCCGCAGCCCATGCTCCCGCACAGTTCACAACAAGTCGCGTGGCTACGGTGCCGCGGTTGGTTTCCACTCCCGCGATCCCCTGGCCGTCCCGCAATAACGCGGTTACGGCAGCATTTTTCCAGAGGTGTGCGCCATGCTCCGTCGCCCACGTCATCAGTCCTATCATGGCGCTGTAGGGGTCGACGAATCCATCGCTCGAACAGAAACTTCCGCCCACAATGTCATCGGAACGCAACTGCGAAAACATGCTTTGGATTTCATCCGCGGCAACCAAGCGCACGTCCTTCAATCCCATGGCAACCTGCTTCTCATAGTTCGAACGCAAATACGCCATGTCCTGATCACTAGTAGCGCAAAACAAATAGCCCTGTGGACGGTAGCCGGAAGGATATCCCAGTCGCTCCTCGAAGCTGGCATAAAAGGGAATCGAGTAAAGCGACATCTGAATGTTAACTGGCGTTGAAAACTGGGCGCGCACTCCGCCCATACTCTTGCCGGTGGATCCCTTGCCCAGATGCGTTTCGCGCTCGACGACGAGTATGTTTCTACAACCGGCGGTGGCAAGGTGATAGGCAATGCTGGACCCCACAATGCCTCCGCCGATGATGACGACATCTGCTGTGTGCATAGACGAATGTGCTTGTTGGGTCTGCTTAGGTACGCCCTTTGCTGAAACGCTTTGCAGAAAACGAACCGAGCATTGTAGTTCACCGCAGTCTCAGCACTGATCGCTTTGTTTGTTCGCGGATTGCCGCAAATGCGGAACTTATGGGCCATGAACAAGGCAGAATCCGGCCCCTGCGATGCCCGGGTCCGGAATGTCACCCTATTGTCAAATTCACATCCGCACCTTGAAGCCCAATCCCAACGACCGTAAACTTGAATAGTGCACGTACATGTTCGCCATACCCAGAAGTCCAGCCCTGCGCGGGTGTTGAAGATCTCGCTGTTTGTTACGCTGGGTTACATACTGCTGCTGGTTATCAGCGGAATCCGTGCGCATTCACTGGCGTTGCTTTCCGAGGCGGGACACAATCTTTCTGATTTTCTTGCGCTGGTGCTTTCCCTCACTGCGGTTTATTTGCAAAATCGTCCACCCAGTGCGACGAAGACTTATGGCTACCATCGTGCCGGAGTGCTCGCGGCTCTAATTAATGCAGTGTCCCTGGTCGCGGTCTCATTCGTCATTTTTTACGAAGCCTACCGCCGGATTCAGAATCCAGAGCATGTGCGTGCCGGATTAATGATCGGAGTGGCTGCGGCCGGCGTCGTCATGAATAGTGTTATCGCGCTGCTGCTTTACCGCTCCAGCCGGGACGTGAATATCCGCAGCGCCTTTTTGCATGAGATTGGCGACACACTTTCGACCGCCGCCGTCATCATCGGCGGCTTGGTTATCCTGTTTACGGGCCAATATTGGATTGACTCCGCGTTGTCATTCGGGATCGGCATTTTGATTCTCTGGTCCGGTTTTGGCATCGTTCGTGAAACCCTGAATATCCTGCTGGAAGGCACTCCGCGGGGAATGAAGCTGGCGCAGATCGAAGCCGCGATCCGCAAAATTAAGGGAGTGAACGACGTACACGATCTCCACGTGTGGAGTATCGGCTCCGAAAGCCACGCACTTTCCTGCCATATTTCAATCGCAGATATTCCCCCATCGGTCAGTGAACGCATCCTACGGGATGTGAGGGAGTGCTTACACCTTCAATTCCGCATCGACCACACGACCATCCAGTTCGAGCATGTGGAATGCGAAGTCGCACACGGGTGCGTAATCCCGGTTGGCGGGGGACACGAGCACTGATAGCGAGAGCGTGCATTACAGATCTGGCCCCGCGGAACTACCGGAGCAGCCTTCATCCCGGCGTTACTAGTTCTTTCGTCCGCCCTGCCGTTCATGGATTTCCCGCACGCGGGCGATTGTGTCGGCTTCTTCCGGCGGCTTGTCCGGCCTGAGCCTGACGATTCGGGGGAAGCGCAAGGCATAGCCGCCGTTGTGCCGGTCCGATTCCATAACGTTGTTGAAGGCCACTTCGAGCACGATCTTGGGTTCGACTTGCAGGCGGAATCCCTGATCTTCAACTGTGTGCTGGAGGAACCACTGGGTCATCTCGGCAATCTCGGCATCAGTCAAACCGGAATAAGCCTTCCCCACATTCAGTAGCCGGCGCTCATCCCATACCGCAAATGTGTAATCGCTGAGAACACCGATCCGCTTGCCGTGTCCGTACTCTACCGCTGTGACCACCACATCCAGCGTGGCCAACTCGCGCTTCATCTTCAGCCATGCTTTGCCGCGCCTGCCCGGCGTGTAGCGGGAGTCGAGGTCCTTGATCATCAGACCTTCGTTTCCTCGCTCTTGTGCCGCTGTAAACAGTTGTTCTATTTCATCTGAAGAGTGGGCCTGAACCACGGGAGCGCAGATCATTTGCACCGTAACCGGATCAGCCTCACCCGTAAACAAAAGCTGTCCTTGTGCCCCCATGGTTCGAACGCTTGTGGCTTTCCGTACGTTGCGCAATAGATCGTTCAAGATTCCCGCGCGCTCGTGCAGAGGGCGGTCCATTACCAACTCACCTCCGGCATACAGCACGTCAAAAGCTACGTACGCCACTGGAACTTGCCGCATCATTTCCCGGCTGACTCTCTTGCGCCCCAGCCTCTGTTGCAATGAACTGAACGGAAGTGCCCGTCCGAGCTCGCTGGGACCGCCCTCCGAATAACTCCATGCGACGATCTCTCCATCCAGGATTGCGTCCCTATTCAGCCCCGCAAGAATGCCGGGTAACTCCGGAAAAGATTGTGTAATATCGTCGCGAGTGCGAGAGAAAATTCGTACTTCATCGCCCGAGCAGTGGACTTGGGCGCGAATGCCGTCATACTTATCCTCGACCGCCGCATTCTTGAAGTAGCTCAGCGCCTCCTCTGCCGAATCCACCGGGCTTGCCAACATAAAACCAAGGGGATGGAACAGACGCATCTTGGCTTCAGAGAGCTTGCCCGCAGTGGCCAACCGCACCGTTTCTGCTATATCTCCGAGCAGCATGTTGGCGCGCTGCACTTGCACGACGCTCCCGCCATAGGCCTTGGCGATTGCTTCTTCCACCAGGCTTTCTTTCAAGCCAATTCGGAGATCGCCGGTCATGATCTTCACCAAATATTTGGCTTCGAGCGGCGTAGCCCGCTCCAGCAAGCCGCGCACCAGAAGAGCTTTTGTGGCGGAGCCGCGGGCGGCCGCGATCTCCCGAAAATTTCTCTCTGCGTCAATGACGCTCAGCTCGTGCTCACTTATGCGAGGAGGCAAAACCTCGCCTGCCACGGCGCCTAAATCTCCGTGACGGCGATAGGAATCAGTCAGCTCTGTTTCTGTTTTTCCGGAAAGTTCCCCCACGGTTCGCCAGAGCAACGAACCGCCGACTTGCAAAGTAGTTTCTTCGTGAACAGGAAATGGTCGACCGGAAAGGAAAACCGCCGAGGTCGCTGCCTCCTCGGATGGCCGCGATCTAAGGTAGTCGGCTACAAGGCCAATCTTTACCAGCTTTTTCGTGGTCGCTGCGATGGCCTCGCAAGCTTCAGCTAGCCGTTGCATGGTCTTCTTCGATGCCTTATCGCGCCGGCGTGACTCTAAGTGATTCGAGAATTAGAACTTGCACCTCATAGAATGAGCCCTTTGTAGGAACCACTCGGCTTCACTTCCGACGCTGTGATAACCTTACAAACTGATACTCTTTTGCGAAAGCATCATCTAATTATTATGCGGCTCTTACGTTCCATGTGGCGTTTCGTAGTGGCGCTCCAACTCCTGCCAGCGCTGGAAAGTGGCGAGGAGACCACCCTGGTCGGCGGCCAAGCCGTGCTCGAGGGTGTGATGATGCGCTCACCTCATGCCTGGGCGATTGCCGTGCGCAAACCTTCAGGCGAGATCGCCACGCATAGCGAAAATCTGGATCGTCCATCGGAAAAGCACAAGTGGATGGGATGGCCCGTCGTTCGCGGAGTCGTTACGTTGGGTAACGCCATGACACTTGGGTTCCGGGCGCTTCGGTTCTCTGCCAATGTGGCGCTCGACCAGATTTCTCCCGAGAAACAAGGCAAAAAGCTGGAGATCAGCGGCTGGGTAGCGGCGGTGAATATCATCTTTTCTGTCGGTTTTTTTATTTTCATGTATAAGTACTTGCCGCTGCTCGCGACCACCCAGTTGCAGAGAGTGAACCCGATTTTCAGCCAGCAGATCGTCTTTAACTTGGTAGATGGGATCATTCGCCTGTTGTTGTTTCTGCTGTTTATCTGGGGAGTCTCGCTGGCGCGCGATATCCGCCGCGTGTACGAGTATCACGGGGCCGAACATAAGACGGTGTTCGCGTTTGAAAATGGCGATCCGCTTCAGACGGATGCAGTGCAGAAGTACTCGACCTATCATCCCCGTTGCGGTACCAGTTTCCTGATGACCGTTATGATTATCTCGATTCTGGCGTACATGCTCGTACCAGTGCACACTTTCTCGGCACGCTTCGGCATCCGTATTGCACTTTTGCCCGTGATTGCCGGTATCTCGTACGAAATCATTCGGTTCGCCGCCAAGAATCGTGGATCGCTCTTCGCCCTCATGACCGCCCCTGGGCTTTGGCTACAGCGTATTACCACACAGCCTCCCTCCGATGATCAGGTGGAGTGCGCTATTACCGCGCTCGACCATGCCATGGCCCTCGAGAAACAGCGGGGCGGCGAACTGGTAATTGCCTAGCGGCGGCCGCCGCAAAACTTTCCTTCTCTTGTTGTTCAGCGCTTAAAATTGAACTCAAGATCCCAACCGATTAACCGATACTTATGTTTGAACGACTTGATCAAATCGAAGCCCGCTACGATGAACTCACGAATGCTCTGGCCTCGCCGGAGATCATGCAGGAGTCGGGCAAGTACCAGAAGATTGCCAAGGCGCACAGTGAAATCAGTCTGATTGTCGAGCGCTACCGTGAATACAAGGATTTAAAGAAAGGCATATCGGAAAGCAAGGCCATGCTGGCCGACGAGAAAGATCCCGAGATGCGCGCCTATGCTCAGGAAGAACTCGACAACCTTGAAGTGCGGTTGGCAAGCATCGAAGACGAACTGAAGCTCCTGCTCCTGCCGAAGGATCCAAATGACGAGAAGAACGTCATCCTAGAAATTCGGGCGGGCACAGGCGGCGATGAGGCGACCCTTTTTGCCGCAGAAATCTTCCGGATGTACACGCGATTTGCGGAAACTCAAGGGTGGAAAGTGGAAGTGCTTTCTACCTCCGACTCCGCGGTTGGGGGTTTAAAGGAAGTTATCGCACTAATCGAGGGAAATCGCGTTTATTCCCGCATGAAATATGAGAGTGGCGTGCACCGCGTACAACGAGTGCCGGCAACGGAGCAGCAGGGACGAGTCCATACGTCTGCCGTGACCGTCGCCGTGCTCCCGGAAGCGGAGGATGTTGATGTCAAGATCGACGCCAAGGACCTTCGTGTAGATACGTTCTGTTCGTCTGGACCGGGTGGACAGTCGGTGAACACGACTTATTCCGCGGTGCGCATCACGCACATTCCGACCAACACCGTGGTGAGCTGCCAGGACGAGAAGTCTCAGATCAAGAATCGTGAGAAAGCGATGCGCGTTTTGCGCTCCCGCCTTTACGAAATGGAGATGCAAAAGCAGCAGGAGGCGTTGGCGAAAGAGCGCCGAGCCATGGTCGGCTCCGGCGACCGTAGCGAGAAGATCCGGACGTACAACTTCCCCCAGAACCGCGTAACCGACCATCGCATCGGACTGACGATGCATCAGCTAAGCGAAGTGATGGATGGCAAGCTGCAGCCGCTAATCGAAGCGCTGGTGGCCCATTTCCAGGCAGAAAAGCTTAAGCATGAGACCGCTGCTACAGTGTAATACTACTATTCTCCGCTTCCCTCGATCCGTAGCTCTGCCATGCGCCTGAAGGAAGCTCTCATCTCGGGCATTGAGCGTCTCACTGCTGCCCACGTCGGCTCGCCGCGAATGAATGCTGAGGTGCTACTGATGTTCACGTTGAGCTGCGACCGCACCCACCTTTATGCCTACCCTGAGCGAGAATTTACGCCCGAGGAATTCACCCGCTACGACGAGGCTCTCTCGCAACGGGCTCACGGTGTCCCGTCGCAATACATCACCGGGCACCAGGAATTCTGGGGAATGGACCTGGTTGTCGCTCCCGCCGTCCTTATTCCCCGGCCTGAGACCGAGCATCTGATTGAAACCGTGATGCCACTTGCTCAAAAAATGCACAATCCCCGAATCGTCGACGTTGGCACGGGTTCCGGAGCCATTGCGCTCGCACTGGCAAGGGAGCTGCCCAATGCGGAGATACACGCCACTGACATTTCTTCCGCTGTCCTCGAAATTGCAAAGGCGAATGCCGCTCGCCATCAACTTGAAGGGCGTATTCACTTTCACCAGGCCGACTTACTCGCTGGATTTAGGTATGCAGAATTCGACTTCGTCGTATCGAATCCCCCTTATGTCGGCGAGAGTGAAGCTGATCAGGTGCAACTTGAGGTACGCAAGTTCGAGCCACGAAGCGCGGTTTTCGCCGGGCTGACCGGACTCGAAGTGATCCAGCGGCTCGTACCGCAGGCATATGCCATTCTCAAACCGGGCGGCTGGCTAGCGATGGAAATCAGCGGAACGATAGTAGAAGGGGTGCGATGGATACTGAGTGGCTGGAAGGACTTGCAAATCATTGACGATCTGCAGGGCATCCCGCGTGTAGCCTTGGCGCGAAAGAATCCCGATTAGCCACTTAAAAATAAACTCCCATGGGCTCGACTTTTGTCGCACCCACGGGAGTTCAGTCTTTGATACTGATGCTAGTCTACTTTTTCCTGGCGTTAAACGGTTGAGGATCATTCGTACGCCCGTCGGACCAGGCGACGAATAAGCCACTGCTGGCGTTGAAGTAGATGTCGGTGTAATCGCCGAAGTTGGGAATAATGTCCGAACTGGCGGAGTTCCAGTCCGAGGACGCATCGGTGACCCGTGCATTGGAAGTGGGAGAAGTTGATGCTGTCGGGTCCACGCTAAGGGCCGCGAAAACATCCGTCCTCGCCGAGTTGGGACTTAGCCGGCGGTCAAACCACGAGACATCGAGCTTGCCGCTGTCGGCATAGCGCAGCGCAGGCAGGAAGTGTCCTCCGAATCCGGAGTCGTTATTTAGTTTAACCGGACTTCCCTGAACGGGAGTCAGGGTTTGAAGCTGGTAGCTCCGCAGGAGGATATCTCCGAGCGGGTTAGTGCGAGCGTCATTCCACACGATGCTCACCACTCCCTTCCCATTGCTGACCCCAACCCTCGGAAAATCATTCATGGGAAAGCGGTTGTATCCGGGGATAAACGCTGCTGCCATAGACACGATATTTTGCTTCGCTGCGGTTGATGGCGGTCCGCAACTGGAGACTGCGGGTGGCTTTGGAAGACAGCTAAATCTGACTCGTGCCAGTTCCTCATGGGTAGGCTTGCTGAGGCAAGTGCCGTCCCCGCCGAAGATGTTGGTAGCCCAGTTGAATTCATGGGCTACGTACACATCACCATTACCCACAGAGAAGCCGGGGTATGCCCCTTCCCGTTCACAGCTTAGATCACCCGGAGCCACAACGAAATAAGGTGGGCTGACGGAGCCGGCATTGCCGTTAGAACAAACGGGCGCCGCAGGATTCGTCAGGTCACACGCCGCCAGCTCAATTTGCCCATTCGTCAGGTTATCCGGGGGCGAAAAGTTGATCCCGAATTCGGTGTAGGACGTGTATAACCGCTTCCGTCCTGGATCGAGGGTGAGAAACTCCTTATCGAGAAAACTACAGAACGAGTGTGCTGAATTGCACTGGCTGCTTATGGCCATGACTTGCGGGTCCCCGCAGCTCAAGGTCGCCGACGAGCCGGTGCCCATGACTTGACAAGTGCTCACTGAGAGGTCATTTTCAGGCACCGTGAAGGGAATGAAGATACTTGAGATGTAAAAATAGGTTTTTCCCCCTACCTGGTAGACCTCGACGCTTGGGTCGCCTGCGGTAACGCTGGTAGCGCAACCTGAGTTCGGCAGGCCGCCGAGATCGGTAAAAGTCTTACCTCCGTCATTGGAAAAGGCAAAGCCTGTTAGTTGATCTTTGTTCATGGGCGAGCAAGGCGAGGAGAAGAAGCCAGTCGAGTCGTTCCACGCCTCCACGACATAAGAACCCGCCGCGGCAATCGAAGTCTCCGACTGCCCATACGCCCGCACGCCCGCCGGACTGATATCCTCGGAAAAATCAGCGGCATTCACGCTGGCCCGGAACAAAGTCGTGCCTGTAGCGGCCCGCACAGAAGCCGCTCGGGCGCCGCTACCATTGAACTGCGGTCCGAAACAAGCCATTTGCGCACCAGATGATGCTTGAATGCTCTTGCCAAGATGTTGGCATACCGGATGGTTAGACAGCTTGGCCATCCCGGCGGCCTTCGCCTCCTGGGGAAAGAGCGCCAATATTGCTAGCGCCAAACAACAAGCGGTTAATGGGAACCAACTATTGACTCTCTTTTCGATCACTGGGGATCCTCCTCTTGAAATCGATCGTTTTTGGGGAAGTGGCTCGGCGCCACTCAATCGTCGGGCCCGAAACGGACAAAAACAGTCGCCGTTCCCGGGGGGCGGAACAGTTCGCGGCTGGTTAGTTCTTTAGAAGACTGAAGTTTGAGCCTGAAGAGCGCTCGGAGCAGTGCAATTTGTTTGCCGGAAATTAATCATCTGGTCTCTGATGGACTCTCCTCCTTCCCATTTAGAAAAACAAGGAACTTCCACGTAAAACGGCGATGCCCTCCTGTGCGGGCCTTTCATGAAAAGGAAGAAATTGTTTGCGACTTATCTGCAACGTAGTGCCACTAGGCTAGTGGCAGTCGACAATCTAAAATATCGAGCCTCTGCTTCGTCGGTTCGATTGAGAACACAGAGTCAGGATTCCGGCGGGCCGAATACCGCTATAAATCGGCGGCCCTAGCTCAGCTTTTTCGCCAGCAACTCATTCACGATTTGCGGACTTGCCTTCCCTTGGGAAGCTTTCATAACCTGCCCGACAAAGTAACCTATCACCGTTTTCTTGCCAGACCGGTACTGTTCGACTTGTTTCGGATTAGCGGCAATGATGTCGTCAACAATCTTTTCCAGTGCTGAAGTATCTCTGGATTGCTCTGGCCGTCCTTCGTCGTCGTAAACGACCGGGAAATCCTTCCCACGCTCGAAACATAGGTCATATAGGTCCTTAAGCATCTTGCCTGAAATAGTCCCCGATTCGATTAGATCAGCAGATAGCGCAATGCCCTTCATGGAAACCGGTGACTGTCCGATTTCCAGACCCTTGGCTTTTAGACGACCCATCAACTCAGTCTGTACTAGGTTGGCGACGCGCTTGGGATTCTTAGCTGCTTTCGCCGCAGCCTCAAACTGTTCTGCCAAGGACCTTGTCGCTGTCAGCACAACCGCATCCTGCTCCGTAATTCCGTATTCCGCGACCAGTCGCGGACGTCGGACCTCCGGCAACTCAGGCAGGGTTGCGCGCAGCTCCGCCTGCCACTTCTCGTCTACCACTAGTGGAAGCAGGTCGGGTTCGGGGAAGTAGCGGTAGTCATGCGCGTGCTCCTTCGAGCGCATACCATATGTCTTGCCTTCGTTACTGTTGTATAGGCGAGTTTCCTGAGTGATCTTGCCGCCGGACTCAATCACTGCAATGTGCCGCTCAATCTCGTATTCCAGCGCCTGACGGATGAAGCGGAAGGAGTTGACATTCTTGACTTCAGTCTTGGTGCCGAAGTGTTTCTGTCCACGCGGGCGCACGCTGATATTGGCATCGCAACGCAGCGAGCCTTCCTCCATATTGCAGTCGCTAACCCCCGTATAGAGGATGATCTCCTTCAGCCGAGTCAGGTATTCGTAGGCCTCTTCGGGCGAGGAGATATCCGGCTCGCTCACGATTTCGATCAGGGGAACTCCGCTGCGATTAAGATCAATGGCGGTCTTTTCCTTCGATTCGGCAAAGCCTTCATGCAGGCTTTTTCCCGCATCTTCCTCAAGGTGCAGGCGAGTAATTCCAATATTTTTCCTCCGACCTTCCGCGTTGATTGCGATCAAGCCATGTTCGGCCAGGGGCTTGTCATATTGCGAAATCTGATATCCCTTAGGCAAGTCCGGATAGAAGTAATTTTTTCGCGCGAAGATCGAGGTAGTATTAATGCGGCAGCCCAGCGCCAGGGCCGCCAAGCCTGCGAACTCCACTGCTTTTCGATTAAGCACCGGCAGAGCTCCCGGTAATCCCAAGCAGACCGGGCAGACGTTCGTGTTCGGAGGATCACCGAAACGTGTCGAACAGGAGCAAAATATCTTGGTCGCGGTCAGGAGTTGGACATGTACTTCCAGTCCGATGACCGGCTCATATTTCGCACGGACCGCGGCAGAGATGTCCGAAACCGTGGACATAGCCAGCGATTATAGCTGGGGTGGCTGCTTGACTATGGCTTACTGGATGGTGCACTAAGATATTTTTCCAAGGGGATCTCAAAATACATCACTTCATTACCCTTCGCATCCCGAACGCCCGTCAGAAAAAACTGCGCGCCTGCAAGTGGTGTGGAAAGCCCTGCAACATCAAAGAACAAAAATCCTGATTGAGTAGTGTGAGGCTCTACAGCCTTGGCGCTAAACTGAGCGGATTCGATTTCATCCATCGCCTTCTTGCTCACCGCCCCCTTCATCTTAGTGCGCGGAAAGGGAAGTGGGTACGGATTGTCCCTGCGTGTGGGGTGCGCTAGACGCCGGTATAGATCATCGGTCGTGGCTGCGGCTAGCTTCGTTCTATTAACGGTTACTAACTGCGGCTTCATGCCGGCCAACGAAATCGGCTGATCGCCATCGTTGGTGACGATCAGGAATATGGGAAGGAACCCGTCATCTTGGTATTTCACCGAGAAGATCTGCGCCTTGTCGGGCATGTCATAGGGATCAATCGCCACCGTGATTGCCTCGGTGGGATGGCTATCGTGGGCCGGGTACGTCTTTGCCGGCTGAGGCGCAGGTTTCACGAAATCCCTGGCGGCAACACAACAAATGGAGAGCAGCACAACCCAAGCGAAACGGATCGCGATCATGCGAGCCCGTGAATCGAGGTGGCGCAGCACTCTTTTCATATCCGTCTGATTATAGATTCTCTCTTGAAATTCAATTTTTTTCTCTCTAGGAGAGGTGCGGAGAACCCTCTCTCTTTTTTCGTTCAAGCAACAGCCGCCAACTTGTTAGTAAGCTCGATGGGGCAGAGCTTGGA
>Ga0209577_10001252_pt1 | contig 25266 bp, 23 predicted proteins | sample GraSoiAngelo_109_FD_185874 | JGI IMG/M metagenome (GOLD analysis project Ga0209577, IMG submission 185874) | Grasslands soil microbial communities from the Angelo Coastal Reserve, California, USA - 14_0903_12_20cm (SPAdes) (version 2) | ecosystem: Environmental > Terrestrial > Soil > Grasslands...
AATGAACGAGACGGAAGCCGAGCATGCGGGTATTTCCTATCGTATCTCCAAAATCCCCGCAGCTGCGGTTCTGCGAACGCGGACGCTGTCGGAGACGCGGGGATTTCTAAAAGCCCTGATCGATGTATCGAGCGACCGAATCCTGGGTTTCACAGCCTTCTGCGCTGGCGCCGGAGAGCTGATTGCAGTAGTGCAAACTGCGATGCTCGCAGGAATGCCGTATACGTTTCTGCGTGATGCAATCCTAACGCACCCCACCATGGCGGAAGGACTTACCGTCTTATTCGCGAACGCACCGGTTGCCAGGGAAAGCAAGAAACAACATTCGGCTGCCTAGAATGGCAGGATACTCATCCGGTTAGACGAGGCTGTCGTAGGTGAACTGTGAACAAAGACCGCGACTCCAATCATCCTGCCAAGCTCAAAGTGTTTGGGGCTGATGGTCCACCAGTCCCGCTTCCTGCTTTACCGTTTGGCCGCGATAAAATACGACAAAGTTTGGAATGCCACTCACATTGAAGCGAGAGGCCAATTCAGGATAACGCTCCGTGTCCACCTTCAGGACGATCGCCCGTCCGCTCATGTCCGCTGCTGTCCGCGCCACTTCTGGGGCTGCCACGCGGCACGGGCCGCACCAAGCTGCCCAGAAATCGGCCAAAACGGGGACGCGAGCCTTTTGAATGACCTCGTCGAAGAGATCAGGATCTGCTTCCAGCGGCTCGGCAGCGGGACTCAATGGTGCTTTGCAAGCTCCACAGCGTCCCGTGTCGGCAAGATGCTCGGCGGGGATGCGGTTGTTGCGTCCACACGCCCGGCACTGTCGAACAATGGGCATCAGCACCTCCGTCTTGAAATGTAGTGATTCATTCTCCCTGAATTTGATGAGACCTAGTGTCCTTTCCATTCCCTTCCCGGCTGAACCCTGCGCCTGATCCGGCAGTCGCTAGCTTGGGTCAGCCCCTTTCCGACGCCAGTCTCCAACACGCTCGGGCAATTGCCCAATCTTCCTGGGCCCGCACGATCAATACCCGAACGATTGAATCGGACAGGGAAATGTCTTGGTCTGGAAGTGACTGCACATTTTTTGCGGAATCAAGTTTCACGCCGAGAAATCCGAAGGCTGCGCAGCCGGCCGCCCGAACCTCAGGCGAGTTCTCGCCGATTCCGGCAGTGAAGACAATGGCATCGATTCCACCCAAAATTGCCACCATGGATCCTATCGAGGACCTTAAGCGGTGCACAAAGATCTCAAAGGCGAGCGTCGCTCGCTGATTCCCTGCATTCATGGCTGACACAATTTGTCGCATATCTCCCGAAATTCCTGAAATCCCCAGAAGGCCTGACTTCGTATTCAGCAATTCGTCGAGCTGTTCTCCAGTGAAGGCGCCTTGCCGCGTCAAGTAAGTCAAGATCCCCGGATCCACCGAGCCCGACCTCGTTCCCATCATCAGGCCTTCTAGCGGGGTGAATCCCATCGTGGTATCTACGCTTTGCCCACCGCGAATGGCGGCCAGCGAACAGCCGTTTCCCAGATGGCACGTCACGAGTTTCAGTGATTGCAAATGCTTGCCAAGGAGTTGCGCAGCGCGCTCGGCACAATATTGATGGTTGATTCCGTGAAATCCATATCGACGGATCCCTTGGGCAAGCCAGTCGTAGGGTCCCGGGTAGACGAAGGCGGCTTCCGGCAGATGGCTGTGAAAGCCGGTGTCAAACACGGCCACTTGCGGCACGGATCCAAGTTTGCGCGAGATGATTTCAATGCCTTCTAACTCCGCTCGGTTATGGATCGGCGCAAATGCTGCCATGCGCTCGATTGCAGTCTTCAGCTCCGTCGTGATGAAGGTTGGCTCCCTGTATTCGCTCCCGCCGTTTACAATGCGGTGGCCCACGATGTCGATTTCCGAAACATTACGAATGACACGCGCCTGACCACTCCACAAATAATTCAACAAATGGTCCGTCGCCAGAGGGCGCGACCGTGACGGGAGTTGGTCCTTGACCGTTGTTCCCTGTGCGGTCGCGATTTGCAATTCCGCCTGGTTCCCATCCCATTCGATCTTTCCCTCCCAGTGAGGCTTCGGAGGAATTTCGGGCAAGCAATCGCCTAATTCGTAGAGACTGCTCTTCTGGCTGCTGGACCCCGAGTTAAGAACCAGGATTTTCACAGTCTAATACGGCCATTTCCAATCGCGGATTTCGGGTAAGTCATCGCCGTGTTCGTAAATGTATTGCTTGTGTTGAAAGAGCCTTACCCGCAGGTTGTGCTGAAAATGCGCGCTGACCTGTTGCAGGCGCGGCACCCGATCCACAGCATCTCCGGCAAGATGAAAGCGGTCGAGCTCGTTCAGCACGGTCATATCGAACGGCGTGGTGATCGTTCCCTCTTCCTTGTAGCCATGAACGTGAAGATTTCCGTGGTTTTTTCGGCGATAGGTAAGCCTGTGAATCAGCGTTGGATACCCGTGGTAGGCAAAAATTACTGGCCTGTCGGTTGTGAACATGGAATCGAAATCGCGGTCGGAAATCCCGTGCGGATGCTCGCCCGGCGTTTGCAACGTCATCAGATCGACCACGTTGACGACGCGGATCTTAATGTCAGCAAAATGCTGCCGCAGCAGGTCGACAGCGGCCAGCGTCTCGAGGGTAGGGACATCTCCCGCGCAGGCCATCACTACATCCGGCTCACTGCCCTTGTCCGTGCACGCCCAATCCCATATCCCAATTCCCGAGGTGCAATGTTCGATCGCCGCGTTCATGGTGAGATATTGCAGCGCTGGCTGCTTGCCAGCAACGATCACGTTGACGTAGTGTCGACTGCGTAAGCAATGATTTGCGACCGACAACAGGGTATTCGCGTCCGGCGGGAGATATACGCGAACCACATCCGCTTTTTTATTGACGACCACATCTATGAAACCCGGATCCTGGTGCGTGAATCCATTATGGTCCTGCCGCCAGACGTGGGACGTCAGCAAGTAGTTCAATGAGGCGATGGGCCGGCGCCAGCCAATGTCGCGGGTTACTTTCAGCCACTTTGCATGTTGATTGAACATCGAATCCACAATATGGACGAAGGCTTCGTAGCAGGAAAAGAATCCGTGCCGGCCCGTCAGTAGATAGCCCTCGAGCCATCCTTGGCATATGTGTTCGCTTAGGATTTCCATCACGCGCCCTTCCGGCGAAAGATTTTCGTCCGTATCGAGTAGCTTCTCCATGAACACTTTCGGTGTAGCTTCATAAATTGCGTCAAGCCGATTCGACGCGGTCTCGTCGGGCCCGAACACGCGAAAGGTGCGTGTGGCTTCGTTTGCTTTCATCACGTCGCGCAGAAATTTTCCCAGTTCACGCGTGGCTTCCGCCTCTACTCCACCCGGCTTTGGCACATCCACGGCATAGCTACGAAAATCCGGCATCACCAGATCGCGCAACAAAAGGCCGCCGTTGGCGTGCGAATTCGCTCCCATGCGGCGGTTGCCCTTAGGAGCAAGGTCTTTCAATTCCTGAATGAGAGTCCCTTCCTGATCGAAAAGCTCCTCGGGTTTATAGCTGCGAAGCCAGTCTTCCAGTATTTTCAAATGCTCGGGATGGCCGACAAAATCGGCGACGGGAACCTGATGCGCGCGCCACGTTCCTTCAACGGGCTTGCCGTCTACAACCTTGGGCCCCGTCCAACCCTTCGGCGTGCGCAGGATGATCATCGGCCACACGGGCATGCCGGTAGCTTTTCTTTCCCGCGCATTCTTTTGAATCGCCTGAATTTCGTCCACAACCGCGTCGAGTGTGCGGGCCATCTCCTGATGGACTTTTGCGGGCTCATTCCCTTCAACGAAAAAGGGCTTGTACCCATACCCGGTGTAAAGCTTGACCAGATCATCGTCGGTCATGCGGCCGGGCACAGTGGGGTTGGCGATTTTGTAGCCGTTCAGATGAAGGATCGGCAACACCGCGCCATCACGCGCAGGATTCAGGAACTTGTTCGAATGCCAGCTTCCTGCCAGGGGTCCCGTCTCCGATTCACCGTCCCCGACTATGCAACACACAAGCAACTCGGGGTTGTCGAAGGCCGCGCCATAGGCATGCGCAATCGAGTAGCCTAGTTCCCCTCCCTCGTGGATGGACCCAGGCGTTTCCGGCGCGACGTGGCTCGGAATTCCGCCCGGAAACGAAAACTGCTTGAACAGTTTCCGCATGCCTGCTTCGGTTTGCGGGATGTTGGGATAAAATTCGCTGTAGCTGCCCTCCAGATAGGTATTCGCGACGAGAGCTGGCCCCCCATGGCCGGGGCCTGTAATGTAGATGACGTTCAGATCGCGCATCTTGATTAGGCGATTTAGATGGACGTAGATGAAATTCAACCCGGGCGTCGTGCCCCAATGGCCGAGCAATCGTTGCTTGATATGTTCAAGCGTGAGCGGCTCGCGCAGCAGCGGATTGGCGCACAAATAAATCTGCCCCGCCGATACATAGTTCCCCGCACGCCAGTACGCGTGCATTTTGCTCAGCTCTTCGGAAGATAGAGGTTGACTGGACGAATCCAGGCTTGCTGAACTGGGCGACGCTGCAGAAGCTGTCATGATGTCCTCGTTTGTGACGGGCGACTCGCTTGGCTTGCAAGGTGCATTTACGCTGAACCTTGCGAACCGCCGGTGTTGTTGACTAAGACTTTAATCCAATAAAACGCTCTCGATCCACCCTCTCACAACAGCGTGCACGCTTCGGTGAATTCCAGGCGTGGATTCCGAGGAGAGAGTTTTGGACGATCACCGTAACCGATGTTGCATAAGAAATTCGATTTCACGTGACCCTCGGGGAAGAATTCCTGCTCACACTCTTCGCACTTTCCCGCCGAAAAAAATTCCTCGTCAACCTTCGCGTTGTCGAATCCTGACATTGGTCCGCAATCGAGTCCCAGCGCACGCGCTGCAAGTATCAGGTATGCGCCCTGAAGCGACGAGTTACGCTTGGCTGTCGCTTCAATGAGTTGGGGATTGTTTGCGAAAACGTCGCGCATGGCTGGATTGTTTGGGAAGAGCTTTGGAAGCTTGTCATAGAACTTCAGATCGTAGGCAATGATGACGGTAACAGGAGCGCTCATTGTTTTCACTACATTACCTGGAGACAGTGTTGGCCGGAGTCTCTCCTTAGCTTTCGCCGAACGAATAAAGACGAAACGAGCGGGTCCTGTATTCGCGCTCGTTGGACCCCACTTCGTCAGGTCATACAGCTGGCGGAGAGTATCGTCGCTAATCGTTCGATTGAGCCACGCATTGTGGGTGCGGGCCTCCCGAAACAGAAGATCCAGCGCTTCGTCGCTCAGCTTTTCCATGTATTCACCTCTGTGTGAATCGCTTACGACATCGTTTTGCTGCTCGTGGACCCCAGAGGTATCGTTTGCAACTCGTCCCAGTGCTCAACAATCCTGCACCGTTCGTCGACGCGGAAGATCTCGATTCCAGCCAAGTCACGATCGCCGGGCCAATGCTGAAAGCAGTGAAGCACTACAAGATCGCCCTCCGCGATGACGCGTTTGAATTGCGCACATTTCCCCGGATATTGGGCAGCCATTCTCGTGAATTGCTCGATGAAGGCTTGCTTGCCATCGGCCGCGCCAGGATTGTGCTGAACATAGGCGTCACCAACATACTTCTCTACGGCTTCGGCAGGTTTGCCCTGATTGAACATCAAGGCGTAGAAGGCTACGACATTCCGTTTGTTCTCTTCTAGCTGATCGGCCATTGCTGCCGCCTCCTTAGGCGCTAGTATCCAACCGTAAAGCGCTCCCGACTACGTTTGGGATGCTCCAGCTCATCCGCCAGGGCGATGGCGAAATCCTCCATGGAAATCCAGCTCTTGCCGTTTGAATCGACGAGGAGCTGGTCTCCACCGATGCGGAACTTTCCAGTGCGCGGGCCGGGCGAAAACTCCGCAGAGGGTGAGAGATATGTCCAATCAAGGTCCTTCTCATTGCGCAGCGTATCCAGAAACTTAACACGCGCGCGAGCTTCCACCTTGTAGGCTCCGGGGAAGTCTGGCGTGTCGACAAGCGCCTTTCCTGGCGCGACTTCTAGGCTTCCAGCTCCGCCGACCACCAGAAGCCGCTTGACGCCGGCTTTGTCTACAGCGGTGATCAACGCGTTTGCGTCCGACGTCTGGAATCGCGAGGCGCTCAGGACAGCGTCATGGCCCGCGAGTAGAGGCGCGAGCATCAAGGATTGTGTGGCGTCTCCCTGCTTCAGCGTAACGCCCGGACGAGGATCGATCTTTACCGGGCTACGGCCGATCCCTGTCACGCTATGGCCTCGTAATAGCAGTTCCGTCGCCAATCTCGATCCCACGCGTCCACGGATGCCGATGAGGGCCACTTTCACAGCACACTCCTTTCACTACCGTTTCTCACGAAGGTGATATTCGCATTGGCCGCCGGACCAGTGGCAGTGATCGGACGGTTTAGAGAGTGACTGCCGCTTAAGTAGCGCTCGACGGCCGCTTCCTGGTTATTTCTTCCTCTTGACCTTAATTCCACCTTACCAACGAGCTGCTATCCGACCTGGGCGCTCAGCATCGATATCGATCCTCCATCGACTCCTTCTATGGGAAATGTGATGAGTTCTCCCTGTTGCCTAGTGGCGATCACGTATAGGAGTGGCAGGTAGTGATCCGGCGTCGGGATGGATAGCATTGCTTCCGGCCCAAGCTTCTCGTATTGGATGAGCGGTTTGTACTCACCCGCAACCATCATTTGCTTCGCTTCTGATTCGAAACGAATAGCCCAATCATACGGGTCTGGCATATGGCGTCCCCATGAGTACGCATGAAGATTGTGGACTAGGTTTCCGCTGCCCACGATCAAGATGCCTTCGTCGCGCAATGGTGCTAGCTTTCTGCCAACCTCAAAATGAAAGGATGGTGGCTGCGCTTCGTCGATGCTCAGTTGCACGACGGGGATGTCCGCATTGGGATACACATGTCGCAACACGGACCACGTCCCATGATCGAGTCCCCACGAGTTGTCGAGATCCACCGGAAGAGGTGCGAGCATCTTTTGGACCCGGCGGGCCAAGTCGGGGGCACCGGGCGCGGGGTATTGCACACGGTACAGGTCTGGCGGAAAACCTCCGAAATCGTGAATGGTCCTTGGCGCCGTGCTAATTGTGACGCCAGTTCCTGGCACGAACCAGTGAGCGGAGATCGACAGGATGGCCTTTGGCTTTGGTATCTGTTTCCCGATGAGCTCCCATGCTTCGGTGTAACGGTTGTTCAGCACGGCATTCATCGGATTGCCGTGCCCAAAAAAGATTGCAGGCAGTATTTCAGGCATGCGGTGACACCTCTCTGCTGCTCGACGGCAACTTCTTACGGAGTGCCGCATCAGCAGCGTGAGCGCGCATGGCCGCTTCGTCAACCGGAATGCCCCAGAAGCGATCGGGTGACATCCATTTCCCTCCGTTGAACTGGGACTTCAACACACAACCAGCTATTGGCAACTGCGGTTGCTGGCATTGGATATCGTCAGGAATGTAATGCTGGCGGGCGCAAAGCTCACGCGGCCCGCGCGCGTTGGTTCACCCGAGACCTGCGGCAAGTCGTCAACACTGTTTAGTTGGAGCGTGCTTCCATTGAGTTGTACCGATGTGTCCTGAAGCTGGTTGGCCGTCAGGGTGTAGCGCTCCGCGTCGGACGGCAAAGTGATGTCCTGAGCGCGTTGCTGGTCTGCATTGATAACCAGCAGCGTCACGCCGCCTGGTTGGTTCCGTAAACAGTGCGCATAAAAATAAACATTTGGCGCTGGTGAAGGACCTGGATCGAGTACGGTCGTACCCATCAATCTTCGCCACAGCACAGCCGCCCAATAGTTCGGTCGCGGTGCAAATGTGCTCTCGTCCAGTAATCCGTAGTCGCTCGACGCCAGCGTGTTGTGCATGATCACTTTCACGCCGTCCCGAGCAAGGCTTGCATGTTGAATGAGGTATCGGAACGTGTCCAAAAAACTCGAAGCCCACGGGTTTCCTCCGCAAGCTGCATCAGCCGTTTCCGTGACCCAAAGTGATTTGCCCGGCTCGAACTTGTCTCGAAGCTCCGCGTAAAATGCACCAATCTTCTCTGGTCGGGAGAGCCAGTCCTGCGAAAGCGCTGCCGCCGCCGTTGTTTGCGATGATGCGCCCATGCTTGCGCACCGCTGCGAAACTGACGCATAAAGATGGTACGAGAACACGTCGAAGGCCGGGCCGGTCGCGCGGAGCAGGTCTTCGGATTTCAGCACTCCGCTGCCCATCGGCATCGCGAACGGGCCCTCGCCAACAGAACCAGGACCGAGAAATAACGTGCCTGGCGCGGTCTTCTGAAGGAATGCGCGAAACACTTGGATATCGCGTCCGTAGGCTGCGGCATCGTAGCCTTTGGGAGCACCGCCCATCGCCGCGTACGTCGGCTCATTCATAAATTCGGTGGCCGCGATTCGTCCTCCAACAGACTTCGTGTACTCGAACAGTTGTCGCGCCTGTTCGGAACTCCACACGTCGTGAGCGTCACGCGGCCCTGCGCCCGTGGCCACGGATGTGACGATTTCCGCACCCACGGCATGAGAAAAATTAACAACCCCCTTCCATTCCTTGCGCGTCAAGACTCCACTGAATCCCGATGGCGCGTTCGCCCCAGCCGGATTGTCCGAATCCTGAAAGTAAGCAGAATTGGCCCATGTGCCGCTTACCCGGACATACGCGGGACCTAGTGCCGCCGCGAGTTTCACCAATCGCGGATTCGAAAGGTCGATCGGTGCTCGGTATTGATAGAGGTTCGGATCTATGCCGGCAGGAGTGAAGTCTTTCTGTCGCGCAGGCGGCTGCGCTTTGCTGTTACTTGCTGCGGAACCTAAATACGGTTTCCAAAACCGCCCGCCGATAACTTCCACCATTTCGATGTTGTAGGACTGGAAGCGCTCATCGACCGTGCCAATGCGAGGCATAATCGCAGGGGTGATAGCAGATGGAGATTCGCCATAGGGAGCCGTGGAATAGGCTGCAACTCCTAGCATGGCGAAGGCTAGTCCAGTAACGATGAATCTGCCTCTTCTCATGAAGGCCCTCCTACGAGTGTCGCAAATAACATGCTGCTTCTACAGCCACGCCGCCCCTACAACCGACGAGGAACCAGAACACCAAGGGAGAACGATTCTCCTGCATGGAACGAACCGAGGTCCTAGCTCGGAATTTGCCACCTTCAGGGCAACCCCAGAATCACGATGGCATTGTCGCCTTTTACCTTGTAGGTCGGGTTGTTGTCGCCTGCTCCGACGGCGATGAACTGCCTGCCGTTCACTTTGTATGTGATCAGGCCCCCATCCATTGCCCCAGCACCGACCTGTCGTTGCAGCAGCAACGCGCCTGTCTTCGCATCTAGTGCAAAGAGATCACCCTGCGTGTCGGCCGTCAGCAGGAGCCCTCCCGCGGTTACGACAAGGCCCGCGACCGGCGGCGACGGGACTCGATAACGCCACAGCAAACGGCCATTTGTTGGATCGATGGCATTGACCAGTCCAAAGGCTCGCTCAATGGGATCACGGTTGGCATACCCACTCGGCGTCGCCCAGCCCAGATAAGGTTCGCCTTTGACGTATACGGGCGGGGGGCCCTTGATCGCCCTGGCGCACCAATCGATGCCGTTCATATAGAGCAGATTGGTATCTGGACTGTAGGCCGGACCGTTCCACTGCGTTGCTGCAACCGGGCAGAAGCTCACATTCGCGTCCGTGGGAATCGGCGTTGCGCGATTGGTGTACTGTGAGACGATCGATGTCGTGAAGCGGAGCTTGCCGCTTGACCGCTCCACTACGTGCAACACACCGTCTTTTCCAGCTCCCGCCGCCAGATGACTGCCATCGGCCGTGTCGAATGCCGCGACGATCGTGGTATCAAAATCGCGGTCATCGGGCCCGAGCAGCTGGTGCCACCATTTCAGGTGTCCCGTCATAGCATCGAGCGCCACGATGGAGTTGGTGAAGAGATTGGTGCCGGGCCGTGCCTCGTTGTCAAAATCGGGGCCCGCATTTCCGACGGGTAACAGGAGCAAGCCGCTTACGGGGTCAAGACTATAGCTGGTCCAAGTTGCGCCGCCGCCATGCGCTATGCTAGCGGGGTTCTTCCATGTTTCTGATCCCGTCTCCCCGCTGCCAGGAATGGTGTGAAAGCCCCATATCTTGGTGCCATCTGCGGCACGGAAGGCCATCATTTCGCCGCGGATTCCCAAATCTCCGCCAGCTTTGCCGATGAAGATCATGTCCTTCCACACCAGCGGCACGGCGGTCGCGTATTCCCCGCCGCTAGCGTCCATGATGGTCCGATCCCAGAGCAACGTGCCTGTCGCCGCGTCGAGTGCGATCAGGTGACCGTCCGGAGTGCCGCGAATGACGCGGCCGTTCGAGATTGCCGCGCCCTTGTTGTTCCGCTGGCCCATGTGCGCGCCAGGCGTGTGCTGGTAGCTCCAGCGCTTCTTGCAACTCGCCGCGTCAACGGCGAACGTACCAAAAACGGAGGTCATGTATAGAACGCCGTTGTAAACGAGTGGAGCACTCTGGAATGATCCCTGTTCGCCCAGCTTGAACGAGCACACCGTTTTCAGTTTGCTGACGTTTTGCGTATTGATCTCGGCGAGCTTCGAGTATCGATAACCCAAGTAGCCCTTGTTGGACGTCAGCCATTGATTGGGGTCAATATCTGCCTTGTCCATTTCATCTTGCGTTGGTCCCAGAATGGACGGCTGAGCAACAGCAGCCTGGGAAGGTGGCGCTTTACCTAACGGGTCCTGGGTCTGGGAATATGAACTAGTGCAAAGGGCCGCACCGACAAGCGTGGTCATCATGAGGCTTTGCAACTGGCTCAGGGTGCACGCCATCGTGGCACGAAATACTCTCCGCACGCCGAGCGTGAATAACTGCATTCTGTTGTCGTGATAGTTCGTCATTACTCTACCTCCAAGTTGAGATGTTCTGGTCAAAACGTCACCTGCGTATACAGGCCGATGACGAAGGCGTTGGGAATTTTGCCTGTGCCTCCGGGATTGACTACATATTGCAGGTTAGGGCGGATCTTGAGCCACGGTGCAAGCTGCAAGCCATAGTCGATTTCAGCGATGCTTTCGTAGCTCTGGATTCCGACGGAGCCAGGCGCCACGGTGTCGAGATCCCGCTGATATTGAGTCAACCTAGAGTTGGTGCGCGCATAGGCGATCATGAAAGAGACAACATCGTTATCGCGACGCGGGAAGGTGCCTTGGTAATGGCCGCCAGCCACCCAGAAATACGAGTACTTGGCCGTGTCCGGATCGCCCACTGTGACCATGGCTCCTAGCGTCAGGCCACGATTGGAACTGGATTCTTCGCGAAAAACCATCTGATCGGCCATGATGTATCCACCCCACCGACCGTTGTGCTGCTCGAATGGTTGGCCAGTCAGGCCGGCGGAAAGTCCGTTGATATCCCTAAGCAGGTCCGGAGTTTTCGATGAATTGTAGTAGCCGCCGATCTTGTAAATGCCGGGTAGTTGGCCGCTGCCTTGGCCTGACAACCAACCAAGTTCGACGGGTATGAATGCCCCGGTGCTGCGAAAACTCAAATCGAAGCCGTTGTCGGCATTGCCTTCGTTGGGATTCACCTGGTAGATGCCGGTCGCTACGTAGAAATCCGGCCTCGGACTCACATTGATACGCGCGCCCCATTCAGCCGTGGGAAAATTGTGCGCTCCGCTATCGGTCGTCATGGCATTCGCATGACCGCATATCACGCCGTTCTGAAAATTGCAGAAATATGGAAGTCCCGCAAAGTTATCTCCTAGCGGGGACCAGCCCAACTGGATGGTCACTTTGTGTTTGAGGAAGTCCTGCTGGTAATTCAGTTCCGCCAGTCGGAAATTCTGGCCCGCACCATAAAGCTCCTGTACCGCAAACTGGTTTCCGAGTGCATCAGCGGATAGACTGTTTCCGACACGATCCGTTAGGGTGACCTGGATCTTTGCATCGTGAATGCTCATCAATCGATCGAGGTCGAAATCGGCGCCGAAGTCAATTTGCTGCGTATAACGCACCGCCTGAAAGTTGCCGCCGGAAGGGTTCCCCGCACTTTCGGTGGTGAAGTGCGCGCGCAGGTCGATGCCCGCATCCTGCAGCGACGATCGCGCGCCGCCCCAGTTACCCGTCATCGTGTCTTGGCCAAACCACGGCTGGCCGCCAGTTGTCTGCTGGGCCATTGCGGGACACGCGAAGAACGCGACAGCGGCGAACAAGACTAGTTTGAAGAGATTTAAGAGACCCAGGAATCTCTGAATGCTGAAACGCTTCGGGCCAGACAGAAAATTAAGAACCGAGTTTAGTGACGATCCGGCTTGTTGTAAGAGATGCGCCATATAGTTCCGTTCCCATCATCCGTGACGAACAACGACCCGTCCCTAGCCACCGTGACGCCAACTGGCCGGCCCCAGACCTGTTTGTCGGAAAGCACGAAGCCTGTCATGAAATCTTCGTATTCGCCGGTTGGCTTGCCGCTGTTGTCAAAGACGAGCCGGACGACCTTGTAGCCCGTTCTTCGCGACCGATCCCAGGAGCCATGCAACGTCACAAACGCGCTGTGTTTGTATTCGACGGGGAAATCGTCGCCCTCGTAGAAAACGATTTGCAGCGGCGCGGAATGCGTCTGCATAAAAACGTCCGGAACTGTAATTTTGCCTTTCAGGTCGGTGTGCTCGCCTTTATGGCGAGGATCCTCGTGATCGCCGAGGAAGTACCATGGCCACCCATAAAAAGCTCCGTACTGCACGTGCGTCGCATACTCAAACGGTGTATCGTCTCCGAGACCATCCCGTTCGTTGACTACCGCCCACAACTCGCCAGTCGCCGGTTGAATGGTAATGCCAGAAGGGTTTCTCAAACCTGTCGCAACAATCTGCTGGTCGCCTCCATCAGGATTGAAAGAGAGAATATCGGCGCGTCCTTCCTCGGTGTCCCAAGTGGATCCGAGCGAATGAGTTCTGTTCCATCCCTCGATGCCGCCGGGAACTCGCGGCACAGGAAACATATCCAGCGCGGCGTTGGAGCCCGAACCGACCGCCAGTAGCAGTCGCTTACCGTCTGGCGTAAACAAGATGTCCCGAATCCAATGATGGGTCGGAGGAATACATTCGACAACGCGTTCCGGTTTGGCCGTAGCCTTGGTGTCTCCATTTCTGTACGGAAACCGAACCACACCGTTACTGTTCGCGATGTAGATCCATTCCGGATTTGGTCCGATGGGATAGAAAGCGATGCCATAGGGTTGATGCAATCCCTTGGAATAAACTTCGCTGATCGTTGGAGTAGCCGACCCGGAAGGCACGCGGTATACACGCACTTCGTCCGCCGAACTGTTTGCTACAAACAAATCGCCGTTTGGCGCCGGGCGCATCACGCGAGGCTGAGCTAAGTGCGAGGCGACGACCTCGACTTTAAAGCCCTCTGGCACCCGCGGGAGTGTGCCCTCGGGCCTGGGTGCCAGTTCGACCAGGTTTTGCACCTCAGCGGCAATCTCTGGTAAGTCCGCAAGAGTAATTAAGCGTCGAATGCCAGGCGCGTCTTCCTTCCAGTCTCCGAATGCTGCTTTGCCCCGCAGAACCTTGGCAGTATCTGAGCTGGACTGTGCGAGAGTAATGTCACCTCTCATCATCGCGAACGCCGCCACGGCTAAGGCCACCCTCGACCAGACCCGCAGTCGATTCGCGTTCCCCCTCATTGGGGGGGCGGCGGCGATCCGCCGCCGATGTCGGGACCGTTTCCCGTTCATGAAGGATGTCCATGACTGATTCAGAGAGCGAACGAGCCGAGAGTACCACCCCAGAAATGGTTGTTTCATCGCTTCTCCTTGCGAAATCCGATGGAAGGCTATGGTCGTGTTTGAGCTAAAACCCCAGCCTGCTCCTTATCGCTTCCGTGTTTTCTTTGCAGCTTCGTCGATGACCGCGAGGACCACCGCCGGTTCTTGGAGTATTGACCCTTGTCTCCTGCGTGAATCTGATAGGCTCCGGTCAGGAAGTCTGTTCAAGGTTGAACACCTGGGTTGAATTTCATGGCGGCTGTTGCTTCGCGAAGACTGCTCTGTGAGGCCCTGACTTTGAATTCAGTCCCGAAGAATAACATTGAGAAGCGAACTATGGACTCGCAATGAGCCCTTGTAATCGTTCTCGTAGTCGATGAAACCCTGTTTCCTGAACTTGTTCATGAAAAAACTGATCCTTCCACGGGTGGTTCCAACCATCTCTGCTAATGTCTCCTGATCGATTTTCGGAATGACTTCCTCCGTCTTGCGATCCTTTCCGTAATGCGCTTGCGACAAAAGAAGCCGGGCCAAACGCTTTTCGCTGTGATTGAAGAAGTGGTCCACCAACTCGTCAAGAAGGTGAAGGTTCTGCGACAACAAACAGGAAACGAAGGTCATTGACAACTCCGAATCCTCGCGGAGGCTGCGTAGCATTGCCACCCGTTCGATCCTCGCAAGCGAACAGTCCTCAACCGCCGTAACCGTCATCTCACGAAACATTTGGCCCGCCAGGCATTGGTCGCCGACGAATTCGTTGGCTCCTAAAACGCCGACGATTGCTTCCCTTCCTCGTGTCGATACGACTGTCAGCTTGACCTTGCCTTTCTGGATAAAGAAGATGCAATCACTAGGGTCACCTTGCGAGAAGATGGTTTCTTTCGGCTTACAGTCCAGAATCGTGACTCCGTCACCGATTCGGTCGTGAAAAGGTCTGAAATTCAGACCGAGGCTCGTGATTTTTCCGCAGGCATTTGAGACTCTTTTCGCGAGTGCCAAACCTTCCGTCCGCCGGTGGAGTTTCGGTGACATTCTGACTGAGTCTCAAGAAGTTCATCAAGAATAGGCTCCGGAACCTAGTCGGAGTTTCTTGTTCTGTCTTTTCGATTGTTGACTTTATTTCACGATCTTGACTCTTTTCTGGGACTGCCGGTGGTTGAGTCTCTGCTTAGATCGGGTTACTAGACGGGGCTCTTCGTCGACAGTGTCCAATGGGGCGGAAATCGTCGATAATCCGTCTCGGTAAGCCTTGGGGGTCACACCGGTCAATTTGTGGAAGAGCGTGGTGAAATGGCTTTGGGTTTGGAAGCCTGCGCCCATTGCGACTTCAACCAGAGGCACGCGTTTTTCTGCCAGCAGCGTCTTGGCTCGCTCAATCCGGCAATTGATGACATACCTGTGCAGAGTTACGCCCGTCGACTGTTTGAAGGCGCGACAGAAATAATAAGGGTTTAACTCTGCGACATCAGCTATTTTGGCGAGCACGAGGTCTTCCCCTAAATTGTCTGTGATGTACTCGGTCACCCGCCGCAGTTTGTAGGCGGGAAGTCCTCCATGGTGGAGAGAGAGGGGAGAATGCGCCTCGAACTTGCCAAGCAAGTGAGCCGCTAGCGCCACAGCCATTGAATCACCGTAAAGACGACCCGAGGGGCAGCCCGTTTCAAGTTCCGCGCGGAGCGCTTCGGCGATGTGTGCGATCTGAGGGTCGCGCGTTTCCAGATTCTTGATCAATTCGACAGGAGTTACCGCTCCTGAGTCCCTTGCTATTCGTTCGACAAATGACGGATCGAGAGAGAGCATAATAAACTGTGTTTCATCTTTGCCGTATCCTCCCAAAATCGTGCCTTGAGGGATGATGTTAACGCTGCCCGGCGTTACCCGGACGGTCCGAGGGTGTCCTCCGAGCAACCATACCAAGGTTGCAGGGCGGAGATGCACGGTGATCTGGTGGGTGCTTGCCGTACGTTCAGGGAATTCGGCCGGTGGCAAATGATGTTCTTCAACCAGGAGTCCGGACCAAGAAGTTTTCGCGCTGGTCAATACAAGCCCGGAGGTAGGGAACAATGGCACCGGTGTTCCGTGGTACTTGGAAACTAAAATCCTCTTTTGGGTGAGCGTAACTTGGCTGGGGGACATGGAGAAGAAACCTTTCAAATAGAATGCCTGCGGAGTTCCTGCTCTGACAGCACAGGATCTCACAGCTCACTCAGCGTGTTGACATGCCGAGCAACAGCCCGCTGGCAGTGTCTCGACGAGGAAGGATGATTCTCCAATCACAACAGGGACTTCCGGGCGCAAGGACAGACAAATTCTTTCGGAGGTTCGTTTGTTCGTTGGAACCGATTCTTCCCAGGGTAAGCTGAGGGGACATTGTCGCTCTCCCCCCGTAATACACTATAGTGCCCTACAGTGTACCCGCCAAACGTGAATATCCCACAATACACTCCGAAAGTAAAGTACGACGATTGGAGCAAAAGGGATTAGCGATCGGATTCTCGCAGCTGCGAAGGATGCCGACTCTTTCCAAGGACTCAAATATTCCTTCGACGTAGGTTTCTCTCCTGCGGTCGAGCAAATGGAATGCTGTACAAACGATCTAGCATCAATGCTAAGACGATCGACGCGAGGCTATCAAAGTGAATGCCCTGTTCTGTCGACCCGTTAAATCGAATTGACCTACACGCGCACACAATTCCCAACTATGAAATCACATGATGTTCTCGATTCTGCATCGGAGATGTTTCTACGAGTTTCAAAAGATCAGCTGGCGATGACGGTCACCGAAAGTTCGCCTTGGTAGGAATTCCCCTAAGTCTCTTCTTTCCGTGGTTACACAACATCTCAAGCCCAAGTCGCATTGCGCTTACGTCGCTTCTGTCTCTTTTGCAAGAATTCCGTTACTGCTTGGCGCACGAGCGCCGACACAGGTGCCAGGGATTTCGTGGACATTTTTGCGAGCGTTTTGGCCTGTTGCTCGGTGAGCCAGATGACAGTTCTTCTCATGAACCCTAAGGTGCCCTACAGGGCATTCGAGGGCGATAGTACGAATGTACTGCCGTTGTCCCGGACGCCACTAGGGATGCCTGCCTGGCCACGGATCCCCGAGCGTATCGGGCGAAACAATATCCGGCTTTAGAAGCTCTAAGTCTCCACATCCGTTCTCTCGAGGTGCTGCAGGAGCGATGTCCAATCTTCCAACGCGGCGGTAGGTGCCAGAGGAATTTTCGACAAGTGTTCAACCTTGAGCAGACTTCTAAACCCGAGCCTGCCAGAAATACATTGCAGGAACATTCCAGGGGCCGGGCATGAGCGGGATACGAATCGTTCAGTTGCTTCCGCCAGCGTGGGATTTGAAACGTCAGCGTCAACGAGACTGTGGCCGAACCAGGAAAGGTTTAGTCAGTGGCGCTGCTAAAGCCAGCGCTGGCACCACAGAAGCAAAATTGGTGTCTGGGGGTGAAGAGTGGGAAGCAGTGCAGCGCGCCCTGGCAGGAAACCCCGACGCGCTGGAGACACTCTTCGCCCGTGATCAGGCGAGGTTGTATCGGAGCGCGTTCTCATTGCTTCGCAACAAGGAGGATGCCCAGGACGCCCTGCAAGATGCATTGCTGTCCGCTTACCTGAAGCTAAGGTCATTCGAGGGGAGATCGCGGTTCTCGACGTGGCTCACGCGCATCGTGTTGAACGCAGCGCTTATGAATCGGAGAAAGCTCCATGCGCATCCGCAGATGTCCCTTGACGAAATCATGCATGACGAACCGAAGATTCCGGACGCCACGATGGTCGATGCGCGGCCGAATCCCGAGCAAGCTTTTCGACAAATGGAGAATCGATCCACGGTGGTCGGCGCGTTGCATCGGCTTTCGCCTTCCCTACGATCGGCTCTGCATCTTCGCTACCTTCAAGGTTTTTCCATCAAGGAAGCGGCGGAACTCGAAGGTGTCAGCACCGCCGTCATGAAGTCGCGCTCGTTGCGCGCACGCCGCCAACTGGCGAATCGGCTGGATGTCGGAAGTCTGAACCTCCAGCCACGGCGTGCCGTCGATTTCGCCGATCGTTCTGAATTGAGAGCGAACGGCTATATCTCAGTAAGAAAGGAACAATGCCATGACCGACTCGGATCTGAAGAAGAATGTTGAATTGGAGCTGAACTGGGAACCAAGTGTGAACGGGACCGCTATTGGAGTAGCCGTTAAGGACGGCGTAGTGGCGCTCACTGGACAGGTTGATAGCTACTGGGAAAGGAGCGCAGCTGAGCGCGCCACTGCACGCGTATCGGGAGTGAAAGGATTGGCGAACGACTTGGAAGTACGCCTTCCGTATGCGAGTGGGCGTTCGGACGAAGACGTTGCACGCGCCGCCCTCAACCGCCTGGACTGGTCTGTAACCGTGCCGAAGGATCGAGTCAAAGTGAAGGTGCACGAAGGCTGGCTCACCCTGGAAGGCACACTGGACTGGCAATTTCAGAAAGCGGCTGCCGAAGACGCTGTGCAGAATCTCCTGGGAGTCAAGGGAGTAACGAATCAGATTCAAGTCAAGCCGCAAATCAGCAAGGCCGAAGTGAAAAGCGCGATCGAGGCAGCCTTGAAACGCAGCGCGATCGTGGACGCTAACCGCATCACCGTCCAAACAGAAGGCGACACAGTAATTCTGCGAGGCACAGTACGATCGTGGACCGAACGTGACGAGGCTATGCATGCTGCTTGGCGCGCACCCGGCGTGCGCAATGTTGACAACCGAATCATGATTGGCACAGCTGCGGCGGCAGGCGCCTAAGCTAGCCGACAAATTTTCCCAAGAACTTTCAATGCTGTCCTTAATCGAGGGATAAAAATGGCAAATCTAGTAAAAGGCGATTTTTTCGACGATCTATTCGATTTCAGACGGAATTTTGACCACATCTTTCATCGTTTCCTGACCAGTTCAGCACCTGGCAGGGGTCGTGAAGCAAACATGCTTGTTGGAGTGCCGCCCATCGAAGCTCGGATCGACAAGGAGGACAGGAAATATCATCTCCGGGTTGCTTTGCCTGGTGTCGATCCCAAAGATCTGACAGTCGAGTTACAAGGCAGCAATCTCACCGTGAGGGGAGAGCATCAATCCAGCGAGGAGAAAAAGGAAGCGGATTACCTGCGACAGGAATTCTCCTATGGCCGGATCGAACGAACCATTCTGCTGCCAGAGGGTACAGACACGTCAAAGCTGACCGCGGAATACAACAATGGTGTGCTGGAAATCGCAGCACCTGTCGTCGAGGCTGCTTTGCCAAAGCAAATTGATGTGAAGTCTGGGCCGAAGGCGAAAGGGGCGGGAGTCTAGTGAAGAGTTGCGTTGCCTGGGATGCCCATCCTTTTGGACTCCCGGGCAACCGCATGACGAATCGTTAGTGTCTGTTGCTCTTTTACCCGAAGAGCAAAGGAGAGCGACGGCGCATCTCTACCGAAAGGCTAATTGACAACTAAGCTTTCCTCATTTGGAAGAAGAATTTTAAGGCATGGCCTATGCACTTCGCTTGGAGCCATCTGGCGTTGCCCAAGAAAATGGAGTGAAGAGTAGACAGCAGGCATAGAAGGAACCGGCGCCCTGAGAAAACTCGCGTTGTCCTGGGACCTGTAGCGGTAAACCTCCCTACAACGAGATGAGAGGAAAGGATCGGCTATGCAATCCGCAGTCGTCATGAAACCCATTCCACAATTTGCAGAACCAGCGCCTGTGCGGATCAGCGAGGCCCTCGATCGAATGGCCACGTTCATGGAATTGATCGCCAACCGAGCTTATGCCATTTTCGAAAGACGCGGGTGGAAACACGGAAACGATCTCAATGACTGGTTCCGTGCTGAAGAGGAGCTATTCCACAGTGCCCACGTTGACCTCTTTGAGTCGGACGATGTATTGGCCCTGGAGGCGGAGGTCGCGGGATTCAGGTCCGAGGATCTCGAGGTGAGTGTCGAGACTCGTCGCGTGACCATCACTGGAAAGCGGGCGAGCAACGGCGTTACCACCCGTAAGGTAATTTACTGCGATGCCTGCGCGGATCGAATCTTCCGAGCTCTACCCCTTCCGGTTGAGGTTGATCCAAAGAAGGCGACTGCCGTGCTGAAGGACGGGATCCTCCAGCTTGCACTACCCAAGGCAAGTGTAGCGCGAACTGTGGAAATAAGGACTTACGCCCTAGTTCGAGCCGAGGACGCCCGCCTTTGGAGGGAGTCGTTTCCGAGGCTGCTCAGCGGCCACCGTTGAACTCAATTCAGGCGCGCAGCAGCGACTAGGTAGACTGTGGTTTTACAAGAGCCGAGGAGGTTTGGAGGAATGTTATGAGTGCTACATCAACACCTGTTCCCATTATCGTGAAAAAATCTGTGGGATGGTCGATTACGTTGAGTGTCCTTATGATCGTGGCAGGGATTCTCGGCATTCTCCTGCCGCCTGTCGCCGGGATGGTTGCCGCGGTATTTTTCGGTTGGCTTCTTGTTTTTTGTGGAATCGCCCATCTCGCATTTGCTTGGCACACGCGAGCCACGGGCACACTTGTCTGGGAATTGCTCATAGGCACGGTGTACATTCTCGTGGGCGCCTACCTCTTGCTGAACCCCCTCGCCGGCCTAGTGTCACTAACGCTCGGGCTAGCGCTTTATCTGTTCGCGGAGGGAATCCTGGAATTCATTTTGGGGTTTCGACTTCGTGGGATGACCGGCTCCGGTTGGCTTTTTTTTGATGGGATCGTCACGCTAATTCTCGCGTTCCTAATTTGGAGAACGTGGCCGTTCAGTTCTGGCTGGGTCCTGGGCACCCTCGTGGGAATCAGCATGCTGTTTAGCGGTGCCGCTCGTCTGATGATTTCCCTGGCCGCGCGCCGTGTAGCGACAAGCGATGGCGTATAAGTGGCCACGTTTACCGCGAAGCTCAAGCAATCGATGTATTCTGGAAGCTGATGGATTTGTAGGCAGGAGCGAGGAACGGCCAAATTGCAAATGACACGCACCAATCCCGGGTATTCCTGACCGCCCTTGACCGCCTCTGCATGCAGATAGCCACGGCGGCGTTCCAGTGGCAGGTTCCCTGGATGTATTAGGAAGCGGATGGAGCACCAACCGCTCCTTTCATTGCTGCCCCGGAAACCCTGGGATTGGCCACCCAGGCAGCGCAAATGCTTTTTCTAAGCTCCCGCCTTTTTTGGCTTTCGGAGCACTCTTCCATTTGCTTCCGGCAGAGCAGTCTCGCTGGGAGGCGCGGAGATCACCGCAGAAAAAGAGAAAATCCGAACTTTAGAGAGACTACAAAGAACGTACAGCGCTAGGCGCCCACACGACGTCGAGAGCGCACGATTTCTACAGAACACGGAGAGTGAACAGCTACTTCGTGTGCCGTCGACCCCAAGAGGAATCGTTCGGTGGGTCCATGCCCGTGCGACGCGACTACGACAAGGTCGGCCTGCCAATGCTCAGCTTCTTCGACGATCATTTTCTTCGGCGAGCCTTCGAGAACTTGCGTTGATACTTGCAAAGCAGGTGCTCCCTTGGCGATGTCGTCGGCCGCTTTACCGACATCACGGATCGCGCGCTTCTGTTCTTCCTTGAGCGACTCCACGTGGGCGGCCGCCACGACCAAGAGTGGATCCATGATCAACGGGATTGCATGAGCCACCGAAATAACTCGGACCGCCGTATGCAAAGGCCACGGCCTACTTATCACCCCTCTGACCGCCGCCTCACTGTAGGTCGAGCCATCGATTGCGAGAAGAACCTTCATCGGTTGACTCCTATGCCGCCCGCTTCAGAGACGGCTCGTAGACGGCAATCACCGCATTGACTCAATTGCGAAGCCTCATGATGGTCGCCCTGGTGGGCGCAGCTATTTGTGCTACTGCATACGCTCAGACTTAGGACCCGTCCGCAAAAGCGCCACCTTCCGTGCTTGCTGTCGCTCAGCAGTCCACCCAAGGACCCACGCAAGTGCTTCGTGCTTCCTGATTGTTTGCCGACCACAGCAGCCGGTCCAATGACCTATGGCAAATAGAAACGCATCGTGGAGTAGATGACTAGGTCACTGCCCTTTGGTGTCGGGCCTGTGCCACTCCATAATGTTCGGTGCAGGTACACTACTTGGTTTCCGTACTGCATCGATCCGAAAGTCCCCTTGTACAAGCCATACCAATAACCAACGGTCGCCTCCGAGATGTCGTGATTCGCACCGCTGCAAGTATTCATCGCCACTTCATTTGTGCAGCTCGCATAGCTCACCAAGGGAGAACCGTAGCCAGCAGCGGCGCCCGTCGAGGTTACTGCCGCATATCGTCCTGCGTACTCGTTGCCACCGTATGCGTAGAAGTTAAGATTTGTCCTCGGGTGCCACTCAACGCCTCCCATTATCTGTGCTTCCCTTAGCGGGAGCATCTTGCCCGTCGTCGGATCCAAGGTGACGTCAGGTAGGCCCGAGGCACCATAACGTCCAATGCCCTGCCCAAAAAGCCCTTCACCGATAACATCTACCTTGCTGGACGCAACGGGCAGAATGGCGCCGAAACCAAGTCCGTAGCCGTAAGCGGTGTTCGTGTGTCCAACGGTTGTTGTTGTCGAAGCGATCCGGTCCCGGAAGAAACGGCCGAGTGCCTTGATCTCAAAATGACCCCACCCGGGCTCAAATGCGACCTTCGCCAAGAGATCGGGCGCAACAGTCGTCGAGTGCCCATTGCTGTAGTTCGCCAGGAACGGCAGTAAGAGAACACCAGTTGATGCATTCTGGCTGGTATTCAATCCCATAACGTTTGCTGGCACGAAGGCCGCGGAGAAGGTATTTTCTGGGTCGTCGACCTCGACAGCGACCCACGTATGATCATGGAAATTTCGCGTGGCGCGGACCGCGCGCTCGCGCACCCAGTTATAACCGGCCACGTAGCTCCCGTCGGCAGTGTTTGGAATATATTCCGCCCTTGCGGCGATACCTTTCCGATTGGTCGTGATCAAGGACCAGAATTGTCCCCCGGTTACGGTCCATCCCGAGGACGTATCGAGCTGTACCCAAGCCTGCCGTAGGCGCGGCGTAAATGCGCTCGCTTGTATGAAGTTGGCTGTCGGCGCTGCCCCAAGGAAGTCCGTTTCATAGTATCCGGTCAATTGTGTTTCGCCAGCCTTTCCCTGGAAAAGCAGCGAAAGGCGTGAATCACGCGCTGACCCGCGAAATTCGCTCAACTTCGAGTTCGAGGACCCGTTCAGGGGCGCGCCCGTGTAAGAATTCGAGATGTCGGCGTTTTCATTCCGGGTACGGTAAAGGAGTGTGCCCTCCAGGAATCCTCCAGGAGTTATAGACAATCCCTTGTAACGAATGCTCGTCGGCTCCTCGGAACTCGTCACTTGCCTGTTTTCCTCGCGTGCCCCCGGGATCGGGGCATTGCGGGTCACAGCAACGTCCACGCTGCCTTCTGAGGACGGAGCCGGGATCAGTTTCTCGGCCGCCACCTGTGCGTCCGGTGTGTGAGGGACGCCGTTCTGCGCCAAAACCTTCAATACTTCTTGCAACGATTCTTGCAGGTGGTCGATCTGCGATTGTTGCTCTCGCATCCGCGCTTGTGCCTGCTCCAATTGATTTTGCAGGGCCTCGACTCGACTCGTGACATCACCTGCAGAATTCGGCTTTTTGATTCCCGGCGTAGCTCTAGCTCTCTCTGAATCGTGGTTTAGCAGATCAGTTTTCTGTGACCAGCATGGCCCCGCATGCGCCAGCGTCATGCTCCCATACAAGAAAAATGCAATAACACTCTTCAGGTTGCTCACCGAACCCTCCTTTGTGCTTCGTGCTCCGCACGGCAGATTTGCGGCCGCCAGCTTGCAGTCTCACGCATGGCGGACACTGTCTCGATCGTGTCGACCAGCAAAAGTCGCCTGGAACGTGCTTCGCTGACCCTGAGCCAGAGATCCGACAAGACTTTGGTCGCTATACGGCAAGGAGGAGTTCTTGAAGAGACGGTAGAACCGGCTCTTCGCCATTCGTGCTGTCCTCTGCGTGCTCTAAGGCAAAGCAAAAATCGTGAACGTGGCTGGTGCATTGCCCCCAAAGAACACGGAAACTCCGCCGGCTTCCACGGCAACGTATTGCTTGCCTCGAATCCGGTAGGTCAGCACCCCGCCCGCAACAGTCGCCCCCATCGCGTGGGTAAAGAGTACGTTCCCCGTTTTGGCGTCGAGCGCGAGGAAGTCACCCTTCAGAGTGCCGGTAAACAAGAGATCAGAGGATGTGACGGTGATGTTGGCCAGCATTGGCGAGTCCGCATGATATTTCCAACGTACGTCGCCGGCGGGATCGACCGCTGTCACCCATCCCTTCGCTTCTTCAGGAGGGTCTTGCTTGATCATTCCGCCGCGATAGTGTTCCTGTACCTTGAACTCAGGTGGGCCCGCATCCTTTACGGCAGTTCCGCACCAGTCCACCGAAGGCGTAAAGGTTAAATTGAGCTTCGGACTAAACGCAGCACTGCTCCATTCCTGGCCTCCGAGAAGTCCCGGACAAACATGCACGCCGCCCGTGGTGAGCGCGGCGTCTCCGTTTTCCCGCGCGCTGATCGGGACTTCGTAAAGCTGCTCACGCGTGTCTCGGTCGACGGCCCGCTGCAAACCGTCCTTGCCGCTGACAATGACGATGTTACGGTTCTTCCCCTTTACCTCGGCGGTGATGAGCGGGCTTGTCTGAGTCAGATCCCAATCATGCACGTCGTGAGTCGTGAACTGGTGTGACCAAAGAACTTTGCCGGTCTTTATTTCCAGCGCAATCGCGGAATTCGTGTTGAGATTGCTTCCTTTCCTCACATCACCATAGAAGTCCGGAGCAGGATTGCCGACGGCAGCGAATACGATTCCCTTGTCTTTGTCCAAGGAAACCGGTGTCCAGAAACTTCCGCCTCCATGTGCGAGGGTATCCTTTTCGGACCAGGTCTCAGCCCCTGGTTCTCCCGCTTTCGGAACTCCGTAGTACCTCCATAGTTCTTCGCCATTTTCCAGCTTGAACGCACCCAACCAATTTCTTGCGCCAAAATCAGCGCCCGCCGTCCCGTAAATCACAATGTCTTCAAAAATCAGCGCCGGCATGCTGAGGTATGAATTTTCCGCCGGGCTCGTAATCTGTTTACTCCAGAGCAGTTTGCCAGTTGCGTTGTCAATCGCAATGAGATTCCCATCGGGGGTCCCACGCACAATCTTGCCGTCTTTTAGCGCAACACCGCGATTTGGATTGGAGATCTCTTTTTCTTTCGGAGCCCAGATATACCTCCAAATTTCGTCATGATTTACCGTGTTTTATAACGTTTTTAATAAGGTCCCAATCCGGTTAACGGTGTGGTCTGCGAGTTATGACACAGCTGTTGTCGCACGTTGCGGCATAGAGGATAGAGATAAATGTCCTTTGGCGCCAAGCCGTGAGCTCGGTGTTCGCTATCCATCCTG
>Ga0209577_10001253_pt1 | contig 25266 bp, 17 predicted proteins | sample GraSoiAngelo_109_FD_185874 | JGI IMG/M metagenome (GOLD analysis project Ga0209577, IMG submission 185874) | Grasslands soil microbial communities from the Angelo Coastal Reserve, California, USA - 14_0903_12_20cm (SPAdes) (version 2) | ecosystem: Environmental > Terrestrial > Soil > Grasslands...
GCTGCGCCAGGAATACAACACCTGACTCCCCTTGACCGATAACTTTCTGGAGTGTCACGGTGCCTAACACCGTGCCTATCAATGTTTGTGCATTTATCACTGGAATACCTCTACTCCTCAGTTACGCGTGATCAACATGTTCGAAAAGGCTACTTCAGTTCCCTTCAAATTCACTAACATTCCCAGGCTGCCGCTCTTGAGAGAGCCATCATGGAAGGTCTTTACCTGCTTCCCATTGACGATGAAGGTAAAGTTTGAGCCATTCTGGTAGATTCTAAACGTGTTGATTTTTCCATTTCCCTGTCCCTGGTGATACTCGCGACCAAAGGGCTGCGACCACAGTTGGGTCCAATATTTATTGGGGTTCCCCTGGCTATCATCGTACTTGTAGAACCTGTAATCCCCACCCTTGATATTGAGCGCTTCAAAACTATAGAACGTGGTAAAGGTTTTTCCGCCCCTGGCTTGCTGGCTAAAGCGAATGATCATACCAAAGGAGTTATTGTTGGAGGTATCATTTCCTTTTACCTCCCACATCGATAATGCATAGGCATTGGGGATAGTAAAAGATTGCTGCGGCAAGACGACAGCAACGGCGTTGCCCTCAGTATTGAGAATATGGTAGGCCCCGCCAGTGAAGAACTCATTTTTGCCCACTGGAAAGTTATGGATATTCTGGCTTAAAGGATCCGAAAGTATCTTATTTGCATCAGCCGTGGCCTGCGCTTGCATCGTCGCCGTGGCCTGCGCATTCGGGGTAGAAGCGGTCGTAGGGCTGAGATGCACCGCCGATTGATTCTGGTGCGTGCGTAAATACCAGAAGGATGTGACGACAGCGCCAGATATTACCATTACCACCAGTACCACGAGCATAATGGACAACAGAGGGTTTTTCCGCTTGCTATTCTCTTCCTCAAGAGTATCATCCTGCTCTTGCGTTTGAGGAATGACAGGTAACAAGCCGGTCACGTAGCGGCCAGGTTGGCCTGCAACGGGCACCTGAACAACTTTGGCAGGTCCGGACAGTTTCATTGTACTGGCGCTCCCCTGCTCACTGCCTGGCAGCATGAGCGACCCGGTAGTGTTGGGGGCATTGAGTGCAGGAGATAATTGGTTCAAGCCTGTCGGCATGGGAATGGGCTGTAAACCGGTCGTGGAGGGTAATGCACCAGTAGCAACCGGTAAATGGCCGGTACGCCCAAGAATAATAGGAGAAGGGGGTGGTTTTGTCCCGGTCTGCATGGGCGCCTGTTCCAACCCTGGAGATTTGAACGCAGGCTGCTTCCCTCTGAAAGTTGGCAATACACCTGTAGCATTGGCGGGAGAGACATTATTGGTTGGCGTGGCTGGCAGCTGACCCGTTCCACCTACTTTAGGAAACATGCCTGTGCGGGAGAGTAGCCCTGTCGAACGTGGGGTATCGGCACTCGCCACTGGTAACACACCACCTGGTCCTGCGCTTAGATCATTGAGTGGCACGGGTACGCTTCCGGTCGAGCCTTTCTGCCAGGCAGGATCAAAAAGTCCTCGCTGCGCGATGAGGCGTCCAGAGGTAGAGGTACTCATAGAAAGCGAGCTTGACGGGGCATTACCCAGGAGCACGCCGCTGATATTTAGAGCGTTACGGAAAGCCTCGGCAAATTCATGGCCAAAGGCATAGCGATTATCGGGGGATTTCGACATGGCTCGCAGGAGCACCTGCTCTGCCGCGATTGGTAGATCTGGCCGGAGTAAACGTGGAGACGGTGGAGGAAATTGCAACTGCTGCGCCGCAATCTGCATTGGTGTCTCTCCCTGGAAAGGAGTTGTTCCTGTAATCATCTGATACAGAATGACGCCCAGGGAATATAAATCCGAACGTCCATCTACCATCTGGCCAACCACTTGTTCGGGGGACATGTAGTCTGGCGTTCCCACCGGGGCACCTGCCCCGGTCAAGCGTACCTGCGGGTTTGGCCGCTCAGAGATGATTTTCACCAGGCCAAAATCGGTCAATACCAGGCGCCCTTCGACCGTCATCAAAATATTAGCAGGTTTGATATCCCGGTGAATGACGCCTCGTTCATGGGCAAAATCCAGGGCCGCGGCCAACTGTTCCAGGTAGTTCAGGGCTTTCGGTAATGCCAGTTGCCCTTCCCTCTCCATAACATCGCGCAGTGTTCCGCCACCGATGTATGGCACTACCAGGTAAGCCAGCCCATCTTGTTCGCCGTATTCATGCACAGGTAGAATATTTTGGTGCTCCAAAGAGGCGGCGGCGTCGGTTTCCCGGCGGAACCTTTCCAGAAAAGCCGCCCGCTGATGGGCTGTCAGTGACGCTGCTGGCAACAGCACTTTCACGGCTACCTGCCGACGAGGGCGCGATTGTTGTGCCAGGAATACGGCTCCCATGCCTCCTTGCCCAATAACTTCCTGAAGTGTACAGGTTCCTAACGCCTTACCAATCAATGCTTCTGCATTCATCAATACTCTACCTCTTCTTGCTTATTGAAGTTTTGTACCCACTCGCACACACAAATACACACAGCCGTCTGCCCACAACTGTCAAAAACCGTTTTGAAATAGCAGGTTTCTCATGTACATCTTATTCAACTTGTGCGATTATGACAATCTATTACGCTTGCGAACATGACCATAGTACCTTGAAACGGTACATAAAATACTCGATTGACGAAAAAGTATGCGCTTTTTTTAGGAGGCGTCGTTCATGAGGACATATTACACGCAAAAGAACGCACAGCACTACAATCGGACGTGGCGGTCGTTCTTAGAGAAGACCCTGACTGCTACCATCTCCCTCATCGAGATGACACATCTCGACGAGGAAACAGACAAACGAGCGCGGCCTGTCCGCATCCTGGATGCAGCTTGTGGGACGGGGCTGCTCCTGGCGCAGCTAGCACGCCTGATGCCCAGAGCCGAACTCTATGGCGTCGATGCAAGCCAGGCAATGCTGACCCAGGCAGCCGATCTTCTCCGAGATTGCCCACACACTCACCTGATTCAGGCATCCATTGCCGATGGAGAAACGGCGGGTCTCCCCTTTGCACCGGCCTTTTTTGACCTGATTACCTGTACCAACACCCTGCATTATTTCTCCGATCCAGTGGCGACGCTCCGAGGATTGAGACGCCTGCTAGTTTCCACGGGACAGTTAGTGATTGAGGATTATGTACTGCGAGGCTTCCCTTTCCCCTGGAAAGCCTTTGAGTGGGCCATCAAGCTCTACGATCCGCAGCATGTTCGACTCTACACCTGCTCCGATGCCCAGTCGCTCTGCAGACAAGCTCAATTCCAGGTGCTTCACACGCAGGTCTTCCCGATTGATCTCTTTTGCCAGGGGTGGGCGCTGCTTCTGAAGTCAAGCGGAACCGGCGACCAGTAGTGCATGGTGGCGGGCGCGGGCCGGAGATCGACAATATCCCTGGGTGTTAAAAGGTCCCTTCTGTTCTGTGCTTTGTCGCTCCTGCGTCCGTCGTTGGCTCACCAGAGTTCATAGAACTGGTCCGTGCCCAGGGTGGGAATGAGCGCACGGGCCAACTTCGCCACGGGTCCCGTTTGCCCCAGCTTCAACCAGTCGTCGATACTCCCCAGGTAGCACATCCGCTCCGCGCTGAATCGCCGCTGCGCCGGATCGAGGAGAATGAAGCGCAACACCGGCGTGTAGCGGGCGTAGCGCTCCTCCACGGCCCGCAACCGCTCGGCAACGCCCGGGCTCGACAGGCCGGCTATATGTAGATCGCTGAACACAGCGTCGTAATCGGGGCCGACTTGCTCGTAGATCTCGATCCAGTCGCGCTTGACGGCGACCCGGTACCGACGCGCATCGGGGTGCTGTTGCACCACTGCCTCGACGGCCGCCACCTCCTCTGGCTGGATCAGTGAGGGGCGATCTTTGACCAGGGAGACCACGCCGTTGACGCTCTCGCTTATCGTGTAGCCGGGTGGTAGCTCCGTGACCGGCTCGCCCTGACTCTGGCCCGCGCGGCCAAAGTAATAGCGTGGCTTGCCGGTTTTGGTCTGTCCCCGGTACAGTGTGTAAGTGAGGCCTTTGCGATTGGTGTAGCTGACCGGCATCCTGACCCTCCTGGCGCTGTCCTCAACACGGTGGCGCTGAGGAGCAGGTCTATCCTCACGATACGGATGAGCGACGGCACGACAGTGCCATGTATCGCTTAAGAAAGCGCGCCATTTGTCGATCAAAGTGATACTATATCCCTCTCAGGAGCAAGTATACCAGAGATCCTGGAAAACTGCGACCATTTTGAGGCATTTCCTCTGGCGTGTCTGACAAATATCTTCTCGAAAGAGAAGAGGACCTGTGAAAGAAGGTAGGTGACGAACGAAAAAAGAGTTACCCCGGTTTGAGGAATCGAACACTGTACACTCCCAACATTTTATGGTATATCATTCTTATGCGGTAGCTTCTCGCTTCACACGAGAGGTTGGATACCAGGCCCGGCCAATGCTTGTCTTCTCTGTAGCGCTTTTCTCAATATTTATCTAGAGGCTGAAAGGAGTCTCAACATGCGTCAAGACATTGAATTCAATGCTGAAGGGACCACATTGCGTGGTTGGTTGTTCACCCCTGATGCGGGACACAGGCCATTTCCGACTATCGTTATGGCCCACGGCTTCTCGGCCGTGAAAGAGATGTACCTCGACAGCTTTGCCGGGGTCTTTGCAAATGCGGGGCTGGCTGCCCTGGTATTCGACAACCGCAACTTTGGGGCCAGCGATGGCGAGCCACGACAGGAGATCGATCCCTGGGCACAGGTGCGCGATTACCGGCATGCCATCACCTATGCGAGAACGCGGCCGGAAGTCGATCGTGAGCGCATCGGTATCTGGGGGTCGAGTTACAGCGGTGGTCACGTCCTGGTGGTAGGAGCCATTGACCGGCGTGTCAAGTGCGTCGTTTCCCAGGTGCCGCTCGTCAGCGGCTACCGGAACATCTTGCGTTTAGTACGTGCCGACTTTATCGCTGGGGCGCGTGCACAATTTGATCAAGATCGGGAAGCACGCTTTGCCGGTAATCCACCTGCGATGATTCCAGTTGTCAGCGCTGATCCCGCGGCACAGTCAGCTCTACCGACAGCCGATTCCTACCAATGGTTCACCGAGACGGGCAAGACCAGGGCACCGGCTTGGAAGAACGAGGTCACGGTGCGTACGGTGGAGATGTTGATGGAGTATGAGCCGGGGACATACATTGAGCGTGTCAGTCCCACTCCTTTGCTGATGATCATTGCAGCAGGGGATCACCTGGCGGTTGCAGACGAGGCCTTCGCGGCCTTCAACGTGGCCAGGGAACCAAAGAAACTTGTCGTCCTGCCCGGAGGACACTTCGAGGCCTACGGTGGACCTGGATTCGAGATGTCGAGCGGGGCCGCGCGCGATTGGTTCGTCCAGCACCTTCGACAAGGCGTTGAGCAGTCGACTTTGACGGGGGTCTAGTACACTGCCCGGGTCATTGTGGCGAAAGTGGAACGAGGGCATGCGCGAGCATACTCGTTCCACTTTGGATGATTAACTTTCTCCTCACTAATACCTATCATAAATTCACTTTGAAGTATATCCTGCAAAACTGGCGAGAAAACATGGGTTTTTCTGTATCCGAATAGTACACCTTATACGTGGTAGAACTAGCGGATTTTTCGGTCGTTCCCTAAATAGTTTGCTCCTACTTTTGAGGTAAATCTATGGACAATCAAACAGAACATATCACTTCGAAGCATTGCTCTCAATGTGGTGGAGAATGCATCTCCTTTGCCATGGGCAGCAAACCCTTTGGACGGGTAAAGAGCGCTCTTGACCAGCAACAGCAGTTTTTGCCAATGGATGCCTTGATTTGTACCTGCTGCGGGCATACAACTTTCTATACAAGGGAACCCGAAAAACTCCGGGTGCAATAGCTTTCCGGCACAACAGTTCCCTGACCTGGTAACCTGCAACGATGTACCAGATTACTGTTGCTTCAGGGTGTCGATATCCTCTTCGGCGTCGAGAGGGATTTCTTCGTCGCTGATACTGATCGCCATAGAGGGAACTGTGCGGCTCTGGACAATAATCCCGCGCAATAGAGAGGTGGAAGCTTGCGCCAGCATTGGTCGCAGGCGTTCCATACGTTCACGCTGGATCACCAATTGTTCGGCGCGATTCCTGGCATTGGCGACGGCAGAGCGCTCGTTCGTTATGCCTTCGGTCAATACTGGCGTGTCCTGCTCCCAAACATCACGGGCATCGAGCACTTGGCCCACGGCGGATTGTACCTGTTGCAACAGATCAATGGTTTGATTGAGCAACATTAGAAGATCGCCTTCGGCGAGGTCTACACGTCTGAGCAATCCGCCCAGCGACATGCCACGCGACCATGCTAACGCCACACCATGAAAATCGGGGACAATGCCAGGGGTAAAATTGATGCTGGCGCGTTCTTCGATGCCGTGAACATGCTGTTCTATACGCCACAACTCGCCGCGTACACGCTTGAGGTTGGTGTTGAGTACGTCACGATTATTCAGACGGCGATCGTTATCAAAGGTGAACCAGCTACAGACTTCAGCAAGTTCGCCTGGCGTCAGCTGATCGAGTGCTCCGGCCATCATGAGCTCAATGATCAGCACGCCAGAGGGGTGGAAGATACCGCGCAGTAGATGTCCTTTGATCGTCAGCCTGTCGTCCTGTCCAATGTAGCCGAGGGCACGCAGAGCAAAAATAGTGCCATCGAGTTCCGCTGCGCCCGCACGACTGAGGGGATACGCGCCTATCGAGCGGCGGCGTCTCTCCAGAGCCTGCGTCGCGCCTTCAACAGCTTTGGCACGTTTCTTATTTTCTTTCTTCTTGCCGGTGTGATAACGCATCTCGAGCCTCTCCAGGCGCATCCTTTCGCGCTGTTCCCACAGGAGGTAACGCTGGTACTCACGGAGGCTGGAGGCACAAATGCGGCGCAGGTGCTGTATGTCGCCTGGACGCCAGAGATTGAGCACCGAGTTATAGCGAATGATGAATGAACTGGTGACCGGCTGGAGCTCAGCCGTAATGCGCTGGAATGAGCTTTCAAATGGTTCCCATGGTGAGTAGGGTATGATGGCCGCCCCATGAATGTCCATGCCACGCCTACCAGCCCGGCCTGTCAACTGGCGATACTCGTTGGGCGTAAGCAAGCGCATCTCCTGACCATCAAATTTGCTGAGGCTTCCGACGACAACCGAACGCGCGGGCATATTCACTCCGAGGGCAAGCGTATCTGTAGCAAAAACCGCGCGGAGGTATCCCCTGGCAAACAATGTCTCTACCAGAACCTTCAAACCCGGCAACAAGCCGGCGTGATGGAAAGCGAGGCCACGCGGGAGCAGTTCGGCCAAGGCATAGACCTGCTGGAGGCTGCGATCTTCTTTCGGCAGTTGCTCAAGCCAGATACCAACTTCTTCTTTGATGAGTTCCTGCTCTTCTGGCGTCGTAAAGAGATGGAGCGCGGCACTCATCGCTGCCTCCTCAACAACGCGACGTCCAGGCAGGAAGTAGAGGCAGGGCAGCAGATCAGCTTCGCGTAAGACGGTTAGTATCTCACCAGGTTCCGGCGCTTTGCGTGGGGCAGGTTTTCTGATTCGTTGCTTTTCGTTATCCTGCGCTTCCGTTGAGGTCTGCCTGTCATTGGCAAACGATGACCCTGGCGACGCCCTTCCCCTTTTTCCACGTCCATCCCAAAAATCGTCCTCATCCTCATCCTCTTCGTCTTCATCGTACCGAGAGGCACGATTGCGTCCCATCATTTGCGCTATCTTAGCCTCACCGCCTACGTCAGGGAACCGTTCGACGCGCTGTCCACTGGCGTCCTGCACCAGGTGGAGTTTATTATCGAGAAAGTAGTAGTGTTCCAGGGGGACCGCGCGCTGCTCGTGCACGATCAGTGAGATAGGACGGTGCACGCGGCTGATCCAGTTAGCCAGGTCTTCAGCATTACTGACCGTCGCGGAAAGGCCAACGAGCTGCACATGTGGTGGAGAACAAATAATGGCCTCTTCCCAGACCGGGCCGCGGTCGATATCGCTCAGGTAGTGGAGTTCATCAAAAATGACGAAGCCTACGTCGGCAAGCGAGGAGGGAATCGGGTTCTCCTCACTCGTGAAGCGCTCTCCGCCCTCTTCCAGAAGCATATTGCGATAGACCTCGGTTGTCATGACGACGACGGAGGCGCGGCTGTGCTCGACGATATCACCTGTCACAAGGCCAACGGTATCATAGCCGTAGATTTCGCGCAGGTCGCGGTATTTCTGATTGGAGAGGGCCTTAAGGGGGGTGGTATAGATGACACGCTGATTGCGTTGCTGCGCGAGCCAGATGGCAAATTCCGCGACGAGTGTTTTTCCTGTGCCGGTTGGCGCGGCTACCATGACCGACTGTCCTCGCGCGAGTTCGGCAATGGCCTCTAGTTGAAATGCATCGAGGGGGAACGGATAACGCGCTACGAATGTTTGTATACCCGCCAGGGTTTCGCTCCCTGCCTCCACTTGCTTGTCCATAACCTCTTCTTTAGTGTTGTATATTATGTTGACTGCCACATTGTAGCACGTCTTGCCAGGATGAACAAGCATCAAGTTTGTCCTGTACTCTTCCCTCATTGCCTTTCACGCACTACAATGGATGTTAAAGAAAAATATTAGTGCACGTTATACCTGAACTGGGAGAACATATATGAAAATCGTTACTGTTGATGAGATGCGCACATTGGAGACTCGGGCTGCACAGGAGTATGGGCTGACCTCACAGATATTGATGGAGAACGCGGGCAGAAGTGCTGCCGAGATACTGGTGCGCTATATTGCTGAAAAAGATAACGCTCGTCCGCTTGATGAACTGGCGTTTCTCGTGCTCGTCGGCCCTGGCAACAATGGCGGGGATGGCATGGTCATGGCGCGCTACCTGGAACAATGGGGTGGTCATATCAGCGCGTATCACTGGAAAGAACAGCATTTGACGGTTCGTGGACGGGAGATCGCGGCGGAGGACGCAGCGGCGGCACTGGAAGAGGCGCTTCACCAGTGCGACTACGTGCTCGACGCGCTGCTGGGAACGGGGCATTCGCGTCCGCTGCCAGATAGTATGCGTTCACTGCTGGGGCGCGTGAACCAGGAGCGAGAGAAGCACGATACGCTACGCATTGCAGCAGTCGATCTTCCGACGGGACTGAACCCGGACACAGGCGAGGTCGATCCTGGCACTATCAAGGCAGATATCACCATCACGCTGGCCTGTCCCAAACTGGGCTTCTTCTTTTTCCCGGGACGAGAATATATTGGCGAACTGTATGTCGGCGACATTGGTCTGCCCGCCGTGCTGGTGCAAGATATCCGGACAGAGATGTTGACGGGGGAACTGGTACGATCGATATTGCCGGGGCGGCCATTGAACAGCAATAAAGGCACTTTTGGCAAAGTCATGCTCTTTTGCGGCTCGCCGCCCTATCCCGGCTCGGCATTTCTCGGAGGGAGCGCTGCGAGTCGTATCGGGGCGGGACTGGTGACGCTGGCGGTGACGGAGCAAATGTTAGCAATTTATGCCGGCTCATTTCACGAAAGTACGTTTTTGCTGCTGCCTGAAGAGTCCGCGGGAAGTTTTGAACGGGCAAATAGCATCTTGAATCACCTGGAGGGGTACCGCGCGCTGTTGACGGGCCCCGGACTGGGACAATCGCCCTATATTCGCGAGGTGATCCTTGAACTCCTGGAGTCTTTGCGAGCCATGCCCGACGAGAAACGTCCATACCTGGTCATCGACGCGGATGGCCTGAATAACCTCTCCGCGCTGGAAAGCTGGTGGACGCTGATGCCGAAAGACACAGTGATTACGCCACACCCCGGCGAAATGGGACGACTCTGCAAAGGTGTGAAAGTCTCAGGTGGCGGCATCGACCGCCTGTGGCTGGCGCGCAGCAAAGCAGCGGAGTGGCAGGTGACACTTGTGCTGAAAGGCGCCTGCACGATTATTGTCGAGCCGGGCGGTTGCACGCGTATCAACTGGCAGGCCAATCCCGCGCTGGCAACGGCCGGCACGGGCGATGTGCTGGCGGGGATGATCGCCGGTCTGATGGCGCAAAAAGTGGATCCTTTTGATGCTGCCAGCGCTGCCGTCTACCTGCACACAGCAGCTTCCCAACTGGTCAGCGCGGAGATTGGTGACACGGGGTTGCTGGCCTCAGACTTGCTGGGGCAGATTCCACGCGCAATTGCCAACATCAGAGGCAGAGACAGATAGCAGCAAGACAAAACGAAAGGGCGTATCGTACAGTGGAGAGAGCTACGATACGCCCTTTTTGTTTGGTATTGTTTACAACTAAGAGCGCCCGAAAGCCCCCGTTTTTTCAAGCGGGGATGAAGGACGTTCCTTGTTTGGGGCAGGGGAGGTGGGAGTACTGCTTGACATAGCGGCACATTGGTAGTATCATGCCACTATGAAGAAGAAACGACCACAAGCAGAAATCAAGATCACGGTACGCTTGCCTGCTGATGTTCACGTGGGCTTAGTCCATGCCGCAAAGGATCATGACCGATCACTCAATAGTGAGCTTGTCCATTTGGCAAAGCTGTATCTCGCTAGCCTCCCCCAGGAAAAGCAAGCATGAGCAAGAAAGCAAAGGGCTTGGAGCATACCTCTCAGCTGCGCTTGTACCCAACGCCTGAGCAAGGGCCCCTGCTCATGGAACATTGCCAGGAGTACATCAGCACCGTCAATGTGCTGGCTTCTGCTCTGGATGCCGATGTGATCCCACATGATGAGAGCATCACGACCAAAGACTTTGTGGCTCAACTTCCTTCTTGCGTGAAAAATCAAGCCTTGCGTGATGCCCGTTCCGTCTTCAAACGCTCCCTGGAGTGAGAGACGCTCCCCGTGCTCAAGAAACCGATCTGCCCGTGGAACAATCAGAACTGGCAGATCAAAGAGGGCAAGCTCACCTTGCCTGTCTCATGGGATGGCAAGGTGCAGCGCATCAAGGTAGCTTGTGCGGAGATGGAGCTTGTGGGGATGCCTGGTCTGCTGCGCATCAAGAAGAAGCGGGGCAAGTGGATCGCTGATGTGACCATGACCCTGGCCAAACCCGCGCCCGTCTCGCAGGAAGGCGTCATGGGGATTGATCTTGGCATCAAGGTGCCTGCTGTAACTCATATCAGTGGCAAAGGAACGCGCTTCTTTGGGAATGGCAGATATCAACGTCATATGCGCCGTCGTTTCTATGCCCGACGCAAGAAGCTCCAAAAGGCCAAGAAAACCCGAGCCGTCAAGAAAAGCCAGGGCAAAGAAGCGCGTTGGATGAAGGAGATCAACCATAAGCTTTCCAGGCAGATGGTGAACCATGCCCATGAGCAGGGCGTGGGCACCATCAAAGTAGAGTCCCTTGCAGGCATACGCAAGGGCACGACACGCACAAGTCGTGGGGCAGCTGCCCGCAAAAACAACCGCATGAAAAACAGTTGGAGCTTCTATCAACTCACCCTGTTCATCACCTACAAAGCGGAACGGCTGGGCATCAAGGTTGAGCAGGTAGACCCTGCCTATACCTCCCAGCAATGCCCCGTCTGTGGCGCATGCAACAAAGCACAAGACCGAACCTATGTGTGTGCTGAGTGCGGATGGCATGGGCATCGTGATAGCGTGGGAGCGATCAATATCAGCCGGAGGGCTGGCCTATCTGGTCAAAGGGTAGGTGCCACAGGAGCATAAGGCTCGGCCTGTGGACGGGCGGCCTGAGACCGCCCGTGAACTGTGAAGCGTCGATCTCGAAGGCGAAAGCAACTGAGAGGGAGCTGATCAGAACCCCTGCGGCTTGAGCGCAGGGAGGTCTCAGGAAACCGGTACGTTTGCCGATTCGTCAACGACATTGACGGTGATCTCCGGTTGGAGTTTCGACGCGATCTTGACCGGTACTTTAAAGGTACCCGTGGTGCGAATAGGTTCGGGCATGTCGATCATACGACGATCAATAACGATACCTTCGGCCTCGCGCAGGCCAGCAGCGATATCCTGGCTGGTGATCGAGCCATAGAGGCGACCCTGGCTGCCAACGCGCGCTTTAAATGTCAGCGTTATCTGGCCCAGTCGCTCTGCCTGCTGGCGATTCAGTTCACTCTGTTTCTCAAGTTTGCGCTGTTCCGCGGCTATACGTTGCTGTCGATTTGCTATCAGCGAGGGGGTAGCGCCAGCGGCGAGTTGCCGTGGCAGCAGGTAGTTCCGGGCATAACCATTCGCCACGTCCTTCAGGTCCCCAGCTTTCCCCAGGCCATCTACATCTTGTAAAAGAATTACTCTCATTAAACGAAGCTCCTCATAAGAGGGAACGGAAAATACCGTCATCCTCCTCACTCAATATTTCGGGAGTTAGTCTGACACTCCCTGGCATAAATGCCCAGGGGTTCTTGGTTCAACGAAGGAGCTTGCCATATGAATACTCCTACCCATACAGTAGGGGTTCCTTTTCCCCAAGCGTTCACAGCACCGAAATGCTGCCTGTTTCCGAGTGCCCCCCGGTACAGGATAAGGCTTGCCCGTCTTACCAGAGACATATTGAGAAGCAATCAGACCGCGAGGTGTGACGAGTGCGCGTCTCCCCAAACATGGAGAGCATTTTCACGCTGCTATCTCGCTCCGTGCGAACGTGCCTTGCATTCTGTTTCTATTCTCTCATGGCTGTCTAGACGTTCGTTGCATAATCATGGGTGGACTACTCACTCATTGCGTACATCCGCCCTATCCACCCAAAGAAAGGGAGAGCCATTCATCTCCGCCATGAATACGCGGGGCTTTCTGGCTCGTTGACTATAACATAGAATGGTGTTTGCTGCAAGTTAAGGAGTGGGTGGTGACTGCGCGTGCTTTTGTCGAGGGATAGATCGAACAGAGCCTGATACCACAGCCGCACTCAGGGCATGAGGCGACTTCAATGACGGGTTGATATCGGATAAGGGTTTAACGAGGATTGAGCACCACAAGCCATTTCAACACCATTCTCCGGTGTAAGTGCTGCTGTAGTATTAAGCCTGCTTTCTTGCATGAGGAGAGCTTGAAGTAAGTGCCAGCAAGGGTTTGTCAGCAGTGTCAGACCAGGTGATAATGAATTGGCGTTGGGAAATAAAATCGATATATCATATTGTTGAGAAGGGTAGATGACGTTAACTCGTAAAGATAACTAAATCGTTGGACAAACGTGCACATATATATCAAGACAGCATATCCTTTTGGACATTTTGTACACTTAGGCGATAAGAAGATATCCAAGCTCTTGAAGAGATAGATTAACACACCTCGTAGTGACATCCCTGACGTCCATGGACAGTCATCTTGAGTAAAAAGTAACCTCATTGAGGAAGAAAAACGGCTTGTGTAAGCCCAATGACGTATTTCTCCCTTTCAATTTGTACCCTCGATGAGTGCCCAACGACGTCTAACATGTCATGGCGGAGTGTGCTGACCCCAAATTCATTACTCTAGATGAAGAGAACACGATATGGATCTGTTACGTCTTTCGGTGCTCGGCACGCCCGAAGTTTTTCATAATGGCAGTCGTCTCACGTTTCCCTTGCGCAAGGCGCAGGCCTTGCTGCTTTACCTGGGGGTCGAAGGTGGCATGCATTCCCGCAGCAAGCTGGCCGCCTTGCTGTGGCCCGACAGTGAGCCTTCCGATGCCCTCAAGGGCTTGCGCAATGCCCTTGCACTGCTGCGTCACCTGCTCGCGGGTCCCGATTCCTCTGCTTCTCCGCACAGTCATCTGCTGAGTGAACATGAGCTCCTTGGTCTGGATCCGCAGGCCCCGTTCGAGCTGGATCTCGATGTGGTGCAGCAGGCCTGGCACCAGGCCCAGCGGCTCTCCTCGGCCCCTTCTCAGGAGCAGCGCGCCGCCCTGGTCACCCAGGTGCAGCACGCTCTCTCCCTGGTGCGCGGTCCCTTCCTCGAGGGCTTCTGGCTGCGCGAGGAAGCCCCTTTTGACGAGTGGGTCCAGCAGCAGCAGCAGCAGTGGCAGGTGCGCCTGCAACTGCTCTTCGACCGGCTCTCCTCATGGCAGGAGACAGGCGGGGAACTGGAGCAGGCCCGCATCACCCTCACGCGCTGGTTGGCGCTCGACCCGCTGCAGGAGGAGGCCTACCGGCGACTGATGCGGGTCCACCTGGCGCTGGGCGATGCGAGCGCCGCCTTGCAGGTCTACGCCACCTGCCGGGCGCGCTTAGCCGAGGAGCTGCGGGTCAAGCCCTCGGCGGAAACCGTGGCCCTGGCTGAGCATATTCGCGCCACCGCGACTCGCCGAGGAAGCCACCCTGCCCGTCCCTCCATCGCTAAGGCTGAAAACCAGCCGCCCAGCGAGCTAGTGGCCCCGCTCGTCGGACGGGCCCAGGCTTTCGCCCAGCTCACTGGCCGCTACCAGCAGGCGCGGCAAGGGCAACCACAGGCCGTGCTGCTGGCAGGCGAAGCGGGCATCGGCAAAACGCGGCTGGCTCGTGAGTTTGTGGCCTGGGCCCGGGCCCAGGGTGCCGAGGTGCTCAGTGGGCAAGCCTTCGAGATGGGTGGACGACTGCCCTATCAACCGCTGATAGAGGCTGTCAGGCCGCGGCTGGAGGCGGAAAACGCGCCGGAGGACCTGCTGGACAACCTGTGGCTGGCCGAACTGTCGCGCATCCTACCAGAGCTGCGGGTGCGCTACTCCGACCTTCCGGCCCCCACGCAGGATGAACTGGCGGCCAAGGGGCGGCTCTTTGAAGCGGTGGCGCGACTGGTGGATGCCCTGGCGCAGCGAGGGCCGCTGGTGCTGCTGCTGGATGACCTGCACTGGGTGGATGGCGCCTCCCTCGACCTGGTACGCTACCTGGGTCGGCACTGGAAGGGCCATGGCAGCCGGGTGCTACTGCTGAGCACGGTGCGCAGTGAAGGGCTCGAGCTCAACCCGCAGCTTTCCGCCGAGCTAGCCGACCTGGGGCGTGACCTGCAGGTCACGCAGGTCACGTTGCAGACGCTGAACCAGGCGGAGACCATCCAACTTGTTCAGGCCATCGCAAGGGAGGAGGTCACTGCTCGGACCTCCTCCGCAAGACCAGGGATATCGCCTGCGCAGGAGCGGGAGAAGCCGCTGGTGGCGCTAGGCGACTTCCTGTTTGCGCACACCGGTGGGCAGCCGTTTTACCTGTTGGAGACGCTGAAGATGCTGCGAGAGCGGGAGTGGCTGATCCCGCGGCTGGCTGCCGATGGTAGCTGGCGGCTGGAGCTGGCCGTGGACATGATCGCGGCCGTCGCACAGGAGGGGTCGCGGCGTGAGCTGTTACCGCCCTCCGTGCGCGCGATGATCCAGGCCCGCCTGGCCAAGCTCTCGGCGGCAGCGCGCCAACTGGTGATGGCGGCGGCCGTGCTGGGCAACCCGGTGAGCGCCCCGCGTTTGTGGCAGGTAGCCGAACTGGGGGTGCAGGCAGGCGTCGAGGCCCTGGGATGCTGCGCGAGCAAAGAGCAGGGGGAGGCCGTCCGGGCAGCTATAGCTTTGCGCATGGCCTGATGCGCGAAGTGGTCTACACCGAGCTGGGCCATGCACGGCGGCAGGTCTTGCACCAGCGCGCCCTGGCGCTGCTGGCAAGCGAGGGAGCAAGGGCCTCCGAACTGGCGTATCAGGCGCTGGCGGCCGGAGAGGCCGAGGAGGCCTATCGCTACAGCATACAGGCCGCGGATGAGGCGATGGCGATTTTTGCCGTCGAAGACGCCATCGGGCACTATGAACAGGCGCGCGCCTTGTTCCAGGAGCACAAGCGGCTGCAGACTGTGCTGCCAGCACCGGAGGTCGAACACCTCTACGTCTACCTGGAGCGTGCCTATGTCTTCCTGAATGCCTGGGAGAAGGCCCAGGAGGCCTATGAAGAGCTGTTAGCCTATGCGCAGCACGAGCATCTGCCCAGAATGGTCAGCATGACCCTCAACCGCCTGGCGATCCTGGCGGTCCAGCAGTCGAAGGACAAGCCAAAGGTGCGCGCGCTGCTGGAGGATGCCTGGCAGATGGCAGAGACCAGTCACGATCAGCGGGCGCTCGCGGAAACGGAGTGGACACTGGCACAGATCACCGCCCTCGTGTGGGAGGAACCAACGTATGCCCTATCTCATGGAGAGCATGCGCTGGAAATGGCACGAGGTATACACCACCAGGAATTGGAAGCAAGAAGTCTCTCCTTGCTTGGAGTGATCCATATGCTTGAGGGAGGCTTTCAGGAGGCTATGCACTGTCTGGAAGCGGCGCTGGCGCTGTATGCGCTCCTTGGCAACGAGCAGACCGCCTCGCAGGGGTTTTCAGTTACAGGCCTTCTGAGTGTCGCTCCGCCTACACAAGGCCATCACCACATACACCAGGCCGCGTCTCTCCACCCGGTTGCATACTTTCTGATTGGCGCTCCTCCTACACAATACTTCACGAATCGCGCGACGGAAACTTTATGCTGGGGGCTCCTGGCACTGGCACAGGTGAATGTTGGACAGGTGCACAATAGCATTCGCAGTGGCCGCAGGGCGCTCGCGCTCTCCCAAGAGATCAAGAACGTCTGGGCACAAATCAACAGTACGCTCTGCCTCATCTATGGATTGCTGGAAGCAGGGGTTTATGAAGAGGCGCTCGTGCTCACGCAACAAGCAATGGCGCTTGCACAGACCCTTCCTCCGACGGTAAACCGCCAGCTCTTTCTCACTGCCCTGGGAAGTACCTATCAAGCCTTGCAGCAGTGGGAAGAGGCACACAGAATCCTCGAAGAGGCAGTAGCCGTTGCAGAGACGTTAGACCACGGATCATCTAGCGTGCCCACTCTATCGCGGCTGTGCATGAACGATGCCCTGGTAGGGGATTGGGAACTGGCCCATCGCTATGCCTTGAAGGCTATCACCTTACGCAGGAGCCATAGTGCGACATTGATCCCTCTGGATTTCTACTCTCATTATGAAATGGAGACCTTGCTGCGTTTGGGGGATGCGAGGCAAGCGAGAGAAGAAGTGCACCGACTCGGGGAACGCCTGGGACCCTACCGGCGCTTCCGCATTCCCTACCTGCGGTCGTTGGCAGCGCTGGCCGCCTGGGAGGGGCAGAGAGAGCAGGCCATCGGCCACTTGCGCGAGGCAGCAGGGCTGGCAGCAGAGATCGGGTTGCCAGCAGAACAATGGCAGATCCAGGCAGCGTTGGGAAGGTTGCATAAGGAAGCGGGCGAGCAAGCGCAAGCGCGGACCGCCTTTGCTGAGGCGGCGAGGATTATCCAGGAGCTGGCGGAGGGCATCGGGGATGAGGCGCTGCGAACGAGCTTTCTGGCCGGGTTACCGCTTCAAGGGGTATTGCAGCACCAGGCGCCTCAACGTCCACTCTACTACTTCGGTTTTTCGGGACCTGATTGCTTTCGCAACGGGCTTGCTGCAGGCTGACGAGTCATCGCGGGCCTCATGACCTGGAGGGTAAACAAAGGATGTACGATGATACGATTTCTCTTGCAATCTCAATAGATAACGGGCTTCAGGGAACAACTTAGCAGGGCAGAAATCTGCCCTGCTGCGTAATAACAAAATCATTCGGCTAGCGGAACATCCCCGAGGGCCGATCAATCAGCTGTAATAGGCATCAACCTAAGGATAAGCCCATCACCATCCGTAGGGGCGAGGGTGGATGAAGGGTGGCGGAGAGGGCCTTTATGGTCGCCCGTGGTGGGGATGTGATCGTGTTCCTCCAAGATGGGAGCCCAGGGAACAGGACGCGGGCGACCATAAAGGTCCCCACCCTTCTCCGCACCACCCCCACCCCTACGGATATACGGGTGATTCAGGTGATACGGGCGCTCTCACCTGGAGGGACGGAGAGCCGTTACTATAAGGTGTTGCGACTTCTTTCCTCCTCCTCTATAATGAAAGAAATTAAATATTACGTGCGAATCTTCTTTCTTAAGGGATCATATATGATTATCGAAGGAACTTACACTTTGCAGGCGACGCCGGAGGATGTGTGGCGCTGCTTGATGGATGAGCAGATATTACGCAGCGCCATTCCAGGTTTGGAGAGCCTGGAGCGGCTGGATAATGGGCAGATGAGCATTACCATGCACATCAGTCACAGACCGCTGTTGGGGGCATTCCGTGGGAAAGCTATGGTTACTGAACAGCAATACCCTTTTTCTTATGCTTTTAGATTCGAGGGTGATAGCAATCAGAGCAGCCTCAGTGGCGAGGGGACCGTTCATCTGAGTGAACGAGATGAAAATACGATCGTGGCCTATAAAAGCTCTCTCAATCTCGGCAAAACAGGCGTGCTGCTGCCCCCTGCACTGGTAAAGGGTATCGCGAAACACCTTATCCAGGAATTTTTTACTGAGCTGGCTGAAATATTACGCACCACCCATGCCGCACCAGAGGTGATTGAGTATAGTCATGTGCAAATAACGGATGAACAGCTCAATGAGCAGAGCGTGACACAATCCTCTGATACTCAACCGACGTTCCTGCATAGAGTGGTTCACCGGTCAGGGTTGGGCGAGGGCGATCCACTCCTGGAAGAGCTCTGGGTGAGCCGCGTTAAACGCTATGGTACACTGATGGGGTTGTTACTGCTGGTCTTGCTTGGTACGCGCTTGCCGCGTCTATTCAGTCATTAATCACGAATCACCCATGATCGAGCGTAAGCGCGCTTTCCAGTCGTTGCCGTCTTCAGCGTTGTTTGCCTCGCCGATCGTCCAGCTGCGCACTCCATCGACAAGTTTAGAAGGGGGAGATGGGGAACGAGTTTCTTTGCGACTGAGGTTACGCAGGGCAGTCTGTGCCGATTTCCGCACGTCATACACAGGGTCCTGCAACAGCGCTTGAAGCAAGGGCTGCGATTCCTGCACACCAAGCCGCCCGAGGGTTCTCGCGCTGGCGGCACGTTCGTCAGAGTAAGGGGCTTGCAAGAGAGGTTCGATGTCTGGCGCAAGCTGTACAAGCGATAGGTCCGCTATGAGGCGCAACAGGCGGCTGCGGTACATGAGTTGTGTCAAAACCGATAATGCCGTACGGCAATCGGAGACAATTTGCGCGTCATCGAGAATAATGCCCCTGGCCTTCGCATTCACTACTGCAACTTCGGGTGAAACGAACGACGTTCCATTTAGAAAGGGCTCGATCCAGGCCGCAACTGGCTCTGACTTTACCTGATTCGTATGCTCGTGAATCTTCAAGGCCCAAACGTAGTGCTGCTCCAACCAGGAGTAGAGGGCCAGGGTCATTTCGGCGTCACGAGCGGCGTAGGCAACCATGGCGGGAGGAAGCGGACGGCGTGTCCAATCTGTGCGCTGGAGGCTTTTATCAAGGCGGACATTGAAGGCACGCCGCAGCATTGCCGCCAGCGATGATTCTTGCTGACCAAAGATTGAGCGGCTCGCGGCCTCCAGGTCATAGTAATGGGCTACGTCAAGGCCTCGCTCGGACATGACACGCAAATCGGCTCCGGCACCATGAAGCAGTACGATGATAGCGGGGTTCGCAAGCACAGCAGCCAATGGGGAAAGATCGTTCAAGCGCAAGGTGTCTATAATGTAGCAGTGATGCTCTACGGCAAGTTGCAACAGTGCAAGGCGATGTGATGGGGACTGGCTGTCCCCTTGAACATGGGTACGTATCTGCGTAAATTCCGCATCAACGGCGACGACAGGCGCCTGTTTGAGTATGTTAACAGCCTTGAGCAACTCTTCAGGGCGATCAATCCAGGTGCGTGTAAATCTCTCCAGGGGTTTACCTGGTGGGGGGGTTATACCAAGATAGCCGGGCAGCACTGGTGGTGCGTTATCCAATTGTTCTATTTCTACGGGTGGTATATTGTCGTTCAATAACGCCGCCCTTCCGCCGTTTTGAAAATTTATTTTCGTGTAAACTGTGCTACTACTATACCAGATTTTGGCTCAAACGTACAGTATTTTTAACTTTTAATGATGTGCCCTGGCATCTCTCCTGGTAAGCTGGAGGCAGAAGTTCACTTCTTAATCTCTGCACCCAAATCACCGGGAAAAGATGGCTACCATGCGGGAGTCCTTGACCTGAAAGGGTCAGCGCTACGTCCCTTTGGGGACCATCCTCAATCCCAAGTCTACATCGAGCCCACCGGTGATATGTCACAGGGAAGTGGCATTCCGCAAGATTATGAGCCGGGCTCAGGGTGGCATACCTATCGCGTTGAAGTCCAGGGCAATGAGGCGAGTTTGCTTGACGATGGCGTGCAGATAGGTAGTGCCAGCAGCCAGCAGACCGATGTTCTCTCCAACGGACCAATCGGGTTCAGCAGTGAGCTGGTCATTCTGCGCGTGAGCAGTTTACGTATCCTCACGTTGTAGGAACACGGATATCCTCCGCGATTGCAAGTAAACAAGGCCGAGGCAAAGCGGCTGAAGTAAGAGTGAAAACGAAGCTATAACTTGTATGTGCCCTGTTGCTATGCTAAACTGAGGCAGTAAAAAACTCATTCAGTTTGCTTAGAGACAGGAAAGATTGTCCTATGACAGAAAATACACCAATTACGGTTGCTCGTGGGGATGGTATTGGCCCGGAAATTATGGATGCTACGCTGCATATTATTAAAGAGGCGGGAGCGCGTATTACAATCGAAGAGGTCGAGGTAGGCGAGAAGGTTTATTTGCGCGGCATTAACGCGGGTATCGAGCCCGGCGCATGGGAATCGCTGCGGCGTACCAAGGTTTTTCTCAAGGCACCCATCACTACGCCACAGGGTGGAGGCTACAAGAGCCTCAATGTCACCACACGCACAACTTTTGGGTTGTACGCCAATGTCCGCCCGTGCGTGGCCTACTACCCTTTTGTTGATACCAAACACCCCAATATGGATGTAGTGATCATCCGTGAGAACGAAGAGGACCTCTATACTGGCATCGAATATCGCCAGAGCCACGATATGATGGAGAGCCTCAAGCTCATCAGTCGTTCAGGTAGCGAAAAGATCGTGCGCTACGCCTTCGAGTACGCGAGAAGTCATAACCGCAAAAAAGTCACCTGCTTCATGAAAGATAATATCATGAAGCTGACAGACGGGCTCTTCCACCGTGTGTTCAATGAGATCGCGATGGAGTATCCCGATATTGCCAACGAGACGTGGATCGTGGATATCGGCTCGGCCAAGCTCGCGGACACGCCAGAGGCATTTGACATGATCGTGCTGCCCAACCTGTACGGCGATATCCTCTCTGACGTGGCGGCACAGATAGCCGGTTCAGTTGGACTGGCTGGCTCCGCCAATATTGGCGATAATTGCGCGATGTTTGAGGCGATTCACGGGTCCGCTCCCCGGCGAGCCGGCCAGAACGTTGCCAACCCTTCAGGTCTGCTGCTTGCTGCGGTGATGATGCTAGTGCACATCAATCAGCCCGATGTTGCCACGCTGGTGCACAACGCCTGGCTGCGCACAATCGAAGATGGTATCCATACCTATGATATTTACACCGAAGGTATAAGCAAGCAAAAGGTCGGTACAAAAGAGTTTGCGGATGCCGTTATTGCTCGTCTTGGTCAAGAACCACAGGTACTCAAAGCGGTGAGCTACACCATTGCCCCAACACACATCTCCCATGAACACGCGACGATCACGCAGATGCCCGAGCAGAAAGATTTGATGGGAGTGGATGTGTTCCTGGAATGGCGCGCTGGCACGCCTGACGAGTTAGCACAGGCAATGCAACAAACCAATGGCGATGGCCTCGAATTGATGATGATTACGAATCGTGGCGCAAAGGTATGGCCGGGCGGACTGCCCGAGACGTTCTGCACAGACCACTGGCGCTGCCGCTTTATGTCACCTGATAAGGGTAGCGCTATTGAGCACTCCCAGATTATCGCGCTCCTGAAACATATAGACGAGCAAGGCTTTGATTTTATTAAGATCGAGAACCTCTATAACTTCGATGGAAAAATTGGCTACTCCCTGGGGCAGGGAGAGTAAAGGATCGAGTTGTGATGAGAATTGACGAGATACTGGCCTTTAACGAGCGCTTCGTTGAACAAACGCATTTGCCCACGATTGGACACGCGCCACGCAAACAAATGGCGCTGGTAACCTGCATGGATTGCCGCCTTGTGCAGATGTTTGAACAGGCGCTAGGGCTTGAGCGCGGCGATGTTTTGGAGTTGAGAACTGCCGGAGCCACTATCTCGGAGGAAGAGCGGGAAGACGGGGCGAACGACCTCATTCGCTCGCTGGCAGGTGGCATTTACCTGCTGGGCGTGCGAGAGGTCGCGGTGATCGGTCATACGCAGTGCGGACTGGCGCACGCAAACTCCACAGCGCTAATCGCCTCGATGCAGGCGCTGGGGGTCGATCCTCAAAAGCTGATCGAGCAAGAGGAACTGGGAGATATGCAGGGGCTTTTACGCTGGCTCGGCGCCTTTAACGATGTTCACGTGAATGTACGCGAAGTCGTCAATGTTATTCGTAGGAGTCCCTATCTGCCCAGGATTCCTGTGCATGGACTGGTCATCGATATCATCACAGGGAAACTGGAGATGGTCGATAGAGGGTAAAAGTTCACCTGGCGGCGGTCGCTATGGTGCAGCGATCTTGCCGCCAAGTGAAAACGGTTGGTCAACAACGCTGGAAATATTGTATATATTATGAACTTACGCAAAGCGAATAGAGCCTCTCGTTTTTCCTGGATACTCCTGTTGCTCGTTGTCATTTTGGTAATCACAGCTTGTTCAAGTGGTGGAACGACGAGCGGCATTTCTCCTTCAACTACGCAGCCCAAAGCGACGGGGACGCAGCCTCCTGCGATAGCGCACCTCGCCGCCGGGCCGCTCACTTACGTTGCCATGGGGGCATCTGACGCGGTTGGCGTGGGCAGCACTCAGCCGGGAGCGCAGGGCTATGTGCCGCTGGTGGCGGCGCACTTGCCAAAGGGCTCTCACATGGTAAACCTGGGCATCAGCGGGATCCGCCTGCACGAGGCACTGAGTGAAGAATTGCCGATCGCGCTCTCAACGTCACCCAAACTGGTTACGGTGTGGCTGGTGGCCAATGATTTCGTGGGCGGGGTCTCTTATGAAGCGTACATACAAGACCTGAATACATTGCTGGCACAGTTACATGCCAACACGCACGCGAGCCTGGTGATGGCGAATCTACCGGACCTGACGCGGTTGCCGGCATTTTCTAGCCTGTCGTTCTCACAGAAAGCGCAGATGCTGGTGCAGATTAAGCGTTGGAATACCGGTATCGCGACGGCGGCTGCGCATTATGGTGTGAGGCTGGCGGATCTTTTCAGCCACGGGAGCGAGCTGACGGCCCATCCTGAATATATCAGCGGCGATGGCTTCCATCCCAGCCCTTTGGGGTATGTTCGGCTTGCTAATATATTCTGGGCGGCGATTGAGGGGTGAATGAAAGGTCACACAAGTCCAGAAGTTCTTAACACTTTTTGTAATGTTTTCGAGACGGGAATATGGTAATATAAAAGCTGAGCAGATTCAAACCTTTACTTGCAACAGTTGCGTCCTTCTTTGCATTTCAGAACCTGGCCTGTAAGTTGAACAGGAGAATACCAATGAGCCCTGTTGATACACCAGCAGAGACAGCCCAACAAGGTGCCTCACACCGTGTCCTTGACAGCCGCATGTATGGGTATCGGCTTGTCATTGTGCGGCTCATGTGTCTATCCTTGTGTGTGTTGTCTGTGGGACTCTTTGTCGCCAGCATCCCGTCATTCTTTGCATACCTCCATATCCTCTGCATGGACACAGCCGCTACGTGCAGTACAAGTTCGCAACTCGCACCAGACGACATCATACGACTTCACCAGTTGGGTCTTTCTCTTGACTTCTTTGCTACATACACCATCGTCCTCGCTATCATTTTTGCCCTTGGCTACTGGTTTGTGGCTGCATTCCTCTTCTGGCGCAAGTCGGACGACCGTATGGCACTCCTCGCTGCTGTCACCCTGGGCACATTTCCGCTTGCCTTTAATAGTGAATTTATTCACACGCTTCCATCGCTCTGGGGGTTCCTGGCCAATTGCATCAGCTTTCTCGGCTCCCTGTGCATCGTCCTCTTCTTTTACGTGTTTCCTGGCGGGCACTTTGTCCCGCGCTGGACGCGCTGGGTCATGGTGCCGTCACTGGCGTATTGGGTGTTCGATGTCTTCTTCCCTGTAGCACCGTTCAATCCGTTCTTTAGCTTCCCGGCGCTTGGTAATGTGACGTTTCTAGGCATTATTGGTGGCATGGTCGTCGTCCAGGTGTATCGCTATCGGCGGGTGTCCAATCCAACGCAGCGCCAGCAGACCAAGTGGGTCGTCTACGGCGTCACAATGGGCATTGGAGGTTTACTGATAGTGATCTCAATTGCTGTTTTCTTTCTTTCTTCGCTCTTCCCGAATGGCTCACTTGCAAGCTTTATTGGCTCCGCTGCCGTCGATGGCCTCATGCTTCTTATCCCCCTCTCCATCGGTTTCGCGGTCTTGCGTTCCCAACTGTGGGAAATCGATAACATCATCAACCGCACCCTGGTCTATGGGACGTTGACGGCTACCTTGGCTCTCATCTACGTTTGTCTTGTCATCCTGCTGCAATTCCTTTTGCGTGGCATGCTCAACCAAAATACCGATGTGGCGATTGTTGGCTCCACGCTCATCATTGCCGCCCTGTTCCAGCCCTTGCGGCAACGTATCCAGCAGGTCATTGATCGCCGCTTCTACCGCCACAAATATGATGCAGCACGTACCCTCGCCGCTTTCAGCGCAACCCTACGCAATGAAGTTGACTTAAACCAATTGAGAGAACAGTTGGTGGGAGTGGTGCAAGAGACGATGCAGCCTGCCCATGTTTCGCTGTGGCTGCGCAATCCTCAACAGTACAGGCAACAGAACACTCGGCTACTCCCAAGAATCGATGAGGAAGAGAGGGTACCGTCAGTACTGACTCCATAAGCAATCGCTCCGCGTTCTCTCTTCTCCTTCTCTCTACCGACGGTGCTTCATACAACTGACTTAATGTACTGGCAAGCGCTATGGACAAGAGACATAATACTCAACATCGGATTGACGCCAGAGGCCGAGGGGAAGAGGCTGCCGTCGCAGACAAAAAGGCCCTTCACGCCGTGTACTTCACCGTGTTCATCAGTTACGGAGGTTTTGGGGTCGGCCCCCATACGACATGTTCCCATTTGATGGGCGGTGAACATCATGACGCGGTTGACGCCCATGCCATGGCGCTCCAATTGCCGGTCGAAGGCGCGGAACTGCTGTTCGGTCACTACGC
>Ga0209577_10001254_pt1 | contig 25251 bp, 19 predicted proteins | sample GraSoiAngelo_109_FD_185874 | JGI IMG/M metagenome (GOLD analysis project Ga0209577, IMG submission 185874) | Grasslands soil microbial communities from the Angelo Coastal Reserve, California, USA - 14_0903_12_20cm (SPAdes) (version 2) | ecosystem: Environmental > Terrestrial > Soil > Grasslands...
AGATTGTTCTGCGCCTGTCCGCTTTCAAACGGAACAGTTTTGCGGATTTCTATCTTCGAAGACCGGGCTGTAGAAAGAGTTACTCTCTGTTAATTCCCTCTCAACTGCGAGTTTTGTGTCCCGGGAATTTTTTATTTTCTAAATTTCTAGAAGGGGGTCTCGGCTGGTTGAACCGCTTTCAAGCTAGATTATCGGTTTGTCGCGCAGAACAGCCGAATCAGCATTTTTCAAATAGCGTGCTGCTGGGATCTTGCAAGCGTGAACTGGGCATCATATGGAACCCTCCTTGCTAATCTTTAATCAGGGCTTATTCCGGGTGATTTTTCTTCCCTGATTACTCGTTTGGAAAATTCTATTGTGTACTCATGGTTAGCCAAGCATACGCGTTGGACCCGTATTCGTTTGGCGTCCTCTCACTTCCTGCGTCAAATTGAAAACTAGTAGTCTCTATCGGCTTGGAGGATTCTGAACAGTACGAGTGCGCACGTGATCCTTATATTCGCGGCTGGCTCGGCTTTGCTCGTCAGCTAGTTGTATGGGGTAAACTGGGACTCGGGTAAAGGGATTCTGGGAAATGGAGCTGAGCAAGACTCGGTATCGGATGATCGCCGTTCTGATGTGCGGGTCCCTGATCTCGGGTCTGGTGCTCGGCTTGACGGGCGTTGGACAGCCCGTGCGGAGCGCTAGTATTCAGGCGTATCCTCAATATCACGTCGCGTCGACCTCTGATCTGACGCTGTACGAGTCGTCGTTTCAGAACTTCGGGTTCTATGCTCAAGGTAGATACTGGGTTTTCTACGAGGATTCTGCAGTGAACTGTGAGGGACAAGGAGGATGTCTCCTCTACGCGTCGAGTACAGACGGAGCTTCATGGGCAGCTCCTACAAACGTAGGAATTCACGTGACCGACAGCGACTGGTCCGTTGTTACCAACAATACTTACGTGTTCTATGCGAGGTACAATGAAACCGTCTTCGACTCTTTCTGCAACAAGGCTATACTCTTCGGACACGGGGCGCTGAATTCAGGCGGAATGATAAGTTGGCAGAGTGAGCACGTAGTGAGGGCTCCGAGTCCAACGATGGCGTTCCCTAACGAGATCGTTAGGGTTGATACGAATAATCAGGTCTGGGTAGGATATCAAGAGGATAATCATTCTGACTGTGGCGGGACTGGAATCCAGGTTCCACGTGTTATCCACTCAGTTGGAACGAGCTATTCTCTATGGACTGGAGATACGGTTCTCTCCACCTCGAACAGTAACAACTGGGATGTCAACCTCGCGGTTCTTCCGGGAGGCGCAGTCTTTGCAGCATACTGGATCAACACATTCGATCTTCACGGAGCGCTTTTCAACGGAACCTCTTGGAGTTCCGACGAGCAGATCTCGTCATCGTCTGATTCTACTGATGTGAACTCGTTCGTCTTCGCGTCCGGAGGTACAGTGTACGCAATATGGCATGATGGGAATAGTGGGCTGCTGCGGTTTGGAACAAGAACAGGCACTGGAGAGTGGACCGTCAACGACATTGGGCTTGGAGAGGCCAGGTCTGCCGCCAGTATTTCTCGATACTCTCTCCCCATAACGGCCACCTTTGATCCTGTAGGTTCAAGCTTCTACATCTTCTGGTATAATGCCACTAGACAGGCGATTGATCAGTGGGCCGGCTCGGGGAGCAGCTGGGTGATGACGCCAGGCGTTTTCAGCACCGGTCCTGCCTCCGGGGAGTATACTATCACGAGTTATTACCAAGCCGCGGCTGTCGGGACCTATAGTACGTTTGGAGTTATGTGGGTTGACCAGCCTGAAGCGCCGTACGATCTCAATTTTGGACGGGTAACGAACCCGTCAAGGGCTCCTCTGAGCAGTCCCTACTTTGACTACATTGTTACGATTGTCCTGGAGAATCAGGGGATCAATAATACGTACGGGTCTCGCTGTAGTGGTAACTGTACTTACATCACTCAGCTAGCCAACTATTACGGGCTCGTTCAGAACTATTCGGCTGTGGGCCATCCCAGTCTTCCAAATTATCTCGCGCTTACTGGCGGGGGAAACTATGATACTGTTCCTTTCGATACAGACTGTTATCCTCAGTTCAACGGTTGCATCGTCTCAGCACCCAACATTGTTGACAGGTTTGACAGTTCGGGTCGGACGTGGAAGGCTTACATGGAGGATTATTCTGGCGGGGGCTGCTCGCTAGCTCACACGTCGAGTGAGTATGTTAACACTCATAACCCGTTTGTCTATTATACTGACATTTATGGCAACTCGACCCGGTGCGGTAGGATTGTCAACGCGAATCCTGGAGCAAGCGGATATCTTGCTCTTCCAACTCTGCTCCTCTCCGATCTCAACTCGGTATCAACTGCCTCCAACTACATGTGGTTGACTCCTAATCTATGTGACGATGGGCACGATATCTGCGCGCCTCTGAACAACACGGTCTCACAGCAGAACCAGTACCTGTCACTGCTGGTGCCGATGATCTTCAACAGCATGATCTTCAGAACTCAGAAGGCAGCGCTATTCATCGTTTGGGACGAATCGGCTACCAAGCTGAACAATATCGTCACGGCCATCTGGGCGGGACCCGCGGCCAGAACCGGCTATACGTCTACTGGAACATTCGGCCACTACTCCGCGGTAAAGACCATTGAGACAGCATGGAGTCTCCCGCCGCTTACCATCTACGATTCTGCCGCGCCTGCGATGATCCAATTCTTCCCCGCGCCTACTGGAGTCGGGGCGGGGGGAGGAGGCCGCCGTCCTCTTGAAATGTAGAATCCGTAGATCTAATACAGACTAAAAACAGTGCAAGGAGAGAATTCTGTCGAGAAAGGTCAATTGTTTGGAGGCTCTTCGAGGCTGTTGAAATAATTCGCCGGCTATAGCTAGATATCCTTTGTGACCGCACGAATAAATATCCGAGAGCGCTCGTCAACGAATCGTTATGCGAGTAATCGTCCGAATTCTGACCGTTTTCATGATCGCTCTGATGGCTGTGTCAATCTGGCAAGTGGCGAATCTAGCAACTGGTGTAGTGTCCGCCTCCAGACAACCTGTCGTCGTGGCCCAGGCCGCGCCGAGCGGCGCCTATTTTGACCACGTGGTGATTATCTTGATGGAGAATCAGGGCATCTACGACATTTGTCGCTCAAGTCCGCCTCCCTGCTCGACTAGCGGGCCGGCTCCTTACATGGCAGGTCTAGCGAACACGTACGGGATTGGGTCGCAGTATCTCTCAATTATCAACACTAGTCAGCCTAACTATATTGCTCTCATCGGAGGATCGACTCTCGGCTGCACCTCATCCGGTTGTCCTACGATTACCGCGCCGAATCTCGTTGACCGGTTTGAGGCTGCGGGTCTGAGCTGGAAGGGATATTTTGAGAATCAGAATGTTGCTGCGGGCTGTGACGCGAGTTCTCACGAGCCATATGAGCCGATTCACAATCCGTTCATCTCCTTCCAGGACATCTCAACCAACACTGCTCGCTGTAACCAGCTTGTTCTCGCGAATCCCAGCACTTGCGGGAGCGCTACCGACTGTGTTCTGATTAACGATCTGAACTCGGCGTCCGCGCCCAACTTCATGTGGCTGACACCGAACGACTGTAATGACATGCGGGGTGCGAGCGGGCTCTGTTCTGCGTCGATAAGCCTTGGAAACAACTACCTGCAGAGTCTCGTGCCTAGTATCCTGAATAGTAACACGTTCAAGAACGGACGATCAGCTCTCTTCATTACCTTCGACGAGGGGAACGGCTACTGCCCCCTAAACGGTAGTAGTGAAAGCTGTGTCTACTCAGTCTGGGCCGGACCAGCAGCTAAGACCAGCTTCGGCACATCGAATCTCTACAACCACTACTCGTTTCCGAAGACCGTGGAGGCTAACTGGAACCTAGCGAGTCTGAGCACGGGAGACGGTAGCGCGAAGGCGATGACAGAGTTCTTCAACCCCACCTCGCCTCCTCCCGACTTCAGCGTCTCTGCAAGTCCGACCTCGCTTAGCATCAACGCCGGATCAGCGTCCACCTCGACAATCACTCTGACGAGCATCAATAATTTCGCGGGAACCGTATCCGTGTCCTCGACGGGGTCTCCCGCGGGGCTGGGTCTCTCACTGAATCCGTCAAGTGTATCCCTCTCATCCGGAGGTTCCGGTGCGACGACTCTGACGATCTCAACGCAGTCTTCGACGCCCGCGGGACGCTATACTGTCACGGTCACCGGGTCGAGCGGGGCACTCTCGCACTCGACAAGCATCCAAGTCTCAGTAGTCCAGACTGCACAGCCGGACTTTTCGATCAGCGCAAACCCAGCTTCGATCACAGTACAGCGCGGAGCTAGTGCAAGCTCTACCATTACAGTTACAAGTCTGAATGGTTTTGGTGGAACTGTAGCGCTGACAGAGAGTATTTCTCCAGCGACAAGTAATCCGCCTGTGATCTCTTTGAGTAGCTCTAGCCTCACATTGTCTTCGGGAGGCTCGGCCGGATCGACCCTCACAATTGCGACAACGTCATCTACGACCTCAGGCTCCTATACAGTCGTGGTCACTGGGACGAGTGGTAGTCTCTCACACTCTGTCAATCTCGCTCTGACGGTTTCACAGACAGCTGACTTCACTCTCGCCTCCAGCGGCGCGACAGTCAACATACTAGCCGGTTCTTCGGGAACGTCAACCCTCACAGCGACGAGTCTGGGCGGGTTTTCAGGGACGATCTCCCTATCAGTTGCTGCTGGAACCGGCTTGAACGCCGCGGTTAGTCCGACGAGTCTGGTTCTCGGCTCTGGCGGAACCGCCACTTCATCGCTGACGGTCAGCTCCGGCACCATCGGCAACTATACAGTAACGGTTACAGGAACGAGTGGATCGCTCGTGCACTCCGTTTCTATCCTCGTTATCGTATCCGACTTCTCTGTCTCTGTCAACCCGTCGTCCCTGAGTCTGCCGCGGGGGACATCAGGAACCAGCTTGATCACCGTTACGAGTCTGAACGGGTTCACTGGAACTGTAAGCTTCTCAGCAACAGTCTCACCGACGTCCGGTCCAAAAACGTCGTTTAGCAGCTCATCAATTACTTTGACATCAGGAGGCCAGGGCACATCGACGCTCAACGTGAGGGCATTGCACAAGACGCCTATCGGTTCATACACGATCACGGTGACGGGAGCGAGCGGATCACTCTCACACTCCGTCACAATAACTGTCGACATTACCTAGTAGTCGCTGAGCCTCAACGAGACGAGCAAGCTAAATCACATCTCGAACACTTCTGAGTACTCGACCCAGAACATTTTCTGGTCTATCATCGGAACCTTGTCCCTACCTTCTCCTATCGCTCAGATCAGTTTCAGACTGCGGCCTGCTGCGGGGGGTCTGTCTCTGGAGGCTATTTTACGATCGTGAAGGAGCCTTTGACCGCCTGGAGAGTGTGGGGGCTGAGAATGGTTCCAGCTGGGTCGATGCTGGTCCCGTAGAACAATTGGATAGTGAAATTGAATTTCAAGCCGATGATTGTTCCGTTGAACTGCTGGCTGAGAGTTATGGTAATTGATGCACCTGGAGAGAGCAAGGCGACCCCCGATTCGACGTTGAAGAATGACTTCAGATCGGTCGAGTTGCCAGCTGCGAGCAATTGTACATAGGCCGGGCTAACGCCGGTATTCTTGACATTCAATGTGAACGTTTGGGTGGCGCCGTTCTTGCTGAGGCTAAGCCTATGAACCCAGGAGACCTGGGTTACTACGAGCGTTGTCTTCGCGGATGCGGCGACAGCGACATTGAGGGTTAGGGAGTGGGCGATACTCCCGCTGCTGCCGGTTACCGTGATGATGTAGCTGCCCACGGCGACCGAGCTGGCCGCAGTGACTGTCAGGGTTGAGGTTCCTGAGCCGCCTAGGATTGGATTAATGCTGTAGCTCATGGTAAAGCCAGTGGGGCCGGTCGCTGAGAGGGTGACAGAGGCGGCGAAACCATTGATCGGGGATGTGGATACTGTTGAGGTTGCCGAGGCTCCGGACACGATTATTAGGCCAGTCGAGCCTGTTGCGACGGAGAAGTCAGGCTTTGGCGCAATGTAGATGTTCACCACAACCTGATGGGAGAGGCTTCCTGCTGCGGCTTCGATTGTCACATTATAGTATCCTACCGGGCTGCTTCCAGCTGCGACTGTGAGCGTAGAGATTGCGATCGACCCTTCTCCGATAAAGACGGTGCTGTTGGAGTAGTATGCGGCGGGACCCGGAGGGGTCAGCATAGCGGCCAGGCTCACGTTGCCGGAGAAGAGGTGGTTACTTGTCATGCTGATCGTGAAGGAGCCTGTTGTGCCTTGCACGATGTTGATGAAAGTGGGGCTGGCGGTGATTGTGAAATCAGGCCTTGCTAGGACTATCACCTGGATTATGATGGTGTGGGCCTCAAAGCCTCCACTGGCATAGCTGACTCCGACGACCGTGATATTGTAGGATCCTGATGGCGTGTAGGAGGATGCTGAGACAGTCATGATCAGGGTGGCATTCGGGCTCGATTGTGAGATGGTGACGTTGAGGGGGGAAAATGATTCTTGAAGGCTTGGTGCATAGCCAAGGGAATAGGCTGTGAAGTTTACTAGACCTGAGAACCCGTTGGTCCCGGACACGATCAGGCTGGTGGAGGTCGATCCGTCTTGGAGGAGGGTGACAGAGGATGGTCTCGCGAGGAGGGCAAAGTCAGGTGGGCGAGGTAAGACCGCGATCTCTATTCCGTTGGGGTGTGTGATGCCAGCGCTTGTGGCGTTTAGCGCGAGACTGTAGATGCCCGGAGGAGTGTTCGTTCCCACAGAGATTGTGAGACTGGTCTGAACGGTGCTGTTCATTGTGAGTGCGACCGTGGTCTGGGTAGGGGAGACGGTAAGACCTTGAGCGGTGATCTGGGCAGTGATTGTCACGTTGCCGGAGAACCCATTGAGGCTTGTGAGTGTTAGGAAGAGTTTGCCGGAGGAGCCATCGTTGATGGACAAGAGTCCGGTGTTGACGAGCATCTGGAAATTAGGAACGTCGGGGACGGTCACAGCCACCGCTGCGTAGTGAACGAGAAATGTCACGTTCGAGCCGGTCACTAGGGATCCGATGATAGTGATCACGTAAGGTCCTGCGTATGTGCCGGGCGCGACTGTGATGGTTAGGGTTGAGGTCGCGTTCGGATGCGAAGGCGTCAGTGTAACGTTTACCGGGCTGAAAAGCACGTCCACCCCTGGTCCCTCTGAGGCGATGCCGAAAAGATGGACCGTTCCATTGAATCCGTTTAGACCGGATATCGTGATGGTTGAGCTGGCTGATCCACCGGGGCTGATCTGGAAGATCGACGGGTCCGCGGAGAGGCTAAAGTCTGGGCCCATCACTTGCACAACAATGGTGATATTTTCGAATTGCGTTTTTGTCGATGCGTCGATATTCACGTTGTAGAAGCCTGAACTTGCATTGGCTGGGACGGTTATTGTGATAGCGGCGGTTACCGTTGTGATTGTAGAGTTGAGAGTGACTGTAGTGGGAGTTGTGATGGTCGAGAGTCCGTAGGGAGATGATGAGGAGGAGAGTCTGATCGTGTCAGAGAATCCGTTCGATCCTGTTAGGGTGAGGGTCGCTTTGCCAGTAGCTCCCGCGGCCAAACTCGTGAATATCGGATTCACGCTCATGCTGAAGGAAGGGGCAACGACCTGGACCGTCATGAATATGCTTCTTGAGGTCCCGTTACTCGAACCTGTTACTACTAGGCTATAGTACCCATTGGACGCGGTCCCGGTCGGGACGACTATGGTGAGCGTTGAGTTGATGGATCCTTCGGGCCCGAGTGAGATGTTCTGGGGCGCGATTGATACGTGGAATCCGAAGTAGGTGGCCACGGATAGGCTCACTTGTCCTGAAAAGCCATCGACGCCTGTTGTGGTGATAGTCGCAGTCGTGGAGCCGCCCTCAGGTACGACAAGAAGGCTATGATCCGAGGAGAGTCTGAAAGTAGGTCCGACTATCGAAACGTAGACTTGCGTGTAATGTGTCTCATTGTTGCCTGTCGCGGTGATGTAGATGGTAAAGTTCTGACCTGCCGCAGGTAGAGTGGATGTTATGTCGAGAGTGGTTGAGCTGGTCGCGCCTGAGCCTAGTGTGATCGTGCGGGAACTAAGTGTCACGTTGACTGGGCTACGTGTGAAATTCCCTGCAATGAAACCGTTGGCGGTTAAGGTGATGTTGCCGTTGAAGCCGTTGAGACTGGTTAGTTGAATTGTGGATTGTCCGGATGATCCTGCTTGGATGAATAGGAAGGATGGGCTGGACTGTATGCTAAAGTCTGGGCCGATGACCTGGACGTATATCTGCGTGTAGTGTGCAATGAAGCTGCTGTTAGCGTCGACAGAAACGTAGTATGAGCCGGGGAGCGTTGACGCGGGGACTTGGATTGTGACTGTGACGCTGGCCGTGCCGCCAGAGGTCAGAGTTACCGTCGCGTTGGTAGGGGTCGTCGTGAGACCGTAGCTTGAGAATCTCATGAAGACAGTCCCGTTGAATCCGTTGAGGCCATTGACGATGACGGTAGATGTCCCTGTGGTGCCTCGCTGTAGGATCAGGGAGGCTGGTGTTGCAAACATTGTGAAGTCAGGGCCGGTAACTTGGATCGAGATGAAGACGTCATGGGTTATGGATCCCAGATAGACGGTCATGCGCACATAGTAGTAGCCTGGAATAGTATTGGCGGGGACAGAGAGTTTGAAAGTTGTAATGGATGTGGAGTTTGCTGCAAGTGTTACGTTACTATTGGATGGCGAGACTGTTATCGGGTTGGAGAACGCTACGAACACGGTTGCTGTACCGTTTAGATTGTCTAGGCTCGTTAGGGATATGGTGGAGTTGGCGCTGCCACCTTGGGGCAATACTAGGAACGATGGAGAGGCTGATAGTGAAAAGTCGGGGCCAATCACGTAGACAGAGACTTGGCCGTATCGGACCAGTGCGCCGCTGGTGGCAGTTATCTCGAAATAGTAGCTGCCCGGGGGGGTGAACGAGAAAGTCTGGATCGTTAAGGTCGTGTCGGCGGATCCGCCTGCCGTCAGTTTGACTGGGTTGCCGCTGAACGATGTGGCTAGATCCAACGACGACGATATGGACAAGGTGACGTTGCCTGAGAAGTTGTCAATGCTCGACAACAACACTCTTGCCGTTCCAGTGCTTCCTTGGGGAATCGAGACGAAGCTCGGGTCTGTTGAGACGCTGAAATCCGGTCCAGTTACACGGATTTCAATGAAGAGGTTGTGTACAATGTTCCCGCTGGTTGCTGTCACTTCCTCCTCAAAAAAGGTCGATGGAGGAGTGCCAAGAGGCGCAGTGACCGTCAGTAGAGCGGTGGCAAATGTCTGCGTGGCGTTGAGCGTTACGCTGAACGGGTTGACCGCTGATTGGAGTGATGAGAAGGTTGTGGTGGTGAGGATGATTGTGCCAGAAAACCCTCCGCGGGAGGAGAGCGTGAGGGTCGAATTTGCGGACTGGCCTGCTTTGAGGCTGATGAACAAACTGCTGGATGAGAGAGTAAAGTCTGGTCCGGTGACATTGAGTTGTACATAGACGCTGTGGCTGAGGCCGTTGTTGGCTATGCCGTTCACGTAGATCGACGCCAACCCGGGAGGAGTGGTCGAGGGGACTGTTACTGTCAGGGTTGAATTGGCCTGTCCACCAGATGAGAGGCTGATGCTGCTGTTACTGAGGACCGCTGAAACGGACCCATACACACTAGTCGAGAGGTTTACGGTCCCAGCGAAGCCTAGAACGCTCGTGAGGGTGATTGTCGATTGGCCGGTCTGGCCTTGTCGAATGTTTAGGAAAGCAGGGCTCGCAGTAATGCGGAAGTCTGGGCCTGTTACGTTGACGAAAACGTAGAGGGATCTGGAGATGGTTCCGCTAGCCGCGCTGATGTAGACTGAGGTCGTGCCCGGGCTGGAGTTTGTAGTGTCGACGGATAGTGTAGATGTCGCGCTTGTCATTGTAGTGTTGAGTGTCACGACCGTCCGGCTGAGAGCGGCGGTCACCAGTGTGCCGAAAGGCTGCGTCTGGGCCTGCAGAATGACCGATCCGGTGAAGCCGCCTCTGCCAGTGACTGTGATGGTTGAATTCTTTGAGGTGCCTTGGAGGATGGTCAGATTGCCTGGGTCGGCGTTGACGATGAAGTCTGGTGGCGCGACAACTACCAGAAGCTTAGCTTGATGATTGATTGATCCACTCGTCCCGTTTACTCTAATCAGGTACTGGCCTAATGTGGTATTGGAGTTAGTGGAGACTATCAAGAGAGCGCTGACCGTCGGTGCTATTGTTGAAAGTGTGATGCTTGATGGGTTCAGCGTGAGTCCGGGCGGTTGAGTCATGTTAGACATACGAAGTGAGGTGTCAAGATTGATGTTGCCGGTGAAGCCGTTGAGGCCTGCAAGGTCCAGTCTGAAGCTTGTGACTTCTCCCGCGTGCAGGACATCTGAAGATAGTGACGAGGCGTCGAACGAGTAGTCGGGACTAGTGTTTGACACCCACACGTTAGTCTCAGTGGCCTTGAAGTGTAGCGCTAGGTTTGATGACGTTTGGCCACTGGAGTTGGCGTATTCTGCCCCGTCTAGTACGAGGCCGGTCTGAGCATCCCAGTAGAAGACGACTCTGACATACTCTCCGGGTACTGCGTAAGTAAAGTTGAGGAGGTTGACGGAGCGTAGAGCACCAGCATAGACTCTCTCGACTGTCTCATTGGATACGTAGGGGTAGTAGGGATATGTCGACTTGACGAGTAGATCCCCGGCGCTCAGGTTCCCAGCGAGTAGGTACGGGAACAAGTTTCCCTGCCCAGTCTCCGTATTCCCTGACAATGGTTGAGTGGATTGTGTTCCGTTCTTGTAGTTGTAGACGAATGATGCGTTGACAGTGTTAGTTTGACCGTTGACGCCCTGAACTTGGAGCTTGAGGCTGCTTACGTTTACCGGGAAGGGCGGATAGGGAGTGGTGTTGTTTTGGCTGTACTCGCCGTAGGTCACATAGTCTCCCGGTCTCACCCCGGGCGTGTAACTAGGCTGGGCTTTTGCTGGGAAGGTGTGCAGTGCGAGTGAAAAGAGGACTGTGAATATGAGGAGGAAGGTGAAAATGCGGATTCTTAGCAGGGTGATGATGCCTCTTTGAGATGATTGGTCTTACGTGACCCTGCTATTAAGGTAAACTTGCTCCGGTCGATACTATTTCCCTCAAAAGGCTCAGATGGATTGCATATCGGATAAGATCACGGTAAGGGAGGATATAGGCGTGTATATGTGGCAATCGCTGGGTCGCCAGGCGTTTCCTTTTCTTCGGAATGCTTCAACTTGCACCATGTGAAACGGGAGGGATGGTTTCATCGCACTTCATATCCAGTTTGTATTTGCGGGACCTAACTGCTCGAGCTTATTGAGTAGCTGAAGGGTCCGCTCAGAACTCTGCACACTGATCGTCAATTACGATTCGACCTTCCATACCCATAGGTGAACGATTAAACTGTCTGTTCTAGGCCGGGTTACGGACCCATTGAATCGTCTGGCCCGTTAATGAATGGTTGGGGCTTGATGCGGGAAGCTGAGGATTCCCGTCCTTTATATTGGATTCGTGAAAGGATAAATTCAACATCGGCCGTCTGAGGATACCCAAGGAATCACTTGAAAAGGGTTCAAATCGTTCTCTTACTGTTGATTCTCGTACCTGCAATAATCAACTTCGCAACCCCGATCTATAACTTCGTAGACCCGACGCTAGGAGGACTCCCGTTCTTCTACTGGTTCCAGATTCTCTTGCTTGCTCTGACGACTCTCCCGTATCTAGCATTTACAGTAATTGAGGACAGAAGATCACGAGCGAGCACTCCAGCGCGGCAGGGAGGAAGCTAACTCTTGGTCGATTCTACAACAATAATCGCTGTCTTCGTCGCGTTTTTCGCGGGTTTTGTCTTTCTCGGATTCTATGGTTCGCGTTGGAGGAAGGGAGACCTCTCTCAACTGCATGAGTGGGCTCTCGCGGGAAGGAGGTTGGGCGCGACTCTCGCCTTCTTTCTTCTTGGGGCGGACATATACACCGCCTACACGTTTGTGGCTGTTCCCTCCAGCCTCTTCGCTAAGGGAGCATTGTACTTTTTTGCGGTGCCCTATGTCGCCATTGCCTTCGGCGTTGCGCTAGCTTTCATGCCCCGACTCTGGACCCTTTCTAGGAAGCATGGATACATTACTGGTTCTGACTTTGTGAGAGACAGGTTTGGCAGCCGTGTCCTCGCGATCCTAGTCGCCATAACCGGAATTGTGGCGCTTCTTCCTTACGTCGCGCTACAGATTGTGGGCATGCAAGCCGTCCTGGCTGCAATGCTCTACGGGGTCGCGGGGTCCAATTCGATGGTAATCGAGGAGATCTCTCTCGTCATCGCTTTCATCATACTCGCAGCATTCACCTTCACTAGTGGGCTTCGAGGGGCGACTCTGACCGCTGTCTACAAGGACATCCTGATCTGGCTTACCGTAATTGTTGTCATCGTCTCGGCTTTATGGAGCATTGGCGGGTTCGGACCAGCGTTCGCGAACGTTCCAAAATCTCCCAACTATCTCGGCCTCTCGTCCGCGTCCGTTCCTGGTTACATGACTCTCGTTCTCGGTAGCGCACTCGCCCTCTATCTCTATCCGCACGCGGTGAATGGTGTGCTAAGCGCCGAAAGCGAGCATAAGCTCCGATTGAGCACTTCAATGCTGCCACTCTATGGTCTTGGACTTGCCTTCCTAGCGCTGTTCGGAGTGCTGGTCTTCTCGTTTCCCTCCGCCCTATCCTTCCTTACCAACTTCCCAGCTTCTTCACGAGGAATCTATGTTGTTCCCGCGATGATATTGTACACTCTTCCAGGCTGGCTGGCGGGGATTGCATTGCTGGGGGTTTTCGTGGGCGGGCTGGTGCCCGCGGCGATCATGGCGATTGCTCAGGCGAATCTCTTGACGAGGAACATTGTCAAGGAGTTCAAGAAGGATCTGACTCCGAAAGGAGAGAGTCAGATTGCAAAGTGGGCTTCGGCAATATTCAAGTTCATAGCTCTCGGATTCGTCTTCGCTGTCCCCGCAACCTACGCGATACAGCTCCAATTGCTCGGCGGAGTTCTCATTCTACAACTATTGCCCTCGCTCTTTCTCGGCCTGTACACTGGCTGGTTCAGAAAGGAGGCGCTCATCGTGGGACTGCTAGCAGGAATCGGCTCCGGTCTCACCATGGCGGTGATCGCGAACACTGCAAACCCCGGCTTCACAACTTCTCTGTTTAACACTGGAATTTTCGGTTCTCTGTATATTGCCATGATAGCTCTGGCGATAAATCTGGCCGTAAGCATCATAGGTAGCGCAGCGATCCCGAGAAAGGCGTCCAGTCTCAAAAAAGTTCCGGCGACAGTTCGAACCGCGTAGGCTGGCTCTACTCTTACTGCTCCTCTGCGGGACTGTTTTGGTCCCTCCACGCTCAAGGAAAAGAGTACTCATGTCTCACCAGTGGACTTTGGAGCTTGGTACTGAAAATCTTAATGCCCGACAGAATATTTTTGGTTCCCCTTCCTCAAGGATCTAGGGCAGATTCGTTGGATGCATGGTTCTTAGCCCAAGAGCTTCTTCGATCTGGCTGGTCCGGTCGAGTAGGTCTTGATCAGCAGTGACGAAAAGATCCAGCTTGAACTCTAGGCGGCTGATGAGGCTGGCGCCGGCGATGGGAGACATACGAATACTCGGCCAGGATGGAGATCCGGAAGGACGAGGCAGCGGCACTTCTAAGGGAGGCTGAGAGATTCGTCCTGGAGGTCAAGAACCAGCTTAAATCCCTAAAACCGCTAGGCCCTCCAGAACCAATTAAGACGGTCAACAAGATGTTGGAAGAAGTGAGGGTGGATCCCAAAGATCCTTTCTTGGCCCGTCTGCCCCGCGGGAAGAGCGGGCTTGAAGATTTGTCCAGGAAGCATGACGAGTACCTGCATGGGAAGAAGAAAAGTCACGTCTCTTCATAGATATCCATGCGCTGGTTGCTCTCGAGGATTCTTATGATGGAAATATCTTGAATCGACAGGCTTCCACTTTGCCTGTTGGTTCGCGGATCGGGGTTAGCGGTGCGGCAGAGTCTTGAGGAATTGTCCAGGGGTGAGGACCCTGACCTTGTTCATTACTGGCTCCGAGCGGAAGTGCCTGTCGCCCGACAATATCGTGAGACGCGTGGCGAGAGATAGCGCTAGGACTGGAGCATCCGCTTCATGGGCTAGGAGTTGGACCGCCTCGTTGATCCTATGTTCGTAGGCCTCCCTGGGAACCCATTCCACAGGCAGTGCTAGAACTAGGCGGGCCTCCTCTCGCTCGGACAATGACAGATTTTCTATGAGATTCCGTCGAACCTTCTCCCTAACCGAGTCAGTGGAGAGAAGCTGACAGGAACCTTCTATGGTTGCTTGGATGATGTTCCCGCAGACGCCTTCAGGCTTGTACAGTGCCGAGTAGAGCACGTTTGCGTCTACTATGACCCTCTCTCTTTCCTGAACCATTCTTTGAACAGCTCAACTCTAACGGCTTCGCTCTTGGCTTGGATAGCGGGGAGGCTGAGCCGCTTCTCTCTCACCTTAGACCTGAAGACGTCAGAGGCTTCCAAGAACCGGGCCTTTCTGACCTCCACGACTAGCTCCCTCAACATGTCATCGACGGAGCGGAAGCCCAGCTCCATCTTCGCAAGCATGAGACTCTTGTGAGTCTCCTCTGAGACGAACAAGCTTTTGGCCATCACTGCTCAATGATTTATAGAACTATAGAACTATATAAACAGCCCGGGTCCAGTCCGTGTATTCTCGGCTCACAATTTGCTTGTCGGGCTTTTCAGGAAGCACTAGTTTCTAACAAGGAAACCGTGCGAAAAAAACGAGTCCGACAGATTCCAGATCGCGGCCTATTCTGGCCGAATTTCCTGGACGATGAGTCTTTCTTGAGAGGATGAATGTTTTGTCGCCAGAGTTGGATTCTAGGGTTTGTTAGACCCAGATGCGCTTCACTTCGGTGAAGTGGGGGTCGTCAGTGGCGCATGGGACCCGTAGCTTCCTCGCCGTCGCCATTATCAGAGCGTCGGCCATTGGGACCTTGACTCTGTGGCTTATTCTTGCAGCCTCTTCGGCGATTTCCGGATCAACATTGACTATCGTAAATTCCCTCTTGATCGAGTTGATGCGTACTTCCGTGACTGTTCGGTCTTCTTGACTGATGCTGAGCTTGTAAACCTCATAGAGAGTTATGGAAGAAGCGAACGCGTTCCTTGAATCATCGAAGATGCCTCTCAGCTTCTTCACATATTCAGGGCTCTTCGACGTGAAGACAGCCCAGAAATATCGAGTGTCGAAAAGCACTAGCCTTCTTCCCGCATCTTGTCAAGGAGTCGAAAAGCTTCGTCCTTGGTCATCTTGCTCTTTCCAGCAAGGTCAAAGATCGAAGGCACCTTGCGGAACACTACCTTTCCAGAATCAGCTTCGACAGTCAGTCTAGTACCTTCGCGGATGTCGAGCTTCTTACGAATCTCTAAGGGTATAGTGGTCTGGCCACGCCTTGTGACCACAACCTCTTGAGTCATACCAACACACGAGCGGTTTCCTACTAATAAGCAGTTCCTACGGACAGGGCCAATCCTATTGAGAATGCGTTCGGCAGAACAAGCGGATCACCCGTTTCCAGCCAGTACCCATCCGCATCCGTGCAAGCTCGAACTGGGCACATATCGAACCCCTCCCAGATTGCTGGTCAGGGCTTGATCCAAGCGATTTTCCAAGAACCCGCTTTTTCTCCAAAGCCCTCCGCGTGAGGCGGAGGCTGAACGGTTTTGTGCTGGAGGCTGTTAGGGATCCGAAGATTGGCCGACCCGGCCTTTCCTGGTCATAGTCTATCGGCTCTACAAATGGGTCGCAGCAAAAATCTCAGACAAGTGGAGTGCTAGTCTCTCGACTTGGCAGTCCGGAGAATCCTACTCGTGCAGCACTTCGCCAGTCATGTTGTCGAATTCTTCGAAGGGATCTTAGCGGTGTTTCTCCGTGAGAATGCCTCGCAGAGGCCAGGTATTTTGACAACCTCTATTCGGCCATGCTATGCCTTGTAGACGACTTGGTCCCCGGGCTTGAGTCCTGCTTTCTACCTCACTTCCTTTTTGGAGGGAACAACTCGCCCTTCTCTCCCACACGCGCAAATGCTTTCTTGGCCATTTCCGCTAGTAGAACGAGTTTTATCTCAAGAATGAGACTTGCCTGACAATTCGCCCATTGCTGTTGGTTTTTCACGGGAGAATATTCTCGATGCTGGCTATTCTGATTCTGTTTCTCCTGTAAAGATCTTTAATGTTTGCGTGGACGAGTGGCCATAAGTCCCATTGGGTAATGATTTCTCGGACCTTTCGTGGGCTCATCCGCCTTCTCTCTTTCTCGATGAAACGGTTGAGGCGTATCGCGTTGAGCCTGCTGATTCCTTCGGGTTGTCGGAAGCAGAGTCTCAAGGCTACCATAGCGTTTGGGTTGGGTACCCAGAGCCTGAGTCCCCACCTCTTCCTCTCCTCTAGATAGTCTGCGAGTTCGGTGGGTGATCTTCCGTCGAGTATCTTGTCGAATACCTCTATGAAGAAGGGTTTCTTTTCTAATCGTAGCTCTATCGAGTATGTCTTGAGGTCGCCTTTGGCCAATGGTCGCGACTGGATGGTGGTGCTCCTCAACTCCAACCAGGGAATATGCGAGAGATGGTCGCGAAGGAGATCATGCTGGGCGGGTCCGATCTGCGATGAGACGAGGTCTAGGTCCTTGCTCCGGAGTGGATTCTTTAGATAGACGGACATTGCCTGCGAGCCGAAGACTATGAGATCGCCTAGACCATGCTCCCTGAGGAACGGATAGGATTCTGCTAGGACGCGCAGCCAACTCCTTGGCGGTGTCCGGATCTCGGCTGGTCTCTTCATCCAGTGACTCCCAGCTGTTTTCCCGCGGCGGACACGATTGTGGCCAGGCTTAGCCTGTCGACGAGACGGGTCCCCCGGTTTCCCCGGCCGGGAGACTTGAGCAGTCTTATCGAGCCTCTTGTCGTGTAGAGGTGCTGTATCTTGAGGAAGCGTTCTCGCGTCTGGAGGAAGACTCTGCCGTCTACGTCGTCTGGCAGGGAGGCGTAGGTGTCGATGATCTTCTCGACGAGTCGTCTGATAGTTACGCCGATTCCTAGGACGTCGCTCCTCCTAACAAGGTAGGCTAGATCAACGGGTCGAGTGGAGAGGAGAGCCGCGACGAGCTCCGTTCCGCCGGTTTCCTGGTCCATGTCTCTCTTGAGCTCGTAGGCTAGCGCGTCTTCGAGTCCAGTGATGAGTTTCGGTTCTTCCCGATTCGAGGAAGCTGTAGCCCTTACTAGGGCGGCTATGTCTGATAGGACTGGATAGAGGTCGTTGCTGGGTATGTCCCAGTTGAGCCCGTGAACCGTCAGTGCTTCTAGGCCGGTCCAGAGCCTCGACTTGTTCTGCCGGAACGTGTATAGTTGCTGCGGGTTTACTGAGCCTACGTCCTTTTCGTGGACGCTGAGGAGTTGGCCCTGTACGAGGAGGTCGAGGTACCGTCTGAGGGTTCTGTGCCATGATAAGATTCCTTCAAGAGTGGCCTGGACCAGGATCTGGCTGAAGGAAACGGGTCTGCTGGAACGTCGCACTATCTCGACGAGTCCGGTGGCAGTGGTCTCTCGGAGATGCGGCGGCAAGGATTCACGCCTCTGTTGATAGCTACAGAGGCATTACTTAACGCTGACCACGAGATGATCAGATAGAATGCAGACTTCGAGAGCGTTGACTACGAAACGGGAGGCGCATTTGCTACTGACGTTGAAGCTTCATGATAGAGACAAGAGAGAGGAAGAGACAGACTGCTAGACCTGTGAATACGTAGACCCATGAGTCCCAGAGTCCTCTCGGGCCTATGATGGGGAAGTAGTAGAGACCGCTGGTCCGAAGAGGAGCGTGTTCGGTTGTGACGTGTCGACCCGTTTACGGTAGTCGTGGAGGCTAGGTCGAACGTTTTAGAATCCTATTCAATGGATGAATCGGCGGAGGCGAAGTTGGCGGAAGCTTTTTTAGATGTCTGTTGTATGAATACAACATATGATGGAACAATACAACATCAACCAGACCACCCTAAAGATTCTAGGACTCTACAGAGGCGACTACGGGAAGTCGCTGCACTTGAGGCGGATAGCTCGAGAGACAAGCGTGGACGTGAAAGCGGTACAGATTCAGCTGAGGCGGCTCGAGTTGGTGAATGTGCTCTCCAGCCTGGTCACGGGAAAGAACAAGGAGTACCATCTGAACCTTAACAATCCAGTTACGAAATACTATCTTATACTCGCCGAGACTTTTATCTCAGTGAGATTTCTCGCGCGGAACTTTCTGGTCAAGAAAATTGTCAGTGAAGTCGTCGAGGGACTGAGGGGCGTAGTGATATTGTTCGGGAGCTATGCCAAGGGGTTGGAGCGAAAGAATAGTGATGTTGACCTTCTCGTGCTTACCGAGAGAAGACTCGACGGGGGCGTTTCAGCGGAGACTGGCAGTCCTCTAAGTGGACGGTTAAGCGTCAAAACTATGAGTAGGGCACGGTTTGTGCGGGGACTGGACGAGAACGATCCTCTGGTAAGAGAGGTCGTATCCGACCATGTTGTCTTGAAGGGTCTGGATGAAATGTGCGACATTCTATGGCGGTACTATGCTCAGCGATAGGAGATTCCTCACGTGGTGTCTGAGACAGCGCAGTGGGATACGAATAGTCAAGCCATCGGACAACCTCGCCAGAGCCTACTTGAAAAAGTCGAGGAACGCTATGAAAGTCTATGGAGGTCAACTTGGACGCAGGAATATACGAGTGGGCCATATCCGCCAGCTACTACGCCAAGTATTTCGTCGTTTACGCGTTGCTCCAGAAGATAGGGGTAAAGTGCGAGATCCATGACTGCACGATCAGCCTGTTCAGCTATCTGTTCAAGGATCATATTCCGGCGAGGTTGAGCGTGCAGTTGCGAGAGTCCAAAACGGAGAGGATAGAAGCCCAATACTATACCGAGGAGATTAGTGTGAACAGGAAGGAGATGGTCGAGAGGACCCGAGGCTTTGTTCTGAAGATCGAAGAGTTGATGGACGGGCTCAACGCTGAGAAGGTCTCGCTGCTGCAGAAGGAGCTTCGAGACATCGCCAGACCTAAAGCTGGCTAGACGAGGATCTGGGAGCTATTGTCGCTGGAGCTTTAGGATTGAAACGAGTGAGAGGAAGAGACAGACTGCTAGACCTGTGAATACGTAGACCCAAGAGTCCCAGAGTCCTCTCGGGCCTATGATGGGGAAGAAGTAGAGACCGCCGGGTCCGTAGAACTGGGCGATACCGAAGAGCTCGTCCGCGGTGACTGAGAGCGCTCCAAAACCGTAGCAGGCGGCTCCGAAAACGATCAACCACCATATCCGAGCCATAGACTCCGCCCTGGAAGGCTCGTTGTGGCCACCCAGCCCCTTCTTCAAGATGACGTGACCGACGATAAAGGCTAGGACATCCAAGAAGCTAGAGTGATTCCCTACCGCCTATTCGTTCGAGGCCACCCCCGTCTAATCTACTTCTCGAGTAGGACAACAAAGCCTGATGCAAAGGAGGGGAACTTTGAGAAAAATCGATCTAGAAACTGTAATTTTCTGACGAATTCTAGGGCGTATCCATCCACTTGTATGAGCGTCAAGCCATGAAGATTAACGAAGTCAACGAGCCCTTGAAGCGTGAAGAGCCTAATGTGTCCGACCGGGAATCCACCCTGGCCAAGGATCGAAAAGCGCCTTCCGACTACCTTTCGAGTGCTTACTTCACTATGAATTGGTTGCATTCCTACAAGTAGTAAGAGCCTGTTATACCACGCTGCGAGATTCGGCGTAGTGATAATGATCCTTCCATTCGGTCTCAGGACTCTCTTGAACTCGTCAATGGCAAAGTCTGGGTCGTATAGATGTTCTATTACTTCGGAGCACAGTACTAAGTCGAACGACCCTGGATCGAAAGGGAGCGCTTTGCTGCCTTAACGACAACATCTGAAATGTCCACGCCGACATAATTTGCCCCCGTGTGCTTTATGATAGCTTTTGACAATGCCTGGCTCTCAAAACCGAGGTCAAGGATAGCATGGGGCTTGCACCTCAGAACGAGGGAGATTGTCTTTCTAAACCGATCGTTGTTCAAAGTATGGTGTGAACTACCAGTAACCTCGAACTTGTTTTCATAAAGGTCCTTGTAGAACTGCTCAGCCACTCAGACATACCTCCATCTTCTTGAAGGCTAAGGTAAATCTTGACGGAAATGAGATGGCGAAGAGTACCAATCCCAAGAAAATTCCCAGAGTTGCGAATGTAATTCCGATTCCTACGAGAAATGTGCTCTGAGGGGTGAACCTGATCTGGATCGTGAATTCGCCGGTCTTTTCGATAAGCCATCCATTCGCGGACCCGTCGACCTCGAAGTGAAGAGCAAAAGGGTCTCCATTTGTGTGGGCTTCAAAGTCTTGGTCAAAGCTGGTGAAGTACGTTAGGACAAAGGGGTAAGCGGAGCTAGCATCAATGGTTATGCTCGTCGGATCGATGTTTCTGACTACTAAGTCGGGGGTTTGAGTGGTTGTAAAGTTGATCGCAGTTAGCCTACCCATAGAGGTTGGTTCTACAAATCCCGCCAAAGTGACGGCATCGATGATCGGGTCAAAGGTCTTCGTCTGGACAAAATCTGTCAGGTCTGATAGATCGCCTATCTGATTTGCCAGAACTATTTTCGAGAACTCCGCCCTCAAATTCCCTGAGTAAGACGTGTTTACTCGGTTCGAAACAGCGAACCTTATGCTGGTCACGTTGGAAGTCACATCGTCAAGTCGGTAGATGAGGTACGCTTGATTCGTCAATTCGTAATGATTCTGATAACTTTGCTTGGGGGGGTTTTCAGCCAATAGAGGAATTTCCCCATTAAGAGTGTTAAGTGTCAGAAGGATACTTGTCGGCGCGGAAGTCTGAGCATTCACTATCATGTATTTGGCCCCTGGCGGAATGGACACATTCTTGTAGAGTTCGACAAAGACGTACTGACCATATGCTGGAACATTAACGGTAATTTGCCCTGAGTCAAAGACCATTGAGCCATTGTACGAAGTGGTTTCAGAAGCTGAAGCTGGGCCGAGTTGCCAGCCAGTGTGAAAATCATCAGCCTCGAGGACCCCTGCAGGGTTCGTAGGACTCCCAGCTAGAATGTTCAGTTTGTAAGATCCTCCGATCACGCTAACCGTTTCCAAGTTCTTGTATATTGTCAGATCTCCGAATGTAGTTACTGGCTTAATGTCCGACTGAATTCCGAGAATCGATGATGTTATTTGCTGAGATGGCAGGTTGTAGAACTGAGTGTCCACAGAGCGATCAAACAAAACATAAGCAGCCCCAAGGAGCGTTAACTCCTTCCCCAAGCTAGTGGTGCGATTTGCGTAGAACTCGTCGTAGACTGAACTGATAAGGCCCGAAGCGGTCGAGAAGGAATATTGGCCCCCGCTGCCGGTTACTATGGGATTCGCAAATAGGTACGGATAGATGTTCGCTCCTTGGTAACCCCATAGTGTTGCCATGTATACTCCGGTGCTTGGCAATACGAGGATTCTGCCGGAAGGATCACTCTCAGCAAACCAGCGGCTCGCTGCAGCGTAATAGCTTGGAACATGATATCCACTCAAATTCGGGGAGTACCAGTTTCTCGTTATGTCTCCAGAAATCATTGGCTGTGAGGCTAGGCAGATTGCGATTAAGAGAAAAAGGATGAGGCCAAGATTGGCGACCTTTCGAAGGAGTTTCTTCGTGCTGGACTTTGCCAGGAAGACATTTGCCCAACAACCAAGGAGAACCGCATAACCTAGGGCTACGAGTGGGAGAAAATATCGGGGAGGGTTCCTGAACAAGGAGGCCCCAGGTGTCATCAAAAGCAATCCGTACAAGAGGCCAAGAGGAGGGTTAGTGCCCGCTGCAAGAATTATGCCAATAATTGCGAGACCGGCTATCATCGCCTGGCTTCTCCTTTCCGGAACCAAGATGATTGTGCTGAAGGCAATGAATGGGATCACGGAGGTCGCGAAGATTGTTACTGGGTTAGAATAGTAGCCGATTGAATATGGGACGTACAGTCGACCAGCATATCCAGATAGAAACGACCAATCCCCAATCAACCTCGATGTGGCTAGAATAGAGTTTTGAGAATTAAGTGATGGTGAGTTGGATTGCACATTGGCTGATATTGCAAGCACCACACTTGCCTTTGACAGAGACAGTGACAACCAATATGCATTAAGTCCAATGATTGCCGCGAGAGACGATATCATGAATCGTAAGTGTTTCATGCGGGAGGGACCGGCTTTGAGATACTCGTATCCGAAAATTCCGACCATTGCAACAATTATGACGATACTCGTAGCGACTTGAGGGAACGTTATGAGGGATACTGTAAAGGACAGCGCAACGAGGGTAGAATACTTGAGCGTCTTCCCAGTGCGAAGGCCTCTCAGAGTGAAGGCCAAGCACCAGGGGATCATTGCGTAGGCTAGAATCCCAACCGGGTTCTGTATGTATAACATGACAAACGGATTGACTATAAAGTAGAGTCCTGCTATCGCTGCTCCTATGCGAGGCAGTCGAGTCTCGCCCATTGCTAACCAGAAATATCGCATGCCAAAATAGGCCAGGACTAGCGTCGTTAGAACAAGTGAGAATTCGACCACTACCGGACTTCCCGTGACATCAAACACTGCCGAGTAGAACGCGACGAGGGCAATCCTTGGGGTCGGAAACAGAGTCAGCAAGGAAGGCAAACCGAAGTCTTGGTTCGGATCCCAACTTTGAGAGAGACGAGAGAGATAGTGGGTTGGGTCAGATGGAACAAAGTAATCGCCTAAAAACTGAAAATTTCCGTTTTGGAACCAAATAATCACCATTCCCAGGATTGCAAGGACTGGTAGCCAGAGGTAGACGGCATCCTTGATGCTAAACTTGAAGGCATTCGAAACATTGCTTAGAGGAAATGGTGTCTCGGTTAAGGCGGCAGTCGATCCATGTTCGTCTGAGATTCTGTCTTCCGCGTGTTCCACTCCTAAGCTTCCCTTCTGGGTTGCGTTCCATATCTCTCGAGAGTTTGGTGCAAACGCGCTCAAGAATATTCTTGTCCATTACTTCCAACTGCAAAACCAAATGCAGCGGAGGTGAGTTCAAGGGATTTCATTATTACCAAACCGACAGCCAGTTTAGGGTTCACAGTCAATGTCCTAAGACCTGGACTAACTATACGCCGAAACGGATTGACTTGACTCATACCAAGCTTTGGGTTTCGTCGCATGTACCGCCCAAATGACTTTCCATAGAGATATTTTTTCCTAGATATAGATGATAGCGAAAGACGACCTTCGTCATGGAGAACAACTGAGTTCACTCTACCAATACGAAGTGTCTGAGTGGAAAGCCTTCTTTGAAGGTCCCAATCCTCTCCAGCCTCTAATTGAGTTCTATATCCTCCCATGGAGAGGAGAACGTTTCTTCGGAAGCACCTAGCCGCTTCCATTAGTGGATCGCCGATGTGCAATTTCTTTTCAGCTGCCTTACAAGCGGCCCAGAATCCAACTCCGATAGAGTATTCAGGTATGATCAGGGCGTCGTTGTTGACTAATCCGCGTTCGCAATCCTCTCCTAACGTGGGTGGAAGTATCATGTCGGCATCGATGAAGAGGACACCGTCAGAGGAGGCTTTACGTAGCCCAATGTTGCGTGCTTCGCTTCGATTTGAGTCTGATTGAATAACCGTTGCCCCCTTCGACCCTGCATAGCCGGCAAGCCCGTCTCGGCTGAAACGGTCTACAACAATGATTTCTCTGAAATGGGAGGTTTGATTTCTTGCGGACTCGACACAGCGGCGAAAGGTCTTCATTGAATTGTAGGTTGGAATGACTACGCTAATTCTCAAGAGAACCGATTCCGAGGTTAGTTACTTCGATCTGAGGACGGCATGAATCGCGTTCTCAAATGCGCTCGAAGCTTTGTCCCAAGAATGCTCATGTGCCCACTTCCGCGCACTATTCGATAGGCTTAGCCATGTCTCGTCATCGGTTAGTAAAGTGCATATCCTGTCTGCAAAAGCTGCTTCATCAGGGAAAGGTGCGAGTAAACCAGTCGTTCCGTCAACGATAGAGTCCCTTGATCCTGGGACATCCCAGGCTACGACAGGAGTGCCCATGGAGTTTGCTTCGATGACAGATATTCCAAATCCCTCTCTGTAAGATGGATATATGGCCAATCGTGTTTTACCATATAGCTTGAACTTACTCCGCTCCGATATGCGTCCTAAGAAGCTTACATTTTTCGAGATTCCTAAACTCTCGGTGATTCTTGAAAGTTCGCCGTGATAAGGTCCGGACCCGGCGACGAGTAGCTCGACGTCAGGGAAACTTGTGACGACTTTGGAAAGAGCCCTGAAAGCAAGTTGCAATCCTTTGTATTTCATCAGCCTGGTGACACATCCGATAGTCCTCGCGGAGCGTTCTGTCATTGCCATGCGAGGAAAACCCGGGTCCGAGCAGCCTGGTTCTACGATCTCAATGTTCCTCGACGGAATGCCGCAGTGGATCAGATCTTGAGCAGTGCTCTGTGAGGCTGCTACTATCTTGGATTTGGAATAAAGGCGGTACATAAGGGGCTCCAGTGTGAAGCCAAGATCTGAAATGGGTCTCGGGAATTCGTCGTAGAATATCTCACGGACCAGTTGGTGAATAATTGTGATACGGGGTACTCGGGTGTATAACGGTGAAAGCCAGGGTATTCCCACATCGGAGTTGTCGATCAAGAGATCAGTCTTATTGGCAAAGTTGGCGACATATCTTATTGGAAGGAGGATTCGGTGAAAGGTTCCAGAGAAATGGTGGTAGGTTATTCCGTCGATTTCTTCGATCGAGTTGCGGCCATTCCATCCGCCTGAGAGGATTGTAATCGAATGGTGAGCGGCTAGGCGACGGAATATTTCATGAATGTACCTGCAAGCTCCTCCACTTAGTGGGCTGGTTATGCTACGGCGGCTCAGAACAACGATTCTTGCCATTGCAGAATTCGAGTCCTTCCCTGCAGATGACGTAAAAAGTTAAGATTGCT
>Ga0209577_10001255_pt1 | contig 25205 bp, 21 predicted proteins | sample GraSoiAngelo_109_FD_185874 | JGI IMG/M metagenome (GOLD analysis project Ga0209577, IMG submission 185874) | Grasslands soil microbial communities from the Angelo Coastal Reserve, California, USA - 14_0903_12_20cm (SPAdes) (version 2) | ecosystem: Environmental > Terrestrial > Soil > Grasslands...
GCAAGATTAAGTACGAGTGGCTACCTGTCAGTGCTTACGAGTCGTACAAGGCATTCGTCCAAGCGTTGGATGAAGTGCTCAGTCAAGTCGGGTCAAAATACCAGATAACTTTTGCTTAGGTGCTTATTGTTCATCGCTGACCTTTTCCATCCACTCGACGGTCTTGCCGTCGAGCTGTTCCACGATGGCAATGTGAGTCATGGCCGTGGTCGGCGTCGCGCCGTGCCAATGCTTCTCACCGGGCGGGCACCAGACCACGTCCCCCGGCCGAATTTCCACTTTTGGGCCGTTCTCGCTCTGCACCCACCCACACCCCGAAGTGACAATCAGCGTCTGTCCGAGCGGATGCCGATGCCAAGCGGTCCGGGCTCCGGGCTCGAACGTGACGATCGCGCCGCCAGCGCGCGCCGGGGCGCTACCCTGAAACGGCGAGTCGATGCGCACCGAGCCTGTGAAATACTCCTCCGGCCCCTTGGCGGAAGGCTGCGAGCCGATTCTTTTGACTTCCATTTTCTAGCTCTCCTTTATTAAGAATTGGGTTTGTTTACGCCCAGGTTTTCACGAATGTATTTTTCGGGAGATTCGATAATTTTTGTAATCAATGTCGCCAAGCTTTTCTGAGAAATCACCGAGCCTTTTTCTGGTTCGCCTTTTCTGGTTGTTTCATAATCCACTTCATCCGCGTTGGTAAACCAGGTTGGTCTCAAAATAGTGTAATCAAGTTCCGATGCTTCAATCACATCAGCAGCTTTTCGGTAAGGCTTTAAGACGGGCCTTAGAGGAACGTCGTAGATGCCTATCGAGCTGATGAAGATCAGTTTTTTAACCCCCGTCTCGTCCATCGCTTTCACAATGTTTTTTGCCATTGCCTCCAACTCTCCCGAAAGATTCGCATACACAAAATCCTGTCCTGCTATGGCCTCTTTCAATTGATCAAAATTCAAAACGTCGCCTTCAACGATGCTGCTCTTGGAAACATCATTGTTTCTTAACCGGCGGGCATCACGCAAAAAGAGAGTCAAATTGATGTCATCATCTTTGACTAAAATATCGATGACATGTTTTGCAATATTGCCGCCGGCACCCAGAATAATTACGTTTTTCATTCTCTATAATTCGCTTTCCTCATCTGTGATCGTGCAGATGCTTTCGATCACCTCCGTCTTGGCCTCCGCGTATGCGTTCATGTCCGACCACTCTTTCGCGGCCAGTTCGCGCTTCGTCTGCTCGTAGCGGCGTCTGTCGTCTATGTTTCGGCGCAGGCGGTCACGGAAGGCCAACGTCCGCTCAATCTCCAGGCAGCCGGCCGAGTAGATGTGGATGTGCACGTCCTTTTCGGGAGTCCGGAACATCCGGTGCTCGTTCCAATCCGGCTCCCGCACCCGCAGGGCATACCCCGCCGCTTCCAATCGGAGCAGGTAGGCCGACTCGTTCGCGGAATCCGGGACTATGACAAGAATATCGATGATGGGCTTGGCGGCCAGACCGGGGACGGATGTCGAACCGATATGCTCGACTCGCAGGGCGGAGCCGCCGAGCGCGCCGGCGATGACGCGAGCGTGCGTCTCAAACTTCTTCGGCCAATCCGGGTCGTAGTCGAGGAGCTTGATCTCGCGTTTTTCGACGCCCCCGATCAGCCCTGTTCCCAATGGTTCATCTGCCATAACAGTCCTTTAGCCGCATGGTGTTTGCACCGGCTTCGGAAAGACCAAAATGTTTCACCTTGCCTTCCTGTATCAAATCTTTAACGGTTCCGGCAACCTCTTCAATCGGTACGTTCGGGTCAACACGGTGTTGATAGAACAGGTCAATTACATCTGTCTTTAATCTTTTCAGCGAAGCTGATGCGCCGAACCGTCATTCGGTCATGATCTTCCCCGGCTGTCCCGCGTCGCTCTGGCCCGCCATGTTCATGATGCGGTGACCTCAGCGATGGCCCGCAGCCCGTTAAGCGTGCGAGGATAGCCGATGAATGGCAGTAGCTGGGTCAAGACATCGATCAGCCGTGCGCGGTCATTGCCCACATTGAGGTTCGCGGCGACATGGCCCTTGACCTGCGCGTCGCATCCGCCGAGCGCCACGAGCATGCTGAAGGTGAGGAGCTCGCGCGTGGGCACGTCGATGCCGGTGCGGGTGAGGTGGTCGCCGAAGCAGTTGGCCGACAAATAGCGCTGGATGTGCTGCTCGTCGGCGGGCGCGGAGGCGTAGAGCTTCTCGACCGTCTCGCTCCCGACGATCTGCTTCTGGACCGCCAATCGCGCTGAAAACCACCTCATGCCCAGTTCGGGCAAAGCTCGTCCAGAGCTTGCCGCCCATCAACCCCGAACCCGGAATGCCAACTCGCATGCTCCTCCCTAACCTCGTTCTGTAGCTCTTCTGCCGCTCCGATCTTGTCGAGCTCCTCGCCTGTCCACGTGGTCGTCGGCGCATTTCCCTTCAGAACTCAATCAGGACCTTGATCGCCTCGCGCTCGTTCATCGCGCGGTAGCCGTCAGGCACCCCGTCAAGGTTCGTGACCCGATCGAACACGCGGCCCGGCTCGATCCTGCCTTCGAGCACGTCGGGCAGAAGCTCCTCGATGTAGGCGCGCACCGGGGCGGGGCCGCCGCTCACGGTGACGTTGTTGTAGAACGCAGGCTGCGACGCCGGCATCGTCTCGTCCTGGGGAACGCCGACGCGGCCGACTGCGCCACCCGGCCGCGCGATGCTGACGGCTGTGAGCATCGACTGTTCGAGGCCAACGCATTCGAGGACGGAGTGGACGCCGAAGCCGCCGGTCAGCTCGCGCACGCGCTCGATTGCCTCGTCGCCTCGCTCGCTCACAACCTCTGTTGCGCCGAACTCTCTGGCGAGTGCGATCCGGTCGGCATGCCGGCCGAGGATGATGATCTGCTCTGCGCCGAGACGGCGGGCGGCGATCACGCCGCACAGGCCGACCGCGCCGTCGCCGACGACAGCTACGGTCTTGCCGGGGCCGACCCTGGCGGCGAGGGCTGCATGATGGCCCGTGCCCATCACGTCTGAAAGCGTGAGGAGCGACGCCGTCAGCGCGTCGTCACGGCCGACCGGCAGGACGTAGAGTGTTCCGTCTGCGAGGGGGACGCGCACCGCTTCGGCCTGTGCCCCGGCGACCTCAGCCGTGCCGAAGAACCCTCCGTGGACGCATGACGTGTGCAGCCCTTCGTGGCAGAAGACGCAGGAGCCGTCGGAGTACGCGAACGGCATGACGACGAGGTCGCCGGCTTTTAGGTTGCGAACGTCGGCCCCGACCGATTCGACGACGCCGATGGCCTCGTGCCCCATGACGCGGCCCGTGTCGCTGTGTTCCATCGTCTTGTACGGCCAGAGATCGCTGCCGCAGATGCAGGCGCGCGTGACGGCGACGAGGGCGTCGGTCGGCTCGATTAAGCGGGCGTCTGCGACGGTCTCGATACGAACGTCGCCGGTGCCATATATGATAGTTGCTCGCATGTTTAAGCTACCCTTCGTTCATCTCGGTTAGAGGTTGTGGAAGCTACGCCGTGCGGCGCTTCAAACTCCTGGCATGTCGGCCAGGGGATCGCCCGGCGGCCACGAGAGCGGCGCTCTCGTGGCCGCACCGTTCGGTCAACCCGGCGAGCCATTCACGACGCGCACGAGCAGTTCACTCCGGTCGTGTCTGACGGTACGGCGAGTCGGACGATGGACCACAGCTTCGCAGTATGCTCCCCGGGGAGGGCGGTAGGCCCAGCTCGCCCCAGACAGTCAGGACGCAGGGTCGTCCAGTTCGCGCGTCATCTCGATCATCGTCCGGCGGAACCCCATGCTCGCGAAGAGCCGCTGCGCCGCCTCGTTCCGCTCGGCGGTCGACAGCACCACGCGCGGCACGCCGCGCGACCTGAAGAACTCTAGCACGGCGTCGATGAGCAGCCGGCCGACGCCCCGGCCTCGATGCTCCGGGTCAACGATGACGTCGTGCAGGACGCCCGCCGGCCCGCGCAGCGCCATGTAGTCGTACCCCTCGACGGCAGCGAATGCGTAGCCGATCACGTCCCCGTTGTCATCGGCGACGAGGACGGTCATGTCCGGATCTTCGAGCTGCGCGCTCATGAAGGACGCGTAGCCCGCCGGCGTCCCTGGCCTCGCGGCCAGGAAGCGCCGCGGGTCGAAGTCGTAATGCTCCTCGACGAGGAGCGCGCCGAGGCGGCCGATCCCTGGCAGGTCGGCAGGCGTCGCGCGCCGGACGATGGGCCCGGTCTGGGAGTCAGGTGGCATCACACTAGGCTCACGTTCACGAGTCGAATCAGCGGCCGACCCTTCGCTCCAGGTGTTCGGGATACCGGGCTCCCTCCACAGTGATCTTCGAGGCGGCGCTCTCAATTTCGCGCAGGTCGTCGGGCGTCAATTCGATTTCAACCGCTCCGATGTTCTCCTCAAGCCGGTGCAACTTCGTCGTGCCCGGAATCGGCACGATCCACGGCTTCTGCGCCAGCAGCCACCCGAGCGCTATCTGAGCGGGCGTCGCCTTCTTCTTCTCCCCTATGGCGCGAAGCAACTCGACTAAAGCCTGGTTCGCTTTCCGAGCCTCCGGCGTGAAACGTGGGACGATGTTGCGGAAGTCTGTGCTGTCGAAGGTGGTGTTCTCGTCGATCTTCCCCGTGAGGAAGCCTTTGCCGAGGGGACTGAAGGGGACGAACCCGATGCCGAGTTCTTCGAGCGTCGGCAGCACCTCCTCTTCGGGCTTTCTCCACCAGAGCGAGTACTCGCTCTGGAGCGCCGCCACGGGCTGAACGGCGTGCGCGCGGCGAATGGTTTGCACTCCCGCTTCGGAAAGTCCGAAGTGCTTGACCTTACCCTCCTGAATCAAGTCTTTCACCGCCCCCGCCACGTCTTCAATCGGCACTTCGGGGTCAACGCGGTGTTGGTAGTACAGGTCGATCGTCTCGACCCTGAGTCGTTTGAGCGAGCCCTCGACAACCTGCTTGATGTGCTCGGGCCGGCTGTCTAGAGTGCTCCTGTGCGTCTCACCCTCTGAAGCAGGTTTGAAGCCGAATTTGGTGGCGATCACCACCTGCCCGCGGAAGGGGGCGAGGGCTTCGCCTACGAGTTCTTCGTTCGTCAGCGGTCCATAAATTTCAGCGGTATCGAAGAAGGTGACGCCGCCTTCGACCGCCGACCGGATCAGAGAGATTGCCTCCTGCTTATCTGTGGCCGGGCCGTAGCCGAAGTTCAGTCCCATGCAGCCGAGTCCGAGGGCCGACACTTCCAGGTTGCTATTCCCAAGTTTGCGCTTCTGCATTGTTTCTCCTCCGAGGCGCCACCAGAAGTCCCGCCTCAACTTTCTCCAAATATCTTTTTGTTTCGTTAACGGAAGTAGCCATTTTTTGTATCCTGCTGTATTAGTGTGATTCTAAAGGCTCAGGAATATAGAGCGGTATGACGATAATCGCGAATAATTGTACGATCTTGCAAAAACTCTGCGTGCGGCGTGCCGAGAGGAAACAAAGAGGCTAAGATGAATTTATGAACCGTAGAGAATCGAAGCGCGAGGCGCAAAGGGTACAAAGCAACAGAGAGGAATTGGTCGAGCGGATGGCGCGAATCCTTCCCGAAGACGGATCATTTGAGGCGTTCGACGGCTTGTTCCTCGCTCGTTCATCTAAACCGGTGGAGTCGGTACATTCCTTGTACCAGCCCGCCTTCTGCTTTGTTGTCCAAGGCGGCAAGCGAGTGTTATTGGGTGAGGAAGTATTCCGGTACGATCCGGGACATTACTTAATCTTCACGGTCGATTTGCCGGTCGCCTTCCAGGTAGAAGAAGCCTCGAAAGAAAGACCTTATTTCGGCCTCCGACTAAACCTCGACCCGTCCCTCGTCGCCTCGGTCATGATGGAATCCGGCTTCGAGACTAAGAAAGGCGACGCGGGTGTAAAGGCGATAAGCGTCAGCCCGGTCGACGCCGATCTGCTCGATGCGATCGTCAGACTGACCCGGCTTCTTGAGATGCCCGGCGGGCGAAAGGTCCTCGCGCCGCTCATCACGAGGGAGATCGTTTACCGGCTTTTGGCGGGAGGAGAGGGCGCACGGCTCGGCCACCTCTTGGCTTCTTCAGGAGGGGACACCCGCCGCATCTCCAAGGCGATCGGGCGTCTGCGCGAACACTACAACGAGCCGCTTAAAATTGAAGAGACCGCGCGTGACCTCGGGATGAGCGTTTCCGGCTTTCACCATCACTTCAAGTCCGTCACGGCAATGAGCCCTTTGCAGTTTCAGAAACAGATACGACTCCAGGAAGCACGCCGCCTGATGCTCGGCGAAGACTTGGACGCAGCAAGCGCCGGGTTCCGCGTGGGCTACGAAGACCCGGCGTACTTCAGCCGCGACTACAAAAAGCTTTTCGGCGCTCCGCCGCAACGTGACATTGCTCAGCTTCGCAGCAACCTTGAACTTTAAGGCGCTCCGACAAGGTGCTGAGGTGGTCGAAAGAAGTGAAGCGACGAGCAGTGCGACGAGGTGTGGGTAATGTCGGCCGCACGGTATGCCCGAATAGGAATTTGAGATTAATAGACTGTGGGGACTTTTGTAGGTACATCTTGCATGTTAATACGCCGGAGAAGATAGGAGTGAGCTAAAAAATGTGACGGTAAGTAAAGCGCCCTGCGCTACGGCTTCGATCTCTCAATGCGCGGTGCCCGTGGTTTCACCTACTGATGCGCGGCAATCGGGAGACCGACGAATCCTCGCGTAGACGGGTTGCTGGGTGAAGACAGTGCTTCGGACCGGTGCGGACATAACTCCCACCTGCTAAGTCGAAAGCGGTCCCTAAGGTCGGTACCGAAGCACTGATAACCTTGCGGGTCGCCTTACCAACGCGCCGCCACTGGTAATTCGTCGCGATCTACGTCTTTCACCGTGAGCCTTCTGGTCGGTGGTACTCTCCCCTCATTCCATAAGTAGTCGCTCAAGGTGCGCTGAGCCTGTATGGTCCAGAACGAGCTTTCCGCGGGCAGCCTTCTCCTCGTCATGCGCTCGACGTAGCCGATTGCCTCCTCGTTGATCCGTACCATCACTTCGTGTTCATCCCCGCCCGGACTTTTCACTGTGAAGCGGCGCTCGTCTGGCGCTTTCGGCACGTCTTCGGACTCTAGAATCATGAAGCCATTCATCGTGATGGTCTGAATGAGCGGCGCGGCAGAAAATATCCGTGAAGCCGGAGCCATGCCGGACGCGACCACACGCGGTTGCTTAGAAAGGGCTGCGGCGACGGCGTTGCGTAAGATTTCGGGCGTCATGGGTTTGCGCACGAAGTCGGTCGCGCCCAGCTTCATCGCGTCCACCGCCAGTTCAATCGAAGCGTAGGCGGTTGAGATGATGACGCGCGCCTCGGGCTGGCGCTCCTTGATGTGCCGGAGCGTTTCGAGGCCGTCCATGCCCGGCATCCTTTGATCCAGTAGCACCGCGTCCCATGCTGCCCCGTCGCCGAAGGCTTCCAGTCCCTGCCTGCCGTCGCTCGCCTCGCCAACCTCATACCCGGCGGACTCCAGCGTCATGCGCGACACCCGTCGAATGTTCTCCTCGTCGTCAATAATCAGAACTTTTCCAGTCATATCACTAACCCTCTACTTTGAGACAGACGCCGACGCAATGGGCAGCGTGAAGGTGAAAGTCGTACCGCGCCCCACTTCCGACTGGACGCTCATGCGCCCGTCGTGCGCTTCGACGAGCGACTTCGAGATCGCGAGTCCTAGCCCGGCCCCGCCCGTCTGCGCGCCCGGCACCTGAACGAATTTGTCGAAGATGTGCGGCAGGTATTCGGAAGGGATACCGCTTCCAGTGTCGGATATAGACACCGCCACGTGATCGTCGCGGCGCTCGGCGCTCAATTTTATTTCGCCATGCCTGGTGTAGCGGATGGCGTTGATGACGAGATTGCTGATCACGCGCTCGATCTGCGTGCGGTCAACCTCGACCTGCGGAAGGTCAACAGGGGCATCAACGCTTAGCTCCAAACCTTTCGCTTCCACCTGCGGGCGCAACTCTTCGGCGATGGCAGCGATCAGGTCACGCGCCCGAACAGGGGCGAGACGGGGCTGACTCTCGCCCGCCTCAATCTTGGAGAGGTCGAGCAGGTCGCGCATCAACTTATCGAGCCGCTCGCAGTCCTGGCGGCAAGCCTGAAGCACCTCCTGCTGCTTGTCCGTCAACTCCCCGACCGCGCCTTCTAGCAGGAGATAGACGCCCATCTGCACGCTCGTCAAAGGCGTGCGCAGCTCGTGCGAGGCGGTGGCGATAAACTCCGATTTCAGCCGGTCAATCTCGCGCAGGTGTGTGATGTCTTCGAGCAGCGTGACCGCTCCGAGCAGATGTTTTTCGTTGTCGCGCATCGGCGTCGTGCGCAGGCGGAACGAGCGCTCCGAGCCGTCCACGGCGAGAGGTAAAACCGAGGACGCACCTTCGCCTGCCACGGGGCGCTGCGAACGTAAGGCTTCGGCAACCGCCCCGGCGATCAGTGTGTCGCGGGCGACTTCGCCGACGTGCTTGCCGCTGTTCTCTTGCTCGGAACCGAAAATCTCTTCCGCCGCCGGGTTGAGTTTTGTCACGCACCCTTCGGCGTCCGTCACGATCACGGGATCATATAAAGAATCTATCGCCGCCTCCGTAGTCTGCTGCGCGACGACGAGTTGGCCCATGTCTGAGCGACGCAACTGTCGTATCCGCTCTGCCATACGGTTGTACTCGGCGGCGAGCACGCCCACCTCGTCGTGCGAATTAACCTTCACTTTCGCGTTAAGGTCTCCGCCCGCGATCTTGACGGTCGTCGCCGTAAGCTGCCTGAGGGGTTCGACGATGCGGTTGGCGAGGAAGAAGGCCAGAGCAAGGCCCGCCCCGACAAGTAAACCGGCCATTAGAAGCGTGAGGTAGAACCAGCGGCGCGCGACGTGACCCGCGGCCTCTGACTTTGCGAGCATTGCGCGCTGGTTAAGCTGCAAGAGATGATCGCAGTCGGCGCGCAGTTTATTGAACTGCGGTTCGAGCCGTGTGAAATACTCGCCGCGCTCGGCGGACTCCTCATCCCGCGCGTTTGGATTTGCCGCCGCGGTCTTAACTTCGGTGGCATTAACTCTCGTGAGAAAGTCGTCGAACATCTGGTAGTAAGCATCGCGGTCGCGGCGGATTGTCTCAATGACTTCAGGCTCGCCCGGCTCCGTGATGTTGTTCGCCGCCTTCTGGAAGTTCCCGTCGAACCGCGCGCGGTGCTCGCGCGTCTGCGCCTCCGCGCGCTCGCGCGCGCCGAGCAGCGCGAAGACGGCAGCAGAGTCCTGCCGCTCAAGACTCTCCTTCATCTCCTGTGCGGCGACCACCGAGTCGTAGTTGTTCGAGATGATGCGGCGCGAAACATCGCCCATCTCGCGCAGACGCCATGCGCTCCACCCTCCCAGCACGACGAGCGCGGCGATGAACACCAGATACCCGGCCAGCAATTTTGTGCGTAAGCTCATAACGTGGACGAATCACAGGCGACGAGGTGACGTTTGGATAATCATTCCTGCTGCTCACTCGCCACGGCCTTATGGTCTTCCATTGGCACGACCTGCACGGTCGCGTTGCGCACTTCGTCTAAGAAGCGATTAATCACCGAGCCGTGAAGCAGGATGTCCCAGCGTGAGCGCGACGACTGGCCGAAGACGACGTGCGTAATGCCTTCTCGCCGCGCGAATTCGATGAGCGCGTCGGCCACGCGTCGCCCTTTCAGCTTCATGACCTTCGCGCCGAGGTCTTCGGCGAACCCGATGTTCTCTTGCAGCGCAGCGTAATCCACTGGTTTGATCCGGCCCGGCTCCTCCTGAGGCGTCTCGACGTAGACGGCGTACCAGTCGGATGCCAGCCGCCCGGCGATGCGCGACCCCGTGCGCAGCAGCTTCTTGGCGCTGCCGCGCGAGGCCATGCAGACCATCACCTTCTCCGGGATGACGGGCTGCCCAAGCCCCTCGCGCTCACGGTAGTCGTGGGCTTTGGTGGCCTGATCCGTAGCCACCTGCCGGAGCGCCAATTCTCGTAGCGCCGAGAGATTCCCTTTGCGGAAGAAGTTGTTGAGCGACTGCTCGATCTTTTCAACCCCATAAATTTTGCCCTGGCGGAGCCGCGTCCGCAGAGTGTCAACCGAGACATCAACATTGACGACTTCATCGGCTCGCCTGAGGAAGTAGTCGGGGATCGTCTCGCGCACGCGCACGCCCGTGGTGCGCGCGACCGCATCGTTCAAGGATTCGAGATGCTGGATGTTGACGGCGGTGATAACCGAGATGCCTGCGCTGAGCAGCGCTAGAACATCTTCGTAGCGTTTGCGATTCTTCGAGCCGGGGACGTTGGTGTGCGCCAACTCATCCACAACGGCGATTGACGGGCGGCGTGCGATGCAAGCCTCCACGTCCATCTCCTCAAGCGTGACGCCGCGATATTCAATGCGACGCACGGGGACGCGCTCCAAATCCCCGATCAACGCACGGGTCTCTTCCCGCCCGTGCGTCTCGACCACGGCGACGACGATGTCAACTCCCTGGCCTTTGAGCTGGTGCGCGTCTTCAAGCATCTGGTAGGTCTTGCCGACGCCCGGAGCCGCTCCGATGTAGACACGCAAGTTTGCCCGCTCGCCCTCCTTCAGCTTGGCGAGCAGAGACTCCGCCGACGGACGATTGCCGTTCTCGTTCATTCCAACCCAAAGAGACCAGAGGTCGGCGATAAGAGGCCGGTCGAGAACTGACCTCTGTTACTTCCTCATGGGCATCTTTTCATCCAGATCAAGATTAAGCTCCAGCACGTTCACCACAGGCTCACCCAGAAAGCCGAATTGCCGCCCTTCGGTGTGCGTAGCCACGACGCGGCGAATCTCATCCTCACTCACGCCGCGCTCACGTGCGACACGCGGCACTTGGAACTCCGCTGACGCCGGCGAGACGTGCGGGTCGAGTCCTGAGCCGGAAGTCGTCACCAGATCGACTGGTACGAGCCTCGCGCCAGGATTGTCTGCCTGTAGCTTCTCAACGTCCGCCTTTACACGGTCAAAGAGTTTCTGATTAGTCGGGCCGTAGTTCGACCCCGAAGAAGCACCAGCATCGTAGCCAGCCGCGCCTGCCGCGGAAGGGCGCGAGTGAAAATAACCGGGCGACGAGAAAGGCTGCCCGATGAGACGTGAGCCTATAACTGTGCCGTCCGCGCGCTTGATAAGCTGCCCGTTAGCTTTATCCGGGAAGATCACTTGGGCGAGTCCCGTGATAACCAGCGGGTAGAGCAGGCCAAACAGAATCGTCGTCACAATCGTCATTAAGGTGGCTGTGATTAAATTTTTCATAACCGTTCTCAGCTTGTAGCTTTCAGCTCTCGACGGTCGGTTCCTGCTGAAAGCTGAAAATCGATCACGCCAGTCCGATGGCGTGAATAATCACGTCAATGAGCTTGATGCCGACGAACGGCGCGACGAGACCGCCGAACCCGTAGAGCAGCAGGTTGCGCCGGAGCAAGCTAGCCGCGGACATCGGGCGGTACTTCACGCCGCGGAGTGCGAGCGGGATGAGCGCGATGATGATAACCGCGTTGAAGATGACCGCCGAGAGGATCGCCGACTGCGGCGTGCGCAGGCCCATGACGTTCAAGGCGTTCAAGACCGGAAACGCTATAGCAAACATCGCCGGGATGATGGCGAAATACTTCGCCACGTCGTTCGCAATCGAGAAGGTCGTCAGAGCACCCCGCGTCATCAAAAGCTGCTTGCCGATCTCGACGATCTCGATGAGCTTCGTCGGGTTCGAGTCGAGGTCAACCATGTTGCCGGCCTCTTTCGCTGCTTGCGTGCCCGTGTTCATTGCGACGCCCACGTCGGCTTGCGCCAGCGCGGGTGCGTCGTTTGTGCCGTCACCGGTCATAGCGACGAGCTTACCTTCCGTCTGCTCGCGCTTGATGAGAGCCATCTTGTCTTCGGGCTTTGCTTCCGCGAGGAAGTCGTCAACGCCTGCCTCGCGCGCAATCGTCGCGGCGGTCAGGGGGTTGTCGCCCGTAATCATCACGGTCCTGATGCCCATCTGCCGCAGTTGGTTGAAGCGCTCGCTCATTCCACCTTTAACGATGTCCTTCAGGTAAATGACGCCGAGGGGTCGCCCGTTGTCGGCGACGACCAAAGGTGTGCCGCCCTGCTTCGAGATGCGCTCGACTATCTCGCGTAGCTCTTTGGGTGCAACCGTGTCGCCGTTCGAGGCTACGTACCTCTCAATCGCATCCACCGCGCCTTTGCGAATCTCGCGCCCGTCGTAATCCACGCCACTCATGCGCGTCTGCGCCGTGAACGGGATGAAGTGCGCCTCGTGCGGGGCGAGTTCTCGCCCGCGCATTCCGTACTTCTCTTTGGCGAGCACGACGATGGAGCGCCCTTCGGGCGTTTCGTCCGAGAGTGAAGAGAGTTGCGCCGCATCGGCCAGAGACTGTTCGTCAACGCCCGGCAGCGGGATGAACTCTGTCGCCTGCCGATTGCCGAGCGTAATCGTGCCGGTCTTATCAAGCAGAAGGGTGTTCACGTCGCCCGCCGCCTCGACCGCGCGGCCACTCATAGCGAGCACGTTGTGTTGAATGAGGCGATCCATGCCGGCGATGCCGATGGCGCTGAGCAGTCCGCCGATAGTCGTCGGGATCAAACAGACGAGTAAGCTGACCAGCACGAAGATGGACTGTTGGGCATTGGAGTAGATCGCAAAGGGCTGGAGCGTGACGACCGCCAGCAGGAAGATGATTGTCAGTCCGGCGAGCAGAATGTTGAGCGCGATTTCGTTCGGCGTCTTCTGCCTTTCAGCACCTTCGACGAGCGCGATCATGCGATCAATAAATGTCTCGCCGGGGTTCGACGTGATTCGCACTTTGATCTGATCAGAGAGAACGCGCGTGCCGCCTGTGACGGCTGAGCGGTCGCCGCCCGCTTCGCGTATCACGGGCGCTGACTCGCCTGTAATCGCCGACTCGTCAACGGAGGCGACGCCTTCGATCACTTCGCCGTCGCCGGGGATGAACTCTCCGGCAGAGACGACCACCACGTCCGTCTTGCGTAGCTGCGGCGCAGGCACAGTCTCGGTCTGCCCATCGGGCAGCAGGCGATGGGCGACTGTCTCGGTCTTGGCTTTACGCAGGTTATCGGCCTGCGCTTTGCCGCGCCCCTCGGCCATCGCCTCGGCAAAGTTGGCAAACAGCACGGTGAACCAGAGCCAGAGCGTAATTTGCAGCTCGAAACCTGTGTCGGTGACGCCCGGAACTGGCACGACGAGTCCGCGAATGAGTTGAAGAGTCGTCAAGACACTGCCGACTTCGACGACGAACATCACGGGGTTCTTCCATATCGTGCGCGGATTCAGCTTTTTGAATGAATCAATCACCGCGCGCCTGACGAGTTGCGCCTCCCAAATGGCCTTCTTCTTTGCTCTTTCAGACATACCTTCATCGAACCTCAGAAAGTTTTTCCGGCAGACATCAACAGGTGCTCTACGATTGGGCCGAGACTCAGTGCCGGAAAGAAGGTCAACGCGCCGACGATCAAGATGACGCTCACTAACAGCGTCGAGAAGAGCGGCGTCGTGACCGGGAACGTGCCCAAGCTGGGCGGCACTACCTTTTTGCGCGCGAGGTTTCCGGCCACGGCCAGCACGGGGACGATCATCATGAAGCGCCCGAAGAGCGTCGCAAAGCCGATGGTCGTGTTGTACCAGAGAGTGTTCGCCGAGATTCCCGCGAACGCCGAGCCGTTGTTGCCCGTGGCCGAAGTGAAGGCGTAGAGAATCTCCGAGAGGCCGTGCGGCCCCGCGTTGTTCAGTTGCGAGGAGCCGAAAGACGGCGAGATGACGGATACGCCCGCGAAGGCCAGAATCAGGAGCGGGAAGATGAGCACGTAGAGCATCGCCATCTTCACGTCGTAGGACTCGATCTTCTTGCCCAGGTATTCGGGCGTGCGGCCCACCATCAGCCCGGCGATGAAGACCGAGAGGATGACGAAGATGAGCATCCCGTAAAGCCCGCTGCCCACGCCGCCGAAGATGATCTCGCCGAGCATGATGTTCGTGAGCGGCACCATGCCGCCGAGCGGCGTGTATGAGTCGTGCATCGAGTTGACTGCGCCGCAGCTCGCGTCGGTCGTGGCGGTGGCAAAGAGCACGCTGTTGGCGATGCCGAAGCGCACCTCCTTGCCCTCCATATTGCCGCCCGATTGGACGGCGCTCGCGGACTGGTCAACCCCGCCCCTCGTCAGAATCGGGTTGCCGCGCGCCTCGGCCCAGTACGCGGTCACGAGGCCGGCGAGGAACAGGACGACCATCGCGGCCAGCACGGCCCAGCCGTGGCGTTGCGAGCCGGTCATGCGCCCCAGCGTGTAGGTCAGCCCCGCGCCGATGGCGAAGATGGCGATCATCTCAAGGAAGTTCGAGAAGGGCGTCGGGTTCTCGAAAGGGTGCGCCGAGTTGGCGTTGAAGAAGCCGCCGCCGTTTGTGCCGAGCATTTTGATGGCCTCCTGCGAGGCGACCGGCCCCTGCGCGATTGTCTGCTCGTTGACGTGCTGAGTCTCCTTCTGCGTCGTGCCGTCGGGGTTGGTCAAGACGTTTCCGGCGGCGTCCTTCCTTTCAACCTCGACCGTCTGCGGGTCAACCAGCTTCGCCGTGTCGTAGGGGCGGAGGTTCTGCACCACGCCCTGCGAGACGAGCGCGAGCGCGAAGACGAAGCAGAGCGGCAGCAGCACGTAGAGGTTCGCGCGCACGAAGTCCACCCAGAAGTTGCCGATTGTTCCCGACTCGCGGCGCGCGACGCCGCGGATGAAGGCGACGGCGAGCGAGATGCCGACGGCGGCGGACGCGAAGTTGTGGTAGGCAAGCCCCGCCATCTGCGTCAGGTAACTCATCGTCGTCTCCGGCACATAGCTCTGCCAGTTCGTGTTGGTCGTGAAACTTGCCGACGTATTAAAGGCGGAGGCGACGAACCCCGTGCTGCTCGCGCTTGAGTCCACGCCCGGCAACTCTTGCGGGTTGAAAGGGAGCACGCCCTGAAGGCGCTGGATGAGGTAGAGCAGGAGCATCGAGACGAGGCTGAAGAGAAGCACGCCCGCGGCGTACTCCGTCCAACGCATCTCCCGGCTTTCGTCAACGCCGGTCAGTCTGTAGATTAAGCGCTCGACGGGGCGCAACACCGGATGCAGGAACGTGCGCTCGCCGCCGAAGACGTGAGTTATGAAGAGGCCCATCGGCTTCGTGATCGCCAGAATGACGGCGAGGAAGAAGAGGATTTGTAGCCAGCCGTTCGCAGTCATGTCAGAACTTCTCCGGGCGCAGCAGCGCGTAAGCGAGATAGACGAGCAGCAGCGCGGAAACTGTCAGGCCGGCTATTGATTCGAGATTCATAACGCGCCCCTCACTGCAATCTCTCACACCCGCGCACGTAGGCGAGCGCGAGGAGGAAGAAAAGAACCGTCGCGGCGACGAAGATTAAGTCGAGCATCCTGAGTCCTTCCGTCAGTTGAAGTTGTAGCCAAGCTCCAGGAGAAAGAAGTGGTTGCCGCGCGACGTTCACCTTCGGATGAAATCTTCATCCGGTGTAATGGTTCCTCCTGCGCGGCAATGACCGAGGGCCAATCGTCGTCGGGGCCGTCCACTCCGCCACCGTTGTCATTGTCGAGCGTCATTATAAAAATGCTGCCGCGCCTTCTCCCCCCGACGAGGAACTGACGCAGTGTGAGCAAGACGCAGGTGGTGACCAGACTGCCGGCGGCGACTATCAAGTCTTCTGTCGTCATCGGTTCCCTTCCCAAGTTTCCGGCGGTCGCGAAGCCCACGCCACACGATGAAGCGCGCCACGTAAAGGCGGGCGAGCATCCCGAGATCGTCAATCAGCGCCCGCCGCGTTCCGCCTTTCCTATTCTTCTTCCTCGTCCAAGGGCCGTACCGGATCACGGATGCGACTCCGGCGGAGAGTGGTTCGACGGGAGGGGCGGGGGGAGCTGTCTTTGCCTCCAGCAGATCGAGACAGTGCGCGCCGAGCGCCAGCAGCGGAATGGTCAAGGCGAATAAGACTATGCTCAGACTACTCAGATAAGGGCCTGCCCTTTGCACGCTGATGAACCATCTGACGACCGCCAAGAGCGACCCTAGGGCGGGGGCGAGGATGCCGCCCGCTAGTCCCACCACGGCCCCGACTGACTGCCACGCCCGCGGGTTTTTCTTTACTAGAAACTCAATCCTCTCGAACGGGTCATCACACGCCTTATCCTGTTTTGTTCCGCGATACTCCTTCATCCGTCCTCCTCGTTCGGGCAGACGCGCAGAAGGGCGCGGAACAAAGTCGCTCCGCGCCCTCGAAATTGATTGCGCTGCTATTGCCCCTTCTCTACAAGCCTACGAGGTTAGCTGACGGGCTCGGACTGAGAAGTGCCCTACGCGTGTATCCACACGATGCGCCCCGTACCCCGCCGCAAGGACGAGGCGTTTGGTTCCCCCGCGCTGCTCGTCTCGACACCCGAAGGGGTCGCGCTAGCAGCTTCGGCAGACCGAATTGTCAACGAGAAGGATGCTACTCCCACGCGCATAAGAAAGGGGTAAAAGGTTCATAAATGTTTTATAAAAACTTCGGAGGGATTTTTGAGGCGTCTAAGAGCCCGGATCGAAGCGGTAGCCGATCCACGGCTCGGTGAGGATGTAGCGGGGCGTGGCAGGCTCCGGCTCGACCTTTTTTCGTAACTGACCGACGAAGACGCGCAGGTATTCGGTCTGCTCCGCCGACTCGCCGCCCCAGATTGAGGTGAGCAGCGTGCGGTGCGTCAGAACCTTGCCGGGGTGGCTGACGAGGTAGACCATCAGGTCGTATTCCTTGGGCGTGAGATGCACTTCCGAACCCTTCACACCGACGCTCCGGTTCTCAAGGTCAACGCGGAAATCCCCGACTTCGAGGATGGGGGCGGCGTCTTCCGTCTTCTCCGATCCGGCCCGCCTGAGCGCGGCGCGGATGCGCGCCAGCAGTTCGTCCATGCCGAATGGCTTCGTGACGTAGTCGTCCGCGCCCGCGTCGAGCGCCTGGACTTTGGTCTTCTCCTCGCCGCGGACCGAGAGCACGATGATGGGGACTTGCGAGATCGCCCGCAGGTTGCGGCAGAGCTGTAAGCCGTCCGTTTGAGGCATCGAGAGGTCTGTGACGACGAGGTCGGGCGGCCAGTCGCCGAAGGTCTGGAGCGCGGCCAGGCCGTCCGCCGCCACGCGCACGTCGTAGCCATGCGTCGTCAGGCTCCGGCGCAGCACGCGCGTGATCTGCGGCTCGTCGTCAACGACCAGTATGCGCTGCTTGTCGTTCATCTTCCCTAAGGCTCAGCCCTTGCCCCTCCTCAATCGCGGTCTCTTCCTCATCGCCGACCGGGAGCGCGACCACGACGCGGCAGCCGCGCGCGCCGGGGGCCTCCTCGATCCAGATGCGCCCGCCGTGTGCCTCGACGATCCCCCTGGCGATAGCCAGCCCCATCCCCGTCCCCGAAGGCTGGCGTGCGCCCGCGTCGCCGTCCCTCATCGCGCGGAAGAATTTGTCGAAGACGCGCTCGCGCAATTCCGGCGGGATGCCGGGGCCTTCGTCCTCGACGCTCAGCCGGATCAACCCGTCGCCCGTGCTCTCCGCCCGCACCTCGATGCGAGTCTCCGCCGGTGAATACTTCGCGGCGTTGTCCAAGAGCGTATAGACGACCTCGGTGACGGCCCTCGCGTCCACGCGCACGGCGGGCAGCCCCTCATCCATCCGGGCCAGAACCTCGTGCCCGCGCGTGAGCGGCGCGGCGCGCTCCAGAGCAGCGGCGACGATCTCCTCGACCGAGCCCCAGCGCCGGCGCAGGTGTATCTCGCCGGCCTCGATGCGCGCCATCTCCACCAGCCCCTCGATGAAGCGGTTGAGCCGGTCGGTCTCCTCGTCTATGACTTCCAGCATCTCCCCTCGGCCTTCTTCGTCGAGGGCCGCAGACTCTCGGCCTCGCATCTTTGAACGAAAATCGTCGATCAGGGTTGTGACGGACGCCTTGATGGAGGTGAGCGGCGTGCGCAGGTCGTGCGTCACGGCGTCCAGGAGCGCCGACTTCAAACGCTCGCTCTGCTTCAACGCCTCGGCCTGGCTGGCTTGCTCGAAGGCATCTTGTAGCTCCCGGTACAGCCGCTCGATCTCACGCCATCCCGCGTCGGCCTCTTCGGCGCGGCGGTTCGCGTGGGCCGACAACTGCCCGGCGGTGACGGCGGTGACGAGGAAGGCGAAGAGCGCGATCCAGTTGTCGGGGTCATCTATCGTCCACTTGCCGACCGGTGGCAGGTAAAAGAAGTTGAAGCACATGACGCCCAGCATTGAGGCCAGGACGGCGGGGCGCGAGCCCCACCCGGTCGCCACAAAGAGCACGACGAGGAGCAGTCCGAGCGCGACGGTCGTCGAGTTGACGTGCGCCCCGAAGAGCTTGAGCGCGCCTGTCATGGCGGCGATGCCGAGCACGGCGGCCAGGTAGCCCGCCCACCTCTTCTCATACATTTTCTTCCACACGCCGTGCATTGTAAGACCATAACCACCCGCTTACATACTTTGTTCTGACGCCCGGCCTGAAAGCTCACTGCCCGTCGTGACTTCTCCTTTCGGCAGCCAGGTTTCTCCGCTCTCGCTTCTTCCGATCCTCCCGGTCGTACCACGCCGCTATGCCGAAAGCGGCGGCGAGGGCGGCGACAAAGATGATCGTCCAGAGCTGGTTCATAAGACTCACCTGCCTTCCCGGCCCGCCCCCTCCGTCAGTGCTCTAGGTGATAGGGGACGCTGACGACGACCACACATTTTTTGAAGAGCAGCGAGCCTTTCAGCAGGAGCGAACTCTGGTTGTGCAGGAGTTGCTGCCACCAGCGCGCTGGAACGAACTCCGGCAGCACCACGGTCACGAAGTCGTCGCTGCCCTCCCGCCTCAGTTGATCTATGTAGCGCAGCAGCGGGCGGGTCAGCGAGCGGTAAGGCGACTGCAACACGACCAGCTCGACGCCCGATCCCCAACGCTCCCACTTCTGTTGCAGCTTATTCGTGGCGTCCTCGTCCAGGTCAACGTAAACGGCCTTCACGCCGCCGTCGGTCGAGATGGATTTGGCGTACTGGAGCGCACTGATGACCCCGCGGTGGATGCCGGAGATGGGCACGACGACCATGTTCTTTATCTCGTGGAGCTGCACGAGACCCTCGGTCGAGAGCTGCTTCGCCACCCGCACGTAGTGCTTGTGAATCGAGCGGAACATCAGCACCAACAGCGGGATGATGACGACCACGATCCACGCGCCGTGGATGAACTTGGTGACGATGAAGACGCAGAGCACGACGAACGTGGCGACCGCGCCGAGGCCGTTAATCGCGATGGACTTCTTCCAATTCGTGGGACTAGTCACCTCGTCTTCGACGAACTTCGAGATGTGGATATCGTCGTCCGCTGCCAGCATCGCGTCGGGCAGCGGCTTCCGCCCGTTCTCGTTCTTCTCCTTGCCGCCGGGCACACCTGCGGCGGCGGCCTCGGCGGACTTACGCGTTTTCGCGCGCTCCGCCAGCCAGTGCCTGACCATCCCGGCTTGCGAGAGCGTGAAGGAGAGGAAGACGCCGACGGCGTAGAGCGGGATCAGGCGCGAGGTGTCGCCGCCGAAGGCGATGACTAAGACGCTGGAGAAGATCGCGAGGATAACGATGCCGTTAGAGAAGACCAGCTTGTCGCCGCGGTTGGCGAACTGCCGCGGCAAAAAGCGGTCGCGCGCGAGCAGGGACGAGAGGCGCGGGAAGTCCGCGAACGAGGTGTTGGCCGCGAGCACCAGGATGAGCGCGGTCGTCACCTGCACGACGTAGTAGAACCACCCGAACGTGCCCGTGAAGATGATGCGCCCGAACTGCGAGATGACCGTCTCGTTCGCCTTCGGGTGCACTCCGTAGAGCCAGGCCATGACGCTCGTGCCGAGGAACATGACCGTCAATAGCGCCGCCATCACGACGAGCGTCGCCGAGGCGTTACGCGCCTCCGGCTTCTTGAAGGCAGGCACGCCGTTCGAGATGGCCTCGATGCCGGTGAGCGCGGCGCAGCCGTTCGAGAACGCGCCGAGGAGAAGGAACACCGTCACCGGCTGAAATTTGTACCCTTCGGCGACCGCCATCTCGTTCCCAACGGGCGCGGGCGCGACACCTCCGACCGTGAAGTAGTGGACGAGCCCGTAGCCGATCATGAAGAGGAAGCAGATGACGAAGGCGTAGGTCGGGGTCGCGAAGATGGCCCCCGACTCGCGCACGCCGCGCAGGTTGGCGATGGCGATGAACGCGATGCAGACGAGGCACAGGAGCACCTTATGCTCGTCAAGCCAGGCGAAGCGAGTGCCTTGCACCATCGAGGTGATCGCCGCCACGCCCGCCGCGATGGACACCGAGACCGTCAGCACGTAGTCAACGAGGAGCGACGCGCCCGCCACCAGCCCGGCGTTCGTGCCAAGGTTCTCCTTCGCCACGATGTATGCGCCGCCGCCTGTCGGGTAGGCGTGGATGGTCTGCCGGTAGCTCGTCGCGACGATGACTAAAAGCACCGCGATGCCGATTGAAATGGGGACGACGTAGTGGAAGGCGTTCGCCTGCCCGAAGGCAACGGCCGCCGCCAGCACGAGCAGAATTTCTTCGGTCGCGTAGGCCGTCGAGGAGAGCGCGTCGGAAGAGAATACGGCGAGCGCAGTCTTCTTCGAGAGCCGCTCGTGCGCCGCCTGCTCCGTCCGGAGCGGACTGCCGACGAGTAGGCGTTTGATTGACATGACCATGACGCTAGCCCCCACAACACACTCTAGCAAACTTTGCAATCCGCCTTGTAAGGTCTTTCGCCGAAGGACTGCCGGACTCCGAGGCGGCTAAGGAAAAGGGCACGGAAGCGCGTAAGCCTTCCGTGCCCTTTTCAGAGCCTGGTCGCGGTGTCGCCCTCCCCCTTCGAGCCTGCGAGGTTAGCAGACGATCTCGGACTGAAGAAGTGTCCTTCGCGCGGGACGCCTCCGGCCTCTCGCGATTCGCCCCGTGCCCGCCGGACAATGACGGCTGACGTTGGTTCCCCCGCGTCGCCCGCCTCACTGCTGTTGACGGGGCGACTTCGGCAGACGAATTATCAACGAGGGGGATGCTACACTCCCAGGCGTAAGAAAGGCATAAAAGGTTCGTAAGGATTTTATAAAGATGCCGGGACGCGGATGGGCAGTTGGTTGGAACAGGTGAGTGAATTCTGAAGCGACAAAAGCCGGCGGCTTCTTGTAGTTCAGTGGCGTCAAATGAGTATGGCAACTAAATCTGAAACTCGTCCCGTAGGTGTTACTGCTCTGAGCCTCTTTTTCTTCTTTGGCGCGGCTATGAGCTTCATCGCTTTCCTGTCGCTGCTCTTCCCTGGAAGTTTTCTCGAACCCATGTAGCGACTCAACTCGCGGACGCACGAAGGATTCGCTAGCATCAGCGTATGGGCGATTGTTCTGATGTGTGTCGTCTCTGTGGCTTGCACACCGGCAGCAGCGGGTCTCTGGCGTGGCGCACGCTGGGGTTACTTGCTGGCGCTCGTTCTCCTCGCAATCAATCCGCTGGGCAACATCATGAACGTAGTTCTAGGGACAGAGCCGCCTCCAGCAGTTTTTGCAACGACCCATCTATGTGCGCACGCAAAGTCCTCGGCGGGCCGCGCGGAGAGTTGCCTTGGCGGGCGGCCCGGTGTTATGTTTCTTTCGCTTAACACAGCCGGTTCTGGTTGCGCGTAGCCTCACGGCAACTTTCAGCCGGGATTCCGTCCTAATTAACAAGGCACGTGCGGATTAATCTGGCGCGAATCTGACGCATTGCGCCCGCTCCTTCTTCATCGTTCTCATTGTGCGATACCGGTTTCATCAAAATGCCCCTCTGTCACCTACACGGGAAGGTTACCCCCGCCGGTATTCCTTCTTCACCAGCAGCCTAACACCTTTGGAGGGAACATGAAGAAAGTCTTCGCCTTATTTATCATCACCGTCCTGTGCGCGGCGGCGTTCCGGCCCGCGCTCGTGAGCGGTAAAAAATCTCCGCCAGCGGTCGCCCCGTCTCAGAGAGGTCAGGAGTCAGTTCAGTACGGGCCGGAAGTTCAGATCGGCCAGAACGCCGTGTCCGACCACGTCCGGCACATGGCGAGGGGGAAGGACAAGGGCAAGCACCTCTCGCCGGACAAGGATTACCGCAACGTCTTCAACCCCGACGGACTTACCCGCCTCGGTTACACGATTGACCCCGTAGTCCAGACCTCCGTCCCCGATGTTTCGATCACGCCCCTCATGATGCCGGCTCCCGCGCCGGCCCCTTCACAGGACAGCCCGTCGCCGAACGCCACCACGCAGTTGCTCGGCAACCCCGGCTTCGAAAACGGCTCGGCCAACCCCGCGCCTTGGGTTCCGACCGCCGGAGTGATTGACAGCTCGACGGGCGAAGCGCCGCATTCGGGCGCGTGGAAGGCTTGGCTCGACGGCTACGGCACGACGCACACAGACACGCTCTCGCAGCAGGTCTCGATCCCTTCGGGCGCGACGGCGACGCTCACCTTCTGGCTCCACATTGACACGGCGGAGACCACGACGACGACCGCCTTCGACAGGCTTCAGGTTCAGATACGAAGCACCTCGAACACGGTTCTCGCGACTCTCGCGACTTACTCCAATCTCAACAAGGCCGCGGGGTATAGGCAAGTCTCCTTCGACGTTTCGTCTTTTCAAGGTCAGACCGTCAAGGTCTATCTGACGGCCACCGAGGACTCGTCGCTGCAAACCTCTTTCGTGGTGGACGACTTCGCCTTGAACGCCACGACGGGCACGCCGACGCCGACGCCCACGCCTACACCAGCACCGTCGCCGACTCCGACGCCCAACCCGACGCCGACGCCAACTCCCGCTCCTTCGGCGCTCCTGAACTTCGACGGCCTCGGCAACGGCGGGGGCTATACGCCGAACGCCGCTCCGCCCGACACGAACGGCGCGGTCGGCGCGACGCAGTACGTGCAGTGGGTCAACGAGGCGTTCGCCGTCTATGACAAGACCACGGGCGCGCGTCTCTCAGGCCCGACGAACGGCAACCAGTTGTTCCAGGCACTCGGCGCGACGCACCCGTGCGCCGTCAACAACGACGGCGATCCCATCGCGCAGTACGACAAGGCGAACAACCGCTGGGTGCTGACACAGTTCTCCGTCACCAACGGCACGACCAATGGGTTCTACCAGTGCATCGCCGTCTCGCAGACCTCCGACGCGACGGGCGCTTACAACGTCTACGCGTACAGGGAGCCGAACTTCAACGACTATCCGAAGTTCGGCGTGTGGGCCGACGGCTACTACGCGACCTACAATATGTTCGCGGGCAACACCTTCACGGGCGCGCGCCTGTGCGCCTACGACCGCGCGAAGATGCTCACCGGCCAGCCAGCCGCCGAGCAGTGCTTCCAGTTGAGTTCCAGCTTCGGGGGCGTCTTGCCCGCCGACATTGACGGCACGACCGCGCCGCCCGCCGGATCGCCCGAATACTTCGTCAACTTCGGCGCGAACTCGCTCAACGTCTGGAAGCTGCACGCGGACTTCGCGACGCCTGCCAACTCGACGCTGACGGGGCCGACGAACCTTGCGGTCGCGGCCTTCAGCGAGGCGTGCAGCGGCGGGACGTGCATCCCGCAGTCGGGCACGACGCAGAAGCTCGACTCGCTCGGCGACCGTCTGATGTACCGCCTCGCCTACCGTCATTTCGCCGACGGCCACGAGGCGATGGTCGTCAACCACTCGGTGACGCCGGGCACCGGCCCCGCGTCGGGCGTCAGGTGGTACGAGCTACGCATTTCGGGCGGGACGCCGAGCGTCTTCCAGCAAGGCACTTACGCCGTTGACTCGAACAGCCGCTGGATGGGTTCCATCGCGATGGACAAGGTCGGCAACATCGCCGTCGGCTACAGCGTCTCAGGCAGTAGCTTGAACCCGTCCGTCCGGTTCACGACGCGCGCGCCGGGAGACCCCGCTGGCACGCTGGGCGCAGAGTCCAGCATCATCACCGGCACCGGCTCGCAGACGGCGACGCTCAGCCGCTGGGGCGATTACAGCGCGTTGACCGTTGACCCGGTTGACGACTGCACCTTCTGGTACACAACCGAGTACCTGAAGACCAGCGGGACGTTCAACTGGAGCACGCGCATCGCCTCGTTCAAGCTCCAGACCTGCCAGTAGGGTTCGGGCTTTCACATCGCTAGCAGAAAGGCCGCCTGGAATAATTCAGGCGGCCTTTCTTTCTCTAAATTACAGACGGTTTAATTTCTCGCGATTAAAGACGGTTTAGTTTCTCGCGGCGCGAGTTAACAGCAAAGACGGCGGCGGGATTCATCTGCATTTCATTAGGTGGGGTCTTTGACCGTAAACCAGTGTGAACGTCCCGACGAGTTCTTTGGTATCGCTCTCGGTGACGGTGAGCGTCATCGTGTCGCCTTTAATTTGACCGGCGAACCGGGCCGGGTGGCTGTCCGCGGTTTCATCCTTGCGGACAGGCCCGCCGTGTTCCCTGACGTGCGTGCCGCGGAGGTCGAAGCGCCCTCGTGCGTCGGAAACTATCTTCTGGTCTATAGTCCCATGGGCGCAATCGTACTCGACCTGGCCGCCCTGCGCGGTGACCTCCAGGCTGATGTGCTCCCCGCCCCAAGTGCCCGTGCGCGCGCCTTCCATATCGCCGTTCGTCTCGGAAACTTGACCGCCGCCGCCCCGCTTGTGATGGGCACAGTCCCCGGCGAGGAAAGTTAGCACGAGCGGGACGGCGAGGACAATCATCATGATTTTTGGAAGCGGGCTGAACATGCCTGTTGTTTTAACCTACGACCATCGGTTTGACAACTCTCACGCGCCGCTCCAGACCTCTTAGACTTACCGTTGCACGAAGTCCTCATCACTAGGGAGCGAACTGGCTGAGGGTAAAATGAGCAGCACGACGCTTAGGATAAGTACCGCCGAAGCCTTTCTTGTATCGCTCGCCTGAACGAGTTTACGATCGCGCATAGAATCAACAACAGCCGAGTTCTTTTCAGCGAGATTTCCGACAGCAATCTGATGGGTCGAGAGCGCTAAGGCTTCGACTCTTCGAGGAGCGCCGCCAGATGTTGCTGCCAGATGGCGGGCAGTGAATGCGTGCCGTGCCCG
>Ga0209577_10001256_pt1 | contig 25199 bp, 24 predicted proteins | sample GraSoiAngelo_109_FD_185874 | JGI IMG/M metagenome (GOLD analysis project Ga0209577, IMG submission 185874) | Grasslands soil microbial communities from the Angelo Coastal Reserve, California, USA - 14_0903_12_20cm (SPAdes) (version 2) | ecosystem: Environmental > Terrestrial > Soil > Grasslands...
GCCGGCGCTGCGGGCGCTGGAGGAGCCGCTGGGTCAGCTGGAGCGGGCGCTCGAGGCGGGTGACGCGGCCGCCCTCACGAGCTGGCTGACGCAAGCCGCCGACTGGCGCCGGAGACTCGACCCGTGAAGGTGCGGGGCACGGTGCGGCCGCCGGGCGACAAGAGCATTTCCCATCGCGCGCTGATGCTCGCGGCGCTGGCGCACGGCACCAGCGAGATCACAGGGCTCCTGACCGGCGACGACGTCAAGTCCAGCGCTCGGGTGCTGCGCGGGCTCGGCGCCGACATCTCCACCGTTCGCGAGGGCGCCACCGTCAAGGTGCACGTTTCCCGTTTCACGTCTCCCGTTTCCCGGCTTCATTGCGGCAATTCGGGCACGACCGCCCGGCTCATGCTCGGAATCCTGGCGGGCCAGAAGTTCGCCGCCACGCTCACCGGGGACGCGTCGCTGCGGCGGCGCCCGATGCGGCGCGTGACCGAGCCGTTGCGCGCCATGGGGGCCGAGATCACCGAGCGCGGGGGGGATGCGCTGCCGCTCACGATTCGCGGCGGCCGGCTCCACGCCTTGGCCTACACGACGCCCGTGGCGAGCGCGCAGATCAAGAGCGCGCTGCTCCTCGCGGGACTGACGGGGGGCGTCGCCGTCACCATCCGAGAGCCGTATCGCTCGCGCGATCACACCGAGCGCCTGCTCGCGCACCTGGGTCTCGGCATGCACGAGCGGGACGGCGCGATCGTGTTCGAGCCCGCTGCGCGCTCCGTGGTGCCGCCGTTCCAGCTGTCCGTGCCCGGCGACGCGTCTTCCGCGGCGTTTCTCGTCGGTGCGGCGGTGCTCGCTCAAGGGGGCGAGCTCGTGATCGAAAACGTCGGCGTGAACCCCACCCGCACGGGCTTCCTGGTGGTGCTCGGGCGCATGGGCGCCCGCGTGGAACGGGTGAATCTGCGGGACGCCGGAGGCGAGCCGGTGGCCGACCTGGTGGTGCGGGCGTCGGGGGGGGCGCTGTCGGGCACCGAGGTCACCGCGGCGGAGGTGCCGACGCTGGTGGACGAAGTGCCGATTCTGGCCGTGCTGGCGAGCCGGGCGGAAGGCGAAACGGCATTCCGCGAGGTCGGCGAACTGCGGGTAAAGGAAAGCAACCGCCTCGAGCTGATCGCGGCCAACCTGCGTGCGCTGGGAGTCGAAGCCGAGGCGCGCGGCAACGACCTGCACGTGTGCGGCACGACCCGGCCCCCGCGCGGTCGCGTCGATACCGCGCGCGATCACCGTCTGGCCATGGCATTCGCGGTGCTGGGCACGGTGCCGGGGGCCGACGTGCGCCTCTCGGAACGAGCGTCCGTCGCGATCAGCTACCCGCGGTTCTTCGCCGACCTGCGGAGCATTCGAGAAACGGGAAAGGGGAAACGGGAAACGTGAGGGTCCGGGTCATCGCCATCGATGGCCCCGCTGCCTCGGGCAAAAGCTCCACTGCGGCGCTGGTCGCACGCCGGTTGGGATGGGCGCATCTCGACTCGGGGGCGCTGTACCGGGCCGTGACGCTGGCGGTGCTGGACAACCTCGGGGAGGAGGGACGGGGGACGGGGGACGGGTGGTCGCCGCAGCAGATCGTGGCACTGGCAGAGGACCTCCCGGTGCGGCTCGTGCTGGTTGACGACGGCTTCCGGCCCGCGGTCGCCGGGGTGGACGTGGACGAGGCGATCCGCTCCGAGCGCGTGACGCGCCACGTCTCCGCGATCGCCGCGATCCGCGAGGTCCGCAACTGGGTGAACGTGCAGCAGCGGGACGCCGTCGCCGGGGTGGCACGTGGCGTGGTTGTGGACGGTCGGGACATCGGGACGGTGGTGTTTCCGGACGCCCCCGTGAAGGTGTTTCTCACGGCGAGCCCGGAGGAGCGGGCCCGGCGGCGGCTGGCCCAGCGGGGCTCCCGCATCGACCCGGCCGAGCTGGCCCGGGAGGCCCAGGCGCTGGCCGCGCGGGACCGTGCCGACTCCACCCGACCGGTGGCCCCGCTGCGGGCGGCCGCAGACGCCGTGCTGCTCGATACGACCGACCTGTCGCTGGAGGAGCAGGCCGACCGCGTCGTGGCGCTGGCGCGGGAACGGCACCTCGGCTAGTATTCGGGCTTCGCGTTCCCGGGCCCGGCTCACGTGCGGGGTCTGAGCGTCCAAACTCACAACCAGACCGGTGTACGGAATGCTGGTGGATACCGAAAACCTGCCCGAGTCGAAACCCGAGCCGAAACCCGACACTCCCGCCGCTTCTCACTCCCATCTCCGCGTCCGATCCGATCTCCACGAGGAATACTCGTCGGACGAAATCGCCAAGATGACGGAGTTGTACGAGGGGACGCTCTCCAACATCGAAGAGGGCGAGATCGTCAAGTCCAAGGTGCTGCGCGTGACCGACGCCGCCGTCATCCTCGACGTCGGGTTCAAGTCGGAAGGCGCCGTGCCGATCGACGAGTTCAAGGATCCCAAGTCGCTCAAGGAGGGGGACGAGATCGAGGTCTTCCTGGAGCACCTGGAGGACCAGGAAGGCGCGGTGGTCCTCTCCAAGAAGAAGGCCGACTTCATGCGGGTGTGGGAGCGGATCCGCGAGGCCCACGAGAAGGACGAGGCGGTATCGGGCACCTTAGTGAAGAAGATCAAGGGCGGGGTGGTGGTGGATCTGATGGGGGTGGACGCGTTCCTCCCCGGCAGTCAGATCGCGCTGCGGCGGGTGCCGAACATCGACGAGCTGCTGGGGCAGAGCTTCGAGTTCAAGATCATCAAGCTCAACAAGCGCCGCCGCAACATCGTGGTGAGCCGGCGCGTGCTGCTCGAAGCGGAGCGCAAGACCAAGCGCGACGTCCTCATGAAGGAGCTGCAGGTCGGTCAGGTGCGCAAGGGGATCGTGAAGAACATCACCGATTTCGGCGCCTTCATCGATCTGGGCGGCGTGGACGGCCTGCTGCACATCACCGACATGAGCTACGGGCGCGTGTCGCATCCCTCCGAGATGGTGAAGATCGGCCAGGAGGTCGAAGTCAAAGTCCTCGACATCGACTGGGAGCGGGAGCGCATCAGCCTCGGTCTCAAGCAGCTGCAGGCCTACCCGTGGAAGAACGTGGCGGCGAAGTACCCCGTGGGCACGCGGGTGCAAGGCAAGGTCGTGTCGATCACCAACTACGGCGCGTTCGTCGAGCTCGAGCCGGGCATCGAAGGCCTGGTCCACATCTCCGAGATGAGCTGGACGCGCAACGTGCGTCACCCGTCGAAGATCGTGTCGATCGGCGAAACGATAGAAGCCGTTGTACTGAAGGTGGACGAGACAGAAGAAAAAGTCTCCCTCGGCATGAAGCAGACCGAGGAAGATCCCTGGATGGCGCTGCCGCAGAAGTACCCGGTCGGGACGCGGCTCAAGGGCAAGGTCCGCAACCTGACCTCATTCGGCGCCTTCGTGGAGATCGAGCCCGGCATCGACGGCCTGATCCACATCTCCGACATGTCGTGGACCAAGCGCGTGCAGCATCCCTCCGAGGTCGTGAAGAAGGGCGACGAGGTCGAGGTGCTGATCCTCAACGTCGACGCCGAGAACAAGCGGATCTCGCTGGGCCTGAAGCAGGCGCAGGAGGATCCGTGGCTGCGGATCGGCGAGACGTATCCCGTGGGCACCGAGCTGCGGGGCCGGGTGCTGCGCCTGATGGACAAGGGCGTGGTCGTAGACCTCGGGAGCGACATCGAGGGCTTCGTGCCGATGTCGCAGCTGGGCATCGCGGACATTCAGAATCCGGCGGACGCGGTCAAAGAGGGACAGGCGGTGGAGCTGAAGGTGCTCGAAGTCGATCCGATACACCATCGGATCGTCCTCGCGGCCACCGGGTGGCCCAAAGAAGACAGTGCGCCGGAACCAAGCAAGCAGGACACGCAACAGCTGGACGCGTAGACGCACAGGGGTGTACAGTTCGAGTGGTCAGGAAAGCCTCTTCCTGACCACTTTTCGCTGTTTACCGCTGTGCGTCTGCGCGCCTAGTATTAGCCGTCCTGTTTCCTGCTCCCGGTTCCCTCTAGATTCTCTCCACATGAGTATGCGCGAAAAGCTCGACCTGCTGCAGCAGAAGCGCGCCGAGTCCGAGCTCGGCGGCGGCGCCGACCGCATCAAGACGCAGCACGACAAGGGCAAGATGACGGCTCGCGAGCGGCTCGACGCGCTGCTCGATCCGGGCTCGTTCGTCGAGCTCGACCGCTTCGTCACGCACCGCGCGGCCGACTTCGGCCTGGCGGACGAGAAGTATCTCGGCGACGGCGTGGTGACCGGGCACGGACGGGTCGACGGCCGGCTGGTGTACGTGTTTTCGCAGGACTTCACTGTTTTCGGCGGGTCGCTCTCCGAAGCGCACGCCGAAAAAGTGTGCAAGGTGATGGACCTCGCCCTCAAGACGGGCGCTCCCATGATCGGCCTGAACGACTCGGGCGGGGCGCGCATCCAGGAGGGCGTCGTCTCGCTGGGCGGCTACGCCGACATCTTCCTGCGCAACACGCTCGCGTCCGGCGTGGTGCCTCAGATCAGCGCCATCCTCGGGCCCTGCGCCGGAGGCGCGGTGTACAGCCCCGCCATCACGGACTTCGTCTTCATGGTGCGGGGCGTCTCCTACATGTTCGTGACGGGACCGAGCGTCGTGAAGACGGTGACGCACGAGGAGGTCGATTTCGAGGGGCTGGGGGGCGCCGACGTGCATGCGACGAAATCGGGCGTCGCGCACTTCGTGCACGATTCGGAGCGCGAGGCCCTGGCGGCGATCCGGACGCTCCTCTCCTACCTGCCGGCGAACAACCTGGACGAAGCGCCGCTCTGGCCCGCGACCGATCCGCCCGACCGGCGCGACGAGGACCTGCTCGACATCGTGCCCGACAGCCCGACCAAGCCGTACGACATGCGCGACGTGATCCGCCGCGTGGTGGATGACCGCGACTTCTTCGAAGTGCATCGCGACTTCGCGGGTAACCTGCTGGTGGGGTTCGCGCGGCTGGGCGGCCGTTCCGTGGGCGTGATCGCGAACCAGCCCGCCGTGATCGCCGGTGTGCTGGATATCGACGCGTCGCTCAAGGGGGCCCGGTTCATCCGGTTCTGCGACGCGTTCAACGTGCCGCTGGTCACGTTCGAGGACGTCCCCGGCTTTCTCCCGGGCATGGCGCAGGAGCACGGGGGGATCATCAAGCACGGCGCCAAGCTGCTGTTCGCCTATTGCGAAGCGACCGTCCCCAAGCTCACGGTGATCACCCGCAAGGCGTACGGCGGCGCCTACGACGTGATGAACTCGAAGCACGTCCGCGGCGACTACAACGTCGCCTGGCCCACCGCCGAGATCGCCGTGATGGGCCCGAAGGGGGCCGTGGAAATCCTGTACAAGGACGAAGCGACCGAGGCGCGCGAGGCCGAGTATCGGGAAAAGTTCGCGCACCCCTATCTCGCGGCCGCGCGCGGCTACCTCGACGACATCATCGACCCGCGCGACACCCGTCCGCGGCTGATCGAGGCGCTCAGCACGCTCGCGACCAAACGGGATCGCAATCCTCCCAAGAAGCATGGCAACATTCCTCTGTAGCGTCACCGCGCTGGCGGTGCTGCTGCAGGCGCCGTCGCCGCCGCCCCCCGCGCTCTCCGATTCGCTCGCCGCGCTGCGCGAGCGGGTGGCGCGGGACTCGATGGACGGAGCAGGGTGGCTGCTGGTGGGGCGCGGCTTCCTGCAGCTGGCCGACGCAGCGCACGGGCGGGCCCATCGCGCGGAGGCGGACAGCGCCTGGGCGCGCGCCGCGCTCGACACCGCGGAGGTGGCGCTGGCGCGCGCGGCCGCGCTGGCCGGGCCGGTGGGCGCGAGTGCCGCCGGGGACAGCGCGCGCGTGTTGCGCGTGGCCGTGTGGGCCGCGCGCTCGCGGCTCACGTGGGAGGAGAGCGGCATCGCCGCCGCACTCGATGCCTGGGGGCCGCTGCCTAACGACCTGCGTGTTCCCGCGGTGCTGGAGGAACTGGGCGAGAACCTGCTGCGGGCGTGTCCCACTGGCGGGGCGCTGCTCACCGCGGGGGACGCCGATTCCTACGCCGTCTGGTACATGCGATTCGCGCGCGCGTTGCGACCCGACCTGCTGGTGCTGCCGCTCGCCGCGTGGCGGTCCGACGCGCTGCTGCGGGCCCGGCTGGCGCGCGACCTGAAGCTCGGTCGCCGTTCGGCGGACGACGCCTGGCTGGGGGAGCTGGCGAAACGGCGCCCCGTGTGCGTCAGCATGGCGTTCGAGCGGCCGCCCGAGGTGCGCCCGCGGGTTGGATGGGTGCCACGCTCCCTCGTGTGGGTGACGGGACCGCAGGGCAAGGGCCCGGGCGTGCCGGCGCGCGACTTCGTGTTCGCCGCGCTGCGGGTGGGCCTCGACGCCCACGATCCCTGGGCCGATCCCGCCCTGGCGGCGTACGCCCGGGCGGCCCGGGTGACGCCCGCGCTGTGCGAGCCGCTCGCGACGTTCAAGGTATCGGCCGAGGTGGCGAGGTGCCGGAAATGAGTGGGGCGGACGCCGCATGACCGATATCAAGCGCGTGCTCGTCGCCAACCGCGGGGAGATCGCTCTCCGGATCATCCGGGCATGTCACGAAGAAGGGATGGAAGCGGTCGCCGTGTATTCGGACGTGGACCGGCTCTCGCCCCACGTGCGCGCGGCCGATGCCGCCGTCGCGCTCGGCCCCGCCCCCGCGGCGCAGTCCTACCTCGACGCTGCGAAGCTCATCGCCGCCGCGCGCGACACCGCCTGTCAGGCGGTCCACCCGGGATACGGCTTTCTCTCCGAGCGGGCCCCGTTCGCGGAGGCGGTGACCGAAGCGGGCCTGATGTTCGTGGGACCGTCGGCCGCCGCGATCCGCGCCATGGGCGACAAGACCGAGGCGCGGCGCCGTATGCAGCAGGCAGGCGTGCCGATCGTGCCCGGGACGACGCGGCCGCTCGCCGACCACGCGCAGGCGCGTCCCGAGGCCGCGCGGCTCGGGTACCCGGTGCTGCTCAAGGCGGTGGCAGGGGGTGGGGGGAAGGGCATGCGGCTGGTGCAGGCGGAGACCGAGCTCGAGCCGGCGTTCGAGGCGGCGCAGAGCGAGGCGCAGAAGGCGTTCGGGGCTGGGGAGGTGTATCTCGAGAAGTACCTCGAGCGGCCGCGCCACATCGAGATTCAGGTGCTCGCCGATTCGTTCGGACGGGTCGTGTCGCTGGGCGAGCGCGAGTGCAGCATCCAGCGGCGTCATCAGAAGCTCATCGAGGAGGCGCCCTCGCTCGCCGTGACACCGGCGCTGCGGCGACGCCTGAGTGACGCCGCCACAGCCGCCGCCGGAGCGGTCGGCTATCTGAGCGCGGGCACGATCGAGTTTCTGCTCGCGCCGACCGGCGAGTTCTTCTTCCTGGAGATGAACACCCGCCTGCAGGTCGAGCATCCGGTGACCGAGCTGGTGTACGGGGTGGACATCGTGCGGGAGCAGCTGCGCGTGGCCACGGGCCAGCCGCTGCGGGTGCACGCCGGGACGCTGCAGCCGCGCGGCCACGCGATCGAGTGCCGTATCACGGCGGAAGATCCGTTCAACGATTTCCTGCCCGTCACGGGCGTCGTGCAGCACCTGCGGGTGCCGGGCGGCCCCGGCGTCCGCTGGGATGCCGGCTTTGAAACGGGGAACGAGGTGACGCTCCACTACGATTCCCTCATCGCGAAGCTGATCGCGTGGGGTGAAACGCGCGCGGTGGCGCTCGAGCGGATGCGGCGCGCCCTGCGCGAGCTCGTGATCGTGGGGATTCCCACCTCGCAGCCGTTTCACCTGCGGGTGATGCAGGACGCGGAATTCCAGCGCGGCGACCTGGACATCACCTATCTCGACCGGGCGGGGACGCGACTGCTCTCGGGGGACGCCCGGCCCGATCTGACGCGCCCGCTCGCCGTCGTAGCCGCCCTCCTCGCCGAGCAGCGGCGTGCGGCCACACCCCCGCCGGCGCCCTCCGAGCGTCCGACCGTGCCACCGTCGGCCTGGTTGCTCGCCGCTCGACGGGAAGCCGTGGGCGGGGGCGGATGAGCGACATCGTGGCGATCACTTCGATCGCGGCGGGTGGGGACGGCGTCGGCCGGCTGGGCGACGGACGCGCCGTGTTCGTGCCGCGGACCGCGCCGGGCGAGCGGGTCCGGCTGCGCGACGGTGTGAAGCTGCACAAGAGCTTCGCGCGGGGCGAGCTCGCCGAGGTGGTCGCGCCCACCGGCGCGCGCGTTACGCCCCCCTGTCCGCACTACGGACAGGACCGCTGCGGCGGCTGCCAGCTGCAGCACGTGGCCTACGACGCCCAGCTCGACGCGAAGCGGGCGATCGTCGGAGACGCGCTGCGCCGCATCGCCAAGCTCGACGTTCCCGATCCCGAGATCGTGGAAGCGGTGGAGGAGTGGCGCTACCGGGCGAAGGTGAGTCTGGCGGTGAAGGGCGGTAGAGGCCGCGGAAAGACGGTGGGCTTCCACCCGTACGACCGGCCCGGCACGGTGTTTCCGTTGATCGACTGTCACATCGCCGACTTCCGGCTCATGGCGCTGTGGCGTGAGCTCAAGCCGCGGCAGGACCTGCTGCCGCCGAAACTCGCGCGTCTCACGCTGCGGCGGGACCGCGAGGGGCGCCGGCACGTGATCGCCGAGTCGGCGGGCGAGCCGTGGGCGGCGAGCGACGCGGCCGCGCTGCGCGCCGCCGTCCCCGACTCGGACGGCGTGATCTGCTGGTGGCAGCCGGTGGAGGGCGCGGCGCGCGTGGTGGCCGGGCCCGCGACCGGATTCCCGGCCACCGCGTTCGAGCAGGTGAACCCGGAAATGGGCGCGATCACGCGCCGCTGGGTCGTGGAGCAGCTGGGCGACGTGCGCGGCGCGGTGGTGTGGGACCTGTACGGCGGGATCGGCGACACGGCGGTGCAGCTCGCGGAGCGCGGGGCGCAGGTGGTGAGCGTGGATGCCGACGAGAAGGCGATCGACTGGGCTCAACGGCGCGCCTCGCCCGGTCCCGTCCGATTCATTGCGGCGCGGGCGGAGGACGTGCTGCCGACGTTGCCCGAGCCGAGCGCCGTCGTGGTGAATCCGCCGCGCGGCGGGCTGCACTGGAACGTGACGCTGCGCCTGAGTGGGCAGCCGGTCCCCAGAATCGCCTACGTCTCCTGCGATCCGGCGACCCTGGCGCGCGACCTGTACCGGTTGCGGGTCAACTACCGGCTCACGGCCGTGCGGGCGTTCGATCTCTTTCCCCAGACGGCGCACGTGGAGACGGTCGCGATGCTCGAGGCGGCGTGAGAGGGACAACGCGGAACTCGGAACGCGGAACACCGAAACGCGAAACGCGGAACGCGGAACGCGGAACATTAGTGGGAGGTACGCTCGTCGAGCGACCCTCCATTTCTGTTCCGCGTTCCGCGTTCCGCGTTCCGACTTCCGCGTTAGGAGGGGTGGTGCCGTGAAGTACTTCGTGACCGTGGGGGCCCAGACCATCGAGGTGGAGGTCGACGGCGACCGCGTGCTCGTGGGCGGGGAGGCGATCGACGCCCAGCTCGCGCCGCTGCCCGGCACGCCGCTGTATCATCTGCTGCTGCGCGGGGAGTCGTGGACGGTGGCCGCCCAGCCACTCGAGGGCGACGGACGCTGGGCCATGGGTGTGGTGGGTGAGCGTGTGGAAGTGGTGGTGCAAGACGAACGGACCCGGGAGATCGAGGCGCTCACGAGGACGGCGCCGGGCGCGGCGGGGCCGGCCGTGGTGCGCGCGCCGATGCCCGGCCTGGTGGTCCGGGTCGAAGTCGCGGACGGGCAGCGGGTCGACGCCGGGGCCGGCCTGGTGGTGGTGGAGGCGATGAAAATGGAGAACGAGCTGCGCGCACCGCGCGCGGGCGTGGTGCAGACGGTGCACGTGACGGTGGGGCAGCCGGTCGAAAAAGGGATGCCGCTCGTCACCCTCGCGAGCCCGGAACCTTCGGGTTGACACCGCCTTACGCCCCGGGTATAGTTCGCGGCTATCATCGACCGGGCTACGCGAGGAAGGCTTCGGGAATGAAGACGTTCAGCTTGCGCAAAGAGGATGTGACGCACCGCTGGTTCCTGGTCGACGCCACGGGGCAGCCGCTGGGGCGGCTGGCGAGCCAGCTGGCGCAGATCCTGCGCGGCAAGCACAAGCCCACCTTCACGCCGCATCTGAACGGCGGCGACTGCGTCGTGGTCGTGAACGCGGCGAAGGTGAAGCTCACGGGGCGCAAGCTCGAGCAGAAGCGGTATTTCCGACACACCGGCTACATGGGGCACGAGCGGTTCGCACCGCTCAAGAACGTGATGGAGAAACACCCGGAGCGCGTGATCGAGCGGGCGGTGTGGGGCATGCTTCCCAAGACCACGCTGTCGCGCCAGAAGGTGAAACAGATGCTGAAAGTGTACGGCGGACCCGACCATCCCCACGCGGCGCAGCAGCCGCAGCCGCTCGGCGCGGCAGCGGCGGGGGCTCGATGAGCAGCGGCATCACCCCGGAGCTGCGCTGGCACGCGGTGGGTCGCCGCAAAGTGGGCGTGGCCCGCGTGTATCTGACGCCCGGCTCGGGGAAGTGGAACATCAACGGGCGCACGCTGGGGGACTACTTCCCCCGGCCGTCGCTGGTGTCGCACATCCAGCAGCCGTTCACGGCCACCGACACGCTGGGCGCGTTCGACGTGCGGGCGTTGTGCCGCGGCGGGGGCGTGACGGGACAGGCGGGGGCGCTGCGGCTCGCGATCGCGCGCGCGCTGTGCCTGGCGGACGAGCAGCACCGCAAGAAGCTGCGCGAGCAGGGACTCCTGACGCGCGATCCGCGCGTGGTGGAGCGCAAGAAGCCGGGACGGGCGGGAGCGCGCAAGCGGTTCCAGTTCAGCAAGCGGTAAATCACACACGTCGCCCGATCCGATGCCGGGTCCCTGCGGGGTGGCATTCGGAGATGACGGCGGCGGCGGAGCAAAACCCACGAGAGGGAGTGCATGGCGCAGCCTCAGTTGCAGGACCTGCTGGAAGCGGGCGTCCATTTCGGGCATCAGACGCGCCGCTGGAATCCCAAGATGCGCCGGTTCATCTTCGCCGAGCGCTCCGGCATCTACATCATCGATCTCCAGAAGACGCTGCGGCAGATCGAGGCGGCGCAGGACCTGCTGCGCGGTGTGGTGCTGAAGGGCGAGGGGGTCCTGTTCGTCTGCACCAAGAAGCAGCTCAAGAACATCCTCCAGGCGGAAGCGCAGCGCTGTGGCGCGTTTTACGTGACGGAGCGGTGGCTGGGCGGCACGCTCACCAACTTCCAGACGATCAAGAAGCAGATCAAGCGGCTGAAGGAGCTGGACCAGGGCACCGCGGAGGGTGAATTCGAGAACTACACCAAGAAGGAGCAGCTGCTGTTCGACCGCGAGCGGGTGAAGCTGGAGAAGTATCTGTCGGGCATCAAGAACATGAGCCGCCTGCCCGGGGCGCTGTTCGTGGTGGACTCGAAAAAGGAGCGGATCGCCGTCGCCGAGGCGAACAAGCTGAGCATCCCCGTGGTCGCGATCGTGGACACCAACGCCGATCCGGACCTGATCAACGTGCCGATTCCCGGGAACGACGACGCAATCCGGGCGGTCTCGCTGATCACCGCGGCGATTTCGGATGTGATCGGTGAAGCGCGGCGCCAGATGCCGCTGCACGAGGCCGCCGAAGAAGGCGAAGGCGTGACCTACTCGACCGAAACGGGCGTCGAGGGGGAAGCGGAGGGCGACAAGAAGAAGAAGCCGGCGCGGCGCAAGCGTCGCGCCAAGCCGGAAGCGATCGCCGCGCGGCTCAAGACGGACGAGGCACCGGCCCCCGCCCCGGCGGAAACGAGCGGCGGAGCCGAAGGCGAAGGCTGAGCCCGCCGGACGTTCGCGTTTCGGTGGACAACCGACCGCCGCCCTCCGAGCGCTACGGCGCGAGGGCGGCGTTTTTGCGAGTGAGGAGCATGGCGACTGTGAAAGAGATTCCCGCGAAGCTCGTGGCCGAGCTGCGCGCCCGCACGGGCGCCGGCATGATGGACTGCAAGAAGGCCCTGGACGAGACGGGCGGCAACCTGGAGAAGGCCGTCGACCTGCTGCGTACCCGGGGTGCCGCCAAGGCCGACACGCGGGCCGGCCGTGAGGCGTCGGAGGGCCTGATCGGCCACTATGTCCATCACGACGGTAAGATCGGCGTGCTGGTGGAGCTCAACTGCGAGACCGACTTCGTGGCGCGCACCGACGACTTCAAGGCGCTCGCCCGCGATCTCGCCGTGCACGTCGCCGCGACGAACCCGCTCGCGGTGCGGATCGAGGACCTGCCGCCGGACGTGGTGCAGCGCGAGCGCCAGGTGTACGAGGCGCAGGTCGCCGAGCAGAAGAAGCCCGAGCAGATCCGCGCCAAGATCGTGGACGGGATGCTGAAGAAATTCTACGAGGAGCGCGTCCTGCTCGAGCAGAAATTCGTGAAGGACGACAAACGCACCGTGGGCGAGCTGGTCAAGGAGCTGTCGGCCAAGACCGGGGAGAAGATCGCCGTGCGGCGCTTCGCGCGGCTGAAGGTCGGAGAGGCCTGAGTGGCGACGGCCTCCCGCGCGCGACTCGCCTATCCGCGGGCCATGCTCAAGCTGTCGGGCGAGGCGTTCGCGGGAGAGCGCGGGGCGGGCGGGGGCATCGATTTTGGGGTGATCGATCGGCTGGGGGACGAGCTCAAGGGCGTGGCCGCGCTGGGCGTGCAGCTGGGTCTGGTGGTGGGCGGCGGCAACATCCTGCGCGGCACGGCGGCGAGCGAGCAGGGGATGGATCGCGTGTCCGCGGACTACATGGGGATGCTCGCCACCGTGATCAATGCGCTGGCGCTGCAGGACATCCTCGAGAAAAAGGGCGTGGACACGCGCGTCATGACCGCGATCCGCATGGAAGAGCTGGCGGAGCCCTACATCCGGCGGCGCGCCGTGCGGCACCTCGAGAAGGGGCGCATGGTGATCTTCGCGGGCGGCACCGGGAACCCGTACTTTTCCACCGACACGGCGGCGGTGCTGCGCGCGCTCGAGGTCGAGGCGAAACTGATCCTCAAGGCGACGAACGTGGACGGCGTGTACACGGCGGATCCGAAGCAGGACCCCAAGGCGAAGTTCCTCCCGGAGCTCTCGTTCCGCGACGCCCTGGTGAACGGCTACGCCGTGATGGACGCCAACGCGTTCGGGCTGTGCAAGGAGAACAAGCTCCCCATCGTGGTGTTCAACATCAACCAGCCGGGCGCGACGGCCAGGGTCCTGGCCGGCGAGCGTGTCGGCACGATCGTGCAATGACCCCCCCCACGCTCACGGACCACGTCAAGCAGGCCAAGCAGGCGATGGACAAGGCGGTGGAAGCGGTGAAGCGGGAGTTCGCCACCGTACGCACCGGGAAGGCGACCACGGCGCTCCTCGACCTGGTGCGGGTCGAAGCCTACGGGAGCGAGATGCCGATCAACCAGGTGGCCAGCGTGGCGACGCCCGAGCCGAAGCTGCTCACGGTCCAGCCGTGGGACAAGTCGCTCCTCAAGGCCGTGGAAAAGGCGATCCTCGCGTCCGACCTCGGTCTCACCCCCTCCAACGACGGCAACATCATCCGCATCCCGCTGCCGCCCCTCACCGAAGAGCGGCGCCGCGAGCTGGTGAAGGTGGTGCACAAGTTCGCCGAGGAAGGGCGGGTGGCGGTGCGACACGCGCGCACCGAGGCGATCACCCGGATCAAGAAGACCGAGCACGTCTCCGACGACGAGAAGAAGCACACCGAGAAGGACGTGCAGAAGCTCCACGACGAGCACCTCAAGCTCGTGGACGAGGCGGTCAAGACGAAGGAAGCGGAGATCATGGAGGTCTAGCGATGGCGGACGACCTGCTCGCGCAGATCCGCGGCAATGGGGTCGTCCCGCGCCACGTGGCCGTCATCATGGACGGCAACGGGCGCTGGGCCCGCGAGCGGAGCCTGCCGCGCCCGCTGGGCCATCGGGCCGGGATGAAGGCGGTGCGCGAGGTGGTGGAGGGGGCGATCGCGGCGGGCGTCGAAGTGCTCACGCTGTTCGCGTTCTCGGCCGAGAACTGGCAGCGCCCGGCGACCGAGATCTCGGCGCTGATGGAGCTGCTCGAGGAATACATCGCGCGCGAAGTGGCGGAGCTACGCGATCAGGGCGTCGCCGTGCACGTGCTGGGCGATCGCACCCGGCTCGCACCCGGCGCGCGGGAAGCAGTGGAGCGCGTGGAGGACGAAACGCGGGATGGCGCGAAGCTGGCCCTCAACCTGTGCATTTCGTACTCGTCGCGCGCCGAGCTGGCGCGCGCCGCGCGACTGCTGGCGGAAGAGGTGCTCAAGGGCGCGAAGCGGCTCGAGGACATCGGCGAGGACGCGGTGCGCGAGAAGCTGTACACCGCTCCCTGGGGCGACCCCGACCTCCTGATCCGCACGTCCGGGGAGTACCGGCTGTCGAATTTCCTGCTGTGGCAGCTCGCCTACACGGAGCTGTACGTCACGCCGGTCCTCTGGCCCGACGTCACGCGCCGCGACCTGTTCCGGGCGATCCTCGATTACCAGCAGCGGGATCGGCGCTTCGGCAAAGTCCCCGTGTGATCTCACGCAATCTGCTGGTGCGCATCGCCTTCGCCGTCCCGGCCATCGCCGCGGCGCTGCTGCTGCTGCGGCTGGGTGGCTGGGCGCTCGCCGGGGTGCTGGCCGTGCTGGGCGTGCTGGGCACACGCGAGGTGTACGACTTCGCGCGCGTGCAGGGGATCGAGCCCCTCGAATGGATCGGGTTCATCGGCGCCGCCTTGTGCCCGCTGGCCACGTACTGGGTGAAGGGTTACGCCGAATGGGAGCCGGTGGTGTACGTCGGCGCCGTGTGGCTGCTGGTGGTGCTGGTGGTGGCGGCCGCCCGGGGGCCGGAGCGCCGGCCCCTCACGGCGGTCGCCGTCACGGTGTTCGGAGGCCTGTACGCCTCGGCCCTGTTGTCGTTCATCGTGGCGATCCGCCACGGGCCGCACAGCGACGCGCATCCGCGCGGCTCGGTGGCGCTGGTCGTGCTGCCGCTCGTCGTGACGTGGATATGCGACACCTGCGCGATGGCCGGGGGGGCGCTCGTGGGCGGGCCGAAGCTCGCGCCCGTGCTCTCGCCGAGGAAGACGTGGGCCGGCGCGGTGGCTGGTCTGGTGGGTGGGCTGCTCGCGGCGCTGGCGTACGGCGCTCTGGTCCTGGATCGGGTGGCCTTGCGGCTTGGCATGTGGCAACTGGTGACGGTGGGGGTAGTCGGGGTGGTGGCGGCCCAGGTGGGCGACGTCGCCGAGTCGCTGCTCAAGCGGGAGGCGGGCGTCAAGGACTCGTCGTCGCTCATCCCGGGTCACGGCGGCGTGCTCGATCGGCTCGATTCGCTGTACTTCGTGCTGCCGCTCACGGCCGCACTGTTCCGACTGTTCGGCGTCGCATGAGCATCGGCGTCGCGATCCTGGGCTCCACCGGCTCCATCGGGTGCTCCACGCTGCAGGTGCTCGGGCGCCAGCGCGACCGGTTCCGAGTGGCGGCGCTGACGGCCCATTCCAATGCGGACCTCCTACAGCGGCAAGCCGCGGAGTGGAAGCCAGCCTACGTGGGGCTGGTAAACGGGGGCTCGGGGGTCGGGGCTCGGGGCTCGGGCGTCGCCTGTCTCGTCGAGGCCGCGACGCATCCCGACGTGGAGATCGTGGTGAATGCCATCGTCGGCGCGGCGGGGCTCGAGGCCACGCTGGCCGCCCTCCGGGCGGGGAAGCGGGTGGCGCTGGCCAACAAGGAGACGCTGGTGATGGCGGGCGAGCTCGTCACCCGCACCGCGCGCGAGTGCGGTGGGGAGATCGTCCCCGTCGACTCGGAGCACAGCGCCGTGCTGCAGTGCGTCACCGGCCGGCAGTCCGCGGAGCTGGCGCGGCTCATCCTCACGGCGTCGGGGGGGCCGTTCCGCACCTGGACGCCGGAGCGCGTGGCCGGGGCCACCGTGGACGAGGCGCTGCGCCATCCCACGTGGAAGATGGGGAAAAAGATTACGGTCGATTCCGCGACGCTCGTCAACAAGGCGCTCGAAGTGATCGAGGCGCACTTCCTGTTCGGGTTGCCATACGACGCCGTGGAGGTCGTGGTGCATCCCCAGTCGGTGGTGCACGCGTTCGTCGAGTTCGTGGACGGCTCGGTGCTCGCCCAGGTGGGGTTCCCCACGATGGAGCTCCCCATCCTGTACGCCCTCACCCACCCCGTCCGCGTGCCCGACGCGGGCACGCGCCGGTTCGACCCGGTGGTGGCGGGCACCCTCACGTTCGAGCCGGTGTCCTCCGATCTCTATCCGGCGTACGGGCTGGGTCGGACGGCGGCAGCGACGGGTGGCACAGCGGCGACGGCGTTCAACGCGGCGAACGAGGTAGCGGTGGAGCTGTTCCTGGACGGCAAAATTCGCTTCGGCCGGATCGGCGAGACGATCGCGCGCGTGCTGGACGCGCATCATGCGGGCGATGCCGCAACGCTCGAGGCGGTGCTCGTCGCCGACGCCGAGGCGCGCCGCCTGGCGCGGGAGGCCGCGTGCCGCTGACGCTCGCCGCGTTCGTCGTCGTAATCGGCGTGCTGATCTTCATCCACGAAGCGGGTCACTTCGTCGTCGCCAAGGCGGTCGGGATCCAGGTGCTGCGGTTTTCGCTCGGCTTCGGCCGACCGATTCTGCGGTGGCGCCGCGGCGAGACCGAGTACTGGGTCTCCTGGATTCCGTTCGGCGGCTACGTCAAGATGGCGGGCCTGGAAGACGAAGGACTGGCCGGCGAGCTGGAGGGTGGGGCGACCGCCGAACCGGTCGATCCCGCGCGTGCCTTCGACAAGAAGCCCGTGGCGACCCGGCTGCTGGTCGTGTGCGCCGGCGTGGCGATGAACGCCCTCCTGGCGTTCGTCATCTTCGCCCTGCTCGCCGGCACCGTGGGCACGCCAGAGTTGAACACGACGCAGCTCGACTCCGTGGTCGCGGCGCGGCTGCCCGCCGGCGCGGGCGCGCTCGCGTCCCTGGCGCCGGGCGACCGCATCGTGCGGATCAACGACGATTCGATCCGCACCTGGGACGACGTGGTGCGGGTGATCGTGACCGGTCCGGCCGAGCTGCGGTTCGGTATCGCCGGCCGCACGCAACCGCTGGTGATCGACGTGGGGCGGGGCGGCCTGGCGGCGCGCCAGGCCGTGGCGGACGCCCTCGTGCCCCGGGTCCCGGTCGTGGTGCAGCGGCTGGAGGAGGGGCGGCCGGCGGCGCGCGCGGGGCTCGCGCCCGGCGACCTGGTCCTCCGGATCGACGGCGTGCCCGTCAAGTCGGTGGAGCGTTTCCTCGAGCGCATCTGGGACAGCCCCGGACGTCCGTTGCGGGTCGACGTGCGGCGCGGCGCCGACAGCCTGAGTATCACGGTCGTTCCCGAGGAGGCGACCGGCGCCGACGCCCGCTATGCCAAGCGGCCGCTCAAGTACGGGTTCATTGGAGCGCAGGTGCAGCAGGCCGTCGTGCGTGTGCGCAAGCCCCCGGGTGCGGCGATCGCCACCGGCTGGGACGAGACGGCGCGCACCGCGATCATCATCCTGGGGTTCCTCAAGGGGCTGGTGCTGGGACAGATCTCGGTGCGGGAGCTGGGCGGCCCCATTCTCGTGGCCCAGGCGTCGGGGCAGGCGGCGCGGCTGGGCCTCGACTGGCTGCTGCGATTCATGGCCTTTTTCTCGATCAACCTGGCGATCCTCAACCTGCTGCCGATCCCGATCCTGGACGGGGGGCAGGTGGTGTTCCTGCTCGCCGAGGCGGTGCGTCGCAAGCCGCTGCCGCTCGAGCTGCGGTTGCGCCTCACGCAGATCGGGTTCGTGGTGCTGCTCGGCATCATGATCCTCGCCACGTCGAACGACGTGTTGCGCTGGTTGGGGCATGTCTTCAAGCGTTAGGCAGGAGCTGGAAGACTTCGTCGCGGGGCGCGTGAAAGCGGAACGGCTCGTGATCGCGGTCGCGGCGGAGTATTACCGGGACACGGGAAACGGGAAACGGGAAACGTTGCGACCGCTGATCGATGTCATCGATCGAGCGTCTCCCGGGATCGTCGAGCTCGGGGTGGCACCGGGCGGTTCGGGCTTCGAGATCCGGCCCGCCGAGCGTCCGTTCCCGAGGGAGTGCGAAGCTCAGCTGAGGCAGGCGGCGGAGGCGGTCCTTACGGGAATGGGGAAACGGGAAACGGGAAAGGTGGAGCCCAAGAGAGTCAACCGCCTCTGGGCCTGGATCCGGCGCCGACTGGGCGCGTCAGGCTGACCACCAGCGCCGCAGGCGTTCGAGCAGCCCCGGCGCCGCCGTTCCGTCCTTCCCGCCCAGATCGCCGAGCAGATCCGACGCGTCGCGGTAGCGGTCGTCGGGATGCTTCGCGAGGCACTTCATCACGACGCGCTCGAACCGCTTGGACAACTCCGGTCGCTTCTTCCGCAGGGAGGGCGGAGCGTCCTCCACGTGCATGCGCGCCAGCTCGAACCAGTCGCTCGACGCGAACGGCACCTCGCCCGTCGCCGCCTTGAAGAGCGTCACGCCGAGGGAATAGAAGTCCACGCGGGCGTCGAGCGGGCGTCCCTGGGCCTGCTCGGGAGACAGGTACTGCGGCGTCCCGATCGTCATGTTGACGCCGGTGGAGGCGACGTAGCCGGAGAGCGCGCGGGCGATGCCGAAGTCCGAGATCACCGCGCTGCCGTCGGAGTGGAGCAGGATGTTGTCGGGCTTCAGATCGCGGTGGATCACGCCGCGTCCGTGCGCGAAGCGGAGCCCCTGGGCCACGTCGCCGGTGATGCGCACGATGTCAGGCTCGGGGAGCGGGCCCTCGCGCTGCAACCGGGCGGCGAGCGAATCGGCGCACAGGTCCATCCCGAAGTACACGTAGTTGCCGGAGCGGGCCACGAAGCGGATACGGATGATGTTCGGGTGCTGAAGTTGTGCCGCGGTCTCGGCCTCGTTGCGGAAGCGGCGCTCGAACTGAGGGTCGCCGGCGTAGCGCGGCATGAGCACCTTCACGGCGACCGGACTGCCGTCGAGCTCGCGGCCGCGGAACACCCACGCGAAGCCACCTTGGCCGAGCAGGCCCTCGAGGTCGTAGGGGCCGACGGTGCGGCCGACCAAGTCGGTGGGCGCGGGGGGCGCGTGGGTCACGAGGCCTTTACAAATCGGTGCCGGCCGTCTAAGTTAGTGCGCTCTCAATAATTAGGGAACTGGAACGGATGTACGACAAGACGACGCCGGTCAGGAAGTACGGGCGGCACGAGGGGGATACGGGGTCGGCCCCGGTCCAGATCGCGCTGCTCACCGAGCGGATCAACAGCCTCACCGATCACTTCCGGGTCCACGCCAAGGACTTTCACGGGCAGCGCGGCCTCTTGCGGATGGTGTCGCAGCGCAGACGCCTGCTCGAGTACCTGAAGCGCAACGACCTGGAGCGGTATCGGCAGCTCATCGACGAGCTGGGTCTCCGCCATTAATACCGCTGGCGTCGCGTTGGGCGCCCCGGAAGAGCACCGGGGCGCTTGGCGCATTTCATGGTGCTCTAGACAGGCAATATGGTGAAACACGTCGAACGCAATTTCGCCGGCCGCACCCTGAAGCTCGAGGCGGGACGGCTGGCCAAGCAGGCCGCCGGCTCGTGCCTGCTCCAGTTCGGGGAGACGGTCGTGCTGGCGGCGGTGACGGTGTCGGACAACGTCTCGACCCTCCCGTTCTTTCCCCTGACCGTCGAATATCGCGAGAAGAGCTATGCCGCGGGCAAGATCCCGGGCGGCTTCCTGAAGCGCGAGGGTCGCCCCTCCGACGAGGAGATCCTGTCGGCGCGGGTCACCGACCGCTCGGTCCGCCCGCTCTTTCCGGACGGCTTCAAGAACGAAGTCCAGGTCTTCATCTATGTGCTGTCGGCGGACCAGGAGAACGATGCCGACGTCCTGGGGGTGACCGCGGCGTCCGCGGCGCTGACCATGTCGAAGGTGCCGTGGAACGGCCCCATCGCCGCGGTGCGGGTGGGTCGGGTCGAGGGCGCGTGGATCCTCAACCCGACGTTCCAGCAGCTCGAGTTCTCCGACGTGGACATCGTGGTATCGGGCTCGGTGGACTCGATCGTGATGGTCGAGGGGGGGGCGCTGGAGCTGACCGAGGTCGAGATCGTGAAGGGCCTCGAGGTGGCGCACAAGGGCATCCGCGAGCTGCTGGACGCGGCCAACGAGCTGGTGGCCGAGATGCGGCAGCCCAAGATGGAGTGGACCAAGGTGGAGGCGCCGGTGGAGCTGGTGGCGCGCGTCAAGGCGCTGGCCGAGCCGCGCGTGGCTGAGGCGCTGAACCTGCCGGAGAAGGCGGAGCGGGCGCAGGCGCTCGCGGCCCTGAAGGCCACGATCCAGGACGAGCTGGCGGCCGAGTTCCCCGAGAACGCGAAAGACGTCGCCAACGCCATCGAAGACATCGAGTATCACACGATGCGCAACCAGGTCCTGGCCCACGGCGAGCGGGTGGACGGGCGGGACCTCGACACGGTGCGGCCGATCAGCTGCGAGGTTGGCATGCTGCCGCGGACGCACGGCTCCGCGCTGTTCACGCGCGGCCAGACGCAGGCGCTGGTGTCCGTGACGCTCGGCACGACGCGGGACGAGCAGCGGATCGATTCGATCGACGTCGCGCAAGAGACCACCAAGTCGTTCATGCTGCACTATAACTTTCCGCCGTTTTCGACCGGTGAAGTGAAGCCGATCCGCGGGACCTCACGTCGCGAGGTGGGACACGGGGCGCTGGCCGAGCGGGCGCTGCAGGCGCTGCTCCCACCGTACGACCAGTTTCCCTACACCCTCCGCATCGTGTCCGACATCCTCGAGTCCAACGGCTCGTCGTCCATGGCGACGGTGTGCGGCGGCTCGCTGGCGCTGTTCGATGCCGGCGTGCCGATGACGGCCGCCTGCGCCGGGGTGGCGATGGGGCTCATCAAGGAGGGCGCCCGGGTCGCGGTGCTCACCGACATCCTCGGCACCGAGGATCATCTGGGCGACATGGACTTCAAGGTGGCGGGGACGCGCCAGGGGGTCAGCTCGATCCAGATGGACATCAAGATCGAGGGGCTCGATTTCAAGATCATCAGCCAGGCGCTGGAGAAGGCGAAGCAGGCCCGGCTGCACATCCTCGACATCATGGATCAGGCGATCCCCAAGCCACGCTCGCAGCTGTCCAAGTACGCGCCGCGTATCATCACGATCCAGATCCGTCCCGACAAGATCGGCGACCTCATCGGGCCCAAGGGCAAGACCATCCGCGGCATTCAGGAGCAGACGGGCGCCGAGATCAACGTGGACGACACCGGCCTGGTCACCATCTCCGCGGTGGGCGAAGGGGGCGAGCGGGCGCGCGACATGGTCTCCGCTCTGGTGCAGGAGCCCGAGGTGGGCAAGGTGTACGAGGGCGTGGTGAAGAGCACCACCGCGTTCGGGGCGTTCATCGAGATCCTGCCGGGTGTGGAGGGGCTGCTGCACATCTCGGAGCTGCAGCACGGGCGCACCGAGCGTACCGAGGACGTGGTGAAGAAGGGCGACCACGTGCGGGTGAAGCTGCTCGAGGTGGACGAGCGCGGCCGCATGCGGCTGTCCCGCAAGGCGCTGATGGACAAGCCGGAGGCGGCACCGGCGCGCTCGCACTGATGGAGACGGTCCGGCTCGACCGGGACATCTTCCAGACCACCGCGCCGACCGGTGTGATCGTTTTGTCCGAGCGGGTCGCGAGTGTCCGCTCGGCGGCCGTGGGTATCTGGGTGCGCAGCGCCAGCGCCCACGAGCCCCGCCCCAAGATGGGCGTGTCGCACCTGCTCGAGCACATGGTGTTCAAGGGCACCGAGCGGCGCAGCGCGCAGGAGATCGCGCTGGCGCTCGAGTCGCGCGGCGGCTCGCTCGACGCCTACACCTCGCGCGACACGACCGCGTTCCAGGCCCGCGTGCTGGACAGCGACCTGCCGCGCGCGGTCGACGTGCTCACCGACCTGGTGCGCAATCCGGTGCTCCGCCCAAGCGACCTCGAGCTCGAGCGTAACGTCGTGCTCGAGGAGATCAACACCGTCGAGGACACGCCGGACGATCAGGTGTATGACCTCGTGTATCAGACACTCTGGCCCAAACACTCCTACGGTTATTCGATCCTCGGCACGCGCGATACGGTCGGCGCCTTGTCGACCGACGATCTGAAACAGCTGCACGGGCGCGCGTACTTTCCGGCGAACTGCGTCATTGCGGCCGCGGGGAACCTGACCCACGAGCAGCTGCTGGAACAGATCGCGAAACAGGGCTGGTTCGAACGTGCAACGGGCAACGTGGAACGTGCAACGCCTCCCGTCGTTCCGATCCCCCCGGCAGTTCGCGGCACCGAGGCCCGCCACGCCAAGGACACCGCCCAGACCCACATCGTGTTCGCCACCGACACCGTGCCCTACGCCGACCGGCGCAAATACGCGCTGCTGGTGCTGGGCAACGTCTTCGGGGGCGGCATGTCGAGCCGGCTGTTCCAACGGATTCGGGAGGAGCTGGGGCTGGCGTACGCGATTTACGCGTTCACGAGCTTCTACCGCGAGATGGGCGTGGCAGGGGTATACGTCGGCACGCAGCCCAAGACCGCGGCGCAGGCGGCGGCGGCGATTCGCGCGGAGTACGCCAAGCTGGCGCGCGAGGGGCTCGCCGGCGACGCGCTCGTCGAGGCGAAGCAACAGACCCAGGGCCAGCTGATGCTGTCGCTCGAGAGTCCCAGCGCCCGGATGTATCGTTTGGCGAGCTTTCCCGTCTATGGCGAGCCGTATCGCAGTCTCGACGAAGTCGTAGCGGCGGTCGCGGGGCTCACGGAAAAAGAGATCGCCGATGTGGCGGCTGAATTCTTCGATCCAGAACGTCAAACTGTGGTCTGGCTCGGGAAAGACTAAGAAGCAAAAGACGTAACACAAAGGCGTACCACAAAGACGTCGCGCAAAGACGTCGCGCAGAGACGTTACACCGGAGCCCCCATGATCGTCGGTGTCCCCAGAGAGATCAAAACGGCTGAGAATCGGGTCGCCCTCGTGCCCGCGGGGGTCGAGGCGCTGGTGGGCGACGGGCACACGGTGCTGGTGGAACAGGGGGCGGGGCTCGGCTCGGGGTTCGGCGACGAGACGTATCGCGCGGTCGGGGCTACGCTCGTCCCCAAGGCGGCGGACGTGTGGGCCCGGGCCGAGATGGTGGTCAAGGTGAAGGAGCCAATCGAGCCCGAGTGGCCCTGCATGCGCAAGGGTCAGGTCGTCTTCACCTATTTCCATTTCGCCGCCTCCGAGCCGCTCACCCGCGCGGTGATCAAGTCCGGCATCATCGCGATCGCGTACGAGACGGTGCAGCTCGCGTCGGGAGAGCTGCCGTTGCTCACGCCGATGAGTGAGGTAGCCGGGCGCATGGCGGTGCAGGAGGGGGCCAAGTATCTCGAGAAGGTGTACGGCGGCAGCGGGATACTCCTGGGTGGTGTGCCCGGCGTGCTGCCGGCCGAGGTGCTGATCATCGGCGGCGGAGTGGTGGGCACGAACGCGGCGCGAATGGCGGCCGGACTGGCCGCCCGCGTCACGCTGCTCGATCTCTCGCTCGACCGCCTGCGCTACCTCTCCGATGTGCTTCCTCCCAACGTCGATCTCCTCTACTCGAACCGCCACAACCTGCTGGAGCAGCTGCGCCGGGCCGATCTGGTGATCGGGGCGGTGCTGTTGCCCGGCGCCAAGGCGCCGAAGCTGGTGCGGCGGGAGGACTTGAAACTGATGAAGCCGGGCTCGGTGATCGTGGATGTCGCGGTGGACCAGGGCGGGTGCATCGAGACCAGCAAGCCGACGACGCACGAGAACCCCGTGTACCTGGTGGATGGGATCATTCATTACGCGGTGGCGAACATGCCGGGCGGCGTGCCGCGTACGTCTACCCTGGCGCTCACCAACGCCACGTTCCCTTATGCCAAGCGTCTGGCGCGCGGCGGCTGGAAGCAGGCGTGCCGCGACGACGCGGCGCTGTTCCAGGGATTGAACGTGATCGAGGGGAACGTCGTCTACCCGGCGGTGGCCGAGTCGTTCGGGCTGTCGCTGGTGGACGCGAAGCGACTCGTATGACCACCGTTCTCGCGGTCCTGGCACTGCTGCTGCAGACGCAGGCGACGAATGCCGAGCTGGGCTACCGGTTTGCGCTGCCGAGCGGGTTCACGGCGTTTCCCGAGGCACGCTCGCAGAAGGACATGGTGGACTGCTGGAGCGAGGCGACGCCGGTGTCGGCCCACGGAGCCATGATTCTCTGCGTGCAGCGTATGCGCGGCGTGTTGCCGCGGGAGGCGATGCGGCAGGAGGACGTGCCCACTACCACGCAGCTGGTGAGCTTCAAATGGAAAGAGTTCGACCTCCAGGGCTTGCGCTCGCTGGTCTCGCAGCGAGGCGAGCAGGCGTTCGTGCTGGTGACGCAGGTGCCGCTGCGGCGCGAGGCGGTGCAGCTGTTCTTGAGCGGGCCGGCCGATCAGGAGGCGCGGGGCCAGGCGCTCTTGACCGAGACGCTCGCCTCGCTCGAGGGCGAGAGCAACTGGCTCTCGGCCAGCGAGCGGAGCGGGCGGTTGGGCAATATCGCCGGGTGGTGGATCGGCATTGCCGTGGCGGTGATCGCGGTGCTCGTGTGGCGCAAGCGGCGCCGCGCGGCGTCCCGCTGACGGTCGCGTGAAGCGGCGTCGGGGCGGGCCGGTGGTGCAGGTCCGGCGGCTGCCGCACCACGACGGGTTGCCGCTCCCCAGCCGACAGACCGCCGGCGCCGCCGGGTACGACCTGGCGAGCGCCGAGCCCGACTTCACGCTGCGACCGCTGGAGCGCCGGCTGGTGCGCACCGGGCTGGCGCTGGCGATCCCCACTGGGTACGAGGCCCAAGTTCGGCCCCGCTCGGGGCTGGCGGTGAAGCATGGTCTCACCCTGCCGAACGCTCCCGCGACCATCGACTCGGATTATCGTGGCGAGTTGATGGTCCCGATGATCAATCTGGGCACCGAGCCGGTGGTGGTGGCGCGTGGCACGCGCATCGCGCAGCTCGTGTTTCAGCGGGTGGAGGTGGTGGAGCTGGAGGAGGTGGCGGAGCTGCCGCCGAGCGAGCGGGGTGGGGGAGG
>Ga0209577_10001260_pt1 | contig 25164 bp, 26 predicted proteins | sample GraSoiAngelo_109_FD_185874 | JGI IMG/M metagenome (GOLD analysis project Ga0209577, IMG submission 185874) | Grasslands soil microbial communities from the Angelo Coastal Reserve, California, USA - 14_0903_12_20cm (SPAdes) (version 2) | ecosystem: Environmental > Terrestrial > Soil > Grasslands...
TCGACGACGGGGCGTGCGTCTATTTGCCGCGCCGGACGGTGCTGGAAACGCCGATCTGCTTTTTGTTTATCTCCATTCCGGGTGACGCTCCCGAGATGACCAACCCGCGCAACCTGATCGTGGCGGAGGACGCCAGCGAAGCCAGCATCGTGGAGGATTACGTGTCGCTGGGGAGTGGGGTTTTCTTTTCCAACGCCGTGACGGAGCTGGTAGCGGGCGAGGACGCGGTGATTTCCCACTACCTGATTGAGCGTGAGGACCGGCAGGCCTTTAACGTCTCGACTCTGCGTACTCAGCAGGCGCGCAGTGCCAACGTGAGTTCACATTCGGTACTTCTGGGCGGCGGACTCGTCCGTAACAATGTTCACCCGGTGCTGGCCGGCGAAGGCGGCGAGTGCCTGATCAATGGACTATTCATCGGCAACGGCAGCCAGCATATGGACAATTACATGCTGGTCGAGCACGCCAGCCCGCATTGCAGCAGCCGCCAGTTTTACAACGGGATTCTCGACGGCCACTCTCACGGCGTCTTCCACGGGCGCATCATCGTTCACAAACATGCTCAAAAAACCGATGCGAAGCAAACCAACCGTAACCTGTTGCTCTCTGATGACGCACAAATTGACACCAAGCCCCAACTCGAAATCTACGCCGACGACGTGAAATGCACGCATGGTGCCACCATCGGCCAAGTCGAGGAGAATGCTCTCTTCTATATGCGCTCGCGCGGTATCGAGGAAGCTTCCGCCCGCGGACTGCTGCTGCTCGCCTTTGCCAACGAGTGCCTGGACCGCATGAAGTGCCGACCGGTACGCGATTACCTGCAGGACCTGGTGCAGGGCTGGCTCCCAGGGACCTCTACTCCGGCAGGCGCTGATTCCGCGCGCGCGGGGGAAGGGGCGAGACGCTGGGAGGAAGTTGGATGACCACAGCTGCAAATACAGCATTCCGGCCGCAAACGGCGACCCAGACGGATTTTGACGTGTATAAAGTGCGTGCTGATTTCCCCATCCTGGCGCGAAAGATTCACGGTAAGCCGCTCGTTTATCTCGATAACGCCGCGACCACGCAGAAGCCGCAGCCTGTGATCGACGCCATGGTCCGCTACTACACTGCGGAGAATTCCAATATCCATCGAGGCGTGCACACGCTTTCTGAATTGGCTACGGAAAGCTATGAGCAGTCGCGCGCGACTGTGCAGCGATTTCTAAGCGCCGCTGAAGCGCGAGAAATTATCTTCGTTCGCGGGACGACCGAGGGCATCAATCTGGTAGCGCAGACTTGGGGGCGCGCCAACATCGGACCCGGAGATGAAATTCTCATCTCGGCCATGGAGCACCACTCCAATATCGTGCCGTGGCAGATTCTTTGCGAGCAACAGGGGGCAAATCTGCGCGTTACCCCTGTCAATGACGCCGGCGAGCTTGTGTTGGGCGAATTTGAAAAGCTGCTCGGACCGAAGACGAAGCTGGTCGCCATGGCCCACGTCTCGAACGCCTTGGGCACCGTAAATCCCGTCCGCAAGATCGTGGAAGCCGCGCACCGCTTTAATGCTCGTGTGCTGCTGGACGGAGCCCAGGCGATCCCACACATGGCCGTGGACGTGCGTGCAATTGATTGCGATTTTTACGTCTTCTCCGGCCACAAGGTGTATGCCCCTACGGGTATAGGCATTTTGTACGGCAAAGCCGAACTGCTGGAGGCCATGCCGCCTTATCAGGGCGGCGGCGACATGATTAGCTCCGTCACGTTCGAAAAGACTCTATACAATCGCCTGCCCCACAAATTCGAAGCGGGCACGCCGCACGTTTCGGGCACCATCGGACTAGGCGCCGCGCTCGAGTACGTGAAGTCTATGGGCATCGAGAGTATTGCGCGCCACGAGAAGCAAATCCTCGCTTACGGGACCAAGCGTTTGCGGGAGATTCCCGGGTTGCGCCTGATCGGAACAGCCAGGCAGAAGGAAGGCATTCTCTCCTTCGTGCTCGAGGGCGTTCATCCCCACGACGTTGGCACGATTCTGGATCAGGAAGGCATCGCCATTCGCACCGGACATCACTGCGCGCAGCCGTTGATGGAGCGCTTCGGCGTGCCGGCTACGGCACGCGCGTCTCTGGCGCTCTACAACACCATGGAGGAGATGGACGCGTTGGCGAACGGGCTGCAAAAGGTTCGGGAGGTTTTTGCCTGATGTCGGAACTGCGCGATTTATATCAGGACATCATCCTGGAGCACAGCAAACGTCCGCGGAACTACCGTACGCTGGAAGTTGCGAATCGCAAGGCCGAGGGCTTTAACCCGCTCTGTGGCGACCATTTTACGATTTATGTGGAGGTCGGAGACGGCCAGATCCGCGATATCTCATTTCAAGGCTCCGGTTGCGCCATCTCCAAAGCTTCCGCCTCGATGATGACGCAGGCGGTCAAGGGCAAACGCACCGAGGAGGCCGAGGAGCTGTTTCAGAAGTTCCACCACGTTGTTACGGGAAAGAACGGCACGGAATCGATCGAGCTGGGCAAGCTGGCGGCGTTTGCGGGAGTTTCGGAGTATCCGGTCCGCGTGAAGTGCGCCACCCTGGCATGGCATGCCTTGCGGGCGGCGCTGCGGGGGGATCAGCACGCCGTCTCCACGGAGTAAGAGCGCCAATGCAGAGCAACCTAATTGCGCTAAGCCGCGACTGTGAAGCCACTGAGGTTCCCTATGGTGGCGTGCAAGTACTCCCCGCAGGAACTCATGTGAGAATCATGCAGTCGCTCGGTGGGACCTATACGGTCGCTACCGAACAGGGCTCGATGATGCGCATCGAAGCCAAGAATGCCGACGCGCTGGGACTCGCTTCGGAGCCAAAAGAGGCACAGGCCGCGCCCGGCCAATTCAGCGAAAAACTCGTTTGGGATCACTTGAAAACTGTCTATGATCCCGAAATCCCCGTCAACATCGTCGATCTCGGGCTCATCTATTCCTGCCAGGTCACTCCAGTTGAGGGCGGCGGGAACAAAATCGAAATCAAGATGGCCATGACCGCACCCGGATGCGGCATGGGGGACGTGCTGCGCACCGATATCGAACGCAAATTGTCGCAGTTACCCGAGGTAAAAGAAGTGCACGCTCAGATCGTCTTCGACCCGCCCTGGCATCCGGGCCGCATGTCGGATGCCGCGAAACTGCAATTGGGACTGGATCTCGATACCGCCTCGCCGAACTCGCCTTTTCCCCTATACGGCTCCTGAGGCATCGGGCGAGAACGGCTTGAGCCTTTACAGCGTTTCCTCCGCCGTGGACCGCATCGAATTATCCGCAGGCAAGAGGGTCAGCACGGCCTCTTGAAGTTCGTGGGCGCTTGCTGCATTTGCGGGCCAGTCTACGATACTAACTTTGTAAGAAAATCGATTTGGGGCGCCGGCGGCGTCGGATAGTCCCTCGGCCACGCGCTTGGAGATGCGCTCGGCGACGGTCCGGCTGACGGTGGGCAGGATGGTCCCAAAACAGTGCGGCCGGAGAACATAAAGGGAGTCTTGCGCGCGTAGCTTGCGGGAAATTGCTTTGGCTGCATCGCTGAGCAGAGATATGGCAAATGGCGAGGAGGCGACGTCTTCCGGCAGCAGTACCGTGATCACCAGAACGGAAAAAACCTGGTTGGCAGCCGCGGCTCGGCCATACTCCATGGCCAGACGGTCTTTGAACGAACTCAAATTTGGTATGGCATTCAAGAGTTCTGCACTCGCTTCTATCTTAGTTTCCGCGGCGCGCGATCTCAGGCCGGAGGTTCAGGATCGTACCACCAATCAGTGAGGATCGCCGGTGCGCCTTTTCGACAAAATTCGTCCAGATCAGTTGGACCGGCGCGAGCTGCAGCTAACGAACCCTCCTCGCCTGCTCCACGATTCTAGTCTTGGGCGCCGGACTGGCGCTCCTGATGTACCCGGTGGCGTTCTCTTACTGTCGCTGTAGGGGGCTTCCTTTACCCTTCAGCACACGACCTGCCATGAGCACGGCTTGCAAGTACGCAGAATCAGCGAGTTACGGAAAAGCCGGTGAAGTGTCGACGGGGCGCGTTTTCAATTTAGGCCAGAATGGTCCAAAATGGACCAGGCATCACGATGTAGTCTTTTCGCCTGCACAGTGGCGGGGTTCAAAAGTCGTAGGTGCCGCCAAAAACGATCGTCGCGACCGGCGATCGAGACCCGAATTACTGGTGCGGGCCGGCTAATTCACGGACGATATCCCCTACAAATGCTTTGGCATCGCCGAAGAGCATCAAAGTCCGATCGAGGTAGTAGAGTGGGTTATCAATACCCGCAAAGCCCGGACTCATGCTGCGCTTGATGACCATAACGGTGCGGGCTTTATCGACATCGAGGATCGGCATTCCATAAATGGGACTGCCGGTTTCGTTGCGCGCCGCGGGATTTGTTACATCGTTCGCGCCGATCACCAGCGCCACGTCGGTTTGTGGGAATTCGCCATTGATGACCTCCATATCCAATAGCTTGTCGTAAGGAATATCCGCTTCGGCCAGTAAGACATTCATGTGTCCCGGCATTCGCCCGGCGACGGGGTGGATGCCAAACTTGATGTCGATGCCGCGTTTCGTCAGTGAGTCGTAAAGTTCGCGGACCTTGTGTTGTGCCTGGGCCACGGCCATTCCGTACCCAGGAACAATAACGACTTTGTTGGCTGCGGCGAGAATCGCGGCGGCTTCTTCGGCCGTTGCGCTGTGCACCGGCCGTGCCTCGGCTTGGCTGGCGTCGATGATCTGTTCCTGCCCGAACGCGCCAAACAGCACATTGGAAAACGACCGGTTCATCGCCTTGGACATGTTAACCGAAAGAATGAACCCGGACGCGCCATCGAGGGCACCAGCGATGATCAAGAGTTTGCTATCTAGCACAAAGCCCATCGCAGCAGCGGAGAGTCCCGCGTAGGAGTTCAAAAGGGAGATGACCGTGGGCATATCCGCGCCGCCGATGGGCACGATCATCAGCACTCCGAAAACCAGCGGAATGCCCACGATCACGGGAAAGAGGCTCATCTTTTCCGGATGAAGAACCAGTGCGACGGCCACTGCCACCGCAACCGCCAGCAGCGACAGATTGACGATGTTTTGGCCTTTGTAAGTGATGGGCCGCTGGGGTAGAACTTCTTGCAGCTTGCCGGCGGCCATTAAGCTGCCCGTGAAGGTAAGTGCGCCGAGGATCACTTCGAGCGAAAGCACGGCCATCATGAAGCGTGGAACTGCGGGCGCACGCAGATAAAATTCAGCGGTGCCGACCATAGTGACGCAAAGCGCGCCGAAGGCGTGGCTGAGCGCGGTCCGCTGCGGGACGGCGGTCATGTGCACCATGCCGAGTGGAACGCCGATGATCGAGCCGAGCACCAGCGCCATGGCCACCCACTTGTAGTCCACGATGTCGTGACTGAGCAGCGTGCCGGCAATAGCCAAGACCATTCCCACTTCGCCGGCGCGTACGCCGCGGCGTGCAGTGACCGGCGAACTCATCCATTTCAGGGAAAGAATGAAAAGGGCCGTGGCGATGAGGTAGGTGAACTCGATAACGTTCGCGGCGCCCGGCACGATGTTCATGATTTCTTCGTGCCACTCGCCTTGAACATCCTGAGCATGCGGTCGGTGATCAAAAAGCCGCCGACCACGTTGCTGGTGGCGGCGACGATGGCGATCACTCCCAGCACGGTCGTGAATGCATTTTTGTGTTCTCCTGCCAGAAGGATTGCGCCGACAACGGCGATGGCGTCGAGAGCATTGGTCAGGGACATCAATGGGGTGTGCAGCAGGGGCGTGATGCGCCGAATGAATTCGAAGCCGATAAAGGCCGCTAGCATGAAGACGTAAAGGCTGGTCAGTAGGTCCAGCTTGATCACGGAACCTCCTTGTTCTGGCTCCTAGTTCCGGAGTTGCGGGCTAGCTCCGGGCGGTAAGGGCTGACAACGAGAAAAATTCCCGCACCCTTTTGTTGACCACTTCGCCGCCCTGAGTCAATAACGTTTCGCGGATGATTTCATCGTTGTTGTCGAGCCGAAGCTTTCCGTCTTTGACCAGGTGCAGAAGGAAAGCAGTGATGTTGCGCGCGTACATCTGGCTGGCGTGGTAAGGCACTGAACTGGCGAGGTTGAACCGACCGATAATGGTGACGCCGTACTCGACCACCTCTTCGCCGGGCCGCGTGAGTTCGCAATTTCCGCCACGTTCCGCTGCCAAATCGACGATTACGGAACCGGGCGCCATGCCCTTGACCATATCTGCGGTGACGAGCAGAGGCGATTTCTTGCCGGGAACGACGGCGGCCGTAATGACCACGTCGTTTTCCGCGACTACTTTGCCCAGCAGCTCGCGTTGCCGGCGGTAGAAGTTTTCGTCCTGAGGCTTGGCATACCCGCGAGCATCCTCGGCGTCCTTCGCTTCGATGGGAAGCTCGACGAAACGCCCTCCCAGACTTTGCACCTGCTCCTTGGCCGCAGGCCGCAAGTCGTACGCCGAAGTGACCGCTCCCAGCCGGCGCGCTGTGGCGATGGCTTGCAGACCGGCAACGCCCGCGCCGATGACTAGCACTCGTCCCGGAGTAATCGTCCCGGCAGCGGTCGTAAGCATGGGGAAAATTCGAGGTAGCGTATCTGCGGCAATCAGGACGGCTTTGTAGCCGCAAATGGTGCCCATGGAAGAGAGGGCGTCCATGCTCTGGGCGCGCGTGGTGCGCGGCATCAACTCGACGGCAAAGGAAGTCACGCCTTTCGCCGCGATCTCCTGTAGCGGCCCGAGCGCGCCGAGCGGCCGCAGAAATCCGATAAGTAACTGCCCGTTGTGAAAAAGAGGCACGTCTGCTTGGCCGGTGCTGTCGTTTGAGCCATAACAGAGCACCTGAACCAGGATCTCGGCGGCAGCGAAGAGATCGCTGCGCTTAGGGACCATTTTTGCGCCTTTGGCGACGTACTCAGCGTCGGGATATCCAGCCTGAGCGCCGGCAGCCCCTTCTACGATGACTTCCAGTCCACCCTTGGCGAGCGTTGGAATCGAGCTTGGCACCAGAGCCACTCGTCGTTCCCCGGGAAAAGTTTCCCGTGGGACTCCCAGGATCATGCGATTCCTCCGCTCTTATAAAGTGAATTGCAGTGCAGCAGAATAACAAAACCGACGGGTTACCCCACGCCTCTTTTTTTGCAAGTGTTCTGCGGCACTTTCGCTCCTAGGTTCTGGAAGTGCTAATTCTCAATCGACCGGAGCAACACAATGGCCACGGCGTAACGGAGGCGCGCTGTGAGCGACCCGCTCGGGATGAAAACGTTTTCGCATTGACCGGGTCCTGGAGCGCTCGAAACGGAAACCTGTGCCACTACATTCGAAATAAGAGCAACGGGAAGTTCGGTCGGTTGACGGGTATTTTCTTAAAGAGAGATCTCTCGCTCACGATGTTCGCGCGGCGTGACATCGTTGGTCGCGTCGTTTGTTCCGCCGAAGCAGGTACCTTAAATCTGGCTACGGAATGCCGGCAGCTTTGGAGAGTTCTTCCGGCACATGCGGGCGGGACTCGCGACCGCTCTATACCAAAGCGTATCGCCCCTAACTCCCGATGAGTCGAATTGTCAGGGGCAGGGTCTTTGCCATCTGATCAGGCGATCTTTTTATTCTCGTTGGGTGCTAGTTTCGGAATGATCTCGGGAAACACTATTTGCAAGGCGAACAAGGCGTCTCGTAGGGCATGGACCTCCCCCAGGTCGGTGGGTCTTTCAAGTAGCCGACCGAAAATGGCCGTTTCTGCTGCGGTGATCTTATCGCGCACCGGGGGGTATTCAATCAAAGAATCGAGAACTGTTTGCTGCCAGGGATATTTCAGCCTCGGGTCAAGGGGCGCTTTTCGCATACTCTTCAACCTTCTTTCCGGAGGCTCTCACGCGATCTTCTCGCCGGATTTCGGAGCGGCACCGAACCGGAAGCACCGGGCATAAGGATACACCCCCACGGCGTCGGCGCCCTGTGGAAAACTGCACAAGCGAGTGCCCGCACTGAGGGGCTTGGTCCCATGGGTGCGATAAAGGGAGCCAGTAGCCGCGATTGATTTTGGCGGGTGGGGGCGGGTATAACTGAGCAGCACGACCGCGGAGAGCATAAACAGCAACAAGGCGGAAGACATTATGAACGGCGGAGGATTGTCATGTCATTTCGAAGCATATTGCTGGTCGGCGTATTACTGAGTGCGGCGGCGTTCGCGCAGAACAAGACCACCACAAAAGCGCATGCGAATTTCGTCGACGGCAAAGGAAACAAAGTGGGCACGGCAACGCTGACGGCTACGGCCAAAGGCGTTCGGATCAGTGCGAACTTTATGAATCTTCCGCCGGGCGTGCATGCCATTCATATCCACAACGTGGGTATGTGCCAAGGACCAGCCTGGGCGTCCGCAGGCGGACATTTCAATCCTACGGCAAAGAAGCATGGCAAGGATAATCTCGACGGTCCGCACGCCGGAGATCTTCCCAATTTCACCGTGGATAAGAGCGGGAAAGGCAAGGCGACAATCGTCGCGGATATGGTGACGATGGGCGATGGAGCAAATTCCCTGTTTCATACCGGAGGCACTGCATTGGTGGTTCACGCCGGCCCCGATGATTACAAGACCGATCCCGCCGGCAATTCGGGAGATCGCATCGCCTGCGGAGTGATCGCGAAGTAGCGCGTGGTGCGCAAACGAGGCCCCCCAGTAGGGCTCGATATGAGTCGCTTCGCTCAGACTTCCGTGAACTTTCAGGCGGGGTGGCGCCGGCGGAGGGAAAGCTCGATCTCTTCGAGAGTGCGTCCCTTGGTTTCGGGCACGAGATAATACGAAAATAGCCAGGACGCAATCGCCAGCCATACACCCAAAAAGTCAGGCTCGGCCCCAAGACTTCGACCAGCGTCAAGAAGGTAATCGACACCAAAAAATTGAAGGCCCAGTTCACGCCCGCCGCTGAGCCCTCGGCGATGCCTCGCATTTTCAGCGGATAAATCTCCGCGATGAGCAGCCAGAAAATGGGCCGAGGCTGATGGCGAACGAGGCTACATAGACCATCAGTGTGACTACAGCCAAGCCAGCACTCCTCCGGTGGGCATAAGAAAGACGAACCCGAGGACACCCAGGCTCAATATCATCCCCGCGATTCCAATCAACAGGAGAGGGCGCCGGCCCGCATAGTCGATCAGCCACATGGCCACGATGGTCATCATGACGTTCACCAGGCCGATGCCCGCCGTGGCCAGGATGGCTCCCGAAGCTGTGGAGATTCCCGCCGATTGCACGATCAGCGGCGCATAATAAATGACCGTGTTGATCCCAGTGACCTGCTGAAAGATTGCCAGGCCGATGCCGATCACCAGCGCCATTCGAACGGAAGGATTAAACAAATCAGAGAAGTGACCACGCTCCTCCGCCTCGGCGAGCGTCTTCTGAATCTCCAGCCACTCCGATTCGACGTTTTCTGTGCCGCGAATTCGCGCCAATACCCGGCGCGCAAGATGGGATTGGCCACGTTTGGCAAGCCATCGCGGGCTCTCGGGCATGCGAATCATGGCCAGACCGAGGATAGCGCCGGGCACAAACGCGAGTCCCAGCATCCAGCGCCACCGGCTGCCAGCTCTTGTTGGAAGGTGGAAAGTCCAAATTGCGTGCGAATGAAAATGAGCGCGCCCGAAATAACTCCGGTGTCGTAACCAAAAATAGAAGTCCGCCGAGGGCGGCAGATGCGGCGGCAGCGAGGACGAATCCGGTCGCTTCAGCCTGTACACCAGGGGGGCTAACCGCCAGCTTTGAGGGTGTCTTCGTGCTCATCGTACCGCCACATAAAGTGAGATGTGCCACCCTGCGCGGAAGGCTTGGGGTTGTGCCAGCCGCCTATATCAGCGGCCAGCCGATCGGCTTCCGGCGGACCCCAGGTTCCGCGCGGATAAAAGTAGAGTGGCGTCGTATCGGATCCGAGGATGGGATCGACGATAGCCCAGGCGGCTTCGACGGCATCTTGACGCACGAAGAGAAGCGTATCGCCGCGCATGGCGTCTGTAAGCAAGCGCTCATAGGGCATGAGCTCGGCACTGAGATCCAGTTGGACGGCCGAAAGTTCGACGGGCATCGAAACCATTTCGGCGCCCGGACGCTTGATTTGCGCGCCCAGATTTATGGAAAGATCCGGACCGAGGCGCAAACGGAAGTAATTGTTCTGGTTCGGGAAGCGCCGAAGGGGAGGCTGTTTGAGTTTGACCAACACTTCGGTGGCGGTTACAGCCATGCATTTGCCGGTGCGCAGCAAGAAGGGGACGCCGTCCCAGCGCCAGCAATCCACTTCGAGACGCAATGCGGCAAAGGTTTCTACTTTGGAATTCGGAGCCACGTCGCGAACCTGTCGATACCCTTCAAACTGGCCGCGGACCACGTTTGCCGGCTGGATGGGGGGGATGGTACGAAACACACGAACCTGCTCGTCACGCAGCGATTCGGCGTACATGCTGGTGGGCGGCTCCATGGTGAGAAATCCCACCACCTGAAGGAGATGGTTCTGCACGACATCGCGAATTGCACCGGCTTCCTCGTAGAATTTGCCTCGGCCCGCGACGCCGAAAGACTCCGCCATGGTAATCTGCACGCTCTCCACGTAATTGCGATTCCAGATTGGTTCGAGAAACGTGTTCGCAAAACGGAAGAAGAGCAGATTCTCGACTTCTTCCTTGCCGAGATAGTGGTCGATGCGAAAAATCGAGGATTCGGGAAAAACGGCGTGCAGCGTGGCGTCGAGTTGCTGCGCCGAGGCTAGATCGCGGCCAAAGGGCTTTTCCAGGATCACGCGGGCGTTTTTGGCGCACCCCGAGGCGCCGAGGCCTTCGACGACGGTGGGGAAGAGGCTGGGCGGAATGGCCAGATAGTGAGTGGCAAGCTGTGCCTTGCTCAGGAGCTCGCGAAGCTTCTTGAAAGTATTCGGATCCTGGTAGTCACCGTCGATGTAATTCAGCAACGCGAGCAGTTTGGAGAAGGCGGCCTTGTCTACACCACCGTGCTTCTCGAGACTCTCGCGTGCGTGTTCTCGAAGCTGGTCGAGTGACCAGCCCGCTTTGGCCACCCCGATGACCGGCACATTCAGATTGCCGTGGCGGATCATCTGCTGGAGCGAGGGGAAAATTTGCTTATAAGCAAGATCGCCGGTCGCGCCAAAAAGGACCAAAGCGTCTGAGAGAGCCGCGGCGTTGGGCAAACGGCGCCGCTCGGAAACACCGGCATTCAGGGTCGCGCTCATTACCGACTCTCCTTGGCCTTCCGGGCGAGACCTTCAATTTTTTTGATACATCAGACGACCATGGTTGCTGGGAAACAAGATAATGGGGCTCGGGTTTTCTCAGGACTTCTTCTCGAGATGGCCGCCGAATTCAAAGCGCATGGCCGAGAGCAGTTTATTGCCGAAATCGCTCTCGCCTCGCGAAGTAAATCGCTCATATAGGGCGGCGCTCAAAACCGGCGCCGGAGCGCCTTCTTCAACTGCCGCCAGAATAGTCCACCGCCCTTCGCCAGAATCGGAGACGCGGCCTGAGAAGCCCGCAAGCTTGGCATCTTTTAACATCGCGCTGGCGGTCAGATCCAAAAGCCAGGAGGCGATTACGCTGCCGCGCCGCCAGAGCTCGGTCACATCCGCAAGATTGAAATCGTATTGATAGTGTTCGCGGTCGCGCAGCGGAGCCGTCTCGGCGTCGCTGCGGCTCGTGGATTTGCCTACATTGGCATGCTTCAGAATATTAATCCCTTCCGCATAGGCTGCCATGAGTCCGTACTCGATCCCGTTGTGCACCATCTTCACGAAATGCCCGGCACCTGCGGGGCCGCAGTGGAGGTAGCCCTCTTCGGCGGTACCGCCGATTTTCTCGCGCCCAGGCGTTCGCGGTGCATCTCCCCGTCCGGGAGCCAGGGCTTTGAAGATGGGATCGAGATGCTCGACGACCTCATACGGACCGCCGATCATCTGGCAATAACCGCGTTCTAAGCCCCACACACCGCCGCTCGTGCCCACATCCACGTAGTGAAATCCCCGCTGCTGCAGTTGCTTGGAACGCCGGATATCATCAATGTAGTAAGAATTTCCGCCGTCGATCAGGATGTCCCCTCGCTGCAATTTTGGCGCGAGTTGTTCGATGGTGGCATCAACACCGCCTGCCGGCACCATCATCCAGATTGCCCGCGGCGGCGTTATTTTCAAGACAAGCTCTTCGGGTGATGCCGTTCCCGTGCCTCCCTCGTCTGTCACTTTCTTGATATTTTCCGGGTGCCTGTCGAAAACGACGCACTGATGCTTGGCCCTCTGTAGGCGGCGGCTCATGTTCCCGCCCATTCTGCCGAGGCCGATCATTCCGATCTGCATGTTTGGGTTGCTCCTCGTGGGGGATTTTCCGATCTCGGGTTGTCGCTATCGAGCCTGCACCGTGAGGCAGTTTGCTTTTCAGAATTACGATCGCGACATCGGTAAAGATGTCGGAGGTTCGCCGCTGCCCATTCCCTGGGCAAGAATCAACTGCCGCGCCACAGCGCGCATGGCTGGCAAGCGCCGGGCAAAGATGGTGCCGCCGGCGAGGCAAGTAACTCCGCCGATCGCCACCGTCCATGGCGCACCGATTCTGGCCGCAACAGCGCCCCCAAGCAGAGCGCCAATAGGGCCCATTCCGATAAACATCATAGAGTAAAGCGACATTACGCGCCCGCGGAGACGGTCGGGAACCATGACTTGTAAAAGCGTGTTGGTGGCGCCCATCTGTACCATCATCCCGAATCCGGTGGGAACGAGGAATGCGAGCGAGAGCCACAGGTGCCGCGACAAAGAAAACAGAATGAGGCTCGTGCCAAATCCGGTTGCAGCCATCCAAACCCACTTTCCGAGCCCGCTGGTGCTGGGTTTAGAGGCGAGCATCAAGGCCCCGAGCAGCGCACCGACTCCGGTCGCGCCCATCAGCATGCCCAACTGACGCGCTCCGCCATGCAGAATTCGGCCTGCGAAGATCGGCATCAACACTGTATAAGGCATCGCCGCCAAGCTGACGAAGCCAATCAGGAGCAGTAGAGCCCGAACCGGAGCTGTATGGCGCGCGAAGCGGAAGCCTTCGACCATATTTTCCAGAGGCGAGCCCTTCTTCTGGAGGGCCGCCTGCTTCGTGAGCCGCATCAAGAGCAGTCCGGTAATCACAGCGATATAGCTGATACCGTTAGCGAAGAAACACCAGCCTTCGCCTACCGAAGCCACCAGGATGCCGGCGATGGCCGGTCCGATGATGCGCGCGCTATTGAACATCGAAGAGTTCAGCGCGATGGCGTTCAGCAAATCGTCGCGGCCCACCATGTCGATCAGGAAGGCCTGGCGAGCGGGAATATCAAAGGCGTTCACCACACCTAGCAAGGACGCCAGAACCATGATTTCCCAGACGCGAATCCATCCGCCGAGCGTGAGCGTGGCCAGGGTAAGCGCCAGCACCATGGACGCCGTTTGGGTTGCGATGACGATCCGATGGCGGTTCCACCGGTCGGCCACGATGCCGGCTACCGGCGCCAACAGGAAAATGGGAATCTGGCTGACGAAGGCAACGGTTCCCAGCAGCAGTGAAGACCCCGTCAGCCGATAGACCAGCCAGTCCTGGGCAATGTTCTGCATCCAGGTGCCCACCAGGGAAATGAGCTGGCCGCCGAAGAAGAGCTGAAAATCTCGATGCCGCAATGCTCGGAGTGTCCGCAGGCCTATGCGAGCTCTTTGTTGGTCTGTGCTGCGTTCTTCACGCAAGTCGGATGAAGTTGCCGTTTCCGCTTCCGCCATAACTTCCTTTTTGATGCAATGATATTGTAGCTTAGGCGCATTGCTGTTTATTGCTGGTATCGCCTGTCTTGTGACAAGAGGACAGAATTTCTGCTCGATTTGGCCTTCGACCAACGGGCAGAGTCCAATCGAAGATTGGCCGACGGTTCGATGAAGGATTCCACAGCTTCGCTATGGCGCACGTCGGCGGCTCAGTTGCGCCGCGGCGCCCTCTGGACGCTTTTCGCGTTGGTTCTCATCGTTCCGAAGGTGAAGCGATTGCGTCGGCACAGGAGAGAGTGGAATTTCGCTCGGATCATCGCGGTGTGCGCAGGTGCGGCTATGCTGGGACTTGGCATCGCGCGAGGGCAGGCGCCGACGCTGCTCGTGGCGGGAGCTATGATCCTATCACTTGCGCTGCTTTTGAATCCGGCGCCCCCAGAAATTTCCGTCGATGCGCGGGCACGGGAACTGGGGGCATTGATCGTGGTAGATGGTGGCCGCTACATCGATACCGAGGGAAGCCGGCACCGGGCGAAGCTCTTCATCGGTTCCGATCGGCTGTGGGCTCTCGATGCTGCCCTGTACGTTTTGCTAGAAGTACGGCTGCAACAAATTCGGGCTGTATTCGTTGAACAGGCGGGCGCAGGCTGGAGCTTTCGAGTGGATTGCCAACAGACGAAATCGGAATTTATCTACGAGGGCTGCTTTGCGGAACACCTGGCGCGGGTGGCCGACGCCACTGTCCGTAGCCGCCTCCATCGCGAGCTATCGGTCTTGCGCTAATCTGCGACCGGCTTCGGGCATGGGCGGATATGGTATGGTTATCAGCCAGTTCTGTTTGCCTCCGCCTGTCGAGATCTATTCCTGAGACGCTAATTTCAGTCGACTCAGGGAGTTTGTGTGAGAAGCGCACCTCAATTTCATCGTCTTGATATCCCAGCAATTTTATTGGGCGTGTTCGTGATGGCCATCAGCCCATCGATCAGGGCGCAGGTTATCGCACCTGACGGACCGGCCTCAGAGGGTACCGCATCGGTTTCATCCGCCGCCAGTGCGGATAGTTCCTCGGCTTCGCAAGGCGAAACTCAGGCGCAGCAAGGCATCCTCAATCCGAGTCGAACGGGCCGCGGCTCTTGCGATCTGGTGTCTGGGCCTTTAACGTGCCTTAGCGACATATGGCGCGATCAAGCAGGGATCTGGACCGCGCCTATCCGGCTTCGCGCGCGGAAACTGCTTTGGCTGGTCCCTTTTGCGGCGGCGACGACGTTGGCATTTGAGTATGACGTGCGGGCCATGAGGGCGCTGGGCCCGTCGACTACTCGGGTCCGCGTGAGCAATGACTTTACGCACCTAGGCTCCGGCTACGTGTTGGCTGGAGCCGCTGGCGCCACCTACTTGTTTGGTACGTTGGAGCACAAGGATGGGCCGCGCGAGGCGGGCATGTTGTCATTGGAAGCAGTCGCGGATGCCACCTTGGTCGTGGAAGGCCTTAAGCTGGTGTCGAATCGACAGCGCCCGTATGTGCCTCCCGGCACGGGGACGTTCTGGCCCGACCACCCTGACGTCTACACTCTTAGCAGTTCGTTTCCTTCGGGCCATGCTGCCGCCACGTGGGCCTTGGCGCGTGTGACGGTTGAAGAGACTCCGGGCCATCCTTGGTTGCATGTTCTGATGTACGGTTTGGCGACGGGCGTCGCTATCGGGCGAGTGACGGGCGAGAACCACTTCCCTTCCGACGCTTTGCTGGGATCCGTGATCGGCTATACGGTTGGCGGATACGTTTACCACCACCGCTCCGCCTTCTATAAACCGAGAACAAAATCGGTGCGCATCGAGCCGCTTTACAACCCGGCCACCGCTTCTTACGGCGTATCGGTCGCCATCGGTCCGTAGCCGCCGTTCCGGATGTACGTAGCGATCGAAGATGGCCCTGTGGTTGGGGCAGATAATTTAGCGGATGTATTCGCCAGCCAAGCGCCAGAAATCGTTTGCGTAGTAATGCGAAATCACATTCCCGAACAGATGGCAGATTCCGTGGCACTCGGGAATTTCGCCGTAGAGTTTTTTCCCTCTGGCGAAAACCTTGGCCAGCGAACCTTCGCGTAGCAAATTGCCTCCGATTTTCCGGAGCGGTTCGCAGGGGTAGAAAACGTCGCCATTCGGGTATACACGCGGGAACATGGTGGGGAAGCACTGAAAATCGCCGAATCGCAAGAGGGTCTCGATGGTGCGTGGCGTTCCATTGATGGGCTGAATATTTTGCCTGCGTCTCTCGATGATCTTTCGAACCAGCTCGAGATAGCGCTGATTTTCGATCAACCGAAGATTAGGCAGTTTTTCGTTGAGCGCGGTTTGTGTCGCAAAGACAAAGCCTTGCTCGCCGGACCAATCTAGAATGCGCTCGATTTCACCGATGTTCCATTCTTCGATCACCGTGCTGATCGTGATGGTTCGCGAATGGGGCATGCGCGATTTGGCCAGCGCGATATTCTCCATTACTTTCGGCAACGCCGCAGGCTTGGACAACGGGTTTGTCGGATCCATGGTCAGCGCGTCAAGGCTGACCACCAGGCCGGTCAGGTTTTCGAAGAGGCTGGAACGGCGGTCGAGCAGAGTTCCGTTGGTGATGAGCATGACCGAACGAAACCGCAGAAGCCGGCGGGCCGCGGCGATCAGCTCCTCCATGTCGGTGCGCAGGGTGGGCTCGCCCCCCGTGAATACAATGGAGTCGGTCTCGCGGCGAATGACGCGCAGAAGGCGCAGCGTTTCGCTGGTGCTCAGCTCTTCGCTAAAGACGTCCGGCTCCTTCTGAGTGCAGTAACTGCAGGCCAGATTGCACTTATGCGTGGCATAAAAAATGACAGCGTAGGGTGCGACGATGTTGGTCCGCAGGATTTGGCGACGATAGAGGTCGATGAAATAGAGCCGGAAGTTCTTGAGCGCGAGCGGCGCCTGGGTGATCAGGCCGGCGATCAACTTACGCGTCGAGACGGTGCGGTTGGATTCCATCGATGGCGCAAACGAGTTTGCGCCATCTACTCGGTAAAGACAATGCCCACGCCGACCTGATCTTTCTCGGGCCCGGGTTCGATGCGCACGACGTAACCGCGCAAAGCACGGTCGCTGTGATCCCCGTTGCCGGGATTTTCGATGGTGACCTGAAGTTCCGATTGCAGTTTAGGACTGTGATCCAGGTAGATGAGCGCGCCGTGCAAACTAAGGTCGCGGATCACGGTTTCTTGTTCGAAAGCTTTCCCCTCTTGGGTGAGGCCGGTGACCCGCGCTCGGAAATGCGTCTCTCGCCGCAGGCCGTCTCGCACCGCAGGAATCACCACCTCGGTCTCTTCTTCTCCGAGTGTCATGACCATGCCCTCGGTGGCGGCCCAGGTATTCTCAAATTCTCCACGCGCATCGCGCAGAATCCCGTCTACGGCTTTATCCGAGGAGTCCGGGTCGTGATGAAAAAGAACCAGGTTTCGCACGCCGGCTGCTTCCGCGATGCGCACGCCTTCACGCCAACTCGAGTGGCCCCATCCCCGGTGATGTTCCAGTTGCTCAGGAGTGTACTGAGCGTCGTTAATGAAGATATCCGCACCCTCGGCCAGGCGCCTTAGATTGCGTTCGTATTCCAAATTTCCGGGCTCATTGTCGGTGGCGTAGACGATCGTGCCAACGGGCGTTTCGATTCGATACCCCAGGCAGCCCTGAGGATGGTTGAGCCAGCAAGTGCTGACACGATTTTTTCCGATAGCAAAGCTATCCCCGCCGGCGACGTCAGTGAAATCGCGAACTGCCGACATCGCCTGGAGGTCCACTGGGAAGTAAGGATGGGCCATCTGCGCTTCAAAGACGCGCTTCAGGCTGTCACGTCCGATAAATTCGGATCGAAAACTGTAGAAGCGAAATTTATTTTGTGGCGAATAAAGCGGTGCAAAGAATGGAATGCCCTGAATATGATCCCAGTGGTAGTGCGTCACGAGGATCGAGGCCTCAACAGTCTTATCCGACGCGGCCGCCAGCCGATTACCAAGAATCCGCAAACCGGTGCCGCAATCGAGGATCAAGCGGTCGCCATCCGGCGTGATCAACTCGAGACAAGGCGTGTTTCCCCCATAGCGCCAAGTGGCCCGGTCCACCGTCGGAGTCGATCCACGCACGCCCCAGAAGCTGAGTTTGGCTACTTCTTTTGCCATCGTTCGAGGAAGCTCGGGATCGCGCTGCTAGGTTCTTATTATGCTACGCCTTGGCCGGAAACCCTTCGCAAACACAAGATTAATGGATACTAAGCGCCGGTTTGCGGGGAAGTCAAATGGCTTTCGGTCGGCGGTTGCCTAGAACGCGATAGACCCAAATCGGGCCGGCGCGTGCTCGCGCGCCAAAGGCACATCCGGTACACACCCCGCAGGTGTGAAGTAGAATGGCTTTCATGCACGTGCACCGCCGCGAGGGTACGCATGCACACGAAAAGCTCGCCCCCGGATTTCTTTCTGGAGCACTGCTGGCCACGCTCACGCTGGTAGCGGCGGAATTCCTCGGTGGCTACCTTGGTCATTCCATCGCTCTGGTGAGCGATGCCGTTCATAACCTTTCGGATATCCCGACTATCCTGATCTCTTGGATCGCGGCGCATTGGGTTGAGCGTCCCGCCGATGCGGAGAGGACGTTCGGTTATCGCCGTGCTGGCATTCTCGCGGCCTTCACGAATGCCCTCTTGCTCATGTTTGTGGCGCTGGCTTTGTTCTGGGAGGCTTTCGATCGGTTTCGACATCCTGTCGCGGTACATGAGCAATGGATGATCGGTCTAGCAGTTTTCGCGCTGGCTATTAATGGCGGAATTACTCTGGGCCTGGTGCGCGGCCGCAGGGACCTCAACTTGCGCGCGCTGCTGGTACATAACTTTGGGGACGCCCTCTCCAACATCGGCATTCTCGCAGGCGCTTTTGCCATCCGCGTAAGTGGCGCACAGTGGCTCGATCCGGCACTTGGGTTGCTCATTGCAGGTTTTGTTTTGTGGTCCATTATCGGAATCCTGCGCGAATCGGCACATATTTTGCTTGAAGGATTGCCCCGACAAATGCGTCTTCCCGATGTGGCCCATGCGATTTTGGAGATCCCCGGGGTACAGGAAGTCCACGATATCCATATCTGGACCCTGGGCGCCGGAGATCACGCGCTTTCTTGCCACGTTCGCATTCCCGATATGCACATGGAGGAAAGCGAGAAAATTTTGGCCGAGGTGTGCGCGCGGCTTTCGCAGGCGTTCGGCATTCACCACACCACCGTCCAGTTTGAGCGCGCCGGCTTGCCTGAGACAGGTTTCTACATGCCGGAACCCTTCCATTCCAGCAAGAGCTGAGCTCGGTCTCAAATATTCTTAAACTGATGGGAAAGAGCTAATTGGGAATCGAGACTGATGTGCCGTTGGCATCATTCATCTGCCGGGTCGCCTCTTTATCCAACTCGCTGACGGGAAATGAGTGCCGGATGCCCTCGTTCGTGATGTAGGTAAGTTGGCCACTCCTGACGGTAAAAGCCACCCCCAGCAGGACCTGGCCGTCCCCGCGCACCAGAATCAACTGCCCCAACTCCGGCGGCGGGGCTGGAGCTTGAGGCGTTGTAGATTCTCGCGGGGCGGGTTCGGCCGGAGGCGTTGCCGGTTGCGGCTGAGGCGGTGCAGTCATAACGAATATCGGTTGCTGTCCCGCTTCGGAGATCCCGGCTTCGGACGGGTAGTACAAGGGCAGCGGATCAAAGAAGATGGGCGCGAAAAATGGGAAAGAGCCATGGTCTGTGAAGACGAATCGTTGTGGAAGTCCGCGGCTGACAGCCGCCAGATGCGGAAAGTCGAAGCCCAGGCCTGGCACGCCGCTGATAGGAGTGAAACTGGGATTCAGTGGAGTTGCTCGGGCCGGAGGAAATGCGACGGGAGGAAAGAAGAAGCCTCGCCTGAATCCGTTGGCGCGTCCCGGCCGCGACGTTCCGCGGATCTGCCCCGAGAATCCACGCATCGGCGCCGAAAGACCGCGCATGGGCGCTGAGAAGCCACGGCCCTGGGCCGAGGCCGATATCGCAACGCCGAAGCTCAGCGTTATCACGAATCCCAGTCTGTATATCGCTTTTGCCATTGACCGCTGAAGCCTCCCCTAATAGAGAGAGATGATCTCATGAGTCCCTTGGTTGCAAGCTCCGCTTGCGCTGGGGCGCCAGCGGAACTCCCCCTTCGTCCTCTTCTGTGCTATACGTATCCCTCGTGCGATCCGGAAAAACCAGTACTGAGTACGTTGCTCCCGATTCCGGTTTCGAAACGAAGCAAGGAGAGGAGAACAACAAGAATCCGTCCAGTTTCTGCCCGGTGTGCTCGGCTCGGCTGGAGGCTCATAAGTGCAAGTTGCGCTGCCCCACATGCGGCTATTATATGTCTTGTTCAGACTATTATTGAACTAGCGAAATTGAGATGGCGACCCGATGGCGCCCGGCCAATGCTTTGAGCGGCTCGAGCCGCTTCGAACCCAACCAAAGGAGATCGAATCGTGGCACTCAAAATGAATGTGCGCGAAGTGGATGGCATCGCTGTGGTGGGGCTTGACGGGCGTGTTGTTCTCGGCGATGAGAGCAACGCCCTGCGTGAACAAGTAAAGAAAATGCTGGCCTCCGGCCAGAAGAAGATCGTCTTGGATATGAGTAACGTGAGCTATATCGATAGCGCGGGACTTGGCACCCTGGTCGCGGCGCATCATAGTGCCCGAACTCAAGGCGCATCGCTCAAGCTCTCGAATCTCGGAAAGAAGTTCCAGGAAATTCTGCAGGTAACGAAGCTGCTGACCGTTTTTGATGTTTATCCCTCGGAGTCGGCGGCCATCAGCAGCTTCGGCCATTAGGTGACGAGCTTAGTCGAACCTGTAGAGCGTGAGGCCGCTCAGCAGTTTGGGATAAAAATCTGTCGATTTCTGAGGCAGGACTTCGTCGGCCAGTGCGATCGCCATCACTTGGTTGACGCCCACCGGATTCAGCAAGAAGCAGACCTGCGCGCGTTTTCGGTCCACCGCATTCACAGCCGCGCCAATCTCTCGCTCATAACTGACGTTTTGCTCGGCGGTGACTGCCGCAGGTGCGACGCCCAGGCCCTGCTCGAGCAAGACTCTGTGCAACAAAACGACGTCGAGTTTGCGCTGCGCCGCGGATAGATTGGGCATGAGTTTCTGTAAATCGGCGTCGCGCCGAAGACGAAGCAGTGTGAAGCTGTCGCCGGCGTACATCCCGAAAGCCCTTCCGACGTCAGCGCTCTCCAGCAGATCGCGTTGGAATCGTTCGTAGGCCGCTACACGGGCAGCCTCGCTGCCGAACGTGTAGTCTTCTTGATCGAAGGCGGAGGATATTTTCTTGCGAAACGAATCCAAATCGAATGGGCGGAGATTTGCCACCAGCCGGTGGGTCGGCAAGATCACTAGTCCTTCACCGTGCGTATTGAAAAACGTCATCATGGCCTTTTCGTAAGGAGCATTGCCGTCGGCGTCGGCCCCCTTCTGGCGGCACTCGTCACGGTATGCGAGCGCCGTCTCATAGCGATGATGCCCGTCGGCAATTACCAGTTTTTGCGGCGTCATTGCGTGCACGATATCGGCGATAATGTGGGGATCGAAGACTGGCCAAATACGGTGCGCCACACCGTATTCGTCCTGGGCCTCGTCGGGACGAGAACGCGCCGCAATCTCATCAAGCAGGCCATCGATGTGCCGTTGCGGATCAGAATAAAGCATAAAAAGCTGTCCAGTATGCGTGCGGGTATGGCGCAGAAGTTCCAGGCGATCGGCCTTTGGCCCGGTGTGCGTCAACTCGTGCCGAAAAATGACGTGAGCGGCATAATCCTCCACGCGGCCCAACGCAATGAACCCTTTGCGCGTGCGCCGTTCCGTTTTCCCCGGCACGGCATACTCCTGGAAATAAACGTAAATTCCGGACCGGGAATCGCGCACCAGCACGCCATCGCGGATCCATTGCTGGAGGGCCTTTTCGGCTCGTGTGTAGACGTTATCTGCCGCGGAGTCCTTTGGCGAAGACTGGCCTTTCTCCACGGCGATGAGGTTGTAGGGACTTAGCGTGGCATAGCGTTCCTGCATCGCTGCCGTGATCTTGTCATAGGGCTGCGTGACGGCGTCGGCGAGCTCCACTCGCGCGAGATTGTAGCGGTACGCCTGAAAAGGAAAAATCTCTGCCATGAACTGCGATTGCCTCCCGGTCGGGCGAAAAGGAGTGATATTAGCAGCCCCTCCACCGCATGCAAAGAAACTCCGGCGCATTTGAAGAGCGGCTCCTGTGTCTGTTCGACTAAAATAGTGATTTGCTTTTTATGCACACGGCTTCGAATCCTAATCCGGCGCCGTTTGCGGACGTTCGCGTCCTCATCTTTGATCTTGATGGCACGCTCATCGACTCCGGAGTTGACCTTGCGCTCTCGGTGAATGCCGCCCTCAAAGAGATGGGCCACGCGCCCCTGCCGCACGATCAGATTTTCGGTTACGTGGGGCAGGGAGCATCGCGCCTGATCGAACAGGCGCTCGGGCCCGGCGCCAACCGAGAAGAATGCGAACACGCGTTGGCGTTTTTTCTCTCTTACTATCGCGAACACATGCTGGACAATACGGTGACTTACCCAGGAGTGCGTGAGGGCCTGGCTGTCTTGGACGGCATGCCCATGGCTGTCCTTACCAACAAACCTGTCGGTTTCAGCCGCCAGATTCTTGAGGGTTTGAGATTAGCATCCTACTTCCGTTACATTTACGGTGGCAATAGCTTCGAGACCAAAAAACCTAACCCAGCGGGAATGGGTGTTTTGCTGCGTGATTTCGGCGCCGCGCCCAAGCAAGCCATGCTCGTAGGGGATTCCGAGGTGGACGTGCAGACGGCGCGCAACGCTGGCACCTGGTGTTGTTGTGTGACCTACGGCATCGGCAACGCCAAGCTCGCAAATTATCCGCCTGATCTGCTCGTCCATAGCCTCACAGAACTCGCTGCGCACCTCGACCGGCAAGCTGCCCATCCGCGGCGGCGCTAATTACCGCTTAGGACCGATTGGTTAGCCGGCTGCGTGGTGATGGTCTGCGCTGTCCCGGCATTCTTATGCCGTGGGGGTTCACCTTGCAATGGCAGAATAAGGATCGATAAATAAAACGCCTGCGGCGAAAAACAGAGGACGGGTCCCTACTACACGCCTGGCGGCCATGGTTTCGTTTCGGGCCTTTCTTCCCGTGGGCTTCCGAGAAGGCCCCGACTCCTTGTGCTCTGCGTCGGAGAGGGCCGTCCGAATTGCACCTGAGGTTAAAATTCGGGGATCGAGAGCGCTCAACTGGTGTGAAGGACAAATTAGGTGCGGGTGGCGGACCTATTCGGCCCGGCCATGGCATGCTGTACGCATTGGCAGCGCACGCGCAAAAAGCAGATACCCAAGGGCAGCTGCACGGCGAGATTTCCTGGCGGCGGTTTGATTTTTTCGCTAGTCTTCCATAAGGTAAGACGTTGGCCAGCAGTATGAAGTAACCGGGAGATGAAGGGACTGGCCGGTATTCGGAACACGACTATGGCTTCGAATCATCGTCAACAGAAATACGTCGTAGGACCGGCCATTCTTGCTAGCGCCGGGTTGCTCGTCCTTGGTGCCGCATTGACTGCGGCGGTGCAAGAGCGGCATCCCGCTCGCTCGGCTGCAGCGAACAAACAACCGGCGCGCGACGCCGCCGTTCCCTTCAATCCCGGTGAGCGTCTCTCATTTCGAGTGATTTGGTCCAAATTCTCTGTAAATGCGGCCACCATCCAACTTGCCGTTGTCGAGCGGCGCGATTTTTTTGGCCGACTGGCCTGGCACTTCCGCGCTCTGGCTCAGACGATTGATACAATGCACATCCTCTATCCGCTCGACGATCAGTTGGATTCCTACACCGATGCGGCACAGCTCAACTCAATTCAATACGAGATGTACCTGCACGAGCAGGGCAAACAGCAGAACAGTTCGTGGAGATTGATCAGCGACGGCTCTGCGGCCCCCGCCAACGTCACCGCGGCCCGCGTGTCGCCAGGCACACGTGATCCGATCGGTCTGCTTTACATGCTCCGAGCCGCCGATTGGAAGAGTGTGCCGCAGCTGCGCGCGCCCGTTTTCGACGGAAAGAACCTGTACGATGTGGTCGCTCATCTGGAATCCCCCTCTGAGCAGGCAACCGTCCCCGCCGGGCAGTTTTCCGCCTCTAAGATCAGTGTGCGTGTTTACGATCACGGCCAGGAACTCACCAGCACACACTTCACCGTCTGGCTGGCCCAGGACACCACGCGTACACCTGTGCTGGTGGAGACGGAGTTGCCGATCGGTACGGCGCGTTTGGAAATGACAGCGAAGAACTGATCAGGGTTTGGAAGTCTTTACGGGGACGGTTACGGGCGCTTTTGTCGGAGCCTTTGCAGTGCCGCCCTCATCGGCAACCGGCGTCCAATTCTCGGGTGGAAAAGCCACGTGCCAGAAGTGCGGCGCGGGTTTGGTAAATTCAAGGCCCACTTGCGTCTGACCCTGCACCGTCGGGCCGATATAGACTACTTTGCACGATTGCTTCTCCGGATTCGAAGCGCTTTTCAATTCCATCTGCTGACCCTGCGAAACCTTAGCCGCTAACGTGATCAGCGCGCCGTGCGCATTGACCACCAGCGTTTTGGTCTCTTCCGTGAATTTCCCCTTCGGGCCTTCACCGGTGATGCTGACCGGAACACTCAGGATTACGCGCTGGCTGCGGCGTCGATTGGCGTCTGGGCCGGCGTTGGACCAAGTGTTCACGAATCCAAAGCTAGGCGAGCGCGCGCACGGGCGCAAGAGTAAGAAAGCCCATCATTTCCTATGACTAACTGGATCGCTGCCACAGTGCGCGAACACCGCCAGAAATTCGAACCGTCTTCTAGTAACATTCCCAGAGTGCCGTTCTTCAAGGGAATCTAGCCCCAGTTTACGAAATATAGCGAGGGATTTGCACGAAAGCCGCATCAGAGCTTGTTTTGCGAGGCCTCGGCTTGTATAGCCTAAATTGACGTAATCAGGTGCGCCGGTGGCGATCCAGGGCGAGGAGGCGAAAAAGCGCCTGCTGCGTGTCATCCATTTCCGTGAGGGTGGTCTTCACGTGGGGCCGCCCTGGCGAGCCGGGCTTGCCCGCGGGCGGGAACACATTGGTCACTTCTTGGATTCCGTTGAGAGCCTTGAATAGCGCCTGCAGGCTCAGGGATAAACCGTTCTGCGCCGCCCGGCGCTGGAGCAGACTTCCCAAAATTAATGCCAACACACAGTAGAAGGCATGGACCCGGATCTTGGAATCGGTCCAGTGGAACATGGGC
>Ga0209577_10001261_pt1 | contig 25159 bp, 28 predicted proteins | sample GraSoiAngelo_109_FD_185874 | JGI IMG/M metagenome (GOLD analysis project Ga0209577, IMG submission 185874) | Grasslands soil microbial communities from the Angelo Coastal Reserve, California, USA - 14_0903_12_20cm (SPAdes) (version 2) | ecosystem: Environmental > Terrestrial > Soil > Grasslands...
TCCGCCTCCAGGCACAGGTAGCTCCACGCCGGGCCGCGGAAGATGCGCTCCATCTCCTGCTCGTAGATCGCCGCGTCGTGGTACAGCCAGAACGGCACGCGCGAATAGTCGTTGCGCGGCCAGGCGATGTCAGGGTTCATGATGTGCTCCCAACCAGCAGATGATACAGCCGGTGCGCGGGCGCTTCGGCGTCGCGCCGGGCGAGCAGAGTGCCGCCGGCGACACGATCATTTCTTGAAGCCGAGAATTCCGGCAGCCGAGGAGCGCGGATCGCGTCGGCCGGAACGTCCTTCATCCACCAGCGTGAAAAAGTCGAACAAGGCGCGATTGAAGGCGTCCGGCTCCTCGATATTGATGGTGTGCCCGGAGCGCGGCAGGACCGCCAGCCCGGCGGTCGCGATGCTGCGCTTCATGAGCAGTGCCGGCTCGAGGCACGGCTCATCCTCGTCGCCGGTGATGATCAGCGTCGGCACGTCGATTCTCTTCATGTCGTCGACCAGCTCCCACAGCGAGGGGCGGCGCATCTGCACGCCGCGCATGGTGAGCGCCTGGCCTTTGGGCGAATGCTCGAGGAGCTGGCGGGCGAACTCGGCCCAGCCGCGCGGATCCTTGTTCTGGAACTGCACCCGCGTGGGTCCGAGCGCGTATTTGTTCGCCGCTTCGGCCCAGTTAGACTCGAAGGCAGACGCGGCCGCCTCGCACTCGGCCCGGAACTTCTCTTTCTTGTCGGGCTCAGCGCCGTAGCCGCAGCCCGCGATCACCAGCGAGCGAGCGCGTTCGGGGTAGGTGATCGCGGCGTGCAAGGCTGCGAAACCGCCCATCGACAGTCCGACGATATGCGTGCGGTCGAGCTTGAGATGATCCATCACCGCGATGACGTCGTCGCACGCGCGGGCCTGGGAATAGCGCGCCGGGTCCTCCGGCACGTCGGAGGGCGGAAAGCCGCGCGCGTTAAACGCGATGCAGCGAAAATAGCGCGCGAAAAAACGCATCTGCGGCTCCCAGCTGCGATAGTCGCCCGCGAATTCATGGATGAACACCAGCGGCGTGCCGCTGCCCGCCGCCTCGTAATAGAGCTTGACGCCGTCCTTGGCGGTGGCGTGGGGCATGGGATTCTCCTAGGGTAGGACCGCCGTGAGATCGATCTCGACGCGGCAGCCGGGCACCAGAAGTCCGCTCACCTGCACGGTGGTGCGCGGCGGCGGCGAGGGAAAGAACTCTTTCCACACCTGGTCGAAGTAATGGAAGTCATTCAGGTCGATGAGAAACACCTGCGACTTGACGCAATCCTTCAGGTCGCAGCCAGCGGCCTTGAAAGCGCTCCTCAGCTCATTAAGGACATAGCGCGTCTGCTTCTGGATATCGGAGCCGTAGTAGGGGAAAGCGGGATCCTGGCGCGCTGCCGGCGCCACACCGCCGCGTGGCTCCGCGGCAATCTGCCCGGCGGCGTACAGCGTCTCGCCGGCGAGAATCGCCTCGGAATGCCTGCCCCGGCGCGCCACGCCGGGCAACACGGCGGTGAGATCGATCTCGATGCGGCAGCCTGGCACGAGCAGCCCGCTCACCTGCACCGTGGTGCGCGGCGGCGGCGAAGGGAAGAACTCTTTCCACACCTCGTCGAATGGGGGGAAGTCGCTCAGATCGGTGACAAACACCTGCGACTTCACGACGTCTTCGAGGTCGCAGCCGGCTGCCTCCAGGACGCTGCGAATGTTATTCAGGACGTAGCGCGTCTGCTTCTGCATGTCGGGGCCGCTCGGCACCCCGGTGCGGTAGTCCGAGGCGATCTGGCCTGCGGCATACATTGTTTCGCCAGCGAGAACGCCCTGGCAGTAGTGCGCCATCGGCGTCGGTGTCTCGGCGCCGGTAATCACGCGCCGCGTCACGTTTGGGCGCACGGCGATGAGGTCTATCTCGACGCGGCAGCCGGGCACCAGCAGTGCGCTCACCTGCACCGTGGTGCGCGGCGGCGGCGAAGGGAAGAACTCCTTCCACACCTGGTCGAAGTAGTAGAAGTCCTTCAGGTCGGTGAGAAACACCTGCGACTTCACCACGTCTTTCAGGTCACAGCCCGCCGCCTTGAACACGCTCCTCAGGTTGTTGAGCACGTAGCGCGCCTGCTTCTGGATGTCGGAGCCGTAATAAGGGAAGGCGGGGTCCTGTCTTGCCTCCGGTGGCACCCCGCTGCGGTAGTCCGAGGCGATCTGGCCGGCGGCGTACACCGTGTCGCCCGCCATCACGCCGTGGCAGTAATGCGCCATCGGCGTCGGCACGCCGGGCGCGGTGAGGACTTGGCGTTTCATCGCGCGCGAAGACTTATCATAGTGAGGGAGGCTCATAAAGTGACCGCGGCGAAACAGTGGAGCGCTGAAGCGATCGAAGCGGCGCTCGCGGCGCAGGGCATCCGCCTTGCGCCGGGACGGGGCGAGCGGCTCGCTCCTGCACTGGACGCTGTTCTCGGGGCAAGCGCTGCCGATCGGCTGCGCGATGCGCTGGATTTCGAGTCCGATCCCACGGGCTACGCTCTCGCCCTGGAGCGCTGCAAGGCAAAGTGAGCGAGCCGGCCGCCCTTTCCCTGGCAGCGGCTGCGCAGGCGCTGCGCGCGCGCCACGTCGCGCCGCGCGAGCTCGAGCAGGCTTGCCGCTCGCGCATCGAACGCTGGCAGCCCCGGATCAATGCTTTTGTTTCACAGCAAGAACATTCCCGGAGTAACGCGCAAGGTCCCCTCGCCGGCGTTCCTCTTGCGCACAAGGACATGTTCTACCGCGCCGGTCGGGTCTCGAATTGCGGCTCGAAGATCCGCCGCGGCTGGATCGCGCACGAGACCTCCGCTGCGCTCGCGCGCCTGGACGGAGCCGGCGCGCTGCAGCTCGGCACGCTCAACATGGCGGAATTCGCCTATGGGCCGACCGGCCACAACGAGCACTGGGGCGACTGCCGCAATCCCTGGAATCCGGACTACATCGCCGGCGGCTCCTCGAGCGGTTGCGGCGCCGCGGTCGCGGCGCGCCTGGTCTTCGGCGCGCTCGGCTCCGACACCGGCGGCTCGGTGCGCATTCCGGCGGCGGCGTGCGGCGTAACCGGGCTGAAGACCACCTGGGGAAGGGTCTCGCGCCACGGCACGATGCCGCTTTCCCATTCGCTCGACACCATCGGTCCGCTCGCGCGCAGCGCCGAGGACTGCGCATTGATTCTCGCCGCGATCGCCGGTTTCGACCCGAGGGATCCGCTGAGCTCGCGCGAGCCGGTGGGAGATTATGTTCCTGCGAAAGGGAGATTCCGGGTCGCCCTGTCGAGCGATTGGATCGAGCGGCACGCCGAGCCGGAGGTGGCTGCCGCGGTGCTGGCCGCCGCCGGCGTGATGCGCTCGATCGGCGCCGAGACGGTGGAGGTCGAGCCGCCGCAGTTCGATACGCTTTCGGCGCACTGCTTGGTCGTCATGCAGTCGGAGGCCTCGGCGCAGCATGCGCGCTGGATGCGCGAGCGGCCTGCCGATTATTCTTCCGCGGTGCGCGCACGCCTGGAGTCGGGCTTCGCCATTCCCGCGGCCGCCTACCTCGAGGTGTTGCGCCTGCGCGCGGCTTGGCTCGAGCGTTTCTGCACGACGACGCTTGCCAAGGCGGATCTCTATCTCCTGCCGGCGATGAACGTGCGCGTTCCCACCCTCGAGCAGACGGGGCCGCGCGGCGGGGCCGACATGCCGGCGTTGCTGGCGGAACTCACCCGGCTTACGCGCTGGGTCAACTATCTCGGCGTGCCTGCGCTGGTCATTCCTTGCGGCTTCGATTCGCGCGGCTTGCCGATCGGCCTGCAGCTCGTCGGCCGAGCGTTCGCGGAGGCCGCGCTGCTTGCGGCTGGGCATGCCTTCCAGCGCGAAACCGACTGGCATTGCCGCGCGCCTGCCGAGCGCTGGATATAATCGCCTGCGAGGAGGAGCGGCTTTGAAAGCGCCGTCATTCGCCTACGCCCGGCCGGGCACGTTGGCCGAGGCATTCGACTTGCTCGAGCGCCACGGCGAGCGAGCGCGCATCCTGGCCGGCGGGCAGAGCCTGATTCCCTCGCTCAACATGCGCCTGTCGTCTCCCGGGCTGCTGGTCGACATCACGGGCATTCCAGGTCTTTCAAAAATAGAAGCCTCTGCAGGAGGAGGTCTGCGCATCGGCGCGCTCGTCACTCACGCGCAGATCGAAAAATCGCCGGACGTAAGGAAGCATGCGCCGCTCCTTGCCCAGGCGGCGCCGCACATCGCGCACCCGGCGATCCGCAACCGCGGCACGCTGGGCGGCAGCCTCGCACTCGCCGACCCGGCCGCCGAATACCCGGCCTGCGCTCTGGCACTGAATGCCACCTTCATCGTTCTCAGCAAAAAGGGGGAACGTCGTGTCAAGGCGACGGAATTCTTCAAAGGGCTGTTTGAAACCGATCTGAAGAGCGCGGAAATCCTCGCCGCCGCCGAGTTTCCGGCCGTCGACAAGTCGGCGTTCGTCGAGCTCGCGCGCCGGCACGGCGATTACGCCATCGTCGGGCTGGCCGCAGTGCGCACCGGCTCGCAAAAAAGATTCGCCTTCCTCGGCGCGGGAGCGACTCCGGTCCTCGCCGTGAATGCCTCGAAAGCAAGCTCACTGGAAGAAGCGAGGCAAGCCCTGGAAAAGGACCTCGATCCTCCGGCGGATCTCTATCACTCTTCGCCCACCAAGCTGCACCTCGCGGGGGTGCTGCTCGAGCGCGCATGGAACACGCTGTAGAAACCACGCTCACCGTGAACGGCACGCGGGTAAGCCGCCGCATTGCGCCGCGGCAGCACCTGGTCGACTTCCTGCGCGATGAGCTGGGCCTCACGGGCTCGCACATCGGCTGCGAGCACGGGGTGTGCGGCGCATGCACGGTGCGGGTCAACGGCGAGATCGTGCGCGGCTGCCTGATGCTCGCCGTGCAGGCGAACGGCTGCAGGGTGGACACGATCGAGGGCCTCTCGGATTCAGGCGAGCTGAAGGCGCTGCAAAAGGCCTTTCACGAGAAGAACGCGCTGCAGTGCGGCTTCTGCACGCCGGGAATGCTGATGGCCGCCCAGGATCTGGTTGTTCAAAAGAAGAAGTGTTCCAGAGAAGAGATCAGAAGCCATATTTCCGGCAACTACTGCCGCTGCACGGGCTACCAGGCCATCGTCGACGCCATCGAGCAGGTATTAAATGGCCAAAGCTGAACTGCCGCTGCACGCGCCGGGGACCCAGCTCGACAAGGGCTACATCGGGCAAAGCGTGCCGCGGCCGAACGCGCAGCGCCTGCTCCAGGGGCGCGGCACGTTCCTCGATGACCTGCGGTTTCCCCGGCTCGCTCATGTTGCGTTCTTGCGCAGTCCTTACGCCCACGCCAAGATCAAGACCCTCGACTTCAAAGCGGCGCTCGCTTCACCTGGCGTCATCGGCGCGTTCGACGGCCGCGCGGTCGCCGAGTACTGCACGCCGTGGATCGCGGTGCTCGCCCACCTGAAGGGCATCAAGTCCCCGCCGCAGCATGCGATCGCCATCGAGCGCGCGTGCTGGCAGGGCGAGGCGGTGGCGGCGGTGGTCGCCGAATCGCGCAGCCAGGCCGAGGACGCGGTCGCGCTCATCGAGGCGCAATGGGAGGAGCTGCCCGTGGTCGTCGACATGGACGAGGCTTTGGCTGGAAACACGGTGATTCACCCGGAGCTCGGCGACAACATCTGCTTCAAGCGCGAACTCGACACCGGCGGCGTCGAGGAAGCGTTCGCCAGGGCGCACGTGGTGGTCGAGGACACGTTCCACTTCGGGCGCCACACCGGCGTGTGCCTGGAGGGACGCGCCATCCTCGCCGACTACAACGCCGCAGAGCACTCGCTCACCGTGTACCACGCGACGCAGGCGCCGCACATGATGCAGGACATCTTCTCGCGCCATCTCAACATCCCCGAGGCGAACGTGAGGGTGATCACCAGGGACGTCGGCGGCTCATTCGGCATCAAGGTGCATGTCTACGCCGACGAGATGGCGACCGCGGCGCTCTCGGTGATGCTGCGCCGGCCGGTGAAGTTCGTCGCCGACCGGCTGGAATCCTTCCTCTCCGACATCCACGCGCGCGAGCACAAGGCGAGAGTTCGTCTGGCTTGCACCCGATCGGGAGAAATACTGGCGTTCGAGCTCGACGATCTCACGGCGATCGGCCCCTACTCGGTGTACCCGCGTACGAGCGGCATCGAGGGCAACCAGGTCGTCAACCTCACCGGCGCTCCGTACAGGCACCAGAAGTACCGCGCGAAGATGCACGTGGTGTTCACCAACAAGAACGTCACCTGCCAGTACCGCGCCGTCGGCCATCCGATCGCGGTGGCGCTCACCGAAGGCATCGTCGACCTGGCGGCGCAGAAACTCGGCATCGACGCGGCAGAGTTCAGAAGAAAAAACCTGATACCGGACGACGCCTATCCGTATACGTTCCCTTCGGGCATCAAGTTCGAGAAGCTCTCGCACCAGAAGTGCCTCGAAAAGCTTCTGCAGTTAATGAACTACGGAGACTTGAGACAACAACAAGAAACTCTCCGCGCCTCCGGCGTCTATCGGGGCATCGGCCTCGCTGCGATGATCGAGGTGACCAACCCTTCGCCCGCGTTCTACGGCGTGGGCGGGGCGCGCATCTCGGCGCAGGACGGCGCGACGCTGCGCCTGGAGCCGACCGGCATGGTGACGGTGATGTGCAGCGTCACCGAGCAAGGCCAGGGAACCGAGGCGGTGTTCGCGCAGGTCGCCGCGAGCGCCGTCGGGGTGACGCTCGACAAGGTGCGCGTCATCACCGGCGATACCGCCGTCACGCCTTACGGCGGAGGGACCTGGGCCTCGCGCGGCGCGGGCATCGGCGGCGAAGCCGTGCTGCTCGCGGGACGCTCGCTGCGCTCGAATATTCTGGACGTCGCTTCGCAGATTCTCAAAACCGACAAGGCGACGCTGGACATCCTCAATAACGAAGTCGTCAACAGGCTCACTCTGGAGACCAAGCTGCCGCTCGCCGAGCTCGGCCGCGTCGCCTACTTCAGGCCCGACACGCTGCCGACGGACTTCCAGTCCGAGCTGAGCGTCACGCGGCACTACACCCCGCGCCAGTACGGCTTCACCTTCACCAACGGCATGCAGGCGTCCTCGCTGGAAGTGGACCCGGACACCGGCTTCGTCAGGCTGCTCAAGCACTGGTGCGTCGAGGACGCCGGCACGCTGATCAACCCGATGCTGGTCGACGAACAGATCCGCGGCGGCGTGGTGCAGGGCATCGGCGCCGCGCTCTACGAGGAATGCCTCTACGGCCCGGACGGGCAGCTCCTGAACGGCAACCTGGCGGACTACCTCGTGCCGATGAGCGGCGAGATGTGCGACATCGTCTGCGCGCATCTCGAGACGCCGACCAGGCAGTCGCAGCTCGGCGCGAAGGGCGTCGGCGAGGCCGGCACGGCCGGCGCGCCGGCCGCGGTCATGAACGCGATCAACGATGCGCTCGCGCCGCTCGGCGCCCGAGTGAGCGCGATGCCTTTCACGCCGGAGCGGATCCTCAAAGCATTGGGCAAGGCGTGAAGGACCCCCGGGTTTCCTCCGCCATCTCGCACTGGGCGCCGCGCTTCGTCTCGAACGGCGTGCTGCTCGCCGACTTCGAGGAAGTCACAGGCACGCTGGAGCGCTGGGAGGATTGGTGCGAAGCCTGGAGCGCGCGCGCCCGGATGCATGAGGAGCTCGGCAGGCAAAGCCTGCAAGGCGGTTATCGCCTGAGCGCCGGCGAGCACCTCGTGCGGGCCGCGATCTACTATCACTTCGCCAAGTTCGTGTTCGTGCAGGATCCGCAGCAGATGCGCGCCGCGCACAGGAAAGCGGTGGAGTGCTACCGCGACGCGCTGCCGATGATGCGGCCACCGGGAGAGCGGGTCGCCATTGATTTTTCAGGCTACAGGTTGTCCGGAGTTCTGAGAAAACCGAAGGAATCAAACTGCCCCGTCGTGGTGATGGCCCCGGGGCTCGACTCCACAAAAGAAGAGCTGCATGCCTACGAGGAGTCCTTCCTCAGCCGCGGCATGGCGACGCTCGCGATCGACGGCCCGGGGCAGGGCGAGGCCGAGTACGAGATCCCGATCTGCGGCGACTACGAGCGTGCGGCGCGCGCGGTGGCCGATTGGATCGAGAAGCGAGACGATCTCGATTCGGAAAAAATGGCAATCTGGGGCGTTAGCCTCGGCGGCTACTACGCGCCGCGTGCCGCGGCGTACGAGAAGCGCTTCAAGGCCTGCATCGCGCTCTCGGGTCCGTTCGACTGGGCGCAGATCTGGGACGGGCTGCCGGAACTGACGCGCGAGACGTTCAGGGCGCGCAGCCATTCGAAAAACCAGGAAGAAGCCAAACAACGCGCCGCAGCGTTGACTCTGAAAGGCGCGGCGAAGAACATCACCTGTCCGATCTTCATCGTCGCCGGACGCCAGGACCGTCTGGTGCCCGCATCGCACGCCGAGATGCTCGCGAAAGCGGTGTCCGGGCCGGTCGAGCTGCTGATGGTCGAGGACGGCGGCCACAACGCCAACAACCGTCCGTACCGCTACCGCAGCCGCTCCGCTGACTGGCTGGCGGAGCGCCTCGGGCTGCCAAAAATTTAGGACGATACCGATGAGAGTTCCCGCGCTGCTGTTCGCATTTGCGTTTTCTGCCGTGAACGCGCAAACGTTCCCGAGCAAGACCGTGCGTCTCGTCTCGGGCGTCACGCCCGGCAGCGCCTCCGACACGATGGCGCGCGTCGTCGCCGAGAAGATGTCCGCAAGCCTCGGTGTGCCGGTCATCGTCGAGAACCGCCTCGGCGCGGGCGGCGTGGTCGCGGCGAAGTACGTGGCGAGCGCCGAGCCCGACGGCCATCTCATCAGCATCTACACCTCGGCCTTCACCGTCGCGCCGCTCCTCAACCCGGGCACCATCGACCCGAAGGAGCTGACGGCGGTCGCGACGCTCGGCACCGTGCCCACGGTGCTGATCGTCAACCCGTCGAAGGGCTACAGGAGCGTGGCGGATCTCGTCGCCGCGGCGAAGGCGCGGCCCGGACAGCTGGTGGCCAGTAACGCCGGCATCGGCAGCTCCACGCACATGAACCTCGAGCGCTTCCGGCTCGCGGCGGGCATCGAGTTCCTGAGCGTGCCTACCAAAGGCAACGCCGAGGCGATCACCGAGGTGATCACCGGGCGCGCGGATGCGTATTTTTCGCCCGTGTTTTCCATCATTGCGCACGTGAAGGAAGGCAGGGTACAGCCGCTCGCGGCGGGCTCGCCGAAACGCACGCCGCTCTTCCCAGACCTGCCGACCACGGTCGAGGCGGGCTATCCGAACTCCGACTACAACTTCTGGATCGGCGCGCTCGTATCGTCGAAAACGCCGCGCGAGATCGTGCAGCGGCTCAACCGCGAATTCAACGCGGCGCTGGCACAGCCCGACGTGCAGGAGCGCATGAAGAAGCTCGGCGTCGATCCGCTGCACATGAGCCCCGAGGAGTTCGAGGCGATGATCAACAGGGAGCTGGAGGACAACGCGCGCCTCATCAAGGCGGCGGGCATCACGCCGAACTGACATGCTTCCTTTCGAGCCGTCCCAAAACTGTCGCGTTCTATTGACGCGATGCGGGAAGTATTATTGCGATAAGCAAAGCAGCTCAGCAGAGAGCCGCAGATGCTCTCGGTCGGCCATCTCTATGCGCGGTCGTGGCGATGGGCGTATTCATGGGAATGGCGTTCCGGATGGTATGCGCGGGTGGCCATCGCGTCGCGCCGGGAGTTGGGGCCATGGCTTTGGGGCATTAACGGCGCCATGTCGGTCTTCGCCTGCGTCCTCGCAGCGTTGATCGCCATCGCGGCTGGCATCTCCGCGAGCTTCTGGACCGGCGTCGAGCTACGTTGTGGCGTTGGGCAGCTTCGCTATCGCGGCACGGCTTAGAACTGACCGATTATTCCCACAGCTCCGTCGGCATCGGCAGGCCGGAGTAATCCTTTTCGGTCAGCGGCTCATTGGGCTGGATGCCGAAGCCCTCGAGCACGGCGATGATCTGGCGCGCATGCTGCGCCGAGTGCCAAGTGCAGCGCTCGAGCAACTCGTGCAGCGGACGCTCGCCGTAGTAGGTCTTCACCGTTTGCCGGCCCGACTTGTCGGGCAGCGCGACCCACCAGCGCTGCACGCGCGCGGCGACGCCGGCGCCGTAGGCGCGGATCTGCTCGACCGTCTTCACCTGCGGCGGCGGCGGGGCGTTGTAGACCGCGGTCAGGTCCTCGACCCCGTTTTCGACCGCCTGCAGGAAGGCGTCCGGCACCTGGTAGACGTGGTACGCCAGGTCGCGGATGCTGCGGTCGCGCCCCGGGGTGGCGCGCTCGCCCAGCCTTGCGGCGGGCAGCTGCACGACATGGCGCTGCGCCGCGGCGAGAACCTTCAGCCACTTCTGCGCCAGCGCCTCGGGCGGCAGGCGCTTCATCCGCACGTCCCTGCCTACGAAGCGCGACACGTCCTCGAGCGCCTGCGCGAACACGTACTCGCGCCCGCGCGCCACCACGGGCACCGTGCGCACGCCCATCTCGTGCAGCTCGTCCATCGCCTCGGGCGTGGCCGAGACGTTGATCGACTGGTAGTCGACGCCGAGCTCTGACAGGAACTCCTTCACCTTCACGCAGCTCGAGCAGCCTGGCCGCCAGTACACCCTCAGCTCTTGGGAGTCCATGGGGTGATTATGCGCTCGATGAGCCTCAGTCCATGTATCCATAGCTCGTCAGCGTTACCTTGCCGGCCTCGGCGTCGACCAGGCACAGATGGCGCGAGGAGGGCGTGATCCCGGTGTACCCGACGGCAATATGGTCGCTGAGGAGCACACGAAGCCCTGGGTCGCCTTCGGACGCAGCCGCTTTCGCCACGTCCTGCATGGAAGTGCCGATCGGGAAGCGCTCGCAAAAGGCGCGCGCATGCATCTCGGCGCGGTATTCGACCAGCTCGATTCCCGCAATGGCAGCGATCGGTATCGCTACCAGCGCCGCGACCCACTTGGACAGGCGCCTGATGTTCATATTCACTGCTTCGGCGCGGGTGGCGCGACGGACCCCGCGTCCTTCATCTCCTCGATGAACTCGCGAAGGTAGCGCGCGCCGAGCGCTCGGCCGATGGGCGTGCCCATTGCCTGCTCGATTGCCATGAAACGCTCGTCGATCACGCGCACCTGCGGGTTGCTCCTCGCGAGCTCGACGAGCGGCTGTTTCACGCCGGCGGCGGCCTCTAGCTTGTCCTTCACGAACAGCTCGATCGACGCGTGCGGGCTGGGCGCGCGCACCAGCTGCGCGCGCTTCAGCGTGCGGGTCAGGTAGAGGTCGTAGGCGCTCTTGCTGCTCACGGCAATGCGCACGCCTTCGCGAAATTCGCCTTTGCGCGCCATCGCCGACGTCTCGGCGCCAGGTCGCGCGCGCCCTGCGCCGCGCCGCAGGCCGCGAGCAAAGCCAAAGCGGGCAACGCGAGTCGCTTCATGCGGCGCCCGCCTGCGGAGCCACCGACACGCCGCGCACGCTGTGCGCCTCGATGGCGCGGGCGACGAAGCCTGACGCCTTCGCTTCCTCGACGAACTCGCGCAGGTACTTCGCGCCTGCCTTTCGCGCGAGCGGCGTGCCGATCGCCTGCTGAACCGCGGTGACGCGCCCGTCGAGAATGCGCGCGCCCGGCAGCCTTTCGACGTCCCGGATCAGCCGCGGCTTCAGCCCGCCCAGCACCTCCAGCTTTTGCGAGACGAACATGTCGTACGAAGCGTCGATTCCCTTGGCGCGCGCGAGCTGCGCATGCTTCAGCGTGCGGCTGAGGAACAGATCGTAAGCGCTCTTCTCCGACACCGCGACGCGCACGCCCGGGCGATCGACATCGGCCAGCGTGCGGATCGGCGAGCCGGCGGGCACCAGGTAGGTGACCGGGATCTCAAGGTATGCCGCGGTGAACGCGATCTCGTTCGCGCGCTGCGGCTCGGCGCCGAGGAAGCCGACGTCCCAGGCGCCTGTCTTGGCCCCTGCAGCGAGATCGCCGGCCTGGTGGTACTCGACGAACTCGATCGGCACGCCGAGGCGCCGCGCCACCTCGCGGCCGAGGTCCGGCGCCACGCCGACCGGCACCCCGCCGCGCTTTCCCGAGACGATGAGGAAGTTGCCGTGGTTGACGCCGACGCGCAGCTTGCCGCTCGGCGCGAGATCGGCGCGCACGGCTGCCGGAACGGAGCTCATGCCCGGGATTCTAGCGGCAGCCGATCTCGCCGTTTTCGGCGAAATACTTCGTGCCGCTGCTGCATTTCAGCGCCTGCGCCGGCGGATCGGCGCGGCAGGTGTAGCGGTTGCCCTTGAAGGAATCGGCCACCAGCGTCCAGCCTCTCGGGCACCTCGGCCTGGCGGCCGTCTTCTCCGGCGTCTTCGCGGCCTGCGCTGCCGTCGCCACGTTGACGTGCGTCTCGCGCGCGCCCGCGCAGGCGTGCTCGCCTGCGCCGCTGACCTTCACGCGATAGGTGCCGGCCTTCTTGTAGATGTGCTTGACGATCTTGGTTCGCCGGTCGCCGAGCCCGTACTCGAGGCGCTGCGGCTTGCTGCCGTCGCCGGTCTGCAGGATCGCGTCGCAGCTCAGATCGAACGGCGTCGGGCGGTGGATCGAGATCGCGATTTCCACTTCGGCCGGCGCCCCGCCCGACGGCTTCGCGGCAAGGTTTTCGATATTCGGCACCGCGTGCGCAGGCATCGCCAGGAATGCCGGCGCCACCAGGAGGACGGCAAAGGCCTTCAGTTTCATGTGCTCATCTCCTCTGTGGTCGGCCCCCTGGCTCCCTCGAGGCTGAAGTTCGTGCTTCCGTATTATAGTCAGGCGCGCATCGCGCCGGTCAGCCAAGCATGCCGATGCCTGTGGCCATAAGGGCAGCGCAAAAGATCAGCACCACGACGCCTGCCAGTTCCCAGTGAATCAGCGAGCGGATGCGGCGGATCCTGCGCGCATCCGCCAGCGGCGGCTGGCCCAGCTTGACCGACGGCCTCCACGGACAGAAATACGACCGTCGGATAGATCGATAGCAGCGCAATCAGGGCGAAGAGCGAGACCTGGCGATGAAGGGCTCACTGTGGAGGTAGTAGCCTGCGCCCTTCTCGAAGAAAAAGACGCGCAGCAGGCCGACCACCAGGACGCCGCCCGCCGCAGCGCCGGGCGCGATGGTGACGCTGCGCTTGCCGCCGAACGTGACCGGCCGGCTCGTTCCGCTGATCACCGCGGAGCTGCCGAATTGCAGGCCGACGTAGAGGCCGTCGAAGCTCACCGGCCTGGTGCCGAGCGCGTTGGGCATGCGCAGCCTCGCCTCCTTGCCCCGGATCTCTGGCTTCACGATCATGCGGAACGACGGGTCCCGAGCGCCGGCCTCGGCGGAGGGAAACGCCAGCTTCATGTCGGGCCGCGCCGAAGGATTGCCCGACGGGTAGGGGCCGTGCACGGAGCCGATCCAGCTCACCACCCATTTCTGCCCGGGCGGCTGCGCGGCGAGCGGCCCGGTGAACAAGGAGCAATAGCGCAGTCACGAGGCGGCCCACTGGATCCCCCGGGTTACAGCGGGATGGCGAGGAGAGTATCAAAGCGGCTGCTGTCGCAGATCACCACGCGCTCCTCGTACTGCGGTTCCTCCGAAAGAACGATGCGATCGACGTAGCGGCCGCTCGCGAAGAGCAGCGTGTCGCCGCTTTCCATGATGCGGATCACCAGGAAATTGGCGACAGAACGAGCATGGGCGTTATCTAGTTCTTCTACTAAAACCGAAGACATGATGTGCCGGTAGCGCTGCGGCTCGTAGATGTTGGCGTGGCGCAGCGACTGTACGCGGTCGCGCAGCATCGGGCGGCCCTCGGCGTACAGCACCGGCAGCGGCAGGCCGCGCTCCTCGTTCTCGGCGGTGGTGATGCGGTAGCGGCCGTTCTGGGTGAAGAAGTTCGGCCAGTCTTCCAGCCGGCCTTGGTCGAGCGCATGCGCGTAGCGGGCGTGAAGGCGCTCGACGGCCGGCTGGACTTCCGCATTCATCAAATGCTCATGTGGCTGCGCCAGGCCTTCCACAAGCCGCGCACCGCGGTCTCCGTGATGCGCGAGTCCCCCGCGCCGACGCTCGAGCCGCCCATCTCGATCACCGAGGCGCGCTCGGGCGAGCCGGCCACGCCGCGCTGCACGAAGCCGGTCGCGGCGCCGTCCTCCATCGAGATGTAGCCCGCCGGGCCGACCAGGTTCGCCTGCATCAGCCGGCGCCGGGTCATGGCGTCGTCGTCGTCGGCGAACCCGAACAACGTCCAGTGCAGCTCCGTGCGATCGATGCCTTTCGGCACCACCTGCCGCGCGGCGAGCGAGTTGCGGATCTGGTGCAGCACGAAGCCGGGGAACAGCGACAGGATCTGGATCGATACCGCGTCGCCGAGCTCGTCCTCCTGCTCGAGCAGCTCGGGGGCTTCGAGCTTGAAGCCGCCGCTCCCGGCCGAGCGCATGCCGTCCTTCTCGTAGGCATCGCCCTGGTCCTCGATCATCCGCGTGAACGTGCAGTGGTGCGCACCGTCGTTCGAGACGAAAACGCCGCCCTCCTGCGTCAGGCGGTTGATGCGAAAGCGCGTGAAGAAGAGGTGGAGCAGGCTCGCATGGTATGTGTCCTTCACGTTGTCCATGTAGAGCTTCCAGTTGTTCGGCAGCACCTGCGTGTACTTGCCGAGCACCTTGACCGGCTTGATCATCACGCGCTTGATGCGCGGCAGGATGTCCGGGCCGATGTAATCCTCCAGCGACGCCGTTTCTTCCGACAAGGTTCCAAACACCAGCCCGTGAACCGACTGCACGCGCAGTTTCTTCGGTGCCTGGCTCTCTGGCCTGGCGTCGGCCGGCATGCCGCCCTTGCCGGCGATGCCTTTGCGGAAAGCCACGTTCAGCAGATTGCCGGAGTGGTCGTAGGTCCAGTTGTGATAGATGCAGGCGAAGCGCTCGGCCTTGCCGCGCGAGTGCATGCAGATCAGCGCGCCGCGGTGCGCGCAGCGGTTCTCGAACGCATGGATCGCGCCCTCGGCGTCGCGCGCGACGACGACCGGCATGTCGCCGACGAAGCTGGTGAGGAAGCTCTGCGGCTCGGGCAGCTCCGCTTCGAGGCAGAGGTAGCTCCACGTCGGGCCGCGGAAAATGCGGTCCTGCTCGCGCTGGTAGATGTCCGCGTCCTGGTACACCCAGTACGGGACGCGCGTCAGGCCCTCGGCCGGCCAGGTCCTCTGCAGCATCGGCTCATTATAATGAGGAGATGCAGCCGCTCCTGCGCCTCCTTGGGCTTTTCCTCGTCGTTGTTTCGAGTGCGTCCGCGCAGGACTGGCCCGCCAGGCCGGTGCGCATCATCGTGCCGTTCCCACCGGGCGGCAGCGCCGACCTGCTGCCGCGCGCGGTGTCGGAGAAGCTCGCCGGACGCTGGCGCCAGCCGGTGATCGTCGAGAACCGGCCGGGGGCCGCCGGCAACATCGGCGCCGACGCGGTGTTCCGCGCCGAGCCCGACGGCTACACGCTGCTCTCGGCGCCGCCGCCGCCGCTCGTCATCAACCGGCTGCTCTACCAGAAGCTGTCGTACGACTCGACCCGGTTCGTGCCGATCACCGTGATCGGCGCGATCCCCAACGTGCTGCTGGTGTCTCCCGCGCTCGGCGTCAACTCGATAAGAGAATTGATCTCTCTGGCCAAAAACAATCCCGGGAAGCTCAATTACGCCTCGCAGGGCAGCGGCACGACCTCGCACCTCACCGCCGAGCTGTTCAAGTCGATGGCCGGCGGACTCGACATCAGGCACATTCCCTACAAGGGCACGGCGCCGGCGCTCACCGACCTGCTCGGCGGCCAGGTGGACATGATGTGCGACAACCTCGGCGTTTCGCTGCCCCACGTGCGCTCGGGAAAGCTGAGGGCGCTCGCGGTCGCCAGCAAGAAGCGATTTGCAGCATTGCCCGACGTGCCGGCGCTCGCAGAAGTGCTTCCCGGTTTCGAGTCCCTGGCCTGGTTCGGCGTCGTCGCACCGCCGAAGACCTCTGCCGCCATCGCGGAGAAGGTCGCCGCTGCTGTGGCGGAGGCGATCAGGCATCCCGACGTTCTCAGGAGACTGCGTGAGCTCTCGGCCGAGCCGATGGGCCTCAGCCCCGCGCAGACCGGCGCGTTCATGCGGGAGGAAACCGAGCGCTGGGGCGCCATCATCCGTTCCGCGAGAGTGAAAGTCGACTGACATGATCATCGACATCCACGGCCACTACACCACCGAGCCCCAGGCGCTGCTCGCGTTCCGCGACAAGCAGCTCGCCGGGCTCGCGGACCCGATGAGAAAGCCGGCCACGACCGAGCTCGGCATCACCGACGAGCAGCTCGTGAAGAGCGTCGAGCCGCAGCTCAAGTTCCAGAAGGAGCGCGCGAGCGATCTCACCGTCTTCTCGCCGCGCGCGGCCGGCATGGCGCATCACGTCGGCAGCGAGGCGACCGGCATCGAGTGGTCGCGCATGTCGAACGACCTGATCCACCGCGTGTGCACGCTGCTGCCCGAGAACTTCGCGCCGGTTGGCCAGCTGCCCCAGCATCCGGGTGTGTCGCCGAAGAACTGCGTGCCCGAGCTCGAGCGCCTCGCCAAGCTTGGTTTCGTCGGCGTGAACCTGAATCCCGATCCCGCGGGCGGCTACTGGACCGACCCTCCGCTCACCGACAAATGGTGGTATCCGCTCTACGAGAAACTGTGCGAGCTCGACATGACGGCGATGATCCACGTCACCTCGTCGTGCAATCCCAATTTCCACTACACCGGCGCGCATTACATCAACGGCGACACGACCGCCTTCATGCAGCTCCTCCAGGGCAACCTGTTCAGGGATTTCCCGACGCTCAAGTTTGTCATCCCGCACGGCGGCGGCGCGGTGCCGTTCCACTGGGGCCGCTACCGCGGCCTCGCCCAGGAGATGAAAAAGCCGCTGCTCGGCGAGCACCTGCTCAGGAACGTGTTCTTCGATACTTGCGTCTATCACTACCCAGGTATCGAGCTCATGACCAAGGTGATCCCGATCGACAATCTCCTGTTCGCCTCCGAGATGCTCGGCGCGGTGAAGGGCATCGATCCGGAGACGGGCCACTACTACGACGACACCAAGCGCTACATCGATCAGCTCGGAACGCTCTCCGAGGGCGACCGGCACAAGATCTTCGAAGGCAACGCGCGGCGCGTGTACCCGAGATTAGACAGGTTGCTGTCAAACCGAAGCTCCAGGTCCAAAGAATTCTGAGGAAGATCTCATGTCTGCATCCATGCGCATCCTCGACATCCCGCAACGCCCCGACGCGCGGCTCATCGCCGAGTTCGCGAAAATGGTCACGCCGCATCTGTCGGACAGCATGGAGCGGCTCTACGCGGGCGGACCCCGGCTGCGGCCGATGCACAGGGAAGGCAAGCTCGCCGGGCCGGCGTTCACGGTGAAGACCGCGGCAGGCGACAATCTGCTCGTGCACAAGGCGCTCGACGCCGCGCGCCCGGGCGACGTGATCGTCGTGGATGCCGGCGGGTTCCTCGACAACGCGATCATCGGCGAGCTGATGATGACGCGCGCAAAGCAGCGCGGCGTCGCCGGCATCGTCATCTGGGGCGCGATCCGCGATTCCGCCGAGATCGGCGGCGGCACCTACCCCGTGTTCGCCGCCGGCGTCACGCACCGCGGTCCGTACAAGAACGGCCCGGGCGAGATCAACGTGCCCATCATGATGGGCGGCACGCCGGTCAACCCCGGCGACATCATCGTCGGCGACGCCGACGGGCTCGTCGCGGTTCCGCAAGAGCTCGCTCTCCAAGTGCTCGCGTCGGCGAAAGCGATTCTCGCCAAGGAAACCGCAGCGAAAGAGCAGATCCTGGCAGGCACCGTGGATCGCGGCTGGGTGGACAAGGCGTTGAAGGAGAAGGGCTACAAGATCTGATGAACCTCGCGGGCTTGCAGCAGATGAAGCGCGAGGGGAAGAAGATCGTCGCGGTCGTCGCCTGGGATTACCCGATCGCGCAGCTCGCGGACCGCGCCGGCGTGGACCTCGTCTCCGTGGGCGACTCCGTCGGCGTCAACCTTTGGGGTCAGCAAGAAGGCGAGATCACCCTCGACGAGATGCTGATCGTGTGCAAGGCGGTGCGCCGCGGGGTCAAGCGCGCGCTCGTAAGTTGCGATCTGCCGCCGCAGCAAGGCACCGAGGCTGCTGTTCGCCTCGTCAAGGAAGGCGGCGCCGACATGGTCAAGCTCAATGGCACTGCCGAGGCGGTGCGCGCCGTCGTGCGCGCAGGCCTTCCCGTCTTTGCCGAATTTCATGGCGGCGGGGCGGTCGCTGAGCTCGTCGTGCAGGCGAAGCGCCTCGAAGAAGCGGGCGCCTCGCTTCTCGACTTCAGGCACTCGGGGTCGGAGGCAGGCCCGGCGGTCGTGCGCGCCGTCTCCATCCCCGTGCTCGGCGGGCTCGGCGGCGGCCCGTGGCTCGATGGGCGGCTGCGCATGGTCCATGCGGCGATCGGCTATGCAGCCGACAACCTCGACGCCGGGACCGAGAGCTACGCCAACGTTGCCAGGATCACGCTCGAGGCCATGACGGCCTACGCCGAAGACGTGCGCGCCGGGCGACATCTCAAAGGACAGCGCCCTGCCTGAGGTCGTCATCGACGGCATCAAGACCCGCTACGAGGTGATCGGCTCCGGGCCGCCTTTGCTGATGTATGCGCCCGGCGGATTCGATGCGACGGTGGAGAAATGGAGCGCGCAAGGCGTCTACAGCCGCATCAAGCTCCTCGAGCACCTGCCGAAGAAATACACCTGCATCGTCTTCGACCGGCGCGAATGCGGGCGCTCGGGCGGCCGCGTCGAGCGCATCACCTGGGCGCACTACGTGGCGCAGGGCAAGGGACTGCTGGACCATCTGAACATCCAGCGCGCGCACATCATGGGCGGCTGCATGGGCTGCTGCCCTGTCGCCGCTTTTGGCGTGGCCCACCCGCAAGCCACGCTGAGCATGATCCTCTATTGGCCCGTCGGCGGCGCCAAGTACCGCATCAAGGCACAGCAACGTTTTGCCGATCATCTTGCCTATGTGCGGCAATATGGCTTGCAGCAAGTGATCTCGCTCGTTGCGAAGGAGAATAAAACTTTCAACGCGGATCCGCGCGGCGGCCCGTGGGCTTCGGTGATCCGGCACGACCGCGCCTTTGCCGAGGCCTACGCCAGGCAAGACATCGAGCGCTACAAGCTCGTCGTGGAAGGCATGTGCCGCGCGCTGATCGACCGGGATAGCGCGCCGGGCGCGGAGCCCGAAGACTTGTTGCGCCTTGATATCCCCGTACTGGTCGTTCCGGGCCGCGACGAGTCGCACGCCACCTCGGCGGCGAGATACCTCGAGGAATGCCTGCCGCGCGCCGAGTACTGGGATGTCCTCCCCGCCGGCCAGACGGAGGAAACCGCTCCGGCGCGGGTACTCCAGTTTTTGGATGGCGTCGCCACGGCAGCCCGCTAGCGGCAGCAGGCGCGACGGGTCGCTTCTACGGGCGCATCTGAATCTTCCCGCGGGAGAGCGCACCGGAGGCGCCCCATACGCTGCTCGCTGGTGCGCGATGCGTCCTTTGGACTTGCGAAGACGACGCTAAGCGCGCGACTCCCAGGCGCGGTTGTCGACCGTGTTTTCATAAGTAGCGCCGGGCACCGTCATGTTCCACTTGACCGTCCAGCGGTAAGTGTCGTCGAACCGCTCGCGAGTGTAGGGTTGCGGCGCGGCGTGCAGCAGGCGCCAGGTCTGCAGCTCGTGGGGCTGGAGGAGGCCTCCGGTCTCCCTCGCCAAGTAGTGCGCGTAGGGCGTCGGGTCCCTTTCGAGCAGCTCGACCGCGCGCGCCTGCGCGCGGAACATCTTGGCGAGCGTCGGGCCGTCGAGCTCATCGCCGGCCGCCTCGGCGCGGGTCGAGTGCGACTCGATGAGGATGCGCAGGCCCCATTTCTGGGCGACGCTGATCCACGGCTCCATCAGGCTCGCCGCCGCGACCTTGCCGTCGCGCACCGCCTCGAGCCGCTTGAGCATCGAGCCTGCATGGATGCGCTTGACATGCTCCGGCGCGAGGAAGCCCTCCATCATCTTCAGCGTGGTGAATTCCGAGCCGTTGTTCGGCGTCACCGCAATCGGCTTGTCCTTCAGCATCTCGGGCTCGTAGATCCCGGAGTCGCGGGAAACGACGATGGCGAACATCGACATGGAGGCGCCCAGGGCCACGATCTTGCGCCCGCGCAGCCCTTGGCTGTCGGCCTCCACGGCGCGCTTCATGATTCCCCACTCGCACATGCGGTACTGGTCGATGCCGCCCTCGTTGTAGACCGAGTCGAGCGGCCGGTCGAAGACCGAATCGAACTTCACGAAGTGGGAGGTCGTGATCTGCGCCATGCCCGGCGTGGTCACGAACTCGAGCTCCAGGCCTTCGTCCTTGAAGAAGCCCGCGTCGCGGGCGACCAGCACGGGCAGGTCGTGGACCGCGTTCATGATCGCGACCTGGGGTTTCGTCGAGGCTTCCTGAAGAGTCATGATGCTTGCTCCCTGGGAGTAAAGAATGATGCCGCTAGAGCGGCTTTATTTCCACCTTGCGGAACTTTACCACCCCCGCGCCGTACTGAAGCGCGATCGGGCCGCGGGAAAGCTTGTAGTCCCAGACATCGACGGTGCGGGTTCCGTTGAGCGTGACGCTGAGCCGCGGGCCTTTGGCCGTGATTTCGTAGATGTTCCATTGGCCGCCCGCCTTCGGCATGGGCGAGACCTTCGCCACATCGACGATCGCGCCGGTGCCGTACGACGGCTCGGGACGCTTGTCGTAGATGTTCACCTCGTAGCAGCTTGCCGAGGTGACTTTCTGCGGGTCGGCGCAGCGCAGGAAGATGCCGCTGTTGGCGTTGGAATCGACCCAGAACTCGGACCTGATCTGGAAATCGGCGTACGAGTTCTTCGACACGAGAAAGCCGTTGCCCTGGTCGGCCTGCACGACGCCCTCGGCAAGCCGCCAGTTGGCGTTGCCGATCTGGTTCCACTGGTCCAGGCTCGAGCCGTCGAACAGCGTGGTCCAGCCTGTGTCGCCTTGCGCTGGCGGCTGGCTCGAGCAGCCGAAAACGGCGAAGGCGATCGCGAGCAATCCCGCGACGATGATTGACGAGCTTTTCATTGCGATTTCCTCCCTGGGCGTTAAAAATCGTACAGGCGCGCTGGATTATCCACCAGGATCTTGCTCCGGGTGGCCGCATCCGGCGCCCACACCGGCAACTGGTTGAGCAGGCGGCCATCATCGATCTGCAACAGCGGCGTGATCTCCGTCGCCTTGCGCCCCGATTCCGAGTTCGGGTGCGGCCAGTCGGTGCCCCAGACGATGCGCTCCGGATTGGCGCCGATCAGCGCCTGCGCGAGCGGCACGACGTCGGCATAATCCGGCGCGAGCTTCGAGGAGCGATAGGCGCCCGAGATCTTCACGTAGGCCCGGCCGGAGCGCACGAGATCGAGCAGCTCGGCGAATCCCGGCTGCTGCGGCCCGAGCTCGGCGCGCGCGCCGCCGAAATGATCGAACACCACCGGCACGGGCGAGACGGCGAGCAGGTCCCTCATCGCCGAGATCGTCGCCAGGTTCGTGTATATCTGCACGTGCCAGTTGCGGCCTTTCACGCGCTCGAGGGCCCTTTCGAAGCGCTTGCGCCCCGCCGCCGGGTCGCTCGCGCCGCCGGTCGCGAGATTGAGCCGGATGCCGCGCACTCCGGCCCGCGCCATGGCCTCGAGCTCGGCCTCCGGCGTCTTGTCGTCGATGACGGCCACGCCGCGCGCATCGGCGCCGCGCGCCTTCATGCCGTAGAGCGTCGCCGAGTTGTCGGTGCCGTAAACGCTAGGCGTAACGATTACCACGCGCTGCATGCGAAGCGCCCGGTGCAGCGCCGCCATTTCTTCCGGCAGCGCCGTTTCGGGCGTATACACGCGGCCCGGGAAGAACGGGAATTTCCCGGGGTCGCCGTGGATATGCGTGTGGCAGTCGCAAGCCCCGCGCGGCACTTCGAAGCTCACCGGCGTCGCCGGCTGTGCCGCCCTGGCAAAGCTGGCCCTGCTGCGCAGCAGCGCCCCGCCGGCGATGGATGCGGCCATGAACCTGCGTCGCGTCAGCATGTGCTCCTCCTCCAAGGGTGCAAGCATGAGAAACTGAGCGCCATTATCGGAGGAATTTGACGGTGGAAAAAGTGCTGGCGGCGGTGAGAACGGGGCCGAGCAGGACCGAGATGCGCGAGTTTCCCATGCCGGACATCCCTGACGACAGCGCGCTCATGAGGATGGAGGTCGCCGGGATCTGCGGCACCGACGTCAAGCTCTACAAGACCCCGCCTTCGAACACCCCCGTGATCATGGGCCACGAGAACATCGGCACCATCGCCAGGGCAGGCCGCGAGTTCACCCGGCGCAAGGGCTTCAAGGAGGGCGACCTGGTGTTCGTCGAGCACTATGTCATGTGCGGCAAGTGCGAATGGTGCCACCTGGGCCAGTACCGGCATTGCGAGAACACCGACTGGCGCCGCAACCCCGACGCCATCCGCTATGGCTACACGTCGGCCGAGAAGGCCCCCCATCTGTGGGGCGGCTTCGCGCAGTACGTGTACCTGCCGTGGAACGCCGTCGTGCACCACGTGCCGAAGGGCGTCACGCCGGAGCTGGCGGGACTGGTCACGCCGATGGCCAACGGCGTCGAATGGTCCCTCTTTGATGGCGGCGTCGGCTACAACTCCACAGTGCTCATCCAGGGCCCGGGCCAGCAGGGGCTGTCGCAGACCGTGATCTGCAAGCAGGCGGGTGCCTCGCTCATCATCGTCACGGGCACCGCCAGAGACGCCGCGCGCATGCAGGTGGCCAAAGCGCTGGGCGCCGACTATGTGATCGACGTACAGAGGGAAGATCCGCTCGCGCGCATCGGGGAGATCACCGGCGGCAAGGGCGTGGATGTCGTGCTCGACTGCACCGCGGGCGCCGGAACCCTTCCGGTCCTGCTCGGCGTGGAAGCGCTCAAGCGCAAGGGCGGAACGATCGTGGTGCAAGGGGAACTGGCGGAGTTTCCGAATTTTCCGCTCGGCGCAATCACGCTGAAAGCCATTACGATCAAGAGCGCGCGGGGTCACAGCTACAAGGCCTGCGAGCTCGCGCTGCAGCAGCTCGCATCAGGGCGCTTCCCGCTGGAGAGGATCACGACCCACCGCTTCGCGCTCAAGGACGCAGACCTCGCCATCAAGTCGGTCGGCGGCCACGGCGTGCCCGACGTGATCCACGCTTCCCTGCTGCCCTGGAAGTGACCGCACGCGTCGCGATCGCCGCCGGCGACCCGGGCGGCATCGGCCCCGAGATCTCGCTCAAGGCCGCGCTCGACCCCGAGGTGCGGGCGATCTGCCGGCCGATCGTCATCGGCGATCCCGGCGCGCTGGAAGCGCATGCGAGGGTTTGCGGTTTGCGCTTGAAAGACATTTCAGTTCTCGAAAGAAAACAGCTGAAGCCCGGAGAGCTGAAGATCGGCCAGATTTCCCCTGTGCATGGGCGCGCCGCGCTCGACTCGGCGCAAGCCGCGATCCGCGGCGCGCTCGCCGGGGAGTTCGCGGCGGTCGTCGCGGCGCCGCACACCGAGAGCGCAATCCACGCTGCCGGCGTCGAGTTCGACGGCTATCCGTCGTTCGTGGCGCGCCTCGCCGGCCTGCCGCCCGAGGACGGCATCCTGATGCTGTGCTTCGAGCACGAAGGCCGCGAGATTCGCATTGCGCATGTCACGCTGCACGCCAGCGTCAGGCGCTGCCTGGAGATGATCACGCAAGAGCGCGTAGCGAAAACCCTGCGCGCGGTCGATGCCGCCTTGAAAACGCTCGGCATTCAAAAACCCAGGATCGCGGTCGGCGGCGTCAACCCTCACGCCGGCGAAGGCGGGCTGTTCGGCGACGAGGATCTGCAAATCATCGTGCCGGCGATCGCGGCGGCGCGCGGCGCGGGAATGCGGGTGGACGGGCCGATCGGCGCCGACACCCTGATCCAGCGCGCAGGCTACGATGCGTACGTCGTCATGCTGCACGACCAGGGCCACGTCGCGGCGAAGCTGCTCGCGCCGCAGCGCGCCGCGGGCCTCACCGTCGGCACGCCGGTTCTTTTTTCCACGGTCGCTCACGGCGCGGCGCTCGACATCGCCGGCCAGGGGCGCGCCAACCCGCGCGCGATGGTGGAAGCAATCACCCGTCTCGTGGGTCGTCGACTCCGGTCCGCCGCGACGTGACGGAGCGATAAAGAAAAAGCCTTGACCTGTCGTTCTGACACGACGCTTTGTGCGAAACCAACTTTCGCCGACAACGTCAAGCCGGTGCCGGTGATGGATAATCTCGCGGTGATGCGCGCCGGCGCTGCCATCCTCCACCCCGCGTAGATGGACGACCGCGGCTACATCGCCCAGGCGCTTTTCGATCGCTTGCGCGGCGGGGAGGTCGAGTTCCGCGTGCTCGGCGACACGCGCGGCTACCCCGACACCGCCGGCGACGAGGTCGATGTCGCGGTGCACCCGAATGCGCTAGGCTCGATGCCCAGGGCGGTGGCTCGCTTCTGCCACGAATTCGACCTGCAGCTGGTGCAGCTGCTGCGCGAGGCGCACGGCTGGCATTTCGTGCTGGCGTGGAGCGACGACGTGGGCCGGCCGCACTTTCTCGTCGCACGCGTGTTCAGCGATTTCTACCTCGGCGCGAGAAGGCTGCTGCACTCGAACGAGCTGCTGCTCGCCTCGCCCGACGTGCGCTTCATCTACGGGCTGGCCACGACGGTGGAAAGCGGGGACCTCGCCGTCGAGCGCACCGCCTGGCTCTCCGAGCTCTGGCACGAGTATCCGCGCGCCGCCATGGAGCGCATCGCGCAGCTGTGGCGCAAGCGCGCGGAAATCCGCATCCTCGCCCACGCCGCGAAGCACGACGATTGGACGCGCGTGCGCAGCGAGCTGCCGCGACTGCGCCGCGCCCTTCGTCGCGGCGTGCGGCCGCGGCTCGACGCCGTGCTCACGCGGCTCGGCATCCTCGCCGGGCGCGTCGTGCAGCCGCCCGAGG
>Ga0209577_10001265_pt1 | contig 25116 bp, 23 predicted proteins | sample GraSoiAngelo_109_FD_185874 | JGI IMG/M metagenome (GOLD analysis project Ga0209577, IMG submission 185874) | Grasslands soil microbial communities from the Angelo Coastal Reserve, California, USA - 14_0903_12_20cm (SPAdes) (version 2) | ecosystem: Environmental > Terrestrial > Soil > Grasslands...
GCGCTACATCGGCCAGTATTTCGCGGAGGACCAGGTCGCGCTGCTCGACCCGCATACCGGGCAGCCGCTGCGCGTGAACGGCGATACGGCGCGAGCGATCGTCACGAACGACTTCCGCAACGACCTGTTGTTCTCCTATAAGCCGACGCCGGGCACGGTCGTCTTCCTGGGTTACGGCGCATCGCTCACGGAGGCGGACGCCTTCCGGTTCCGCGACCTGAGTCGCACGGCGGACGGGTTCTTCCTCAAGCTGAGTTATCTGTTCCGGATGTAGATTCCCGCCATGGCCTACGCGGCCGATCTCGACCACCAGCTCGCCGCCGAAGACCGCACCAAAGAGCGCCAGTACGTTCTGTCGGGCACGCGGGGGCGCTGGAGGGTGCTCGGTCTCGGCGTCGTGCTGCTCGCCGCCATCCGGCTCGCCGGCGTCGTGCCCGTCGCCTGGTCGTTCATCCTCGGGTTCACGGTCCTGTTCGCCGCGGTCAACTACGCGACGACCCGCGTCGCGCGATCAGGCGCGCTCCCCCCGTGGTACACGCTCGCCACCATGGCAGTGAGCGCCGCCATGATCTCCGCGATCGTCTACGCCGTCGGCCCGACGGGGCATCTCCTGTACGTGGCGTATCTGATCGCCCCGCTCCAGGCCGCGCTCTACCTCGGCCGGAACGAGGCCTGGCAAACGCTGATCGTCAACCTGGCGGCGTTCGCGCTCGTCACCGGTATCCGCACCAGTCAGGGCGCACCCGGCTGGTCGTGGAGCGCGTTTCTCGAGGAGTCCCTGGTGCTGCTCGTCACGGGCGCGGCGCTGGTGGCGATGCTGTCGCGCCTCCTCGCGCGGCTGCGCGCCACCCGCACCACGTTCGCCCGGCTCGAAGCGGGCGACTTGACCGTGCGGGTACCGGACGACGCTCCCGACGAGCTCGGGTACCTCGGCGTGAGCCTGAACCGGACCACCGACGGGATCGCCGCGATCGTGCGACAGGTGCAGCGCCAGGGTCGGGAGCTCGCCGCCCTGGGGGAGCAGCTGGCGGCGTCGGCTCGCCAGGTGCAGACCGCATCGCAGGGGATCTCGACGACCACGCAGGGCCTCACGCGCGGCGCCGAGCGGCAACGCGAGCTGATCGGGCACGGCCGGGCCGACTCCGAGGCGGCCGCCGCTGTGGCCTCGCAGCTGCACGCCCGCGCCCAGGACGCGGAGCGCCAGATCGCCGGTGTGGCGCAGCAGGCGCGCCGTCACGGTCAGGAGATCGCCCGGGCGAGCGAGCTGCTCGTCACTCTGGTGGATCACCTCGACCAGGTGTCGCGCGCCGCAGCCACGCTCGAGCTCGGCTCGCGCGAGACGGGCAAGCTCGTGGACGCGATCACGCGAATCGCGAGTCAGACCGATCTACTCGCCCTGAACGCGGCGATCGAAGCGGCCCGGGCGGGCCAGCACGGCCTGGGCTTCCGCGTGGTGGCTGACGAGGTGCGCAAGCTCGCCGAGCAGAGCGCGCGCTCCGCCGAGGAGGTCCGCGCGCGTGTCCGCCAGACGCAGGACCAGATCACCCAGCTGCTCGCCGCCATGCAAGAAGGCCGCCGCACGGCACAGGGCGTGGGCGCCGTGTCGGCGGCCGTGCGCCGGGCGCTCGACGCGATTTTCGCCGACCTGAATGCGACGGTCCAGTCCGCCGCCGTCCTCGCGGGCGAGACCGAAGGGCAGACGGGCCGGATCCGTGAGGTGGTCCGGCGCATGGAAGAGGTCGCGGGGATCGCCGAGACGGCGGCGCAGGGGGCGGAGCGGACCTCGGCCGCGACCGAGCAGCAGATCGCCTCGCTCGGCGAGCTCACCACGACGTCGCAACAGCTCGCCGTGGCCGCCGCGAAACTGACCGAGACGATTCAGCAGTTCAACGTGAACGGCGCGAGCCTACCAACCCCGGAATAGCGGCGCGTCGCCGAAGTCCCACAACACGAACGCGATCAGCCGCGGATGGCGCGGCTCGGGGCCCGTCGCGGGGAGCTCGGCCCCGAGCGATCCCGCCACGTGTCCGAGCCGCGAGAGCTGCATCCATACCTGTGGATAGAACGACAGCGAGCGCTCGTCCGTCGTCGGTACGGTCCAGCCGGCCTCGAGCATGGGCACGAAGCGCCCCAGCTCGTGGCCCGCGCCCACGCGATACGACATCCCGTCGAACCCGCCGTCTTCCCACGTGGCGACCACTTCGCCTTGCACCACGAGCGCGCGTCCGGGATTGGCGCCGAACGCGAGGAATGGCTCCACTTCCCACGCGTCCTGGCGGCCCAGGGGCGGCGTGGCCTCGAGCCCGAGACTCACGAGCGCGCGCCGCTCGAGACTGTGCCACAGGTTGTACTTGAGCGCGCCGGTCACGCCCTCGAACGCCCGCGGCTGCCCGTCCAACGCCGTGCGCGCGCTGGCCTCGAGCTGGAACCGCTTGCCCAGGCGATGCTCGTAGATGTACTCCTGACCGCGCGCTTGATCGGTGATGACGACTTCGTCTTCCGGATAAGCCTTTTCGACGAGAAACCCTCGCGGGAAGTTCAACTCACCCGGCGGCCAACCCAGCTCGCCGCACAAGGAGCGCGCGTAGCGTACCACGGCGTGGATCTGCGCGGGGGTCCCCGCCTCGCCAAACGCCGGCATGTCGAGCGACAGCCCGAATGCGGCTCCCCCCTGGGCGACGATGTTGACCCAGCGATCTTCGGTTTCGGCCGTCGAGCCCTTGCATTCGTGCAGGTCCGCGGGCGACACCTCGAGCCGGGTGGTCGAAGCGGGCGTGCCCCGGCCGTCCGCGCCATGGCACGATTTGCACCACGCCGCGAACAGCGCGGCCCCGGAGTCCGCGGGATCCTGCACCGCGACCGCCAACACGAGCGCCAGGCCGGCGAGCATCACGCCAGCCTCGCCAGGCGCTGCAGCTCGGCGGCGGCGCGGTCGGCCTCGTGCACGATGTGGTCGAGCGGCGCCGTGAGGAGCTCGTGTCCCAGCACAACGGGGCGGCCGTCGACGAACACGTCGCGCACGTCGCTGGCGCGCGCCGAGTACACGATGAGCGACACCGGGTCGCCCAGGAACGGGTGAAGGTGCGGCGGCGACAGGTCCAGCACCACGAGATCGGCGCGCCGACCGGGCGCGATGCGCCCGATCTCGTCCTCGAGGCCCAGGGCGCGGGCGCCGCCCAGCGTCGCGAGCTCGAGCACCTGCGCGGCGGGGAGCGCGTCGGCGCCGAGGCGCGGCTTCTGGATCAGGGCGGCGAGGCGCATTTCGGCGAAGGCATCGAGCCCGTTGTTGCAGGGGGCGCCGTCCGCGCCGATGGCCACACGGCACCCGGCGGCGAGCAGCTCGGGGATTTTCGCGACACCGCTCCCCAGCTTCAGGTTCGAAGAGGGACAGTGCACCACCGTGGTTCCCTGACGCGCCAGGCGATCCATCTCGTGGGCGTCAATCCAGACGCAGTGAGCGAGCGCGGCGCGGCGGCCCGCGATCCCGACCGAGTCCAGGTAAGCGATCTCTTCCAGGCCCGTGGTGCGCAGCACCGTTTCGCGCTCCACGATCGTTTCCGCCGCGTGGGTGTGCAGCTGGGCGTCGAAGCGTTCTGCCAGGTCGCTCGCCGCCCGGAGCAGGGGACCGGAGCAGCTGGGGACGAAGCGCGGGGCGAAGCACACGCGCAGCCGGCCCGCGGCGGCGCCATGCCAGTGCTGGGCCAGCGCCACCGCGTCGGCCAGCGCGTCGTCGGTCGACTCGACCAAGTCGATCGGAGCGCCCTCGGGGTGCGCGTCCATCAGGCACTTGCCCACCGTGGCCCGGATGCCGATCCGCTCGAGCGCCCGGAACGCCGCCCCCGTGTGCCGCACCGTCTCCATGTCGAGGATCGCGGTGGTGCCGCCGAGCAGCAGCTCCGCCGCGCCGAGCAGGGCGGAGGCGTAGACGGTGGCTTCGGTATGAGCGGCCTCGAGCGGCCAGATGCGGCGTATCAACCAGTCCTCGAGCCGCAAGTCGTCGGCCAGCCCGCGGAACAGGGTCTGGCAGAGGTGCACGTGCGCCTGGATGAGACCCGGGATGACGAGGCAGCCGCTGCAATCGCGTACCTGGGGTTGGGGGCGGGGCCCCTTCCCTTCTCCCTCGTCCCCCCTCCCCGCCTTCCCGATCCTCTCGATTCTCCCTTCGCGCACCGTCACATCCGCCCGCACCATGCGCCAGGCACCGTCGTGCAGCAGCACGTCGCCGCCGGCGAGCCGCAGGTCGGGGAGGGGCCGTGCCGGGGGCTTCAGGTGGTGGCCCGCGGCGGCGCACTGGTCGAGTCGTCGGGGAGGTCGAAGTAGGCGCGCAGCTCGTCCATCAGGTCCCCGTCCTCGTACACGCCCGTCAGGATCCGCTCGGGGCCCCCGGGATCGATCAGCAGGTAGCCGTAGGGATAGTCCAGGCCGGACAGGAGAATGGTGCGCCGCGCGGCGTTCGGGAGCGAGACGTAGACGGTGTCGGCGTTGGTAGCGACGAGCTGGATGCCGCTGGCCGAGAGGGCGGGCGCCACCTGCGCCGTGTAGTATTTCAGGTCGTCGAACGTATCCGCCTGGTCGTCGCGCGAGAGCGTGTCCGCCGCGCGCAGCCAGAACAGCACGACGCTCGGCGTGGTGATCACCCGCGGCACGACGAGCGCGCTGTCGGTCGAGTCGCGCGGCACGAGCTGCGTGAGGTCCAGTGAGTCGCCTTGCTGCGCGATTCTGCTCAAGGGCCGCGTGCGGCACGAGGCCAGGCACACGAGGGCTACGAGCGCGCCGATTCGCATGCGGAGAAATATATTCCGGCTCGTACAACAGCGGAGCGGTAACCCGCGGGTCACGAGGCCCTTGAGTTGGCTCGACCGGGCTCGAGCGGCGGCGTTATGTTGCAGAGTAGATCAGAATTGATGAACCAGATGACTGCGGATACTATGCGTTAGGTGGCCGCTACGATTTGAACATGACACCGCTCCGAGCCCGCAGGCGCGTTGGTGCCCTGCTCGCCCTGTGCTTCGTGACTACGGCGCAGGACTGCGGAACCCTCTACACGGTGATCCATCACTATACGCTCGGCGGTGGTGCCGACAGGATCGTTTCCCTCCCTCCACTTGCCGAGCAGGGCACGTACCAACTGTCGGCGAAAGAGCCAACGTCGACACCGTGTCCTGGATTCACGGTCTATCGACTATCTCAGCGGAACCGCGAACGTGGCTACTTTTCCGTCCGACTAAACCGCGGTCCAGCTTATAGCCTTGATGTCGCGTATGGGTACCTCAGCGCCGGCATTGTTGGTCCGTTTGGCGGAGGGAAGCCTAGGGGCGACGTCGAGCGACCTGTATCAGCGTCGGCAGATGTCGTTGCGCAGCTCGCGATGCAGGGCTCCGGAGTCGCGCCGACGATCCCGGCGGAGACGGTCGTGAGGCTCAGGGGTTCCAAGGACCTCACGATCTGGTGCGCGCGGACGCCCGACCAGGTTGACTCTGTTGCGCGCCAATGACCTGCGAGCCATTGTACTGTATCGGAGCGGCGTTTGCGGCCGCCTAACAAGCGCTTGAAGCTGGCGTGCGCGTCGCCGCAGCTTAAGCGCGATCCGTTAGGTGGCTTCCCCGTGCAATCAGACGCTTTCATTTCCCACCAGGACCAAATGAAGGTGGAACGATGAGAAAGCGTCTCCCCTTTGCTCCCATCGTTGTTGGAGTTCTCGTTCTCGGGGCCTCGTGGACTTCCTGTTTCTCCGAACGCGGGCGCCAGCAAGCCGAGCAGGACTCGCTACGGGCCGAAGTCATGACCTTGGTCGCGCAAACTCCTGAACATCGCCAAGCTCAGGTCTGTAAGGCCGAGGTGCGGGACGACCGCTTCGACGGCCCCGACGGGCCTCTTTGTCTGCGGCTCCAGCGCCTAGCGCCCGCGGACGTTGCGCCTGCACCTTAAGCGCGATCCGTTAGGCTGCGAACGAAGTTGCGACTCCGCACATGACTCAAAAGGAATCTCAAGGTTCTGCGACAATCGCTCCGTCACGCGCGCGGACACGGAACATGGTGGCCTCGCTCATCACCGTATCGGCGGGCGAAGCCGTCGCGCACGTCTGGGGCCACTTCACCCTTCTCGGCTTCGGTGAGGGATTTGCTTGGGGTCTACTCTTCTCGGCGGTCCTACTGCCTATCTTGCTCGCAGTGGCATCCATTCGGAACGAGGTACGGGCCCGACGCCAGGACCGTTGACGAGCTGTGAACGGCCGGGGAGATCGCTAACGAAATAGTCCAGGTACATCGCTTGCCGTGGGGCGGTTGGATCGTAGTGATCAGTATTGGAGCAACGCGTCGTCCGATAAGTTCGCTTTCGATGCTCTTCGACAAGTGGGCTTTCTTGGTCGGGTGTCATACTATCCCGTCCGGCTATTGGTCTGGCTTCGCAACATTATGAGGAAGCGTGCTGCCTAACAAGCGCTTGAAGCTGGCGGGCGGTGATCGCTCTAAGGGAAACGCAGTGTTTGCGCCCTGGCGGCCGCGGACTCTCGTGCACTACTCTTGCGCCGGCGGGCAAGTCGCCCGCAGCTGAAGCGCGATCCATTAGGCAGCGACTCGCGCACTCCTCCGACAGGACCCCAGCACAATGCACAGCACTAGAGTCAGCAGGAGAATCGCGCGCGATGTCTTCTTGCGAAGACTAGGGATCGAGCGGTCCTATCGACCTCCTACGTTGTTCCGGCACCCGGATTGGAACTTCGACCCCCTCCTGAAGCTGGTAGTAACGTACCACCTCCGAGCGCGCCCGGATTTCACGTTCCTCCAGGTGGGGGCCTTCGACGGCCTCGCCAACGATCCCATCCACCCCTTGGTACGAGCGTTTGGGCTGCGGGGCTTGGTCGTCGAGCCACAGGTAGGAGTCCTTGACAGACTCAGGGCGACGTATGCGGATCATCCGCAAGTGTCCCTCGTTAACGCAGCCGTTGCCGACGCGAATGGAATGCGAGACTTCTACACAACCACAGGTGGACCCATTCAGCAGGCGTCCTTCTCGAGGTCGCACCTAGTTAAGCATGGAGTACCGGCCGACCAGATCTTGGGGCTGAAAGTCCGTTGCATAACGATTGCGAGCTTGTTGCAGGAGCACGGCCTCGACAGATGTGATCTGCTTCAAATCGACGCGGAAGGATACGATTACCAGATAATCCGAACCATTGACTTCAATGCCGTCAAGCCGCTGATCATCCGTTTCGAGCACGCGCACATGACTGATGATGAGTCTAACCAATGCATTGAGCTCCTGGCCTCTCACGCATTCCGTTTCATCACCGAGCGACGGGACATCATCGCTTTGCGAGAGCCTTGACCCCCGTGGCGCTCGGAGCGTGGTCGCCGCCTAACAAGCGCGTGAAGCTGGCGGGCGGTGATCGCTTTAAAGGAAACGGAGTGTTGTTAGGCCGCAAAAGGCCTATCAGGTACGAAGGCGCGCGAGCAATGCCTCCTAAACCTGTTTCGTGCTTGCACCCAAGATCGCCCCTCACGACGGACTCTCAAGTGCAGACGAACGATACCATCTAGCCAACGGCAGCGACGAGCAGAGAACCGAAATGGGAAAGATCATCATCAGCGAAAACGTAACGCTCGATGGCGTCATCCAGGACCCGGCCGGTGACGAGGGCCTCAGGCATGGCGGTTGGGTCGGGCGTATCGGCGAAGGGGGCCGTGAAGAAGTAGCCAAGGTCGCGCTCGACGAGGTGCTGGGAACCGAGGCCATGCTGCTGGGTCGACGCACCTACGAGTTCTTGGCTGCGCGGTGGCCATCCCGGACTGGCGCCCTGGCGGACAGGCTGAACGGCAAGGCCAAGTACGTCGTCTCCTCGACCCTTCAACATCCCGCGTGGAGCAACACGACGGTGCTCAAGGGCGACGTGGTGAGTGAGGCTTCGAGACTGAAGCAGCACGTAACCGGCGACATCGTCGTCGCCGGCAGCTTCCAGCTCGTGCACACACTGCTCGACCACGATCTCGTCGACGAGCTGCGACTGATGATCTACCCGGTCGTACTGGGGATGGGCAAGCGCCTTTTCGCCGAGACCGGCGACAAGAAACCCATGCGCCTTGTCGGAAACAAGACCGTCGCGGGCGACCTCGCCCTCCTTACCTACGAGCCTGTCCGCGAGACCTAATGGGAGGAGACTCTGGTTACCCAGGGTGCGCGTGGTCGTTTGCGGCCTAACCAGCGCCTGAAGCTGGCGGCGCCGCGAAGGAGCCATTGATTTGTGAGAGCTAGAGCTAGGCGCCGCAGCTTAGGCGCGGCCCGTTAGGCGGCCGGACAACCACGTGCCACGGTCACGTTTCGCTCACACCCTTGACCTTGTCCAGACGCAGTTCACCGGCGTCCTGCGGCCTCTCGGGTTCAGTAAGGCCGGCCGGACCTATAACCGGCCCTCGTCTGAAGGACTGGTTCAGGTCATCAACCTGCAAATCTGGCGTCCTGACCCCGTGCCCCCATCCCTGCCGAGTTCTCAGGCCCAGGGCTCGCACGACAAGTTCACGGTAAACTTGGGGGTTTGGATCCCTGAAGTTGCAGAACACCACCTCGCACCTCCCCGTACCAAGACGATTCAGGAATACGACTGCCAGGTCCGTGGTCGACTCGGTCAGTTCGTCGAGCCCGCCACCGATCTCTGGTGGCCACTCAATGACTCTTGGCCCGACTCCGCCTCGGCTGCGCTGACTCTGCTCGGGGCTCAAGGGCTTGCTTGGCTTGAGACCTTTGCCACCAGAGATGGCATCATCGCCGGCTGGAATCGGGCTTCCGATGCGAGAATTGTGATCGCGATTATAGAGGCAAAGCGCGGGCGAGCACCGCGCGCGCGCCAGCTCCTCGCCGAGCAAATTGCCAGCACACGTAATACCGCACATCATCAATACGTCCACACCGTGGCTCACCAGCTCGGCATTGGGCCGCTTCCGGACGCTTCGACCTAACCGCGCTCATGCGCAGCCGGCCGCCTAACAAGCGCTTGAAGCTGACGGGCGGTGATCGCTCTAAGGGAAGCGGAGGGTTTGAAGGGTGGATCCAGGAACGCTTCCCGATGCCGAGGGAGCGCAAATGAGAAAGCTCAAGATCATGGAACACATTTCGCCGGACGGTGTGATCCGGCACTCCTCCGATGACGGCGATTTCCCCTACAGCGACTGGACAGCGCCCTATCGGACTCCCGCTGGCCGGATGCAGTTCTTGCCGCGTACGGCGAGAGCTTCGATCTGCTACTTGGCCGTCGCACCTACGATATCTGGTCGGGCTTCTGGCCAAAGGCGCCGAGCAGTCCGATGGCGGACCGCCTCAATGCGGCAACGTTCGTTCGTTCGTTCTGTCTTCTGACGTTATCACAATCAGGCGACCTTACGGATGGGTGGTTTGAGGGTGAGTGAATCGGTCGTTCACGTGTCGGAGCTGACGCGCCGCTTCGGTGCCACGACGGCCCTGGTCTCGGTGAGCGTGTCCCTCCCGCGCGGGGCGGTCTACGGCCTCGTCGGCGCAAACGGAGCGGGGAAGACGACGCTCATCCGGCACATTCTGGGTCTGCTACGGGCGCAAAGCGGCTCGGTGCGCGTCTTCGGCGTCGATCCCGTCGCCGACCCGGTCGCCGTCCTGTCGCGGATTGGCTATCTGTCCGAGGAAAACGACCTCCCCGGCTGGATGCGCGTTGACGAGCTCATGCGCTACACGCGCGCGTTCTATCCCGCCTGGGACGATGCGTATGCGGAGGAGCTGCGGCGGAGGTTCGCACTCGACGGCGCCGCGAAAATCACGAACCTCTCCAAGGGGCAGAGAGCCCGGGCGGGACTCCTCATCGCGCTGGCCCATCGGCCCGAGCTGCTGGTGCTGGATGAGCCGTCGTCCGGCCTCGATCCGATCGTCCGCCGCGACATCCTCGGCGCCGTCATTCGCACCATCGCCGGTGAAGGGCGAACCGTGCTGTTCTCGTCCCACCTGCTGGAGGAGGTGGAGCAGGTCGCCGATCACGTCACGATGATCAGCTGCGGCCGGATCGTGCTCAGCGCGCCGCTCGACGCCATCAAGGCATCGCATCGCTCCCTCAATGAGGCCTTCATCGCACACGTCGGCAGCGCCGCCACGCCGACCGCCGAGCTGTAGATCATGCGGTCGCCCGCTCTCGCCATCGGCTGGGAGTTTCGCCGCCGGCATCGCTGGGGACTCATCGCCGTGGCTGGTTACCTGTTCGTCGTCGCGACGATCAGGTTCCTGATCCTTGGGCCGGGTGAGCCCGTCCTGGTGGATAGCGTCCGCTTTGCCGCGGTGGTATCCGTGCCGCTGACGACGACGTTCGTGTATCTCCTGGCCGTCTTCAGCTTCGGTTTTACCGGTGACCTGGCCGCGCGCCATTCGATGTATCCCGCCCGAATGTTCACCCTGCCCGTGACGAACGCCGCGTTGGTCGGCTGGCCGATGCTCTATGGCACGGCGGCCATGGCGATCCTGTGGCTGGCTGCGAGGCTGTTCGCCGTGTGGCCGTCGGGTATCGCAATCCCCTTGATCTGGCCGGCGCTGCTGGCCGCGGCCCTGCTCGCGTGGACGCAGGCGCTGACGTGGATGCCGTATGGCTTGCCGGGGATTCGCTTGATCGTCGCAGTGCTCGGCCTTGCCGCGCTGGATACCGTCGTCCTGCTGGCAATTCATTTCAAGGCCGGCGAGCCCAGGATGGTGGCCATCCTGGCGCCGCAGGTTCCCCTCGCGTATCTCGTCGCGCGCTTCGCCGTCGCACGGGCTCGCCGCGGCGAAGTGCCCGATTGGCGGGGCGTGTTCGGCCGGCTTGCGAGCAACGCCGTGCGGACCCGCCGGCGAGACCATTTTCCTTCGCCCGCCCGGGCTCAAGCGTGGTTCGAGTGGCGGCGACATGGCCGGTCGCTGCCGGCGCTCGTGGCTCTCCTGCTGCCGTTCGAGCTGGCGTTGCTCTGGCTCGCCAAGGACGCGCCGGCATTCGTCTTCGAAATCCTGTTTCTCGCACTGATCACGCCGCCGTTCATGGCCGCCTGTACGGCGTGGACCGTAAGCCAGCCGAATCCTCAGGGGCGCGATTCCTACGGCGTGCCGCCGTTCATCGCGACGCGGCCGTTGACCAGCGCCGAGCTCATCGCCGCCAAGCTGAAGATGGCGATGTGGAGCACGCTGGCCGCGTGGCTGCTGGTGCTCGTCGCCATGCCGCTCGCGCTCGAGTGGTCGGGCACCTGGCCCCTCGTGACGGAACGGGTGCGGCGCCTGCATGACGCCATCGGGACGCCCCGCGCGGCGACCGTCGTGCCGCTCATCCTGGCGGGGTTCATCGTCGCGACCTGGAAGCAGCTGGTGCAGAGCTTGCACATCGGCCTGACCGGCCGTGAATGGATCGTCAAGGGGAGCGTGTTGCTCACGCTGACGTTCCTCATCGTGCTCGGACCGATCGTCGAGTGGATCATCGACAGCCCAAGCGTGCAGCGCGCCTTATGGAACGCGGGGCCCCTAATCCTGGCCGGTCTGGTGGGCCTGAAGATGTCCGCTGCCGCCTGGATCGCGACGCGCCTCGATCGCAGCCGGCTGCTGGGCGACCGCGCGCTCGTCCTCGGCGCGGCCTGCTGGGTTGTCGCCGTGCTCGCCCTTTACGGGGTGCTCGTGTGGTTTTTCTCCACGCCATTCGTCGCGCGCTACGTGCTCGCGCTCATCGCGATCCTGGCGGTCCCCCTCGCACGAATCTCGGCGGCGCCGCTGGCGCTCGCGTGGAACCGGCATCGGTGACCGCACCACCCATCATGCGGGAGGGGAAGCGCGCCATCGGCACCGTGCTGGCGCTGTTGAGCCTGCCCGTGCTGCTGGTGCTGATCGAGGCGGTGTCGTTCCGCGTGGCGAACCGGCCCAATGGTTCGTTTATGTCCTCCGGGCGGAAGCGCGAATACCTGCTCTACGTCCCAAGGAGCTATGACGGCAGCAAGCCCGCGGCGCTCGTCATCAGCCTGCACGGCGCGGGCCTGTGGGGGGCCGCGCAGAAGGAAACGAGCCAGTGGAACCGGGTGGCCGACGAGTACGGGTTCATCGTCGTGTATCCGTCGGGAGAGGGCGGCGGCGGACCACGGGTCTGGCACGAGGGCGACGAAGCCGCGCCCTCGCGTGATGTTCGATTCATCTCCGAGCTGATCGACACGCTGGAGGCGCGGTACAACATTGATCCGCAGATGATCTACGCCAACGGCCTTTCCAATGGCGGAGGCATGTCGTTCGCGCTCTCCTGCACGCTGTCCGACCGGATCGCCGCGGTCGGGATGGTGGGAGCCGCTCTCCTGGTGCCGTTCAGCTGGTGCATGGACCTGCGACCGGTGCCGATGATCGCGTTTCACGGGACCGCCGATTCGGCTGCTCCGTACAAGGGAGGGTTCTCGTGGGTTGCCCCCCAGCGATTTCAGGGCGTCCGTGCCTTTACGGCGAGTTGGGCCCGAAGAAACCGGTGTGGGACGAACCCGCTCGATTCCGTGGTCGCGACGGACGTCACGCGCCTCGAATACACGAAGTGCGCTGACGACGCGGCGGTCATGCTCTATACCATTAAGGGAGGAGGCCACACCTGGCCCGGTGGCCAGCCGCTGCCGGAATGGTTCGTCGGGCGCACCAGCAACAGTATCGACGCATCGAGCCTGATGTGGGCGTTCTTTCGTGCGCATCGGCTTCGAGAGGCGCAGACCGGGGCGCAGCACAAGTGAGGTGGCGTCCCCCCGACAGAGCCTGACATGCGATGACGAAAGCAACGGGTCGGCTCTGCAAGTGAAAGCGCGCCGCGGCCTATTGGCCATCGCCAGACCGCCGCCTAACAAGCACTTGAAGCCGACGATCGCCCCCTTCAGATTGCACACACAACACCCCAAGAGGGCCCCATGGGACATGCCGTCGCTCGATCGCTCCTTGGGACGCTCGTCCTCCTCCTCGCGAGCCATCGCCCCGCAGGCGCGCAAGACGTTTCGCGCATGGACCGGATCATTCAATCGCACGTCGACAGCAAACAATTCATGGGATCGGTTCTCGTCGCCCAAGGTGGCAAGGTTCTCTTGAACAAGGGGTATGGATCCGCCAACCTTGAATGGGATATTCCTGATTCGCCCCAAACCAAATTCCGCTTGGGCTCGCTGACGAAGCAATTCACGGCGGCGGCCATCCTGCTGCTGGAAGAGCGAGGCAAACTGAGGACAGATGACTTGGTGACGAAGTACCTGCCCGACGCCCCTGCGAGCTGGGCCAAAATCACCCTTGCCAACCTGCTGACCCATACGTCGGGAATCCCCAACTTCACATCGTTCCCCGACTATTCCACCACCCAGGCGACGCCTACAACTCCCGAGCAACTGGTCGCCCGGTTCCGCGACAAGCCGTTGAATTTCCAGCCCGGCGAGCAGTGGGAGTACAGCAACTCGGGATATGTGCTCCTCGGCTACCTCCTGGAGAAGATCACCGGACAACGCTACCAGGACTTCGTGCGCGACAACCTGTTCGCGCCGCTCGGAATGACCGAATCAGGATATGACTCGCGCGCGGCGATCATCCTCCACCGCGCGTCGGGCTATTCGCCCGGCGCAGACGGCCCCGTGAATGCGGGCTACATCGACATGAGCGTCCCCTTCTCGGCGGGTGCACTCTACTCCACCACTGAGGATCTGTGGCGGTGGGAGCAGGGGTTGTTTGGAGGCAAGGTCCTCACTCCAGCGTCCTTGAAGAAAATGACCACACCGTTCAAGAACGATTACGCCTACGGCCTCGCCGTGCGGACGGCGCACGGGTACACGGTCATCGAGCACGGCGGTGGTATCGAGGGGTTCAACACCCAGTTGGCCTACGATCCTGATCGCAAGCTCGCCGTCATCGTGTTGGGCAATCTCAATGGAGGCGCACCAGGTGAGATTGCCGGGGAACTCATGTCGCTGCTGCACGGAGAAAGAGTCGTCCTGCCCTCCGAACGGAAGGAGATGACGGTCTCGACGGACGTGCTGCGGCAGTATGTGGGCACCTACCAGCTGGCGCCCACGTTCAGCATCGTCATCACGCTGGAGGGCAACCGGCTGATGTCCCAAGCAACGAACCAACCCGCTCTGCCGCTGTTCCCGGAGTCGGAGACAAGTTTCTTCTTGAAAGCAGTGGACGCGCAAATCGAGTTTACGAAGAACGATAAAGGGGAGGTGACTTCCCTCACGCTACGGCAAGGCGGCAACGAAATGAAGGCCTTGAAGCGGTAGCCGCTAATTGCCGCCTTGCGGCGGCCCGCGGTGGCGCTTCTCTTCATGCAGGCACGCAACCGTACGACACCGTTTCCGTCTGGAGCTTCCATGAGCAAGAGTCGCATCCGACCAATTCGCCGACGCGGTATCAGCCGCATCGACCAACCATCCACCCGGACGCACGGCTGGTTCGTGCGGGCCGGCTTCTCCAAGCGGCCGGACGGCAGCTATGCGCCGCGGCACCGCAAGTTCTTCGGCGACGCGAGCCATGGCGGTAAGCGACGGGCGCTACGGGCGGCGCAGCAGTACCTCGCCATCGTGCAGGGAGGGCGGCGCAAGGCGCGGGCGCGCAAGGTGGCATAACGCCGCGGCGACGGCTCGCGCGAGCCACGCCATGTCTCTGGAAGATCCCATCGACATCCACGAGCACGACATCCTCGAGGCTCTCGACACAGCCCTCTCGATCGCGCTTGCGCTGTGGAGAAACACGCGCCCTTCCGGTCCATGATGCTCGATCGCCAGCCGACTCTTGCCGGCGAGCTCCTCGAGCTGCGGCCGCTGCGTCAGGACGATTGGGCCGCGCTGTTCGCCGTGGCGTCGGATCCGCTCATCTGGGAGCAGCACCCCGACTCCGACCGGTACAAAGAAGATGTCTTCCGGCAATTCCTTGCCGATGCGCTGAATTCTGGTGGCGCGCTCGTCGCCGTCGACCGAGCGACCGGGCAGATCATCGGATCGTCACGTTACCACGGCTTCGACGCCACCGAGCGCCTGGTTGAAATCGGCTGGACGTTTCTCGCGCGTCGGTATTGGGGCGGCAGGTACAACGGCGAGATGAAGCGCTTGATGCTGGCGCACGCCTTCAAGACCGTCGATCAGGTCATTTTCGTCATTGGGCCGGAGAATCGCCGGTCGCGGCGTGCGGTGGAGAAGATCGGCGCCGTGTATCTCCACGTCGCCCCTGACGCGAAGGGTCGGGAGCGCGTAGTCTACGTGCTCACGAAGACGGCATTCGCTCAAGGCGCGATCCGTTAGGTAGGAGACACGCCGTACACCGTGGTTCGTACGCTGACGGTCCCTCCGGGAAGCGTGACGCCCTGCCAGCACGTCGCAGCGCTCCTCGCCCTTCTCGCCGGCCAGCTACGAGCTGACCTGGGACGGAACGTCGTCGGCCTCTATGTCTATGGATCGCTGACGCAGCACGCGTTCGATGCCCGGCGAAGCGACGTGGACTGCGTCGCCCTCATCCGGCGAGGGTTGAGTCCTGCCGTGGTGTCGCGTCTTCGCACCAACTTGCGGAGATTGAGCGCTCGTCACTCCTGGATGCAGCGGCTGCAGCTGACGATTCTCGTGCAACGTGAACTGCTGCGATTCAATGGCGACGGCTGGCTGTATCAGTTCGGACGCCTGTCACGCACCGGCTCAGATGGCAATCCAATCATCTGGGCCAATATCCTCGAAAGCGGTCACGTGGTCTTTGGCGCCGACCCGCACAGCTTCGTGCCGCCGATTACGCCCGCGGTGATGCGCCGGGCCCTCGAGCGCGAGGTCGGCTACCTTCGCGCGGAACTGGTCACGAAGCGGACCAGCGTGTGGCGGCGCAGGGCCACCTACCGGCGCTACGCAGCCTTCACGGCGTGCCGTATTCTCTACACGCTCGAGACCGGGCGGGTGGCCCCAAAGCGCACGGCGGCGGTGTGGGCACTCCGGCGCCTGCCGTCCGTTCATCGAGCGATCGTCAGCCGCGCGATCGCGCGGCCATCGGGGGCCCGGCGCCTCTCGCTCGGTCCGCTTCGCGATCTGCTGGCATACGTCGAGCGCCGCCTCGTCGCAGCGTCAGGTAAGCCGGCCGCTCGCTAGGAGATCGGCCATCTTGTCTGCGGCCGCGGCTTCTACTATCTCCATAATCACTATCACTTCTTCTGGGCAAAGATGGGCCTGCTCACCGCGATCCTGATTCTCGAGGTACGTCCGATGATCGCGCTGATCCACATGAGAATCCCTCGTTCACTTCTCATCGTCATGTGCGTGACGGCGCCGGGAGCGGCGATAGCGCAAGGCCCCGCGTGTCCGGGTGGACGTGCGAGCACCGCAACGCGACTAGACACCTGGGTCGAGCCACATGCTCGCGAGGTCGTGGCGCAACAGGTATTCAAGTCGATAACCGAACTGGGGTATACCTTCGCCGACACAACCGGACCGTATGTCACGGCTCCGAAGTTCTCATGGCCGACTAACTCCACTTTCACCCTTTGGCGCAGTCTCGTCTATCCCGGTGCCACTCTCACCATCGCAGTAGACACTGCCGGGCCCTGGTCGCGCGTGCGCCTCGAAACACGTCTGGCGTGCGACACGGACCAGCGGCCACCTCCGGGCTTCCCACCGGACGTTGACTTTCAGACTTTCGTCGTCACTGAGACTCACGACGCGGCATGGCGGGCCATCGTGTCCCCCCTGCACCGCCTGAAAGTGCGGACCTTCGCCCAGAGCTGTGCTCCACTCCCCGAGGGCGACGACAAGATCGCCGTGTGCCGGCAAATGGCAAAGGCGGATCCTCCCAGCCCCGAAGCCTTGCGGCAATACGTTCTCGCACTCGCCCGCTTCTATCATGTCAGAGACGCGTGGAAGGCGTTTGCCGAGCTGGTTGCACTCGAGGGGGAGCGTGCGAGCACCTACGGCGAAGTCGCCAGGGCCATGCTCGACGCCGGCCAGTTTGAGGATGCTCTCAAGCTCTCTGAGCGCGCGACCGTCCTCTGGCCGGCGGACGCGAAGATGGCCTACCAGCTTGGGCGTGCGCGGCTCGGCCTCCACCAGTTAGAGCCCGCGGCGGAGGCCTTCGCCGCCGCCATCGCTCATGACTCGTCGTTGGCCGACACGCACACGTATGCGGCCGTGACGGCAACCAAGCTGGACCGACCAGATGAGGCACGACAACACTGCGCCACGGCGAGGCGCTTCCTCGAGGCGGCCCTCGCCGATCGCGCAGCCGACGTCGACGCCTGGCTGGGATTGGCCTACTGCGCCAGCGTGTTTGACCACGACCGAGAAGCGGTGTCGTATTTCGCGCGGGCGCGCGCAATCAGCGCCTCTCGCGCCGGGGTAACCTCGGAGCTGGTCGACTTGATCAGAGGGAGCTACGCCGTAGTAGGAGACCAGCCTCCTGCTCCCGTACCTGATCGCAAGTGAAGCCGCCGTTGACCACGTGAGCTCGTGCTGCTCCTCCTTCTGGGCCGCCAACCAGCGTCAGTTCAGCGACGTCACCGCCCGACGCGATCTCGAGCGCTACCGGACGCGAGGGCCCGATGCCACCACCCGCCTGCTGCGGGATGCCATTCTCAGGGCCGGGAACGGGAAGACCGTGCTCGACGTCGGCGCGGGCATCGGCGCGCTCAGCTTCGAGCTCTTGGCGGCGGGCGCCGAGCGCGTGACGGCCGTCGAGGCGGCAGCGGCCTACCTGGCGGCGGCTCGCGCGGAGGCCGCTCGCCGCAACGTCTCCCAGCGGTTCGACCTCGTGCACGGCGACTTTGTCGCCGTCGCCGCAGACGTCATGGCAGCCGATGTCGTGACCATGGATCGCGTGGTGTGCTGCTACCCTGCCTACCGACCGTTGCTCGAGGCGGCACTGCAGCATTGTCATCGTCTCTTGGCGTTCTCGTATCCGCGCGACCGATGGTATGTGCGGGCGGCGGTTGGGATTCAGAATCTCGCGCGCGCTCTCTTCGGGAATCCCTTCCGGGGCTTCGTGCACTCGGCGCGGGCGATGGACGCGTTGCTCGAACAGCACGGGTTCTCGCGGACCGAGCGGCGCCAGACGCTCAAGTGGTCGGCAGATCTGTATGTTCGGGCGAGACCATAGTCACCGCGGCCGGGTCGAGTCCTCGAAGCCGAAAAAGCGGTCCATCCGCCAGGTGCCATCTTGCTGCCGCAGCAGGAACGCGACGTACCTGCCGTACTCCGTTTTGCGCACGCCGCTCGAGTCGCGCCAGGACTGCTCGAACGCGCCGAACTCCGTCGCATGGTCGGGCGCGACGCGCCGGCTCGAGACGGTCAGACGGAGATCCATGTCCTTGAGAGAGGCCCAGTTCTCCCGCGCCATCGCCGCCAGCCCGGTCGGCCCCCGCACCGTGTTGAACGCGGGCCACTCGAACACCGCCGTGTCGGTGTACAGCGCCGCATACGCCTGCGGATCGTGAGTGCGGTACGCCCGCACGATACGAGCATTCAACGAGTCGATCCCGGCCGCCACGTCGTGCGCGGACGAGCGAGGCGACTGCGCACAGGCGAGGCATGCGATGCCCAGGGACGCTACGGCCGTCATTCTCCTCATGGCGCCGAGCCGTGGGCCGTGTGGCCCTTGCGACCCGTAGTATTGAACGCGGCCACACGCACGGTTCCGCGTAACGGGATGGGACCGCGCACTTCGGGGCTGCGCACGGTCGGCTCACTGCCGTCGGTCGTGTAGCGCACCGTGAAACCGGGCAGCTCCAGGCTGCAGCGAACCATCCCGTTCTCGACCTTCAGGCCCGGGGTCGGAATGCGGTAACCGAGCCCGGGGACCTCGCGATCGAGCCGGGGCAGCTCGCGCCGGCCCACCACGTTGACGAACCGGGACCAGGCCTCACGGTAGAGCGACGCGGACCGTACGGGGTCGCGCTCCCTGGCCCAGTCCGGCTGGGGTGCCCACGCACGCTCGGCGAGCCCGAAGAGCTTCGGCACCATCATGTAGTCGAGCCGCCCGTCGCCCCCCAGTGTCTCGGACCACAAGTTGCCCTGGATCCCCACGATGTGGGCCCGGCCGTAGTCGGTGAGGCGATCTTTACCGACGAACACGGAGTCGGCACCGGCGTTGCGGTAGTAGTCGAACGGGATGAACTGGAACGGCTTGCGCAGATCGATGAAGCCGCCCCAGTCGAGCCCCATCTCGTCGGGATTCGGATTCCACGCGAGATCGAAGTAGTAGTTGGTCACCGGGCTGAGCACGACGTCGTACCCGCCATTCGCGAGGCGATAGGCGAGGTCCTCGGCGCCCCAGCGGGGAACGTTGTTCCAGACGTAGGCGCGCCAGCCGCGCTCGGCGAATCCCGGATTGACGATGGTCGCGGGCCGCCCGTCGCGGCGCGTCTTCCGCACGGCGATCTCTTCCCATCCCGAGGGGACGAGGCCCTGGGCCTTGAGGATCTGCTCGATCCGGCCGTAGAAGGCGAACCAGAGATCGTCGACACTCTTCAGGCCGTGTGCCTGCATGTAGGTCTGCACGGCCGGCGATCCGACCCAGACGCCGGCCGGGACCTCGTCGCCGCCCATGTGGATATGACGCAGCGGCGCACCGGCCTCGCGGTGCATCGCGGCGAGATCGCCCACGACGCGCTCGATGAACCCGTACGTCGACTCGAGCGCCGGGTTCATCACGTTGTCGGGATAACCCTGGACCGACCGGTACACCGAACGGTCTTCCGCGTCGGTCAACAGGTACTGCCGGTCCCCGGCGGCGCGAAATCGCGCCTCCATCGCCTTGATCGCGGCGCGCGCGTGGCCCGGCATCTCGATCTCGGGGATGACCTCGATGTGTCGGGCCGTCGCGTAGCGCACGATCTCGACGTAGTCGGTATGCGAAAAGAACCCGCTACCCCACGGCCGGTCGACCTGAGGACCTGAGCCAAAGGCGGGCTGCAGGAATTGCTTCGAGTCGAGCGTGTGGCCGCGCCGCGCGCCCACGGCGGTCAGCTCGGGGAGGCCCGCGATCTCGACCCGCCAGCCCTCGTCATCCGTCGCGTGCATGTGGAAGACGTTGAGCTTGTAGCGGGCCAGCAGATCGAGCGTGCGCAGCACCGCCGGCTTCGCCTGGAAGTTGCGGGCGACGTCGAGCATGAACCCGCGGTAGCCGAAGCGGGGGGCGTCCACTACCCGGATCGCCGGTAACACGAGCCCACCCCGCGGCGACGGCGCCGGGGAGGGGAGCAGGTCGCGCAGCGACTGGACACCGTAGAAGACGCCCGCGGCCGAGACACCGACGATGCGCACACCGGCCGCGGGATCGATCACCAGCTCGTATGCCTCAGGAGACGACTGTCCCTCGACCGCGCCCACCTCGAGTCGCAGCGGCGGACCGCTTCCCTTCCGTCCCGTGCGGAAATAAGGCCGCAGATATTCGGTGGCGAACGTCGCCTCGTTCGCGAGCTCGGGCCCCGCGGTGACCTGGGGGAGTGCGTTGAGGCGCAGCTCTCCCGTTCCCTTTGTGACCTGCAGCGGAGTCGGGAACACCGGCGGTAGCTCGCCCGCGGGGACGTCGTGGATCACGGAGTCCAGGGCAAACTGGGCCTCGGGCGTGACCACATCCTGCGCGCGCTCGAAGGAAGCCGCGACGTAATCGCTCAACGGGACGCCCACGTCTTTCGCCGCATCGAACACGATGTAGGGTCCCGCCGGAGCGAAGCTGCGATTGCGGAGCGGCTGGGTGACGTACGGGATCGCGATCGAGGCGCCGGACGCGAGTCCGGTGAAGCCCGCGCCGGGGACGATACGATGCAGATCGGCCATCACGTCCTGGATGGCGAACCCGGCTCCGACGCTGCCTGAATCGGCCGAGTGCAAGGCACTGAAGTAAATCGCCCATCCGCTCGGTGGCAGTGGCTTCGTATCGCGGTTCGTCAGGGTGAACACCGCGTTGCTATCGCTCGAGAGCTCCCAGCGGAGCTGCAGGGCGGTCTGGGCGGCGCCGGCGCCGGGCGTGAGGGCCAGGGCGAGCGTCGGCAGTGCGGCAAGGAGTCGGTTGCGCATGCGACAGATTAGACCCCCGCGGGCCACGCTGTCCAGGGCAGCCTCTAGTATGTTGGAGGTTCTCGTACCTCAAGGAGTTTTGCGACATGACCGTCCCGCAGACGCTGAAAACGTGGTTCTCACTCGGTCTCCTGGTGGGGTGTGTCTCGCACGAGCGGACGCGAGAGCTGAGCGGGCAGGGGTGGATCGATGTCACGGCGACACTCGATCCCGCGAGCACGCCGGTGTACGCGGGCGATGCGCCCATGAAGTTCGAATTCTTGAAAGAGATGCGAAAGGGCGACGTCCTGACGTTGTCGGTCTACTCCCTCGGCGCGCACAGCGGCACGCACATCGACGCGCCGATGCATTTCATCGCCACTGGCGCACCGATCGACCAGGTGCCCCTGGACCCGCTGATTGGTGCCGCGCGGGTGATCGATATCCCCGACGGCGTCCAGGCGATCGACGCGAGCGAGCTGAACCGCCACGACTGGCGGAGCGCCAAACGCGTGCTGTTCCGGACGCGCAGTACGCTGCACGGCTGGATGGACTCATCCCAGTTTCACAGGGATTTCGCCTACATCGCGCCGGACGCGGCACAGCTGCTCGCGGACGCCGGGATAGTGCTGGTGGGCGTGGACTACATCTCGGCGGAGCAATTCGGGGCGCCGGCGCCGCGCACGCATCAGATTCTCCTGGGGCGCGGGATTCCCATCGTGGAGGGGCTGGACCTCCGCCCCGTGCAAGCGGGTGACTACGACTTGATCGTGCTACCGCTCAAGGTTCGCGGGCACGAAGCGGCACCGGCGAGGGCCATCTTGCGGAAGCGTCAATCGTGACCGTGTTTCGTGCCGCGATTCCTCCGCTTGAACCTGTGCTGCGCCACGAATGCCCATCCGAGCAGGCGCACCGCAAGCCAGTACAGATAGCGGGGCGCGAAGCCGGTCTCGCGCATGAGACGAAGGAAGCAGCGGTCGGCCTGCCAACGCTTGAAAGGAAGGCCGTCGAGCAGAAACTGATACAGCGCATCGTGAACCAAAGACGCGTAGTACGTCTTCGGCTGCTTTGTCGTGGAGTCTACCACGCCGTCCGGCGTCCCGAGCAGGATGTCGAAGAGGCAAACCTTCGGGCTGCACCCGTCCCAGGCGTAGCGCTCGGTGACGGTGATCATCCCCGGGCGACGAACGATGAGGCGCACCGCACCGCTCTTGTCCCGGAAGTCCAGGTCCTCGGTAACGACGAAGCCTGATTCCCAACTGAAGTCACGTGGGAGTGTGAACACCCACCGCTCGCTGTTCTTGCACATCCAGGGCTGCTCCTCCTTGGACACGGGGTAGCCGAAATCTACGCAGCGCGGATTGCCGGAGATCCGCGTACCCTTGCGCCGGCGAGCGCGTCGGCTGCACCTTGGGCGCGCGATGCCACCCGGAGGAACCAATGCTTCGCCGTCTCTACCTTCCACTTGCCGCCGCTCTATTGGCCGGCGCGGTTTCGCTGCACGCACAGGAAGCCGTCGTGGGCGCGAGCGATCCCGAGGCCCTGTTTCATAGCAACGATCCAAGGCTCAACACGAACAAGCAGGCCGCCTACCACATCGTCAGAGACCTGCTCGAGGCGGGGCACTGGGAGCTGGCCGACAAGTACCTGACGGAACGCTACATCCAGCACAACCCTAACGCAGCGTCCGGACGCGATGGCGTGGTGAAGTACTTCACCGAGGTCCGCAAGGTGAAGGCCGTGCCGATACCGGCAAAGCCTAAAACGAAGGTCGTCGCGGTGGTGGCGGAGGGCGATCTCGTCGTGGTGGCGTACGTGCGCGAGTTGAAGGACGCCACGACGACCTGGTTCGACATGTGGCGATTCAAGGATGGCAAGGCGGACGAGCATTGGGATCCGGCAACGCGCACAGGTCAGTGATGCTTCGCTGGCTGTTCGCGAGCCTCCATGACCGCGTCTTCTCTGCAAGATGACACCCGCCTAGGGCGGGGGCCCCGTTTCGCTGGGACTCCCGCCCGCGAGCGACGTCACCAGCTTCATGGAGTAGAACAACGCGCGGCCTCCGAGACTCTCCAGCTCCTGTCGGTCGTCCTTGGAGATGAGGTCCATGGCGCATCCTACCTCGAGGTAGAACGAGATCTCGGCGAGGGCGGCGAGCGTCCGATCCACACACGCCGCGAACATGCGGCGATTCCGGAACCCCGATCCGCGAGCGATGCGACTCGAGGCGCACAGGGCCGCGGCCCACAGTTGCGCGGCGAGCGCTGCGTCGCGCTCTTCCAGCGTCTCGACGACGCGATGTACCGCCAACGTGAGCTGATGGCAGGCCTTGAACGCGTCCAGCTCTTCGTAGGGTGACACGGCGTAACGATACTCGGGCAAGTCCCATTGGAACGCACCCGATTCACGCGCACCGTACCCAAAAATTGCGAACGGGTCGGTTGATACACGGTTGAGTGAGGGCCGCCAGATTCCGTTGCCATGCCCGCCGAACGCGTCTACGTTCCTAGTATGCCACCGGCGCTCATGACGGCCGACGAGCTGCTCCGGACCAGCATTCCCGACAAGCGTGTCGAGCTCGTCCGCGGGATCCTCGTCGTGCGCCAGCCGGCCGGGTACCGACACGGGCGCGTGTCCATGAACCTCGCATTTCTCCTGTCGAAGCACGTGGAGGGGACAGACGCGGGCCAGGTCGTGAGCGGCGACACGGGATTCAAGCTCACGACCGATCCGGACACCGTGCGCGCGCCGGACGTGGCGTTCATCAGCCGTGAGCGACTCCCGGACCCCCAAACCCGTGGCTTTCCCGCGCTCGGACCGGACCTCGTCGTCGAAGTTCTCTCGCCCGACAACCGACCCGGTGAAACGCTGGTCAAGGTCGGCGATTGGCTCGAAGGAGGCGTGCGCCTCGTCTGGGTCATCGACCCCGAGCGACGCGTCGCTCGAGTATATAGACAGGATGGGACCGAGTCGCACCTCGCGGAGAACGGCGCTCTTAACGGCGAGGACGTCCTTCCGGGCTTCTCCTGCACCCTCACGTCAATCTTGTAGCAGGTCTAACCCGACCGGCGCACCGTGAGCTGACCCTCGCCGGCTCGGATCCGCCAGCGCGGCGTGTACGAGTATCCCTGCACCGTCTCCTCGAAGCCGCGTTCCGAGCGGGACACGGTCGCCACAGGGAACTTCCACACCTCGGTCTTCGGCGTGAGATCGAGCTCCACCTCACGCGACAGCGAGACCTCGGGACAGAAGAACGCGTCCGGCGGGAACGCCGTGGGATCCCAGCGGTAGCGCGCGCTCAGCTCCCCGGTCGGATCGAGCCTGATGCGCTTCTCGACGAGCCCCGCTGCGGCCCCGGAGACCGGCCGGAGGACCACCTCCACAGCTTGCGACGACTGCTCCACGGTCGCGTCGAACACGCTGCACGACCAGCAGGCGATCGACGCGAACGCGCCACCCACATAGCCCTCGAGCGTCACGTCGCTCGCGAGCACGCGGTCCACGAACAGCGCGCGGTTCGCACCGTCGATCGGCGGCAGCCGTTGCAGCCGCACCATCTGCTCGAGCTCGTGAATGCTCGGCGTGCCGTCACTCGTCACGGTCGCCTCGTGACCCTCGCGACCGGGAGCCGGCTCGTGGTACGACTCACGCCGCCGGGTCAGTACGTCGGCGTAGTTGATGCCGGGCTCGAACACGGTGTATTCCTCGATCACGCCGCCACGTTCGGGGCTCACGACGGCCGAAAACATGCCCGAATGAATCCACAGCTCCTCCGCGCCGTCACCGTCGAAATCGAGCCGCTCGACCACGAGTCCCTCGCCGCGGCGCAGCTCGGCCTCGGCGAGCGCCAGGTTCCGCCAGATCGCGTTTCGCAGATGCGGCAGGTACAAGCCCCCGAACACGCCGTGCCAGTACGCGTCGTTGCACTGGGCCCGCCCGATGGCGCGGCGCACGCTGGGCGGGTCGCCGCGCGCCCGGCACAGGGCCGAGAGCGCGAGCATCTTCTTGTGCATGCGATTGGCTTCGGGATACTTGACGAGGAAGTTGCGCCAGTGCGCTCCCCGCACCAGCGCCCCGTCCGGCCCCGCCAGGCGGGCCTCGCCCAAGTCGTGCTCGAGCACGGCCAGCCGGCGCGCAG
>Ga0209577_10001266_pt1 | contig 25116 bp, 25 predicted proteins | sample GraSoiAngelo_109_FD_185874 | JGI IMG/M metagenome (GOLD analysis project Ga0209577, IMG submission 185874) | Grasslands soil microbial communities from the Angelo Coastal Reserve, California, USA - 14_0903_12_20cm (SPAdes) (version 2) | ecosystem: Environmental > Terrestrial > Soil > Grasslands...
ACATGAGCGACGAAAAGCCGAAATTCCTGTTCCTGCACTACTGGGGCCGCGGCAAGGCTGAGGATCTAGCGCGCACGCTGCGTGCAACGCTGGACGAGCAAAGCAACTCCCAGGGGCACGGAAAAACCCACTAGGACGGGAGAAGCCGACCGTATCCGTTGCAGCGTCGGTCTTTTTCGCGGCCTGCCGATAGACTACGAGCAGTGTTGCATTGACCGGTTGAACCCGCCGCCGATAGCGGTTGAAGGTGAGTAGTTCATAGCGCCGGCCAAGCTGAGACCGCGCGCGGCGCATTACTTCGTATGCCGGGAGGGTAGTGTGGAAATCCTCATCGACCTGAGGCGCTTGGCCACTCGTGAATTGATCCCATGTCTGTTCGATTACGCCGTGCATACTCGCGACTTGAGTCCGGCGAGAGCGCGATGAACATCAGCCAGTTGCGGCTAGGGGCTGAGGGGCTCGGGACGTCGCCCGGCGAAATTCTTCGCGAAGCCGATTCCTTGTGCGAGCAGCTTCAGCGCCAAGGGGTCGAAGTGAAGAATGAGAAGCAAACCTCCGCCGGCGCAATATTGGTCGGATTGGGCATCCTGGCCGCCATATTGGCCGCAGCGAAGTAGTGATGGAGATACTCTAGAATTGTGTCGCAGCGCGCCGAGCGCGCTGCGCGTATCCTTGGCTTGGAAGTCAATTCACGCAGTTCTGGCGCTGCGCGCCTACCGAACCTGAAGGGAGAGCCATGAACAAGAACACAACCGTCGTCCTCCTCGTCGTGCTCGCGGCCGGCTGTAGTAGCAAACCGCAGGATGGAGCCTACGCGCCGCCGATGGATCCGACGCGCAAGGTGAGCGAGCAGGACTGCAGCAGACCGATCGGTACCGACGGCGGCAACCTGATGTGCCGTGAGGTCACTGAGGCCGAGCGCCGTGCCAAGATCGCGGAAGAAGAGCGGCAGGCCAGGGCCCGGAGGGAAGCCGAGGAGCGCGCCGCGCGCGAGCGCCTCGAGCGTGAGCGCGCCGAGCAGCTTGCCCAGGAAGAGGCCGCCCGGAAGCAGCGGGCTGCCGAGGAGGAGCGGCTCGCCGCCGAGGAGGAGCGGCTCGCCGCCGAGCGCCGCCGGCTGGAGGCCGAGGCCGCGCGCAAGGCCCAGGAAGAGCGCGAGCGTCAGGAGAGGGCGGAGGCAGAAGCCCGTGCCCGCCAGCGCGCCGAGCAGGAAGCGCGTGAGGCAGCCGAGCGTGAGTGTCGGCGTCTCGAGCAGGAACGGCTCGACGGCCGCGCTCTACTCGCGAACTTCGTCGCCAACTACGGCAAGGTCGAGGAATTCAAGGGGATAGCCGGGCAGATCACCGCGTTCCTCGACAAGGCTCGCAAGGTGAAGCCATGCCCGCCAGCATGAAGGCACAACGGGCCGCGCTATGGGGTTGACGGAGTTAGGGCTCCGTCCCCGAATTTGCGCGCCACGGGAAGGCGCGTTCTCGTCGAAGCCCTCGGACCGCTTGAAGCCGCCGCCCGCAGCAAGTCCGCCGCGTGAATGCCTCAGACCGCTTCGTCGAGCTTCGCATCAACCTGACTGCGGCGAAGTTCCGGCTGTTCGATCGTTCGAAGTGGCCGCGTGTATGGGCTTCGGCGAAACTGACGTTCACCAATGGCCGTTTACGCCGCCAGAAGCAGACATTCGCTGGCTACTCGTTCAGCCGCGCTCGCTTCCGGCGTCGGTTGCAATGTGTACTTCGCGTCTCGATAAGGGATGAATCATGTGGTCCTTTATAGCTTGACTCGTCGCAGTCGCAGGGCGTTCGTCACCACCGACACTGAACTCATGGCCATGGCGGCGCCGGCGAAGATGGGCGAGAGCAGGACGCCGAAGAACGGATAAAGCGCGCCGGCGGCGATCGGCACGCCGAAGGCGTTATAGACGAATGCGAAGAAAAGGTTCTGCTTCACGTTGCGCATGGTGGCGCGCGACAAGCGGATCGCGTTTACGATCGCGCGCAGGTCGCCCTTCACGAGTGTGACCGCCGCGCTTTCGATTGCGACATCGGTGCCGGTGCCCATCGCGATCCCCACATCGGCCTGCGCGAGCGCGGGCGCGTCGTTGATGCCGTCTCCCGCCATGGCGACGACGCGGCCCTGCGCCTGGAGCTCCTTGATCTTCTCCACCTTCTGCTCCGGCAGAACCTCGGCGATGACCTCATCGATGCCAAGCTGCTTTGCGATCGCTGCGGCGGTCTTGCGCGAGTCTCCCGAGAGCATGACGATCCGGATGCCTTCGGCATGCAGCGCGTTCACCGCGTCGGGCGTGGTTTCCTTGATGGGATCGACCACCGTGAATCCTGCGGCCACCCTGCCGTCGATCGCCGCAAGAATGCTTTTGTCGGCGCGCGCGGCCGGCACGCCGCCGAACTGCTCCATGTAGCGCCGGCTTCCGACCGCCACGCGGTGTCCGGCAACCCTGCCCTCCACACCCTGGCCGGTGACTGAATTGAACCCCTCGACCGGCGAAAGGGCCAGCCCGCGCTTCTCGGCCGCCTGGACGATCGCCTGAGCGAGCGGATGCTCGCTTGCGCGCTCGAGACTCGCTATAAGCCGCAGCGCTTCGCTTTCGTCGAGCGGAGCGTCGTGGAGCGCGAAATCGACGAGTTCCGGCCTGCCCACCGTCAGTGTGCCGGTTTTGTCCACGACGAGGGTGTCTACATCGCGGAGCTTCTCGACTCCCTCGGCGCTGCGGAAGAGCACGCCGTTCAGCGCGCCTTGCCCCATCGCCACCGTGATCGAGATCGGCGTAGCAAGGCCGACCGCGCAGGGACAGGCGATGATCAGCACCGCCACCGCGTTGACGAGCGCGTAGTTCAATCTCGGCTCCGGGCCGAAGAAGAGCCAGGCCAGCGCGGTCAGGATCGCGATGGCCACCACGACTTCGACGAAGTATTCTGCGACTTTGTCGGCGAGCCGCTGTACCGGTGCCTTAGTGCGCTGCGCCTCGCCCACCATGTGCACGATGCGCGCGAGCAGCGTTTCGGAGCCGATGCGCTCGGCGCGCATGACAAAGCCGCCCTTGCCGTTGACCGTGCCCCCGACTACGCGGTCGCCGGGCTTCTTCGGCACGGGCACCGGCTCGCCGGTGACCATCGACTCGTCCAAGTTCGAGGAGCCCTCGACCACGGTGCCGTCGACGGGAATTTTCTCGCCGGGCCGCACACGCAGCTTGTCTCCAATCCGGACCTCATTCAATGAAAGCTCTCTTTCCCGGCCGTCCGCATCGATTCGCAAGGCAGTGGCCGGTGCGAGCGCGAGCAGCTGCCGGATGGCATGGCTCGTCTTCCCCATGGCGCGCAGCTGCATCACTTCTCCGACCGATACCAGGGTTACTATGATGGCGGCCGCCTCGAAATAAGTGCCGACCTCGCCGCCGTGCATTCGCAGTTCCGGCGGGAAGAGTCCGGGCGCTGCGACCGCCACCACGCTGTAGACATAGGCGAGCCCGACGCCGAGCCCGATCAGCGTGTACATGTTCGGGCTGCGGTTCTTCAGCGACAGCCAGAACTTGCGGAAGAAAGGCCAACCGCCCCACCACACCACGGGGGTGGCAAGAACTAACTCTGCATACCTTGAGTACTTGAATTGGGCCGGGAGTCCGAGCATCGGCGCCATCGCGATGAACAGCAGCGGTGCGCTCAGCACCGCGCTCACCCAAAGGCGGCGCGTCAGGTCGCGCAGCTCCGAATCGTCCTCGACTCCGCCCTCCATCGGCACGAGCGCCATGCCGCACTTCGGGCACGAGCCGGGGCCGATCTGCACGATCTCCGGATGCATCGGGCAGGTGTACCTGATACCTTCCTTTGCGGGCTGCGCGTGCTTTGCCTTGACTGCGTGGTGAACCGCGGCGGCGTGATGGCCGTGGGCGCAACAGCCGCCCTGCGCATCACCGCCCTTTGGCGTCAAATACGTCTCAGGCTGGGCGCTGAACGCGTGCAGGCAACGCTGCGAGCAAAAGTGGTAGGTCGTTCCCTTGTGCTCGAAGAGCCCCGCCGCCTTGGCCGGATCCACCGTCATGCCGCAAACGGGATCGAGAGCCACGATCAGCGCGCCAGGTCGTCGAGAATCGGGCATTCCGGCCGCTCGTCGCCTTGGCAGTGGCGTGTCAGGTGCTCCAGCGCGGCGACCAGCGACTCCGTTTCGGCGATCTTGCGCTTGAGCTCGGCGATGTGCCTGCCCGCGATCTTTTTCACCGAAGCGCTCGGCCGCCCCTTGTTCTGCCACAGTGCGAGGAGGTCCTTGATGTCCGCCATGCAGAACCCGAGGGCTCTGGCGCGCTTGACGAAGCGAAGTACATGCACGTCGGACGCCGAGTAGGTCCGATAGTTCGAGGCCGTGCGCCTCGGCGCGCGCACGAGGCCGATCTCCTCGTAGTGGCGAATCATCTTCGCCGACATGCCGGAGGCCGTCGCCGCCTGCCCGATATTCATCGATTCCATGCTGGCCTCATTTGCCAAGTTAGGTCCACTTTGCACCTTCCCACCATGGTAAGGTCAAGCGAGATCTACTCCGGAGTCCTTGCTAGGAGCTTACTTGCGGCTCCAAAGCTCCAAAACGCGGCGTTGCCCAAGGAATCCTCATTACGCAGACCAGTACAACCCTTGCCTTTGAGGGTACGGGCAAGCGTCTGCCGGAAGGAGGTAGGGAACCAGTTCTGGCTAAAAGGTCGTGGCGTTATGCAGCCCCGAATATCCTGCCCTCGCCTGAGGATCGCATCAAGGACCTGCGTAACTATGCGCAAAAGCTGATGCCGCTCTGCTTGGATGCGAAACGCGGGGAAATCCGTCCGCCGAGGAGTAGCGGCGAAAAGCCAGCGCGTTAAGACACTATGCGGGTGCGCCCCAGCTCGTAGATCCCCGCTGAGCGGTCGTCGCCTGCAGCATGCTGGCCGTCCACCCATTCGACGATCGGCATAAATTGCTTGCGTTCGGCGACCGACACAGGGAAGTCCATCTCGAAAATGCCAACCCCGGATTCCGCGGCGTTCAAGTACACGTCGGAATCGATGAGGCGCGCCAGCAACTTCAGATTGAGCGCATTGAGAAACCGCTCCAGCGGCGGGTAGGCGGGCATGGACCTGCGGACCCGGTTCGCGACCACCGCCAGCCGGATATTCCGCTCGCGGATCTTGCTCGTGAGAAGCAAGTCCTTGATGAAATTCGCCGTGGCGTGGATGTCGATGGCCGAGGGCACCACGGGGATGATGATGCAGTGGGCCCTGCCCAGCATTTCCTGCAGGAGCAGGCCCGAGGCTCCAGCCGGCGCATCGATAACCAGTTGCCGCGTGTCCGGGGGCACATACATCTCAAAGCTGCGCAGGCGGCCGGGCTTCGGCGGCGCGGCATTGGCGCCGTGTATCCTCGCTGCCCCGGGTGCGCGCGAGCGCAGCCAGTGCAGGCTCGACCCTTGCGGGTCGTAGTCCATGATGGCGGTTGCAGTGTTCGTGGCGGCGAAGTGGCTCGCCAGATTGATGGCGACGGTGGTCTTTCCCGTCCCACCTTTCGGATTGATCACCAGCGTGGTGTTCATGCGTATCACAGGGGATGCACACCCCTTTTATTATCGCTACGCTGACCATCATGCAACCTGACAGAACGAAATGCAAGCCGGCCGCGACAGGCGCCGTTGTACCGGGGGCCGCAGCATCGGCATGGTTGAGCGCCGCCGTAGCGACGCTGCTCGCGGCCGCGGCAGCGCCGACTGCGCGCGCGCAGGAGTACCCGTCCAAGCCGGTAGTCATCGTCGTGCCTGCCGCCGCCGGCGGGCCGACCGATACGCTCGCGCGCAACCTCGGCGTGGCGATGGGAAGCGCGCTCAAGCAGCAGATGATCATCGACAACTCCGGTGGCGCCGGCGGCACCATCGGCATCAACAAGGCGGCGAAGGCGCGGCCCGACGGCTACACGGTGCTGCTCTATCACATCGGCATGTCGACTTCGCCTGCGCTGTATCGACAGTTGCCGTACGACACGGTCAATGACTTCGAGTACATCGGCCAGGTGGCCGACGTGCCGATGACGCTGGTTGCGAAAAAGGAAATGTCGCCGAGGACCTTCGGTGAGTTTCTTGCCTACGCCAGGGTCAACCAAAGCACGCTCACTTACGCCAATGCCGGCATCGGCTCGGCCTCGTATTTGTGCGGGCTGCTGTTCATGAGCACGATCCAGGCCGACTTCACTACGGTGCCCTACAGGGGCACGGGGCCGGCAATGACCGACCTGGTCGCCGGCCGGGTCGACTTCATGTGCGACCAAACCACCAATACTACGCCGCAGATCAAGGCTGGGACGATCAAGGTCTACGGCGTGACCTCGAATGTGCGCGTGCCCTCGCTGCCTGACGTCCCCACGCTCGACGAGCAGGGCTTGAAGGGCTTCGCACTGGTCGTCTGGAATGGGCTGTTTGCGCCCAGGGGGACGCCCAAGCCCGCGCTGGACAGACTCGTCGGCGCGCTTCAGACGGCCGTAACGGATCCAGCGTTCAAAACGCGGCTGGCCGATCTGGGCGCCGAGCCGGTCCCGCTAGCCAAGGCGACTCCTGAATCGCTGCGCACCCTGCTCAAATCCGAGATCGACAAGTGGGGCCCGATCATTAGGAAAACGGGCGTGTACGCGGACTAATCCTGCGCTCGAAAGGGTGAGCACCGGCCAGCGCAGGACCTGCGCGACTATCTCGCGCAGGTCGATGCGATGAAGCGCGTCTTCGCCACGCTCGGCGCCACCGGCTGACGACGGGCTTAGCGTCGGGCGCGCCGCAATTTCAGAATCTGCACCTTGGGTAGCCGCGCAATATTCATTGATTCTTGCAGTTAGCGGCGGTCTTTAAGGAGTTAACTCACGCTCTGCACACGTCTAGCTGGACTACGGGATAACGCTACAGTAAATTGGACGCGGGGAGCGTATGGTCGAGCATGACGACCTGCTGCAGGGGAGGGGGGCTCAAAGAACAATGAAAAGCCGTGAATGTCCGGTTGGATTATCTTCACCGGTGGCAGTACTGCTGGGTGAAGGTCTTGGACATGCCGCCCCCTGATAACGGGACGCGCCGTCACATCGACGCGCCGGGGGCGGACTGGTACTGGGAGCAGGACGACCAGTTGCGACTCACGTACCTGTCGAGCCGCACCAGCGAGAAAACAGCCCTCGATCTGGCTCTCGACCTGTCTCCCTATCTCGGTCACAAACGCTGCGATCAGCGGGCCCTGAATCTCGCTCCGGAGGATTGGGATCGGCATCGCGGCCAGCTCGAGCGGCGCGAGCCATTCCGCGATTTCGAGCTTCAGGTGGCCACCGACGACGGCCGCACGGTCTGGCTGTCGCTTAGCGGCGAGCCGGTCTTCGACGCAGGCGGCGTATTCCGCGGCTACCTCGGAGCAGGCCGCGATATCACGTCGCAAAAGCGCGCTCAGCAGCTGCTCCTGCTCGAGAACGCGGTGATGTCCTGCCTTGCCGGGGCCGGTGGTATCGCGTTCGCGCTCAAGGGTGCGCTACGCGCGATATGCGAAAGCGAAGGCTGGGATTGCGCTGAGCTGTGGCAGTTGGACGAAACGGGCGACGCGCTGCGCCTTCACCAGCATTGGAGCACCCTGGACGCTCAGGGCATCGCGGCCTTGGTCGAGGGTGCGAGCAAGATCGGAATCAAGCGCGGCGAGGGAATGGTGGGCTCCGTCTGGCAGTCCGGAAAACCGCTGTGGATCCGCGACTATCTGCAGCAGGCCGAGGCCGAGCGAGTAGCCGACGAGCTATTCGAGGAGATGGGCCTGCGCGCCGCGCTGCTGGTCCCGCTACGCGCGGGCCCGCAAATCGTCGGCGTGCTCCGCTTCGGCAGCCGCACGATGCGTGCGCCCGACGAGCGCCTGTCAGACAGGCTGAGCGCCCTCGGCGGCCGCATCGGCAGGTTTGTGCAGCAGGCGGCGGCGGAGCAGGCCAACAGCGAGCGCGCCACGCGCTCGCGTCGCCTCGCCGACTTGTCCTCAGACTGGTACTGGGTAACGGATGCCAACCACTGCTTTACCCGCCTCGAAGGCCGCTACGTCGCGGGCGGCGACCAGGATCTGCAGCGGCGCCTGATCGGCCTGCGCCGCTGGGAGAGCGGCCTCGAAATCGAGGGAGGATGGGACGCGCATCGCGCGCTGCTTGACGCCCGCCGGCCTTTCTACGACGCGCTCATGTGGCGCACGACGCCGAAGGGGGCCGTGCGCTACCTCAGCGTCAGCGGCGAGCCGCTGTTCGGTGCCGACGGCGGCTTTCTCGGCTATCACGGCGTCGGCCGCGACGTGAGCGCACAGAAGCGGGCCGAGCAGATGCTGACGCTCGAGCACGAGGTAGCGCGCTCGCTCTCGGCGGCGGAAGACGCAACGAGCGGTTTGCAATCCGCGGTGCGCGTGGTGTGCGAATCCGAAGGCTGGGATTCCGGCCGGTATTACCGCTTGGACGAGGCGAGCGGCGCGCTGCGTTTCCAGGACGGATGGTGCATCAACGAGCCCGCCGTGGACCGCTTCCTGGAGCGCTCGCGCGTGGTGTGGCAGTTCGGTGCGGCCTGGTCGGGCGATCTCCAGCGCGACATCCGCTCGTCCACCAGGTCCCTGGCCGAAGGCGCCGGCACGCGCGGCGTGCTGACCTTCGCCGTGACATCGGAAGGCAAAGCCATCGGCGTGCTCGCTTTCTCGGGCGAAGCGGTGCACGAACCCGACCAGAGGCTGCTGCAGGCCGCGCGGGTCATCGGCGGCCACGTCGGCCAGTTCCTGCATCGCAAGCAGATCGAGCAGTCGCTGCGCGAGAGCGAAGCGCGCTTCCGCGCCCTGACCGAGATGTCGTCCGACTTCTACTGGGAAACCGATCCGCAGCACCGGGTGACAAACATTGCTGCGGGCGCGAATTATTCTGCCGCGACCATAGCGCTCGGCGTCGTCGGCAAGACGCTGTGGGAGATTCCCGCGCTGAGTCCCGACGCGGCCCGATGGGCGGAGCACCAGGCAAGCATGGACAGCCATGTTCCGTTCCGCGACTTCGAGTTCTCGCGGACCCTGCCCGACGGGGTCACGCGGTATTTCTCGCTGACCGGCGAGCCGCGGCTCGCCGCCGACGGGACGTTCCTCGGGTACCGCGGCGTGGGCCGCGACATTACCGAAACCGCGCTCATGCGCGAGCGGATCGAAGCCCTCGCTTACAGCGATCCGCTCACCGGGCTTGCCAACCGTACCAGCCTCACCCCGGCCTTGGAGCAGGCCGTCGAGCGCGCGCGGCGCCACGGCGCGAGGCTCGCCGGCGCGTTCATCGACCTGGATGGCTTCAAGCAGATCAACGACACGTACGGCCATGACGCCGGCGACCAGTTCCTCGTGGAAGTGGCGCGGCGCCTGCGCGCCAAGCTGCGGGCGACCGATCTCGTCGCGCGGCTCGGCGGCGACGAATTCTTCGTGGTCCTCGAGGAAGTCACAGACGCCGCTGCGGTCGAAGGCATCAACCGCAAACTGCTGGATGACGCATTGCGACCCTACGCGCTGCCTGGCGGCGCTGAAACACGGGTGTCCGCGAGCATCGGCATCAGCCTGTTTCCCGATGACGCCGCGGATGCGGCCACCCTCATGAAGCACGCCGACGCGGCGATGTATGCGGCCAAGGAGGCCGGCAAGAATCGCTACTGCTTTTTCTCGTCGCTGAACAGCGCGCCGCCTTCCCGGGACAACAACGCCCTGTCAGCGTGATTGCCGCGGCACGAGCAAGTTGATCGGAGGCGCCATGAATGCCATCAAGCGAGCAGTTGTCGTCGGAGCGTCTGCGCTGTTGGTCGCGGTTGCGGCATACGCCGCGACCGGGGGCGGCAGCCCGCAGGACAAGGTGGTGTATCACTTGAGCGATGGCCTCGAGCAGGCGTCGAACGGGCTGCGCAATATCAACAACCATCTCGAAGTCAATCCGACGGCGAAAATCATCGTCGTGGCGCACGCGCGCGGCGTCGATTTCCTGATGAAGGGCGTCAAGGACAAGAACGGCAGCAAGTACGAGGATCTCGTTGAGCAGCTCGCCCTGCGCGGGGTGCAATTCGACGTCTGCGAGATCACTTTGCGCAATCGCAAGCTGGACAGGCGGCAGTTCATCGCAGACCTGACTTACGTTCCCTCCGGGGTGGCGGAGATCACGCGCCTGCAGCAGCGCGAAGGATTCGCCTACCTCAAGCCCTGAGCGAGCCCTGCACGGCGCGTCGCCAGGACAACGCCCAGGAGAATGGTCGCAATTCCGGCGGCGTGGAACGCGCGGAACGCCTCGCCAAGCAGCAGCATCGCCAGCACCGTGCCGAAGGCGGGCAGAAGATGCAGCGTAAACCCGGCCGCACTCGCCCCGACGATGGCGACGCCGCGGTTCCAGCAGATGAAAGCAGCGACCGAGGCGGCGAGGCCGATGTAGAGCACGCCGGCAGCCTCGCCCGCGGTCGGCCACCGCGGCGGCGCATGCAGCGCATCGACCACGAACGCCGGGGCGAGCAGCGCCAGACCGGCGACCGAGATCGCGAAAAGCAGGCTGACGCCGCCCAAGTCCGGCGGGCGGCGCTTGAGCAGCACCGAGTACATTCCCCAAACCGGCATGGCGAGCACGATCCACGCGTCGCCGGCATGGAATTCGAGCTGCAGCAGTTTGGCGGGCGCGCCGTGCGAAACGATCAGCAGGATGCCGAAAAGCGAGACCAGCATGCCGGCGAGCTGCCGGCGCGTGGCCGTCTCGCGCTCGATCATCCAGGAGCACAGCAGCATGAACAGCGGGGCGGAAGAGTTGAGCAGCACGGCGTTGATCGCCGTGGTCGTCTTGAGTCCGAGATAGACCAAGGTCTGGAATGCGACCACGCCGGTGAGCGCGAGCAGCGCGAGCAGGCCGGCGTGGCGCCGCAGCCTCGCGCGCGTTCGTACAAGCTCGGGCAAGGCGAAAGGCGCAAGAACCAGCGCCGCGATCAGCCAGCGCCAAAAATTGAGCGCCAGCGGATCGAACGCGTCGCGCAGCGCGCGTCCCGCGACCCAGTTTCCCGCCCAAAGGAGGTTTGCCAGCGCAAGGAGCGAAAAGGCAGACGCGCGCGCGGACCTCAGAGCTCGACCGCCCTCCAGTTCGCCGCGAGCTGCTCGGCGCCGCGCAGCGACAGGGCAAAGATCGTGTAGGTCGGATTCGACGCTCCTGCCGTGGGGAAGATGCCCGGCCCGGCGAGATAGAGGTTCGGCAGATCGTGGCTCTGCCCGTAGCTGTTGACCACCGAATTGCCCGCGTCGGTGCCCATGATGGTGCCGCCCATGAGGTGGATGGTCGGCATGTTGCCGCGCGCCGACCACGCTTCCTTGGCGCCGGTGGCCTTGGCGATGCGAAGGCCCTCCTCGAAATTGGCGTTCCACAGCCCGACCGCGTCCTGGTCGAAGCTGTGGTGGATTCTGCCGAGCGGCATGCCGAATTCGTCCTTGTCGGCGGCGAGCTCGATGCGGTTGTCGAGGTTCGGCAATTCCTCGCCGAACGCGCCGATGCGGGTGAGCCCGCGCGCGGCGCGCTTCATGAACGCGTGCAGCTCGGGGCCGAACAGGTCGGGCCGGGCATTGGCGAAGCCGCCGAGGTCGCTTGTCTTGAGCGCGGAGCCCGCGACGATGAACGAGCTGCCGAAGACCCCTGGGTGGGCCGTCTTGCCGTAGCGGTCGTAGGACATGAATTGCGCGCCGGTGGTGCCCAGGTGGTTCTGGACGTCCTCGTCGAACAGCGCCCAGGTTCCGGAGCTGAAGTGGCACATCATGTATTTGCCGACGAGGCCGCTCGTGTTGGCGAGCCCCCTCGGGTGCCGGTCGGTCGCCGAGTTGAGCAGCAGGCGCGGGTTCTGCGCCGACCACGCCGCCAGCACGACCACGCTCGCCTCCTGCACCTGGCGCTCCTTCTTCGCGTCGTAGTACTCGAGGCCGCTCACGCGAGTGCCCTGGCGGCTGGTCAGCACGCGCGTGACGGTCGAGCGCGCTCGAACTTCGGCGCCCGCCTTGCGCGCTTCGGCGAGGTAGGTGACCAGCGGATTGCTGAGCGCGCCGGTCGGACAGCCGATATGGCACCAGCCGTCGTAGATGCACGCCGGCCGGCCCTTGTAGCCGGTCGAGTTCATGCCGACCGCCGCAGGCACCATGCGGATGCCGACGGCTTCGAAGCCCTTCAGCCACACCTCGCCATTGCGAAAGGTCTTCATCGGCGGCATCGGATAGGGCTCGCCCGCCGGCCGCCAGATCTCCTCGGCTCTGGCGTTGCCGGAGACGCCGATGTCGCGTGCCACCTTGTCGTAATAGGGCGCAACGTCCTGGTAGGAGATCGGCCAGTCGAGCGCGCGGTTATGCTCGCTGCGCATCTTGAAGTCGTTCGGAAGGAGACGCGGCAGGTTCGCGAAATAGTGAAGCGCGGCGCCGCCGACGCCCCAGCCGGACTGGTAGCTGTAGCCGAAGGGATTGTTCCCTTCGAGCAGAAACGGTGCGCCGGCGCTCTTGATCCGTCGCCCCCAGAAGTCCGAGCTGATGAGATCGGAGAGCTGCCACTCCGGCCCCGTCTCGAGGACAACGACCTTCTTGCCGGCCCTTGCCAGCACCGCGGCGAATACCGAGCCCGAGGCGCCTGCGCCGACGATGGCGACGTCTGCTTTTTCTTGCGTCGCCATCTCACCATCTCTTCAGGGGCGCGATGTGCGGCATGTAGGGAATGCCGAGCGCCTCGTAGCCTTCGAGCGTGCCGTACACCACGTCGACGGCGTCGCTGCGCAGCACAAAGTACACGAATGCGCCGGCCGGACCCTGCCAGCCCTCGATCTTGTTCTGGCGCATCAGATTGACGAAGTCGCGCTGCTCGTTGCCTGCAAGCCGCGCGAACCGGCGCGCGCTCTGCGCCTGGCTTGAGCGATCAACGGCGCCCAGGGCAGCCCGGTAGAAATTGGCAAAGGGCGGCCGCACGTTGAGGATGCGCGCCTCGAGCAGCGCTTCTTCCGCAGGAACGGAGATCTGCTGATCGACGAAGTGGGCGATGCCCGCGGCGCGCGCGCCGGGAACCAGCGTCTCGCCCAATGCCTCGAGGGTTTCTACTTCGTCGGGCTTGAGCACGCGGAGCTTTGCGCCCTGGGCGCGGGCCGCGCGCGGCGTCAGCAGTACCTCGACGCCGCCGATGGTGAACGCGAACGCGCCGATTGCCGCGCCGCGCATAAATTCCCGTCGCTTGTTCATGTCCGCCTCCCCGCGGGCGCGACGATTGTGAAGCGGCGCCCTCCCACCGTCAAGGTGTGACAGGCGATTCACATTACGCTAAAGTGAATCGGTGGCGGCCTGCCCATAATGTACATTGCTCTGCAAGGCGCGCTGATCGGCCTGGGGGTGGCGCTGTTCCTGATCGCGGTGGACTACCTGCACCTGCGCAGGCTAGCGCGCGAGCGCGCGGAGCGGCGGCACGTACCCCCGAAATTCGACGACACCGAGCGGCGGCGGCTCGCATCGATAGTGCGTTTTTGCATCTTCGTGCCGCCGGCCTTCGCAATTTTCTTCTGGCTCCTCTCGGGCTGAGCCGCTCGAGCCGCAGCTTCAGGCTCATGTGCCATCCTGGAAGCGCCAGCGAGGCGGTGCGCAGCGTCGCCGCGCGCGTGCACAGAACGCGGGAAGGAATCGCGCTGACCTATTCAATCGAGGGACAGCTCGAGCGCCTGCGCATTCCCCCGCCGCGGCCGCCGCGCATCACCGCTCGGCTCTGGCAGCACACCTGCTGCGAGATCTTCATCGCCCGCAAGGGCCTGACCGTCTACCACGAATTCAATCTCGCGCCTTCAGGCGAGTGGGCCGCGTACGCGTTCGCGCGCTATCGCGACGGCGCGCCGCTCGTGGATGAGAAGCTCGACCCGGGCATTCGCGTGCGCAGCAGCGAGGAAAAACTGGAGCTCGACGCCTTTATACGGGTCGACCGAGCGGCGCTGTCGCTGGCGCTTGCGGCGGTAGTGGAAGACGAAGACGGCGCTCTTTCCTATTGGGCGCTCAAGCACCCGCCCGGCAAGCCCGATTTCCACCACCCCGATGCGTTCGCTGCTGAAATCGATGAAGTTCGGAATTGACCGTCTGCTGGAGGAGCGCGCGCTGCGAAAACCGCTGGCGGGCCGCCGCGTGGCGCTGCTCGCGCATCCGGCGTCGGTGACGCGCGATCTGGTGCACTCGCTGGACGCGCTCGCGGCGCTCGAGGACCTCGACCTGGTTGCTGCGTTCGGCCCGCAGCACGGGCTGCGCGGGGACAAGCAGGACAACATGATCGAATCGCCTGACTTCACCGACCCGGTGCGCCAGATCCCGGTGTTCAGCCTGTACGGGAAAGTCCGACGCCCGAGCGCGGCGATGATGGACAGCTTCGACGTGCTGCTGGTCGACCTGCAGGATCTGGGCTGCCGCGTCTACACCTTCATCACGACGCTGCGCTACGTTCTCGAAGCAGCCGCCGAGCGGGGCAAGACGGTCTGCGTGCTGGACCGGCCCAACCCGGCGGGCCGTCCGGTCGAGGGGCTGCGGCTGCGCACGGGCTGGGAGAGTTTTGTGGGTGCGGGATCGCTGCCGATGCGCCACGGGCTCACGCTGGGCGAGGCGGCGAAGTGGTTCGTGCACACTCTTGGTCTCGAAGTCGATTGCGACATCATAGAAATGCAAGGGTGGGAGCCGGCCTGCGCGCCGGGCTACGGCTGGCCGCTCGGCGCTCGCGCGTGGGTCAACCCGAGCCCCAATGCGTCCAATCCCTGGATGGCGCGCTGCTACGCGGGGACCGTGATGCTGGAAGGCACCGCCTTGTCCGAGGGCAGGGGAACGACGCGGCCGCTGGAGCTTTTCGGCGCGCCGGATGTCCAGCCGAAACTTCTCCTGAAAAAAATGGAATCGCTGGCGCCCCATTGGATGAAGGGCTGCCGGCTGCGCGAGTGCTGGTTCGAGCCGACGTTCCACAAGCATGCCGGCAAGCTTTGCGCCGGGCTGCAGATCCACGTCGACGACGCGGCTTACGATCACGCCGCGTTCCGGCCGTGGCGCCTGCTTGCGCTCGCCCTGAAGGCGCTGCGCACCCTGCGGCCCGACTATGAGCTGTGGCGCGAGTTCCCGTACGAATACGAGCACGGCCGCCCGGCCATCGATCTCATCAACGGCAGCGAGCTGCTGCGAAAATGGGTCGATGACCGCGCCGCGACGCCGGCGGACCTCGAAGCGCTCGCCGCGGCCGACGAGAAGGCGTGGCGCGAGGAGCGCGAAGCGCTGCTGCTGTACCGCTGAAGGTTGTTCTTCGACTCAGAGAATGCGCTCGCCGAATTTTTTCAGCGCGGCTTCCGACAGCGTCAGCCCCAGGCCCGCCTGCTCCTTCAGCTTGAGCGTGCCGCGGGCGATTTTCGGCGGGTCTTCGAACAGCTCGGCCTGCAGGGGATCGCGCTCCGGGTCGGTGAACGACTCGACGATGCAGCCGGCGGGGCTCGCGGCGACGAGATGGGCATGGATGAAGCAGTCGTGGTGCGGGGCGACCTGGACATGGTTCATCTCGCATAGCGCGGCGAGCTTGCGGCCCTCGGTGAAGCCGCCCATCATCGTGCAGTCGAACTGCAGGAACTGGATCGCCTCTTCTTCAAGCAGCGCGCGGCAGCCGTAGCTGGTGAGCTCGCTCTCGCCGGCCGAGAGCGGGATGCGCGTGTTCTGCGCCAGCAGCTTAAGCTCCCGGCGGTCGTCGGCCCAGCGCACCGGTTCTTCCAGCCAGCGCGGCCGCAACGGCTCGAGCAAGCGGGCGCCTTCGATGGCGGTGGCGAGACCCCAGCCGCGGTTCACGTCGACCATCAGGTCCTTGTCCTCGCCGATGATTTCACGCACCAGCGCCAGGCGCTCCATGTCCTCGCCGAGCGGCACGCCGCCGGCCTTGGCCTTGAAGCCCTGGTGTCCCTGCGCCTTCAGCATCTCGATCTCCTCGCGCAGCTCGGAGGGCGTCTTGCCGTCGCGGTAGTACGCGCAGGTGACGTAGCAGGGCACCTCGTTGCGGTAGCCGCCGAACACGCGGTAAAGCGGCAGCCCCGCCACCTTGCCGAGGATGTCCCAGGCGGCAATGTCCATGGCGGCCGAGATCCGCACCACGGCTTCGCGCGACCAGCCTTTCTCGTGAGAGCGGCGCTGCCACGTCAGGGCGAAGAGCTTCTGGTAGAGCTGCTCCGGGGCGAGCGGGTCGGCGCCGACGATCAGCTCGCCGATGCCGCTGCGAAAGGCGTGGATCGCCGCCTCGATGGGCGTGTAGCTGGTGGCCATGCCGATGCCCTCGACGCCTTCGTCGGTCTGCATCCGCACCAGGATCTCGCTCGCCTTGGGCACGGTGAAATGGCTCACCCAGTGCGCTCGCCCGCTATCGGGTGCGCGCAGGACGTAAACCTGAAGCCTGGTGATCTTCATTGCGCTGCCTTGATGCCGGCTTTCCCCATCAGTTGCGCCCACTTCGCCTGGTCCTCGCGGATGAAGCGCGCGAACTCCTCGGGCGTATTGCCGCCGGGATCGGCGCCGAGCGCCATCATCTTCGCGCGCATTTCGGCCTGCGCGAGCACGCTGTTCAGGTCCGCGCTCAACTGCGTCACGATGCTCCTGGGCGTCGCCGCCGGTGCGAGCAGGCCGAACCAGCCCACCGCCTGGTAGCCCGGCAGCCCAGATTCGGCGACGGTCGGCACCCCGGGTAAAGTCTCCGCGCGCTTCGCGCCGGTGACGGCGAGCGCCTTCAGCCTGCCCGCCTTCACGTGCGCGAGCACGGTCTGCGCGGGCGCGAACAGCAGATCCACCTGTCCGGCCAGCAGATCGCTCAGCGCCTGACCGGTGCCTTTATAGGGGACATGCACCATGTCGACCTGGGCCATGGACTTGAACAGCTCGGCCGAGAGATGCGAGGCGGCGCCAACCCCCGAGGAACCGAAGGTCAGTTTGGCCGGGTTGGCCCTCGCGAGCGCGATGAGCTCGCGGATGTTCGCCGCCGCGACGCGCGGATGGGCGGTGACGATGTAGGCCGAGGCCGAGACGAGCGACACCGGCGCGAACCGATCGACGTTCTTCTCGGTGAGCGAGGCGGTCGAGCTCATGAGCAGCGTGTAGCCGTCGGCCGGCGACTGTGCGACGAAGTCCGCGCCGATGTGGCCGCTCGCGCCGGGCTTGTTTTCCACGATCACCTGCTGTCGCCACAGGTCGGCCAGCTTCGGTCCGAGAAGACGCGCGAGCGCGTCCGCGCCGCCGCCAGGCGGGAAGGGCACGACCACGCGCACCGGCTTCGCGGGAAAGCCCTGCGCCATGATGCTGGTCGAGAGCAGAACGGCAAGAAATAATCCTGTGAAATTCATAGCGCAGCGCTAGGAAGAAGACGGCAACCGGGAGAAGCGCTGGCTCGCCGCCTGCCTGATCCACTGCTGCACCGGCCTCTCGAAGTATCGCGAGCTCGCCAGAGACAGCGCGATCAGGATCAGGAAAAACAGCGCCATCATCGCCGGCGAGTAGAAATGCTCGCTGCTCACACCGATCAGCGCAGCGGCGCCCACGAACACCAGCTGCAGAGGAAATTGGATCAGGTACGAGGAATACGAGATGTCGCCGAGGAACGAGAGGCGCCTACCGAGCGTGCCGCGTCGCGTCTCGGCGAGCGCCAGGGCGAGCACCGTCAGCGGGAAAAGCAGGAACACGGTCCACAGGCTGCGGATCGTGGCCGAGGACTCGAAGAGCCCGAACCAGGTCTGCGCCAGCGTGAGGCCCCAGGCCAGCACGGCGAGCGCAACGCAGGGGATGGCGAGCGGCAGGCGGCGCCCGCTGATGCGGCGGTAGGCGAGGTAGATGCCCCCGCCGGCGAAGAAGGAGATAAGCCCGTGGCCAATCGGTGGATAGACCTGGTCGAGCGCAAGCCCCGCCAGTATGGCGACAAAGCAGAACGGCCAGCGCGGCATTGCGACGCGGCAGGACACGAAGAACAGCAGGTAGAGAAACGCCTCCACCGAGATCGACCAGGCCGGCCCGTTGAACGAAAAGCCGCGCTCGAGGCCGATCGAGGAAGCAAGCGCCGCGTTCAGCAGGAAGTGGTAGGCGTCGTTTTCCGGATAGATAAAGAAAGCACCCCTGGCATTCCAGTAGATGAACTGCGCGACCGCCACGAAAACCAGCGTCGCAAGGTGCAGCGGATAAAGCCTCGAGAATCGAAGGATGAAGAACTCGCGCGCGGAAATGCGCGAGCTGCTGATTCTCTCCGCGTAAAGCCAGAAAAAGATAAACCCGGAAAGGCAGAAAAACAGGTCCACGGCGCGCAAGCCGTTACTGTAGAAGAGAACGAGAAGCGGGTAGAGCGGCTGGCGCTCGGCCCGGAAGCCCTCGGGCGGGAAAAAGTTCTGCCAGTGCCACAGGACGATGCTCAAGGCGGCCAGGCCCCTGAGCGCGTCCAACAAATAGAAACGTTCTCCCGGCTGCCGCATGACGCCCCCTCGGGTGATTTTAGCGTTGCTTTGCGGAGCTTCGCGCGTTAACGTTGTGGCACCAGAGATTCCAGGGAGGGGTCATGAAAAGTAGAGGAATGTTTGGCTTGAGCGTCGTGGTGTTCGCCATTGGCGCGTCAGCAGCCGAGATCAGCGGTGTCGTTAGCGGGCCGAGGGGTCCGGAAGCTGGCGTCTGGGTGATCGCGGAAACAACCGACCTTCCCACCAAGTTCGCCAAGGTGGTGGTCACCGACGATCACGGGCGTTATCTGATCCCCGAGCTTCCGCAGGCAAATTACAGCGTTTGGGTGCGGGGTTACGGGCTGGTCGATTCCGAGAAAGTAAAAAGTGCTGCCGGGAAAACCCTCAACCTGGAGGCGGTGGCAGCACCGAGCGCGAAAGCCGCGGCCGAGTATTACCCGGGCATGTACTGGTATTCGCTGCTCAGGATTCCGGACAAGAGCGAGTTCCCGGGCACCGGCGACAAGGGAAACGGCATCAGCGAAAACATGAAGACGCAGGAACAGTGGGTCGACACGGTCAAGAACGCGTGCCAGTCGTGCCACGCGCTGGGCAGCAAAGGCATTCGCACCGTGCCGAAGGTGTTCCAGGAATCCGGCAACTCGTTCCAGGCGTGGGCACGGCGCACGCAGGCGGGGCAGGCCATGATGAACATGGCCACCGGATTGGGATACATGGGTGTCGAAGCAGCCTTGCAGCGCTTTGCCGACTGGACCGACCGCATCGCCGGCGGCGAGCTGCCGTTCGCGCAGCCCGAGCGTCCGAAAGGGGTCGAGCGCAACGTGGTCATCACGATGTGGGACTGGTCGACGAACAAGGCCTACCTGCACGACTCGGTCGCGACCGACAAGGACAATCCCACGGTCAACGCCAACGGCAAGATCTACGGCTCGCCCGAGGAGAGCACCGACATGGTTCCGGTGCTCGATCCGGTGAAGCACATCGCAACGCAGATCCAGCATCCGTGGCGCGATCCGCAGATGCCGTCTTCGCTCTCGCTGCCGAAAGGACAGTCGGCGTACTGGGGCAACGAGCCGCCGTGGGACGGCCACACCAGCATCCACAACCCGATGATGGATCGCGAGGGCCGCGTGTGGTTCACCTCGCGCATCCGGCCTGCGGCGGCGCAACCGGCGTATTGCACTGACGGCTCGATTCCGTCCTCGAAGGTCGCGCCGCTGAAGGAGTCGCCACGCCAGCTCTCGATGTACGACCCGAAGACGAACAATTGGACGCTGATCAGCACCTGCTTCGCGACGCATCACCTGTATTTCGCGTCGAAGGATCCGAACTACACGCTGTGGCTGAGCCAGGGCGGTCCGGGGAGCGGCGTGGTCGGATGGCTCAACACCAAGATGTACCTCGAGACTGGCGATGAGGCGAAATCGCAGGGCTGGACGCCGCTCATCGTCGACACCAACGGCAGCGGCAGGCGCGATGAAGGCGACACGCGGCTGATGGTCGCGTTCTATGGCATCGCCCCGAGCACGGTGGACGATTCGGTCTGGGGCCAGTCGATGGGCACCGGCTTCGCGCGAATGAACCAGCCGGGCTACCTCGTCCACCTCGTGCCAGGACCCAATCCGGCAGAAACCGCGCTGGCGGAGGTCTACTTGCCGCCCGAAGGCGCCTACAGCCCGCGCGGCTTGGACATGGGCACCGACGGCGTGGTGTGGACCGCGCTCGCGAGCGGGCACATCGCGAGCTTCGACCGGCGCAAGTGCAAGGGCCCGCTCAACGGCCCCGAGGCGGCGGGCGGCAAGCTCTGCCCCGAAGGCTGGACGCTCTACCGCATGACCGGGCCGCAGTTCAAAGGCGTCGACGCCTCCGGCAGCGCCAATCACGCCTATTACATCTGGGTCGACCGCTACAATACCTTCGGGCTGGGCGCCAACGTTCCCATCGCCGAGACCAACGGCAGCGAATCGCTGATGGCGGTGGTCGACGGCAAGATCATCGACATCCGCGTCCCGTACCCGCTCGGCTTTTTCACCAAGAACGTCGATGGGCGCATCGACGATCCGAAGGCTGGGTGGAAGGGCCGCGCGATGTGGACGACGTCAGGCACGCGCGCCAACTTCCACAACGAAGGCGGCACGGACAACAGGCCCAAGGTCTACAAGCTGCAGCTGCGGCCGGATCCGCTCGCGCGGTAAACCTTTACCTGCAGCGAAGGTTCCCGCGGGCCAGCGCGATCGGCTTGGTGCAGTCCTGCTGGGCGACTGTGCGCGCCGGATCCAGCGGCGCCGGCCCGCCCGCCGCGGAGTACGTTGCGCTCATTCCATACGACGAATCCCGGTGCTCCGTGGCGCAGGACGCGGCGGCGAGCGCTAGAAGCAGAACGATGGCAGGGCGCATTGCGACCTCCAAAAGAAGAACCCTCAGTCTAGCAGCGTATGATGGCCTGTCGTTTACCAGGGGAGGGATCGTGAAAGCCGGGAGCGTCGCACTCGCCGGAGCAGCTGTCATCGCCGCGCTCGCCGTGCTCGGGTATGCCCAGAAGCCGGGGTTCACGCGCAAGCTGCTGCAGGACCAGAACCTGAGCGTGCCTGAGCGCCACGCAGTGCAGGCGCTGGCGGAATTCGTTCCTGGCGGTGCTGCGGGCAGGCACACGCATCCCGGCGAGGAGCTCGGCTATGTCGTCGAGGGAACGCTGCTGCTCGAAGTTGACGGCCAGCCACCCAGGACGCTGAAGGCGGGCGATGCGTTCTTCGTCGAAGCCGGCAAGGTGCACGACGGCAAGAACATCGGCAGCAGCCCGGCGAAGGTGCTCGCGACCTACATCGTCGAGAAAGGCAAGCCGGTCGCTTCGCCCGCGAAGTAGGGCTGCTCCGCGCTCAGGTCGTCCGACGCACGAACGCCGGCGTGAGCTCCCTCAGGGAGCGCACGCCGCATCGTGATGTCGGACGCTGGCATGACTACCCTCCCCGGAGCGATTATCAATCCCAGTCGTCGTCCTTGGGAAGGGGCGACACCTGGGGCGGCTTCTCCTTGCGGCGCCTCCAGCCATAGAGAAAAATGCCGAGCGGTCCCGCCACGGCGACGAGGAGGAAGAGGGCGAACAGGAGGTTGCTCATTTGCCCAGCCCCATGCGTTGACCTGCCTCGGTGTAGGCGCGCACGCGCTCCTTCATGAAGCCCTCCATCGTGTCGACGCCGACGTCGATTTCTTCTTCAGCACCAGCTGCTGGTGGCGCGCCGAGAGATCGGACTCGCCCCCTGCCGGGAAGGCCTGCCAGTAAAGCAGGTTCTTTTCGGGACAGGCCTGCGCCGCCACGGCACCCGACAAAAGACTCGCGATGACTGCAAAAGCGAAACGCATCCATCTCCTCGTCAGGGTTGGTCCTGCGTCATCAGTCGACCTTGGCGCCTGAGATCTTGACGACTTTCGCCCACTTGACGATGTCTTCGCGCAGGAACTTGTCGAACTGCTCTAGCGTCATGCCCATGGGCACCGCGCCCTGTTTGGACCAGGCCTCCTTCACATCGGGCGCGTTCACGATCCTGTTGACCTCGAGATTTATTCTCTCCAGGATCGGCCGTGGCGTTCCCGCCGGCGCCATCAGGCCGAGCCAGATGGTCGCTTCGTAGCCGGGCACTCCGGCCTCGGCGAGGGTCGGAGTCTCCGGCATGACCGGGGAGCGCCTGTTGCCGGTGGTGCCGAGGGCGTGGACTTTTCCGGCGCGGGCGTTGCCCGCCATGGTGGTGATCGCGTCGAACATCATCTGTACTTGCCCGCCCAAGATCGCGGTGCGCGCCTGGTCGCTTCCCTTGTGAGGCACGTGCACGATGTCGACGCCGGCCATCGCCTTGAAGAGCTCGCCCGCCATGTGGTAGGGCGTGCCGGTGCCCGACGAGGCGTAGTTCAGCTCGCCGGGCCTTGATTTGGCGAGCGCGATGAACTCCTTCAGGTCCTTCGCCGGCACGGATGGGTGGATCACCATGATGAGATCGGAGTAGTTCACCGGCGCGATCGGTGCGAAGTCGCGCATCAAGTCGAAGGGCTTTTTTGGAATCAGCGTCTCGTTCACCGTGTGCGTGTTCGACATCATGAGCAGCGTGTAGCCGTCTGGCGGCGACTTGGCCACCACGTCGGTGCCGACGATCGAGCCGCCCCCCGGGCGGTCCTCGACGACGAAGGGCTGGCCGAGCGCCTCCTGCAGCTTTGCGCCGATGAAGCGTGCGTAGAGATCGGCCGGCCCGCCGACGCCATAGGGCACGACGATCCTCACCGCGCGCGCGGGATAGGCCTGGGGCCACGCGGCCCCATTGACCGACAGCAGCAGCGCGAGCACGGCGCGAAGCATCTCTCCTCCCTGTCTTTGGCGCTTAGAATGACCGCGGAGCATGAGAATACTCGAAGAGATAGCCGGTGAGCACGAAAAAACTGCCGTCGCGCATCACGGTTGATGGGCTGGATCGCGCGCCGCATCGCGCGTTCCTGCGCGCGCTCGGCTTGTCGGATGCCGATCTTGGCAAGCCGTTCGTCGGCGTCGCTTCGACCGACGGGCGCGTGACGCCGTGCAATGCGCTGCTTGGCGAGTTCGCGCGCGAAGCCTGCGCCGCCATCCGCAGCGCGGGCGGCGTGCCGTTCGACTTCGCGTCGATCTCGGTCGCCGACTCGATGTCGATGAACCACGGCGGCATGCGCTACTCGCTGCTGTCGCGCGAAATCATCGCCGACGGCGTCGAGGCGGTGGCGCGCGGCCATGCCTACGACGCGCTCGTCACTTTCGCCGGCTGCGACAAGACGCTGCCCGGCATGATGATGGCGATGGTGCGACTCAATCTTCCTTCAGTGTTCGTCTACGGCGGCGCCGCGCTTCCTGGGAAATGGCAAGGGCGCGATGTCACCGTGCTCGATACGTATGAAGCGGTCGGTGCCGTGCTGGCGGGCGATATGCAGCGCTCGCAGCTCGATGAGCTCGAGCGCGTCTGCCTGCCTACCCTCGGCTCGTGCCCGGGACAGTTCACCGCCAACACGATGGCGATGGTGGCAGAGACGCTCGGTCTTGCGCTTGCCGGCTCGGCTACTTTGCCCGCCGTTTCTGCGGAACGAAGCGATCTCGCGCGCAAGGCGGGCCAAGTCGTGATGAATGTTCTGAAAGACGGTCCGCTACCGAGAGAGCTGGTGACGAAAAAAAGCCTGGAGAACGCCTGCGCCGCGGTCGCCGCGACCGGCGGCTCGACCAACGCCGGGCTGCACATTCCGGCGATCGCGCACGAGGCCGGCATCCGCTTCTCGCTCGATGATTTCGCGCGCGTGGCAAGGCGCACGCCGCTCCTGGCCGACATGAGGCCGGGCGGGCGTTTCCTCGCGAAAGACCTTCACGCGGCAGGCGGCGTTTACGCCGTGCTGAAAACGCTGCTCGAGCGCGGTGCCCTGCACGGCGATTGCCTGACGCTCTCGGGCAGGACGCTGGAAGAACAATTGAAGAACCATCCGGGCGCCGACGGCGAGGTGGTCAAGCGTTCTGCGCTTTCTCCCGGCGGCGGGATCGTGGTTCTCAAAGGCAACCTCGCGCCCGATGGCGCGCTCATCAAGGTCGCGGGGCTGAAGTCGCTGGTGTTCGAAGGCCCGGCGCGGGTTTTCGATTCGGAGGAAGCCTGCGCCGAAGTGGTGAAGAAGCGTGCTTACAAGGCGGGCGAAGTATTGGTGATCCGCTACGAAGGGCCGAAAGGCGGCCCGGGGATGCGCGAGATGCTCGGCGTCACCGCGCTGATCTACGGGCAAGGCATGGGCGAGAAGGTGGCGCTGCTCACCGATGGCCGCTTCTCGGGTGCGACGCGCGGCATGATGATCGGCTACGCCTCGCCGGAGGCCGCCGCCGGCGGCGCGCTTGCACGGGTGAGAAACGGGGATCGAATCCGCATCGATGCTGCGGCCGGGTCGTTGACCCTCGAGGTCTCGAAAGCGGAGCTGCTCAGGAGAAAGGCCAAGGCGCCCAGGCGCCCTGTCACCGGCGTGCTCGAGAAATACGCGGCGCTCGTCGGCCCAGCCAACTTAGGCGCGGTGACGCACAGCGGAGCAAGGCGCCGCGAGCCGCCATAGAGCGGAAACTAGGAAAGGCGCCGGAGAAGGCTTAAGCTTCGTCGATGTCCAACGTCGTCGATCTGCGCTCCGACACCGTGACGCGCCCCTCGGCTGCGATGCGCAAGGCGATGCTGGAGGCGGAGCTCGGCGACGACGTGTTCGGCGACGATCCAACGGTGAACCGGCTGCAGGAGCGCGCGGCCGAGATCTTCGGTTTCGAAGCGGCTCTGCTTTTCCCATCCGGGACGCAATCCAACCTCGCCGCGCTGATGAGTCACTGCCAGCGCGGAGACGAAGTCATCCTCGGCGCGGAGTCGCATAGCTACCGCTATGAAGCCGGCGGCCTCGCGGTGCTCGGCTCGATCCAGCCGCAGGCAATCGCCAACCGCCCCGACGGCACGCTCGAGCTCGGCGAGGTCGAGGCCGCGATCAAGCCGGACGATCCGCATTTCGCGCGAACGCGGCTGCTCGCCCTCGAGAACACGATCACGGGACGGGTCTTGCCAAGGACTTATCTCCAGCAGGCGGTCGGCTTGGCGAAGAGGCAAGGTCTTTCAACGCACCTCGACGGCG